>FWPV01000996.1_pt1 | contig 82665 bp, 55 predicted proteins | sample 2228371 | NCBI WGS metagenome assembly FWPV01 (sample SAMEA103939776, study PRJEB20133) | metagenome
GAATTCGACCATTGGCCACGCAATTGAGGGCCACACCGCCTGCTAAGCAAAGATATTTTTCGCCGGTCTGATTGAAAACGTGGCGAGAGGCGCGCAGCATGATTTCCTCAGTCACTTCCTGAAGAGAACGCGCCAAATCCATCTCTTTCTGCGTCAGCAGCGTTTCGGGTTTACGCGGCGGGCTGCCGAAAAGCTTGTGAAAGCGCTCGTTGGTCATGGTCAATCCGGCGCCGTAATTGAAATAGCGCATGTTGATGCGGAACGAGCCGTCTTCCTTCAGATCGATAAGGTGATCGAGAATGGTTTGTACGTATTTGGGCGAACCGTACGGCGCCAAGCCCATGACCTTGTACTCACCGGAATTGACCTTAAAGCCGGTGTAATAGGTAAAGGCGGAATAGAGCAGTCCCAATGAGTGCGGAAAGTGCAGCTCCGAGTCGATGATGAGGCGGTTATCTTCGCCGAGGCCGAAGGAGGTGGTGGTCCATTCGCCGACGCCGTCCATCGTCAAAAATGCGGCGCGTTTGAACGGAGAGGGGAAAAAGGCCGAGGCGGCATGAGATTCGTGATGTTCGGGAAAAACGATGTGTCCGTCATAGTTCAGCTCGCGACGGATCAAATCGGGGATCCAAAGTTTCTTTTTAAGCCAAAGCGGCATGGCCATGAGATAGGAACGCAAACCCGCAGGAGCATAGGCCAGATAGGTCTCGAGAATTCGTTCGAATTTGATGAAAGGCTTGTCGTAAAAGGCGATAATGTCGATGTCTTCGACGGCTAAGCGGCCGTATTCAAGGCAAAACCGAATGGCGTTTCGAGGAAAATCCGAGTCGTGCTTTTTACGTGTAAAACGCTCTTCCTGAGCGGCGGCGACGATTCGGCCGTCGCGTACAAGGCAGGCGGCGCTGTCGTGATAAAAGCAGGAGATTCAAAGAATGTTCATAATTCGTCCAAGATGTGCAAGTCCTCGGCGGAAACCGTTAAAACAGAGTTCATTCGCTTCGAATCCTCGTCTTTCATCAGAAAGAATTTACCGGATCCTTTGGCATAGACGGTTCCGCTCTCATCCTTTATCTCCCCTTCACCGATCGAATAGCGACTTTTGTCTTCTACAGCCCGGCCGGTTACTTTAACCGAAAGCCCGACGGGCAGTGGGCGTATGAATCGCACCGAAAGCTCGCAGGTCACAAAAAGCTGCCGTCGGCGAACCGCTACCGCCCATCCGATGGTTTCGTCGAGCAGAGCGCAGATAATACCGCCGTGCACCATGCCGGGGTAGCCGATATAACGATCGTCGGCCGTGAATTCGACCTGCACGCCGTCCTCGATCAACTCGAAGCGGCGCTGCAAGGTAATGGGATTATGCTGCGGATCTCCGCAGACTAAACAACCGGTGTATCGCGGCAGATAATGTTTCTCAGACATGAATTGGCTCGTTCAGCTTCAAGACTTCCAATAATTCCATGGGATTGGAGGCGCAATATTCCGCCTCACCGGCCAACTGATCATACTGATCCGAATAGCCCCACAAAGCAAGACAGCAGGGCATACCGGCGGCATGCGCGGCTGCGAGGTCGTTATACGTATCGCCGACCAGAAGGCTCCTTGAAGGGGGCACGGAGAGCCTGGCGCAGGCGGCTAAAGGCATATCGGGAGCCGGCTTGGGCTCGGCGACATCGTCGCGAGTCAGAATGACATCGAAAAGACGATCCAGTGAAAATTTTTCGATCAAGGGCAAGGTGTCTTCAAAGGATTTGTTGGTCGCCAAGGCCAAACGTTTGCGCCCGTGAAGAAGATGTAAAAGTTCTTCCATTTCCGGAAACAATGTGCTTCGCGTGCCGTTGTACCGGCGGTAAATGTCCGAAAAGACGTGAAAGAACTCCTCAGCCCGCTCAAGATGCTGCGGTGATAAAATATGTTTGATGAATTCTTTGGGGCCGGGGCCGATGGCACGGCGACTATTTTCTTCGGAAATCCGCGGAAGATTCATGGCATCCAGTGCTTTATTTATGCAGAAATGGATTTCCTGAAAAGTATCCGCAACCGTTCCGTCCAAGTCAAAGATGATCAGATCGTTCAGAGCAGCTCCTCCTTTTTGAGTAAGGTACAAAATATTTGCACTCTTTTCAACACGTGCCGCCTCAAAAGAATGACGAATATTTTATGGTAAATTTTAGAAAGAATCCTTAGCTTAATGGGTCAAAAGGAGATTGTTGCTATGGCCGAAAGAGCTTCTCAAAAGCAAAAGAAGGAAGATGAATTCCTGCCGGTGAGCCAAATTTTGATGCATGAATTCGACTATTACCGCAAAACGGCCCTTTCAGCCGTAAAGGAGAGAGGCCTTATTCTGCGGCTCTTTCTCTTATCCGCTGTCCTGAGCTTCAGCCTTATCGCTGCTTTGACGAGTCGAAGCAACTTGCCCTCTTTTTTGCTGAGTTTCTTTTTCATTTTTGTTTTCATCACCGGCATTCTCATCATTTACCAATTTGCCCATTTGCTGAACGTTATGCACAAAGCGTCTCTCGGCATGAATCGCATAAAAGACTATATTCACGAAATGAATCCCGACCTCTATCTTAAGGACAGAGCGTTCATTTGGACGACGGATCAGCAGGGTCAAGTCGGTCAAGACGCAACGGCCCCGCTTTTTATGAGCAGCGCGGCAGCGGCGGCGGCAGTCAGCAGCCTTTCTTTCGGCGCAGCGGTCTATGAAGCGACGGAAAGAATTGTGGCCGCAGCGGTCTGTGCCCTTTTCTTTTTTGTGCTGGAAATGATGTTCTATCAAAACGAATGTAGAAGAAAGTGAGCGCGATGAAAGTTTCGATCAAAGAAAAGCAGCTTGTTTATGACGGCTTTTTGAAGCTGGAAAAGGCCACGTTGCGCTTCGAACAATTCGACGGTAAAATGAGCGAACCGACCGTACGCGAAAACTGCAGACGGAACGATTCGGCGGCGTGCCTTGCCTATGATCTCAATGAAAAAAAGATCGTACTGGTGCGGCAGTTTCGCTATCCCGTGTACGAGGCGGAACCCGAATTTGCTTGGCTTTTAGAAATACCCGCAGGCATTGTCGAACAAGGAGAAGAGCCGAAAGAGGCGATCATGCGAGAACTGCGTGAGGAGATCCACCTCGAGCCGCGCAAGGAAGATGTTGTCTTTATCGGTAAGTTCTTTCCTTCGCCCGGAACCTCGAGCGAGCGAATCTTTCTGTACGCCTTGGAGTGCGATCTCAGCGGCTACGACAAAATTTCCGGAGGGCTGAACGCAGAGAACGAAGACATTGAGATCGTGGTCATGCCCCTGCGGCAGGTCTACGAAGCTCTTTCCGCGGACGCCATTATGGACGGTAAGACCATCATGGCCCTGCAGTGGCTGGAAAAGCAGGTCAGCATGTACGTTTTCGGATAGAGGGTAAGAAAGAAAATCTTAACAAAACTCAACTCGCTCGGCTCGTTCTGCGCATCATCGCAACAAGCCGAGCGAGCCGGTACTCAGCAGACATTCACGAAAAGCTTTTGAGCTTTTCGGAATATCATTACAAGGGGCACCCTTTCACCGTTTTCTCAAAAGCTTCTCCCCTTTGTCATCCCATCGTGATCTGAACGTTCACTTCTTTTTCACCCAAATTCAAAGGAACGATGCAGCCCTCGATCGGTTGCCCGTTCACAAGAATCTGCTTTACGCCCTTGTTGACGGCCGCGGGATTTTCGACGGTTATGTGATAGGTTTTTCCGCGAAAACGGCGCGTTACCGAATAACGTCGCCACGTGCGGGGAATGCAGGGATCAATCCGCAGACCGTTAAAATCGGGCCGGATACCGAGAATATATTGCGATATGCTGACAAACGACCAGGAGGCCGTTCCCGTAAGCCAGCTGTTCTTTCCTTCGCCCGAGGTCGGGGCATCCCTGCCGGCGGTCATTTGGCTGTAAACGTACGGTTCGGCGCGATAGATTTCGATCTGCTCGTCTTTTGCTGATGGGCATATGCTCATGTAATAGGAAAAGGCGCGCTCGCCGTTGCCCGTAAGCGTCTCGGCAATCTGAATCCACGTATTGTTGTGAGTAAAGATGCCGGCGTTTTCCTTATATCCCGGCGGATAGGACGATATTTCACCGAGGTGGAGATGGTAGGTCTGATAAGCCGGCTGCTGCAGAATAATGCCGTTCGGCGTGGCCAAATGTTTTTGCACGCTGTTCAAGGCCTTTTCCGCAAAGCCGTTGTCCAAGCCGATGCCGCCCAAAATACACCACCCCTGGCTTTCGATAAAAATTTTCCCTTCATCATTTTCATGCGAACCGATCTTGCGGCCGAAGGCATCGTAGGCGCGCAAAAACCATTCGCCGTCCCAGCCGTGTTTCAGCACCGCCTGCCGCATTTCGTCTGCGTAGGAACGAATCGTCGCCGCGCGCTCTTTGTTGCCGAGAACATCATAGACGGCGGCGAGCTCGTTGCTTGCGGCGCAGAAAAGCCCGGCAATCATGACCGATTCGGCGACGTCGCTTTTGTTCGAATCGCCCGCAAGCTGAAAGCTCTCACCCGGCGTGTCGGAAAAGCAGTTGAGGTTCAGGCAGTCGTTCCAGTCGGCATGCCCGATGAGAGGAAGGCCGTGCGGGCCGCGATGATTGAGCGTGTAGGCAATGGAGATCTCTAAATGATCGAGCAGCGTGGCCGTTTTTTCTTCCGTGTCCGCATAGCCGATGTGCTCGTCGAGGATGGAAAAGTCCCCGGTTTCCTTAAGATAGGCTGCGGTTGAAAGAATCAGCCACAGCGGATCGTCGTTGAAGCCGCTGCCTGCAGCGGTGTTGCCTTTTTTCGTCAAAGGCTGGTATTGATGATAGCAGGTGCCGTCCGAAAGCTGCGTCGCGGCCAGATCAAGGATTCGTTCGCGGGCGCGTTCGGGCACTATATGAACAAAGCCGAGAATATCCTGATTGCTGTCGCGATAGCCCATGCCGCGGCCTATACCCGATTCATAAAAAGAGGCCGAACGCGACAGGTTAAAGGTGACCATGCATTGATAGGGATTCCAAATATTAACCATTCGGCGAACATGGGGATCTTGGCAATCGACGCGATAAACGGAAAGCAGATCCTGCCAATAACGCTGCAGCTCCGCAAACGCGGCGTCGATCTGTTCGGACGAGGAATACTTTTCTTTTATTTTGAAAAACGGCTCTTTGTTGATGACATGCAGCTTTACATACTTTTTCGCCGGTTCATTTTCAGCATAGCCTAACAGAAAGTGAAAACGTTTCTGTTCGCCGGGAGAAAGGGTGAGATCGATTTGATGCGCAGCAATCGGTGCCCAACCGTGAGCAATGCTGTTGCGGCAGGCGCCTTGCAAAACCGCCGCCGGTTCATGCAGGCCGTTGTGAACGCCAACGAACTGATCGCGGCTGGTGTCGAATCCCGAAGTGGGAATGCTGGAGGCAAAGTAGGCAAAGTGATTTCGACGTTCGCGGTACTCGGTTTTGTGGAAAACGGCGTCGTTTTCAACTTCCACTTCGCCGATGGAAAAATTGCGCTGAAAATTCGTCTGATCATCCCACGCGTCCCACAGACACCATTCGACAAAGCCCCAGAGCCGAATATTTTTCCTCGAAGAAGAAAGATTACGGACTTTGACGTCCCAGATCTCGAGCTGATCTTCGGTCGGAATGAAATAGGTGATCTCGACGCCCAGATCGTTCTTCTGTCCTCTAATGATGGTGTGACCGATGCCGTGGCGGCACTCGTAATAATCCAAAGGCGTCTTCATCGGCTTCCACATGGGATTCCAGAGCAGATCGCCGTCTTTGATGTACAGATACCTGCCGTTGCCGTCAAAGGGAACGGAATTGTAACGATAACGGGTCAGGCGGCGAAGACGAGCGTCTTTATAGAAGCAATAGCCGCCGGCGGTGTTGCTGATGATGCCGAAGAAATCGCGGCTGCCCAGATAGTTGATCCAAGGCAGCGGCGTATCCGGGCGGGTGATGACGTAGTGCTGATTTTCATCGTCAAAGTGGCCGTAAGAGCTCATGGATGGTCCCTCATGACTATTCTGATTTCTGCAAAGCTCATGTTTAGCGAAAAGATAGAAAAAAAACGACTAAAAATAAAGAACAGCTTTCCCTTACGATAAAGAATTCGGAGGTGTCATCCGTTTTTTTTTAATCTCCCCTTTGCGGAACGATGGGGTTGATCACGTCTAATAAAGCAAGTAGAGGATCAACGCGGCGACCAAAGGGACAGTCAAATTGTCCGTGCCCCGCGGAGACAAGGCCTCGGCGGCTGCGGCGGCCGGAGAAACGACGCCGGCAAGAAGAAGCGATTTTTGCAATGAAAAGCCGGCTTCCGAGTAAAGGTGGGCACAGAAAAGCGTGAGAAAGACGGATATGAAGCTGAACAGTAAAAACGCCGCTGTTCCCTCGACGCTTTTGATGTGTTGATGAACTGAAAAGGTTCGGCGGCCGAAAGACTTGCCCACCAATGCCGCCATGGCATCTCCCCAGGTCATGGCCATTGACGAGGCCATGGCAATTGGGAGATAATCGACGGCCGGTCGGTTCCGCCAGAAGAGCATAAAGAGCAGAGTAATCGAAAGGGCAAAGTAGACCGTGCCCGGCGTAGAGTCGGGGTCGTCCATTTTGGAAAAAGACTGCTTTTTGTAGAACAGGTAGTTTAGAAAAATGAACGTGGCAAAAGGAATGATGCCGATGACCCAATGATCAAAGAGCAGAACGACGCCCCAAACCCACATGCCGGCGCCGATATGAATAAGCTTCCGCGTAACATAGGTAGGCCATGAAAGCCTTTTCCCCAACGTCTCCATCAAAAAGAGCAAGCCGAAAGCGTAAAGGTAGGAGAGGATCAGGGCAACGACGTCATTCCTCGACATACTTTCGCTCCGTGATACGATCGGTTTTACGCCAAAATAGAATAGCCGCCGTCGACAACCAGCGTTTGACCTTGAATTTGAGCGGCAAGCGGACTGCAAAGAAAAAGGACGGCGTCGGCAACATCTTCGGGAGTAGTCAGGCGGCCAGTTGGAGTGCGTCGTGCCGATTCACCAATCAATTGGTCGCGGTTGGGAAAATGCTTGAGGGCGTCGGTATCGACCACGCCGGCGCTGACGGCGTTGACGCGGATGTTTCGAGGAGCGAGCTCAATCGCCAGGTGACGGATCAGCGATTCGAGCGCCGCTTTCGACGCACCGACGGCGGCATAGTTTGGAATGGCGCGCACAGATCCGAGACTGGAGACCGCAACGATATAGCCGCCGTGTTGCATCAGGGGAACGGTATGTTGCGCCAGCGGCAGCAGCGTCCCGGCGTTGATGTCCATCGTCCAACGCCAGTGATGCGGCGTCAATTCGAGTGCGGGTTTCAAAACACCTGAAGCGGCGTTGCTGATCAGGATATCGATGCCGCCGAAAGTCGCTGCGATCTGCTCGATCATCGGCGGAATCGCCTCTGGATCGCCGACGTTGGCGCGGACCGCCAGACCGCGGACGCCTTCTTTTTCGATCAATTCAACCGTTTCGTCTGCCGCCTCACGACGTCGCAAAAAGTTAACGGCCACATTCGCCCCGGCTTGCGCCAGTCTAACGGCGATCGATCGACCGATGCCGCGCGAACCGCCGGTGACCAGGGCGTTTTTGCCATGCAAAGATAGCGTAAGAGAATTCATTGTCATTACCTCACTTATTTTTCCAACAGAACCATCTTGTGAGCTTTATGCACATTTCCGGCGCGCAGCAACAGCCAATACACGCCGCTTGAAACCGGTAAATCGGCATCGTTAGAGCCGTCCCAACGAAGCGTCTGCAACCCTTCCTTGGCCCGTTGCTTGAAGAGATCTTTTATTCGGCGACCCAGAACATCGTAAACCGTCAGCTCGACATCGTGGGGTGCATCCATAAGCGGAACGGCAAAGCTGATGATCGTGCTCTGCCCTCTTGTAAAGGGATTGGGATAATTCTGCAAAAGAACAAAGTCGTTCGGCTGCGTTGCCAGGTGTGTGGAATCGATCAAATCAAAGGACTTCAGCAAGCGAACCTGAGGGTCGACAAGAACGGCAAGCGGCTTTTCCGGCAGCACAAACTCGAACGCTTGTTTTCGATCGTTGATTTCGAGGGAAAAGGTAAAACGGCTTTGTTCCCCTACGACCTCTATTTCCAAAGGAAAGGAAAAACGGAATTGATCCCATTGCCTTTGTTCAATCGAGAAGCTGATGAGATAGTTGCCGCTCAGGTTACGGAGACGATAGGAGATCAGCAGTTTGGGATGACCGGCCTGAAACAGCCATTGATCGAAAAAAGCTTGCAGATCTTGTCCCGAGACCCTTTCGGTGAGCCGTACAAAGTCTTCGGACGTTGCGGCAGAGTAAGCATATTCGGCCGCATAATTTCTCAGCGTTTCAAAAAAGGCATCGTCACCGATTTGCGCGCGCAGCATGTGCAAAAGCCACGCGCCCTTTTTGTAAACGGTCGCACCCCAATAGTAGGAGGGATTGTAAATTGGAAAAACTCCCCGAAGTGATTCCTCTGCAAAATACTCTTCGGCAAGGCGGGACATGTAAGACGCCGCGAACTCTTTTCCAAAGACGTTCTCAAAGTACAAGGCTTCGGAATAGGTGGCAAAGCCTTCATTGAGCCAAATATCCTTCCAATCAAAACAGGTCACCAGATTTCCCCACCAATGGTGCGCCAGTTCATGAGCAACCACATAATCGTAACGGTTGTCGCCGGTGAACAATTGAAAAGAATACGTAGTCATGGTCTGGTGTTCCATGGCGCCGCGATTGTAGGCTTCGACCATGCTGTAACGGTCGAAAGGATAAGAGCCGAAAAGTTTTTCAAAGACGGCCATCATATCGGGAAGAAAGCGAAGATCCTTGCGGGCGGCATCAAGATGGCTGGGAAAGATATGATACTGAATCGGGAGCGGTTTTCCAGAAGAAGACGTGTAAGGAAGATGCGCGCTCACATAGTCGCCGACGGCAAAGGCGATCAAGTAGGGGGCGATGGGGTGCGTTTCGCGCCAGTGGAAGAAGGCTGTTGTGTCGGTGAACAGGCTGTCGACGAGGACGCCGTTGGAAAACGCCCTCAGCGGCTTTGGCACCGTCAGCCGAATATCGAGAGAGGCTTTGTCATAGGGAACGTTGTGGCAGGGTACCCACCGGTCGAGCATGGAGGGAGAATCCGAGTAGATGCCTTGGCCGACGGTAAAGGCATAATTCTGCACCATAAAAAGGCCGCCGAATCCGTCATTGCGGGGGACGCCGGCGTATTCAACGGTCACGACAAACGTGTCGCATGGCTCCGGCAACGTAATGGAAAGAAGGGGTGGAAGATGACGATAGTCTGCGGGAACGCCGTTAATGTAAACGCTGTATATGGTCTGATCCGCAAAATCGAGCAATAGGTTATTGCATGGACCGGATAACGATGCGATCGTCAGCGTGGCGCTTCCTACAATCGATTGTTCATGCGGGGTTACCGTCAACGAAAGATCGTAATGAAGCACGTCGATCGCGCGAGAGGCAAAAAGCGCTGCCGCCGGCCACAGAACCAGAATTGCAATGGTCAGCGATCCGGCTCTTGGATCTGCGTGACGACCGCCAGCATGATGAAAATGACCGCCAGCCATAAAAGAACGACAATTGGACGAACCGGCTTTGATGTCAATACCTCATAAAGCAGAAAAACGAACGCTATCGAAGAAAAAAGTATAGCCCTTTTCTTCAAAGGGCCCAAGTTATTCCAAAAGCTGCAAGTCATCTCGTCAACATTCCTGCCTTTGCAATTCTTCCCATCTGCGGCGAATTTCGTACGCCAAAATGCCGAAGGATACAGATACATTCAACGAATGTTTGATGCCGTGCATGGGAATTTCCACGGCAAGCTCGCAGAGCTGTAGAACCTCATCGCGAATCCCCGAATACTCATTGCCGACGATAAAGCAAAGAGGAAAGCGGTAGGGAGCGATGCGAAAATCCGCAGATTCTGTTGTCAGCTCCAAAGCGACCAGTTGAACCCCGGAAGCTTTCAGTTCATTGAGCAACGGCAGGGGGTTCGGATGGTGACTCCAAGGAACCGATTCCTCGGCGCCCAGGCTGGTTTTTCGAATTTCATCACGCGGGGGATGAGCCGTAATGCCGCAAAGATAAAGATGTTGCAGGCCGACCGCATCGGCCGAACGGAACAGGCTGCCGACGTTATGAAGGCTGCGGATGTTATCGGCCAAGGCGGAACAAGGAAAGGAATCGCGATGCGGGGCGATGTGTCGTTTCGCAAGTTCTTCGAAAGTGAGCTTTCTCATATGATCCTAAAACTCGTTGATCAGTCCGACGTGCAATAGGCCGCTCATCAGGCCCTGCTTATCCCCGTAGGCCAAGCCGTAATCCAGCCCCATAATTCCGAGACCGGTTTCCAAGCGAACACCGAAGCCGTAACCGATTTTTACGGCGGAAAGAAGTGTTTCCGCCATCTCCTGTTGATAATATCCGATGTCGCAAAAGACAAACGCCCGAGAACGGCGCCCCATGATGTAACGGTATTCAAGATTGGTCCACGCAACGGTTGAGCCGCGGAACTGGTCTTCACGATATCCACGAAGCGTTTTGGTGCCGCCCATGCGGAAGAGGTCGGGAAGAGGCACCGGCTTTTCTGAAGAAATCAGTTGTCGTCCATGAAAGCCTGCGGATAGGACTTGACGCTTAAACGTGGGTAAAAAGAATTCAAGATCGATGGAATAGCTCTTTGCAGAGACTTTAGATGGTAAAGGCGTGCTTAAAATAGGGGAAGCATATCTTTTAGATAATGTCTTTACGCCCGTTGAGTAGTAAATTCCTTGTCTTGGGTTGAGAAGGTCATCACGGCTGTCGTAGGAAAAGGAGGCGCCCCAAGAGGCGGTATTGCTGCCCTGAATACCCAGTGCTGCGGCTCCGCTCGAATCGGGCAGTACCGAGGAACGCCTGAATGTTGTAAAGAGGGAGATGTTTTCCAAGAGCGGAAGTTCAAGATCGGCGCCCCACTCCCGCTGAACATAAGAGGAATCCTGGACCAACTGCTGAAACAGGATCGAAGGGTGCACGGGGTAGCCGCCGATCCACGGCTCGCGATAGCGAAACAAAAGATCTTGAGAGGCACGATCGCGTTTTTGCCAGTGTGCTGCCAAAGAACGGCCGGTACCGAAAAGGTTGGCGAAGGTTAAATCGATCAGGCCGGTAAAATAGCCCTTTTCTTCACCTGTTCCCGGCGTGTACCCCACCACACCGTCGAAGCGGCTGCTGTTCCCCTCTTCGACACGGATTAAGAGGCCGCCTTCGTTTTCGGTGGCCAGAAAAACCTCCGGCTCATCCACACGATTGAAGAAACCGAGCCGCATCAGGCGAGGGCGAATTTTATCCGCACGTGCGGCATTATACAGGTCACCCTCTTTGATCCGAATTTCACGCTGGATGACCTTTTTCTGCGTCACCTCGTTTCCAATGACTTGAATTTCCTTAATGATCAGCTTCGGTCCTTGAACGGTTTTTACCCTCACATTCAAAGCAAGATGGTCTTTGGAAGAATCCAAGGTGATCGAGGAGAGCTCGAAACGAATGAAGGGATACGCGTTTTTTTCAAAATAGGACAAAGCGCCGTCAAGAGATTGTTCGAAGCGTTGGAGACTCAATGTTTTTGAAGAAGGCTGCTGAATTCTTTCACTGAGTTGCAGGCTGTCTTCATGACTGAGGCCGGAAAATAAGAGGCGCCCGTTTTCAAGGCGAGGGCCTTCGCTGATGAAAAGATCGACTTCAGCGAAGACGCTGTCGGCTGAAATCTCATAAATCAAAGAGTCGATTTTGCAGAAAGGATAACCGGCTTGAGCACACTGAAGGAGCAGCGAGCGGCAGCGTTTGTCCATATCGTTCAACGGCAAAAGCTTCCCTTTATCGAAATTCATCACGGCTTTGACCTCTGCGGCAGAGAAATGATCAAGGCCGTGAATATCGAAACGCTTGACTTGCGGCTGAGATGAGAACAGAAGGGATGCCGCAAATAGAACGACAAATAAGAGGTGTGTAAAGGGCTTTATCATCTTAACGAAAAGCTGCTGTTACTTGAGCTCTGCCGGTATGGATGACGCCGTTGCGTTCAGGCTCGTTGCGCCCGCTGTAAGAAAGCGTGGCCTGCATGACATCGGAAATACGATAGTCAAATCGAATGTCCCAGCGGGTCGAACGGCCGATGCTTCGGCCTCCGGCCATTTCATAAGGAAGCGGACGGTCTGCAGGCGTTGCCTTCACGTTGCTCCACTCGAACTCTGCCCGCAGACGACCTTTTGTTTTGATCGAATAGGTCACCTTGGGAATAACGGTAATAAAGCGAACGCGTGTTGGGTTTGTATAAATACGGTCTTCTTCCCAAGAAAACTTTGTTTCAAGAGACGTTTTCAAAGACTGAGTCATGGAAAATGAAACATCCGAACCGGCTTGAGTGGAGTGAATGTCGCGATTCTGTCTTCCTTGAGTGCTGAACGCTCTTGCCGTATGCTTGCGCATCAGCTCTGTCTGCGAACTGACCTTTTCCGAAAAGCGGGTGACGGCCCGCATAGAGTATTCGGTTTCCAAGCGCGTTTCTCCGCCCTCTAAAAACTGGTTGTTCATTTCATCGCGGGAAAGGTAACGAAAGCGAAGCGAAAAATCACGGCTCTTTTCAAACACATATAGGTCTTGACGCAACTGAAGCGTGCCGAAAACGGTTTCTTGAGGAGAGCGAAAGGTTGATGTGCGCAAAAGAAAAACATCATGAGGTCTTTTTCTTTGCGTGCGCTCTTCGATAGCGGCGTAACTCTCGGCTGAAAGGCTCATCAACGCCTTGGTCAAAAAAGAAGAGGAATCCCCCTTACTTTTGCTTCTATCCCGCAGCCGGGATGGATCAATCCTGAAGCGCCCGCTGGTTTTCAGTTCCGCTGTAGGAATCATTTGATCCGTGGTCAATACGCGCAAAATATAATCGCCGAGAGGGTCATAAACATATTCTTTCAACTGTTCATCGTACCGATATACCCCCTCGCCCTGCGGTACTCGAATATAAACCCTTTCCTTGCGTGCAGTGGCCGTGTTTGAAATTTGATAATTTAGATCGGCGTCTATAAAACGGCGCCAAGGGGCGAACAGCATGCGAACTTCAGCAAGGTCGGTTCTCGAGTCCTCCAAATCGGGGTTGGCAAAGCGCTTTTTGCGATGTGTAAAGTCGACCGAACCCGAAAGAGCAGATGAGCGCTGAAAGCTTAAATGAATGCTCTGAGTAGCCGCCGAAGATTTGGGAGAAAAGCGATCCAAGGCTTTGTAATCCCAATCCTTTCGTTGAGAAATTTTACCGGAAATGGAAATCTGCGGAAGCGGTTCAAACTGAAGTCCTGCGGTCACGTCGTCGAATTTGAAGCCGGTAAAAAGAGAATCCGACCAGTTTTCCTTTTTGTTTTCCCCCTCATAGCGAAAAAGAGGGGATATTTTCCATACTTTCCATTGCAGGTCTCCTCGTTGACGAATCCAATCGCCGCCCTGCCGTTGCAACGAGTTTCGTTGAATTCGCTCGATTTTATAATTGACGGCAGGAAGCTTCGCGACGGACAGTGAATAGTCGAATTGTCGCCGATTGCTGGAAAAGTTGTCGCCTTTACGAATGGAGCCCCACTCGCCTCCAAAGGAAAGGCCTTTGAGCGGTTCGTACTTGGCTCTGAGTTCTCGAACATCTTCCACTCGTGACAAGGCAGAAGTGATGTCCCAGCGGCGATTGTACTCCGCCTCTGTATTGCGATCAATATCAACGAAACGGTTGTCGATCCTTTTATAGCGACCGGAAAGGAAACCCTTTCCAAAAGAACGACCAAACAGAGAAATTTTCTGAGGATGGAAAGAAAGCTCGTGGACCTGTGCGAGGCCCAAATCGTCGCCGCTGTCGAATGTTGAAAAGGTGTTGCGATCGAATTGACTCACCGCCCCTTCACTTTTTATAGTTAAAAATGAAAACGGAGCTGCGCGCGCAGAAAGATTCAACATGGAGTGACTCTTGGGTAAAGGTAAAAGGATAACCGGCGCGTATCTTCCTTTATTTTTCCCGACATACTCGAAAACCGTATTTCCTTTGTATTGATAATCGCCGCGGCCGTCGCCGACATCGGAAAACGTTAATTGATAGTCCCCCATTTTATCACCGACGAACACAAAAAAGCTGTCCGCCGACTGGTACCGGCCGTTCAGCGGCCCCACGTACTTGACCCCGCTGAGCACGGCTTTATATGGATCATCGCCCGCATTCTGCAGCGTCAACTTGGATTCTTCGGTCAATGTAAAATCCAAAGGATTGTTTTTATCGTCGGCTTCATGAAGGAAAAGTGCGGAAAGGGAAAGCCTGTTGGAAAACAGATCCCCTTCTACCAAGGCAGAAGAAAGATTCCGTCGATATTGTTCATCCGAATATTGAAAATCGACGGTGATTCGCGAATCCGAAGTAATCAGGCGTCGACGGGTAAAGGTGATTTGCGCCGCACTGTAATCGATGGTATAGTCGTTCGTTTCTCCTCTCGTCATGAGTTCGCCGTCGACAAAAACGCGTTCCGTACCGGCCAAAACGATAATATCCACTTGCCCTCGGTCGCCTTTAAGTTGGTAAGGCCCTTGGTTTCCCTCCAGTCCCATGAACTGCATGGAAAAGTATTTCCCGCGAGTGACGGCAGCGGAAAGACGAGTACGCAATGACTTGTAGGCAGCCTCGCCCATTACCCCTTGAAGCTTACGATTGTAACGCGAAAGTTCTGTTTGGTTATATTCAATCTGAAAATCTCCCATAGTGGATGAAAAATGAGGAGATTTGATCTGAATATAGACCTTGTCGATCTCCTGAAGATTCTGCGTTGTTCCTTCCGGTTGAATCGGGGTCGTTTGATCCGTAAGAGCGGCCACCACTTCGACATGATCGCCGATCTTGCCGGAAACGTTGATATTGAGGGCGGAATTCACAGAGAGACCGCGATTCGTTCCAACGGTGACCCCTCTTGTAATGCTGCCGCTTTTCGAAAGTTGAGAGGCATAATCTTCGGCCTCCTGAGAGCTGCTCCTTCTGGAAAGATCGGAAGGTGTCGCGCCGGCCCCGAAAACCCGATGAACGATTTCACGACGCTGATAACTTTTTTTCAGAGCGAGGGGAGAAACCAAATAAATGATGCGGATTTCCGTTCCTTGTGGAACAATTTCATCGAACCGTAATTCTCCGTTGATATAGTTTATGGAATAGGAGCCGCGGTTTTGAAGGACATTGTTAAGATATAACTTTTCAGAATTCTCAATGATCAAGCTGTCCGGCAAAATATAAGGCCCGCGGCGATCTTCACCCGTAAAAAGCACGTCTTTAATCAAGGGGCTTTTAATTTCAAACTTGCCGCGGTATTGGGAGAAACATGGCGGAGGAATGAGCGAGAGGAGGAAAAAGAAAGAATAAAGATAAAATCGTGCGGTTCTCACCGATCCCAATCCAATTCGAAGACTTGAATGCGTCGATTGCCGGTGTCGGCGACGAATAGACGGCGACCCGAAACGGCGACGTCGTACGGCTCATTGAAAGAACCGATCTGATCTCCTCGAGTGCCGAAAGAGGAGATCTTTTCGCCGCTTTTCGCAAATATGAAGATTTGATGGAGAGAACAATCGGCGACAAACAGGCGGCCGGAAGGATCGAAACTAAGCCCGACCGGTTTGCTGAGAGTCGAAAAACCGATGCCGAACAAATAATTGCCAAAGTAATCAAAAACCTTTACTACGCCTGCAGATTCGTCGGCGACATATATCCTATCTTGATCATCAATGGCGATGGAGGAAGGTGCCGACAGTTTTCCGCGCCCCCAATCAAAGTCACCGAAGGAAAGTTCCGGTTCAAAGCGAGGATTCATTTTAAGAACACGATCATATTCAGCATCCGCAATAAAAATGTCGCCGTGAAGGCTTAGGCAGACGGCGCGCGGAAAAAGAAATTGAAAATGAGAAGGAAGATTGCTGTCGCAGGCATAAGTTGCGATCCAGTTGAGATCCTTGTCATAGCGCTCGATGCGGTGATTTTCATAGTCCGCGACAAAGACATCGAGAGAGTTGTAGACAAAAACGTCGCTTGGATAATGAAACTGACGCGTCCCCCAGCCGAAGCCTCCTACAAAAGAAACAAGGTCGCCCCTGTTATTGAACTTGAACAACCGGTGCGAAGCGGCGTCAACAACATAGAGATTTCCCTGAACATCACAAGATATCGCCGCCGGTTTTTTAAAAAAGCTGTTGCCAAGAGAATCGTTATCGATCGAATAGAGAAAGCGCAGAGCAGGTTGACCCCATGAGAGTGTAGGAAAAAGAAACGAAAAGATGAAAAGTAATCGTAGCATCGGCAATTTAATAGCGATAGTTATAGTAATACAACGAGCGTTCATCGGGATAGACGCAATGGTGATAGGAACGGTACATATCCTTGCACTTTCTCCACCGTTCGTACGCGTCGATGAGTTCAGGACGATTTCTTGCCAATTGCTGAAGTCGGACGTTGCTTAAACGCAATCCACCGTTACGTTTCTCATCCATTAAAATTCGGTCCAGGCGGCGTAATTGATACTGAGAAAGATCGCCTTTGATGTATTCGTCGTTCCGTGGATCCGTATCGTAGAAATAAGCTCTTGATGAACTTGATGAAGAAGGATAAAAGTCAGAAAATCTTGATCTAAAAGAAGATGATCTAATGATTGCCAGAAAAGCAATCAAGCCGAAAAGAAGAACTAATAAAAGGATCGGCATACCGGATGATGACGGCTTTTTCGTTTCAGGCTGTTTCTTATTCAAAAATAATAGAAAGAAAACGGTAACAAGACCCATCAAAAGAAGAAACTTAGTCGAAAGAAGGCTGCTCATAAAGATGTCCTTAGGATTAAATCTAAGTGTTACGTCGCTTTAAATATAAATCAATTAAATGAAATATCAAGAAAAAAGCTCCAAAGGGGAAGAATTGATGTGTCCATGTCGAGACCGGTATTGTCGAAAAAACTGGAACTGAATATTGATAATTTTTAAGAAAGAGAATCCATATGTTGAGGCATTAATCTCGACATCATCTTAAAAATGTTGATTTTGATGCCGTAAAGTAGTAAATTTGAGTTCAAGGATAATGCAATAACTATATCGGGAGTAAAACAATGAAACGGACATTTCAGCCCAGCAGAAGGAAGCGCCTCAATACCCACGGATTTAGAGCCAGAATGGCTACCGCTAACGGCAGATTGGTTCTTAAAAGAAGAAGGGCTAAAGGAAGGAAAAGACTGACTGTTAGCGATGAAAAATAGACGTGAAGAAATTCACGCTTCCAAAAGCATTCATTTTGAAGAAGGACGATGACTTTAGGGACGTCATCAATGATGGGAAACCTCTTCAAGGTGAATGCTTTACTGTTTTTGTGAGAAAATGCAATTCTTTACGTTTCGGTTTTGCTGTTAACTCGAAAGTGAAGAGCAAGCCTAAACGCAATCGACTAAAGCGAAGAACCCGAGAAGCTGTAAGACTTTTATTTCGAAACTACAACCTTTCAGCCGATATTGTGTTTATCGCAAGAGAAGCTATGGAAAGAGCTGCTCACGAAAAAGTGATGAAAGAAGTGGGTGAGTTTTTAAAGCGTGCGGAAAAAATGGCCGAAAACAATTAAATGAAAAAATATGTAAACAAAATACTACAAAAAGCAGGCTTATATGCTTCTACATTTTTAATTATTATTATTAAATACTATAAGGCGTTAATTTCCCCTCTGCTTCCTGATTCGTGTCGTTATTACCCAAGTTGTTCAACCTACGCCGTACAAGCGTTGGAAAAGTACGGTATTTTTAAAGGGTCTTTCAAAGCATTTTTAAGAATAATACGCTGCAATCCGTTTTCAAAGGGCGGATACGATCCACTTGAATAAACAAGGATGAAACAATGGACTTTGACAAAAGGACTGTGACAGCTTTTCTTCTCATTGGGATGATCCTTCTGTTTATGAACACAGAGACCTACCAGAAATGGGTAGATCCAAAGGGATATGAGCAGAGAAAGGCGATAACGACAAGACAAACAGAAAACGTTCAGAAGGAGAGCGTTTCTCAGGCAGATGAGATGGAAGAATCTTACGAAACGCCCTTGCTTTCAGAAAACGAAGAAGGAGAAGAAAGACTTATCATCGTAGAGACGGATGAATACAAAGCAACTTTGAGTACAAGAGGCGCTGGAATATTACAATGGGAGCTCAAAAAATACGTGGGGGCTAATGGCCATCCTGTAAAGATCATGCCGGAAAATGCGTATGGTACATTGGCCGTTGTTTTCACCTCAAAAGAAGATGAACTGGTAAACACCGGCGCATGGTTCTTCGACTATCATGGCCCCGATTACGTAAAGGTAGAAAACGACAGTACGACGATCGTCTTCTTTAAAAAATTGGAAGAAAATAGAGCCGTAATAAAAAAGTATAGTTTTTATCCTAAAGCATATGACATAAAACTTAATATAGAATTCAGGAACCTAAATGACGTCATCGCGGGGAAAAGGTATGTCTTGGAAGCGCCGAACGGCTTGGCGCCGACGGAAAAAATCATCAAAGACGATATGTTTTATGCCAAGGCAGGAACCTCTGCGCGAGGTGTAGTTGATAAAAGTTTCAAAACAAACGGGAAGGAAAGAAAGGTAACCGCAGAATTCGATTGGGTTGCTGTAAGAACAAAGTACTTTGCATTCTTTATCCTCCCGGACGTAAAAAGCATCGATGCCGAAATTGTCGGACAAGAGATTGACCTGGGTAGAAAGGACAAATGGAAAAAGTATTCTCTGAGAGTATCCTTTCCATATTGGGGAGAAGCCAATCAATCGGACACTTTTAGACTCTATCTTGGCCCGCTGGAATATGATCTTTTAAAATCCTATCATAAGAATATGGAAGATTTCATGGATATGGGATGGAAGATCATCAAACCCTTCAGCATTGCAATCTTGTTCATCTTCAAATGGATGCACAACTTCATACCCAATTATGGAGTGGTACTTCTCATTTTTGCTTTGATGATCAAAGTCATCACTTATCCTCTTACGCAGAAAAGCAACAAATCCATGCAAAAAATGCAAAGCCTTCAGCCGAAGTTGAAAGAGCTGCAGGAAAAATACAAGAATGATGCGGCGAAGCTTAATCAGGCGACAATGAAGCTTTACAAAGAAGAAGGAATCAACCCGATGAGCGGTTGCTTCCCTATGCTGCTGCAAATGCCGCTTCTGTTCGCTCTTTTTATCGTTTTTAGAACGACTATAGAATTGCGCTCGCAAGGATTCATTTGGTGGATCAAGGATTTGTCGGCGCCGGACACCATATTCACCTTCCCCGGCAACTTTTCTTTGCCGTTGTATGGGAACACTGTAAACGTGCTCCCCATCATCATGGGGTTAACCATGTACTTTCAGCAAAAGATGACGGTGACCGATCCGAGCCAAAAATTTATGATCTATTTCATGCCCATCTTCTTTGCATTGCTGTTCAACAGCTTTCCCTCAGGATTGAACTTGTATTATGCATTATTCAATATTCTTTCCATTGTTCAACAAAAGTACTTTACCCCCAAATTGGTGCCGGAAAGCCCGGGCCCAATTAAAACCGCCAAGCCTCTAAAACAGGGAAGAAGGAAGTAGAAAACTTGAAACCCCGCCGACTCTGCGGGGTTTTCTTTTGATGGTGAACAGGATGAAGCATGACACCATAGCCGCTATAGCAACAGCGAAAGGCATCGGAGGCATTGCCGTCATTCGCGTCAGCGGGAACAGAAGTGTTGAAATCGTCGATCAAATCTTTCGAGGTCGACAATGCGTAAAAGCGATAGAGCCGAGAAAAATGGTTTATGGAAAAATTTTTCACCCGGAAGAGAAATACGCCATCGACGACGTGTTGGTTGTCAAGTTCAACGCGCCGAACTCTTTTACCGGAGAAGAGGTCGTTGAAATACACTGCCATGGTGGTAACGCCGTTGCTTCCGAAATTATGAAGCAATTACTTACTGCAGGTGCAAGGATCGCTGAACCGGGCGAATTCACCAAGAGAGCTTTTTTAAACGGCAAGATCGATCTCTTGCAGGCCGAAGCCGTGGCAGATGTTATCCATTCAAAGACAACGCACGAGCTTAAGGCCTCTCAGATGATCCTTCAGGGTCACCTTTCCCAACAACTCTATAGATTGAGGGAAAGGCTCAAAGAAATGATCATCATTTGCGAATTGCAGCTCGACTTTTCTGAGGAGGACATTGAACTCAAAGAGTTGAAGGATATTAAAAAAGGAATAGACGAACTAATCAAGCTGGAATCGGATCTTTTGAATACTTTTGAGTACGGCAGGATTTTAAAGGAAGGCATTCATGCCGTAATCATTGGTCGGCCGAATGTGGGCAAATCGAGCATTCTTAATAGGCTTTTGAAAGAGGAGCGAGCGATCGTATCCGAACACCCTGGAACGACAAGAGACAGCATCGAAGAGCAGCTGGACATCAAAGGGTATCTTTTCAAGATTGCAGATACCGCCGGCATCAGGGAGGACGCCGGCGAAATCGAACAGGCCGGAATAGCCCGTACCAAAGCTCTTTTATACAAAGCCGATTTATTATTATTCGTTATTGACGGTTCAACAGGTATTATCGATGAAGACAGAGAAGCCTTAATCGTCGCGCAACAAAATCGGGCGGCTGAACTCATTCAGCTGGTCAACAAAATCGATCTCGGAGTGGTTAAAAGGGAAAATGATTGGGACCATGCTTTCAAGAACACCATCGAGATTTCCGCCAAAACAGGAGAGGGATTTTTTGAGCTTGAACAGGTTTTTCTAAAAAGCGCTGAATCCCTAAAGAGCCCAAGTGACGATGGAGTCGTATTGACAAAAATGAGACATTACGAAGCAATGAAAAAGTCATTGGACTCACTGCAAAGGGCAAAGGCATCGATTGAAAATAACCTGTCTTGGGAATTCGTCGCCTATGATTTAAGGAACGCCGCAAACCACATAAAGGAGATGACCGGCGAGCTGCAGACAGAGGAGCTTCTTCAGGATATCTTTTCTCAGTTTTGCATAGGAAAGTAAGTGTTCCACGTGAAACGTAAAGATGAAAAACATGGAAAGCCAGTTCGATATTATTGTTATCGGCGGGGGGCATGCCGGGTGCGAGGCGGCAATGGCGGCCTCGGCGATGGGGGCGGAAACCTTATTGTTGACCATCAATCTTTTTACCATCGCGCAAATGTCCTGTAATCCCGCTATCGGAGGGCTTGCGAAGGGACATTTAGTCAAAGAGATCGATGCGCTCGGCGGTGTTATGGGAGAAATCGCCGATCAAAGCGCATTGCAATTCAAAGTGCTCAACCGATCGAAAGGACCTGCCGTATGGTCCTTGCGAACGCAAAACGATCGGACGATGTATTCCTTAAAGATGAAGCAAAAGCTGGAGCGGCAGGCTAATCTTTATTTACGGCAGCACGATATTCGAAAGCTGATCATTAAAAAAGACGAGGTAAAAGGCGTCGTAACAGATATCGGAACCGAGATAAGAGCGAAAGCGGTTATTTTGGCCGGAGGTACTTTTCTTAACGGGCTCATACACATAGGCCTAAGCCATTTCGCTGGTGGAAGGCTGGGAGAACCGGCTACGAGCGGCATTACCGAGCAATTGCGGTCTTACGGCATGATCAGCGGCAGACTGAAAACCGGAACGCCGCCGCGCATCGACGGCAGAACGGTGGATTTTGACCGTATGGAGAGACAGGAAGGAGATCAAGAGCCCGTCCCTTTTTCTCATAAACATGACAAAATAGAAATCGAGCAGCTTTCATGCTTTATTACAAGGACAAACAAATCTACTCACGAAGTGTTGTCTTCGGGTCTCGATCGATCTCCGCTCTATCAGGGAATCATAAAGGGAATCGGGCCTCGCTATTGTCCGTCCATCGAAGATAAGATCGTTCGCTTTTCTGACAAGGAAAGCCACCAACTTTTTCTCGAGCCGGAGGGCAGGGCTACCGTTGAATATTACCTTAACGGCTTTTCCACCAGCCTGCCGGAGGATGTGCAGTTACGCGCTCTTCATACAATACCCGGTTTGGAAAAGGCTAAAGTGACGCGCTTGGGATACGCCATCGAATACGATTTTTTCCCTCCCATGCAGCTCAAACCGACTTTGGAAACAAAGGCGATCAAAGGTCTATACTTTGCCGGACAAATCAACGGGACGTCGGGTTACGAAGAGGCGGCGGCTCAGGGGTTGATGGCGGGCATTAATGCCGTCCTCCAAATAAAGGGAGAGGAGCCGCTTATCCTCGACCGCTCCGAGGCGTACATCGGTGTGCTCATCGACGACCTGGTGACCAAAGAACTGCACGAGCCTTATCGAATGTTCACGTCGCGGGCCGAATATCGGCTGCTGCTGCGACAGGACAACGCCGATACTCGATTGATGCCCTACGGCAGAAAGCTGGGACTCATCGACGATGAGGCGTGGAATAAGCTGCAAAAAAAGCAGAGCGCCGTGGCGGAGGCCTTGACAAGAATCAACCAACTGAAGCCCCCCGTTGGCGAGGTCAACGCCATTTTGGAGAGATGCGGAACATCGGCTGTCGATTTTCCTGAGAGCATAGAAAAGCTGCTGCGTCGCCCCGAGGTTCACCTTGTCGATTTTGCCGACCTATACACAGATCCGCTGTTTTCCGGCCATGACGACCCGTTTTGGCAAAAGGTAAGAGAGCAGGTCGAAATTCAAGTAAAATACAGCGGCTTTCTTCAGCGGCAGCGCGAGCAGGTGGAACAGATGAAGGCCATGGAAAGCATTATTCTTCCTTCGGACATTGATTATCGTGAAATCAAGGCGCTTTCCTTTGAAGGACGAGAGGTCTTGTCCCGTTTCCGGCCGCGAACGTTGGGACAGGCTTCACGTCTCATGGGCGTTACGCCCGCCGATGTGGCCGTTTTAATGATTCATCTCAAACAGAAAAAACACATCTGAAATGTTTCACGTGGAACATGCAGCAAAGTAATCATGAAGCCTTTGAAAGATTAGCCGTCCACTACCGGCTCGAGGCGGAACAGCGGATGCTGCTTTACCGCTACCTTGAGCTGATTGAAGAGTGGAATGAGCGCATCAACCTCGTCTCGCGACGCGACATCGCTTTCCTGGCTGAGAAGCACTTGGCGGATTCCCTTTCGTGGGCCCGCCTGCCGATCATGCCTCAATCCGGCGGCGCCCTCGATCTCGGAAGCGGCGCCGGTTTCCCCGGCATCCCTTTGTCCATTTTAAAGCCCGAACTGCAGGTCCTCCTTCTTGATTCGATCTCAAAAAAGGCCTCGTTCTTGAGAACCGCCGTTTCCGCTTTGGAGTTGAAAAATGCGGCCGTCCTTTGCGAGCGTGCTGAAAGATTGGCCGGCAAGCGTTACAAGTTCGACGTCATCACGGCCCGAGCCGTTGCCGCTCTGGAGCGTTTGTGGCAGTGGTCTCGGCCCCTCCTCAAGCGCGGAGGATTTCTGGCGGCTCAGAAAGGCGGCGATCTGAGCGAAGAGCTGCGCCTGCTGAAGCTAAGCGGTAACGTCGAGGCGGAGATCATTCCTCTGGCCCCCCGCGCCAACGATCAAAAAGTCATCGTTCGTGTTTATTGCGTCGACTGAAAGGGTTTGGTGTGATTGCGGCTGAGATCAAAAGGCACTTTCTGCAATCTTTGCCGTTTAACGATCTCTGTCGAAGGTTAGAGATCGGCCGTGAGGTGAATGTGTGCGGGGCGGCAGGGTCGGCATCGGTTTTTATTCTCGCGGGACTTTATGAAAAGACAAGCGCTCCCATTCTTGTGGTTGCGCCCTCGGAAAACGAGGCCAAGCAGTTGTTCGAAGACCTCGAAGAGCTGCTTCCTCCCGAAACGGTCCACTACTTCCCGCCTCTGAAGCATCATGCGTGGAGTGAGATCGGCCCTTCACGCATCGACGTCGGACGGCGAGTCGCCGCCGTCAAGAGGCTTCGTCGCGCCGCAGCCGTGGTGATTACCACCGTGGAAGCGGTTTTCGAAAAGCTTGCGGACCCTGAGGACGTTGAGCTGTATTCCCTGTCGTTGAAAGCCGGAGATACGGTTTCCTTTGCGCCTTTTGTGCTGCAGCTTGCGGAGATGGGATTTTGCCGCGAAGAGCGCGTCGAGGCGCCCGGTGAATTCAGCGTGCGCGGAGGCATCGTGGACGTATACCCCTTCGATGAAGAAGCGCCGCTGCGATTCGATTTCTTCGGGGACCAGATCGAGTCGATCCGTCGCTTCGACGTTGAAAGCCAGAGGTCGACGGCTGAACTGCTTGAGGTCGAAATCCTTCCCCCGGCGGGCGCCGGCGTCTATGCCCCTCTAATCGATATGGAGGCGTCGCCGCTGAGGCTCATGCAATCGATTGCCGAGCTTTTTCCCCCAAATGCCGTCTTTTGGTTGAATGAACCGGAGATGATCGCCAAGGCGGCGGAAGATTGGGACATGGTTCTGAAAAGCCGTTTCGAAGGCGAAAAAGAAACAGAAACGCCTCAAACAAGAGACAGCCATTTTGATTTAGAGGACGTGAAAAATCGGCTTTCTTCTCGAAGAACGGTGAAAGCAACGGCCGCCCAGTCTCAACCCGATGCCGTTGCGTTCCCCGTTTCGCGTCCTCTCCATTTCGGCGGAAACCTCAAATTGTTCCGATCCGAAATCGACGGCTTGTCGCACCGTGCAAAGCCGCGGGTCTTTCTTGCTGCCGATTCCGATGACCAAGCCGAACGGTTGCGGGACTTGTTCGAGGAAGAGCATTTTCCACCCTTTATTCACATTTCAACACTCAACATTTCCGCCGGCCTTCTTTGGCCGGACAGCAATCTTTTTCTGTACACTGCGCGCGAATTATACAGTCGCGTCCGTATGTCCAAGCTCGATCTGTTGGAACGACGGAGCGTGGCCCTGAGCGAAGCCTCCGCATTTCGCAACGGCGATTACGTTGTTCATCAGGACTACGGCATCGGCATATTCCGCGGATTGGAAAAGATCAAGGCCTACGGGCGAATCACAGAATGCCTGACCATTGAGTATCAGGACGGCGACAAGGTATTCGTGCCGCTCGAAAAAATGGATCAGGTGCAAAAGTACTCGGGGCAGGACGGCGCGGCGCCCATGATCAGCAAGCTGGGTTCAGGGGCGTGGGAACGGCTGAAGGAAAGGACGAAGCGATGGGTAAAGGAGATTGCCGCCGACCTTATTCGCTTTTATGCCGAACGGAAGCTGCAAAAGGGATACGCCTTTTCCGAGGACACGGTGTGGCAAAAGGAGTTGGAAGCTTCTTTCGAGTTCGAAGAGACCATCGATCAGTTGGCGGCTATTCGCGACGTGAAGGCGGATATGTGCGCACCGGTGCCGATGGAGCGGCTGGTCTGCGGCGATGTGGGCTACGGAAAAACCGAGGTTGCCGTGCGCGCCGCCTTCAAGGCGATCATGGACGGCAAGCAGGCGGCTGTGCTGGCCCCCACGACCATTTTGGCTCAACAGCACTATGAAACCTTTTGCCGACGGATGAGCGGTTTCCCAATAAAGATCGATCTGTTGTCGCGCTTCAAATCACCTAAGCAGCAGAAGGAGACCTTGGAAGCGCTTGCGGCGGGCAAGATCGATCTCATCATCGGCACCCACCGCCTGCTTTCCTCAGATGTGAAATTCAAAGACCTGGGACTCCTCGTCGTCGATGAGGAACAGCGCTTCGGCGTTCTGCACAAAGAAAAGATACGAATGATGAAAAAGTCGGTCGATACACTGCTCATGTCCGCCACGCCGATTCCGCGCACGCTGCACATGGCGATCATGGGCGCAAAGGATATTTCGGTCATCAATTCGCCGCCGCACAATCGTTTGCCTGTAAAAACTGAAGTCACTCGCTTTAATCCGGATCTTATTCGTGAGGCCATACTGAGAGAGCTTGACCGCGGCGGCCAGGTCTTTTTCGTTCACAACCGCATCCAGTCGATTTACGGCATCGCTGCCCGCCTACGTGATTTGGTGCCTGAAGCAAAAATCGCCGTGGCTCACGGGCAAATGAAGCCGCACGAGCTGGAAGAAGTGATGCTCAAATTTATTTCGGGTGACGTCAATGTGCTGGTCAGCACGATGATCATCGAAAACGGCATCGATATGCCGAAGGCCAATACTCTTTTTGTCAACCGTGCCGATAAATTCGGTTTGGCCCAACTCTATCAACTGCGCGGCCGTGTAGGAAGATCGAACCAGCAGGCTTACGCCTATCTCATCGTACCTCCCCTGAGCAAATTGACGCACGACGCCGTTAAGAGACTTCAAACCATCCAGGAGTATACCGCTCTGGGATCGGGCTTTAAAATTGCCATGCGTGATCTGGAAATCAGAGGGGCGGGCAATATTTTCGGTGCTGAGCAGACCGGTTTTGTCAACGCGTTGGGATATGAACTTTATACCCGCATCATCAACGAGGCTGTGAAGGAAATCAGGCAGGAACTTGAAGCAAAGCCCGTCGTTGAGAAAAGCGCACCGTCGGTCGATACCGTCGTTGAATGCCCTGCGGATGCTTACCTTCCTGAGGAGTATATTTCTTCTGCAGCCGAGCGAGTCGACATTTATCGCCGCTTGGTTGCAGCCGATCTTGACGAAATTGAGGACATAAAAAGAGAAGTCATCGACCGTTTCGGAAGAATGCCTCAAAAGGCGGAACAGCTTTTTAACTATCTGAGCGTCAAGCGGTTAGCCAGCCAGTTAAAGTTCAGTAAAGTAATCCTAAAAAATAATCTGATTATAGGAGAAATCGCCTATTCACATGTCCCGGGCGGAGAAGAAAAGGCTGTGTGGATGAAGAAGCTTGCCGATGCCGCCGAGGGATTAACCATGCGAGATCACAAAGAACGCAGAACCTTGGTTGTAGAATTGAAACTGCCCGGAGAATCGAACAACCTTGAAGAAGCGAAAAAACACTTGCAAAAGATGTTGTAAATAGGTACTTTTTATTTTAAGTAAAACAACAGGATAAACAAGGGTCCACAAACAGGAGAAGCAGATGAAGGCAGTTCGGAGACTGGGATTTACTCTTTTGTACACCGTGCTTGCCGTGTTCATTTCCTGCGGTGAGTCCGAGCGGGCCGCACGCGTCGGCAACCATGTCATTTCAATGGATGACGTTCTCAAAGTTGCTCAAGAGCGCAGCCGTTCAAACGCCCCCTTTACTTACGGGTATCTTTTCAGCGTAACCAACGACCTCGTCGACCTTGAGCTGGCCGCTTACGATGCCCGTCGGCAAAAGATGGACGAGCTGCCCGAGATTAAATCTCAGGTCGAAGAATTTCGTGACGGCCAGGTTTACATGGAGGTGATCAATCGATTTGTAATCGACAAAATCGTCACCGATAAAATGTTGAAAGAGAGATACAAGCAGCTGCAGAAGGAGTATCGTCTGAGGCATATTTATCTGTCGAAAAAGAATCGCAACGCCGAGCAGGCGTTTGCCGAGCTCAACCGGTTGCGCAGCTCTCTTCTGCGCAACGCCTCTTTCGAAGCGTTGGCCAGAGAGGTATCCGAGGACTCACTCACCGCCGGAAAGGGCGGCGATCTCGGCTTCGTCAAATGGGGAAACCGCGGCTGGGGGGATTCCTTTTACAAAACGGCGTCCCGACTTCGTCGCGGGCAGATCTCAAAACCCATCGAATCTGACCGCGGATATCATTTGATCAAGCTTGAGGAAGTACGCCCGGCTCAGCAGCCGTCCTACAAATCTATGAAAGATGAACTGCGCCGAGGTTTTTATAAATCCGAAGGCGCAAGGCTGGACAGCGCCTATTATGCCTTTGTCTCCAAAATCGAAAAACATTACAATGTCGTTTATCCCGAGGGTACTCCGGATTCGTTGCTTCTCTTTGTCGTCAACGGCTTGCGCCGCGGCATCGACGCTAAATCAAATCCATTCCGCTTTCTCGATTCGTTGACGGCGGAACAGCGGGCTTTGCCGTTGGCGGTTTATCGCGGCGGACAGTTTACGATCGAAGATGCGATCAAAGCTTATGAAAAAATCTCTCCCCGCTTACGGCCGCTGCTGAACAATCAGAAGGAAATTAAAACCTTCATGAGCCGGAATATACCGCGGCGGCTGATCATCCGCTACGGCTACGAAAAGGGATTTGATAAGCACCGCGACGTTATAAGGGCCATGAGAGATCAAGAGGTCAAGCTCTTGGCCGATAAAATCCGCCGCACAAAGATCTATGACAGTCTGGCGTTGAGCGACGAACAGGTCGAACAATTCTATAAAGAAAACAGCCGCCTCTTCGAGAAAGGGGCGCAGGTGGAGATTCAAAAGATCTTTGTTAAAGATGAGGTGTTTGCCTGGGAGCTTTATGAGCGTCTGCAGGCCGGCGCCGACTTTGCCCAACTCGCGGCAAAATATCCTCCCGAAAGCGACGAGGAAAATCAAACCGGCGGAACGGAATGGGTTTCCACAGATGTGCGTGGAATTATACCGAGAACGGCAGCCAGGATGAAGGTGGGTGAATTCTCGAAACCGTTGAAAACCTCCGACGGCTTTGTCCTCATAAAAATACTCGATCGAAAGGACGGCGTTCTCGAAGAGTTTTCCCCGATTCTGGCCCGAAAGGCACGCCGCGAGATGCGAAGCGCCCTAAGCTCTGAAATGGAAAAACGATGGCTTGAAGAATTGAAGAAAGTGGTTCCGGTAGCCGTCAACAAGTCTGCTCTTATAAAGGAAGCTGCACGTGCAAAAGCGATATAACAAAGCTGTAAAATGGGCCGTGCTGACGGCACTGTTGGTCCTCTCGTGTTCACGCACCGCTACGGAGGAAAAGGTGGTGGTCGCTTCGGTCGGCAGCTCTAAGCTTTACCTCGACGATGTAAAGAAATTGGCTGAGAATAATTCGGGACTCGAGCTGTCTTTGGTTCAAGTACAGAACTATCTGCAGCGTTGGATGGAGAAGGAGCTCATCTACCAACAGGCTGCGGCGGAAGGCTTTTTAGACGACCCGGAGATAAAAAAGAAGCTTAGAGAAGTGGAACGAGACTACCTCTTTGCTCTATATGTTCAAAAAAAGGTCGATGACCTATTAACCGTCAGCGACGATGAGGTGTCTGCTTATTATTTTGAAAAAAGCAAAGAGTTCATCCGCCAGGACACGGCTTACGACCTGCAGCTCATTCTGGTGGGAACATCGTCCGAAGCGGAAACGGCGTACAAACGGATCACGGGCGGCGAGGATTTCGGCTCCGTGGCCCGCGATGTTTCTTTAGACGACAGCAAATCCCGTGACGGCCGTATAGGATGGACGACGCTGCACGGCCTGCCGGAAGAGCTGCGGCGTCGAATACCGCTGATGAAGGTCAACGAACTCAGCCGTCCCATTCAAACGCCGATCGGCATCTACATCGTACAACTGAACGGCGTGCGGCCCCGCGGCGAAAAGCAATCGCTGGATGAGGTTCGACCGCTCATCGAAATGAAAATCAAGGCTTCAAAACGTGAAGATCAATACCGACGATTGATTGCCAAACTCCAGGAAAACGCCGACGCCTCCATCAATTGGGCGTTGTTGAATACCATTACCACTCAATAGGCGGCACTTGATTATGAAACCAATCTCTCTTTTTTATGCCCTGCTGCTTGCGGCGGCTTTTGTTCTTCGGCCGCTTTCGGCCCAGGACCTTTTGGATCGAATTGTGGCTGTCGTTGACGATGAGGTCATCCTCGATTCCGAAGTGACGCAGGCGGCCTGGATGATGGCTTCGCAGATGGGCGTCGACCCCGCCCGTGAACCGCAACGCTTTCTCGATCTTCGAAAAGCGGCACTGAAAAATTTGGTGAACAAGGAGCTGCTGGTCATTCAGGCCGACAACGATACCATAAAAGCCGATGAACGCCAGGTAGAGTCCTATTTGGAGCAGCAGCTTCAGGCCGCAGTGCAGCAGGCAGGCGGTGAAAACCGCCTGGAAGAAGCGCTGGGTATGCCGATGTCCCAGATTCGACGCCTCTATCGCAAAGAAATTGAAAAAGAGCTGCGGGCCAACACGGTGCAGGAGAAAAAGCTTTCCAAGATCAAACTGTCACCCCGCGAAGTCCGCGACTTTTTCGAAAGCAAAAAGGATTCGCTCGGCCGCATCAACGAAAGCGTCGACATCAGTCATATTCTTATAGAGGTTCGCCCGGGCGAAAAGGCTCGGCGAGGGGCTCTCGCCAAGGCGATGGAAATCCGGAAACGGCTGCTCGAGGGTGAAGATTTTGCCGAGCTTGCCAAACTTTCCGACGATCCCGGTTCGGCGGCCCGCGGCGGCGATCTGGGCTTTATGCCGCGCAGCGATTTTGTGCGCGAGTACGCCGAGGCGGCGCTGAAGCTTCAGCCCGGCGAACTCTCGGAGGTGGTGGAAACTCAATTCGGCTTCCACATCATCCGACTCGAAGAAAAGCGCGGCGACAAGATCCACACCCGCCATATTCTCGTCGCCGTAAAGCCGACTAAGGAGGACGAGCTGGCGGCGGCTGAAAAAATCAAGGCGATTCATCAGGAATTGATGAGCGGAGCAAATTTAGAGGAACTGGCGGCTAAATACTCCGATGACGAGTCGACAAAGGACGACCGAGGCCACTTGGGACGATACGAAGTTGAACAATTACGACGAATGGCCAAAGAGTTCCTCTTTGCGCTCAGCGGCTTGAAGCCGGGCGAAATCAGCGACCCGGTCAAAACCCAATACGGCTTTCATATCCTCAAACTGAACGGCCGAGAAAGCGCACGAGAATATAGCCTCGAGACCGATTATGACCGCATCGAGCAGATGGCGATCAACTACAAGCGTCAGCAGGAGCTGCAAAAATGGCTCGAGGAATTGAAAAAGCAGGTGTACATCGAATACAAGGATCCGTCGCTCCTTTGAACCTCCTGCGAAACACCGGCGTTCTTTCTGCGCGCTCCGTTCTTGCACTTTGCATGCTGCTGTTGTTTTCCGAACTTGTTGCGGCGCAAACTCAAGAGGCTTCGGCAAAACTGACCATTGCCCGCCTCAAGTACTCCGGCGGAGGTGATTGGTACAACGATCCCTCGATCATTCCCAATCTGCAGCGTTTTTTGCGTGAACAGACGAGCGTTCCGACCGGCAAGGATGAGGCACGCATCTCCCTGCTGGACGACGAGCTCTTTTCTTACCCGATTCTTTTTATCACCGGCCACGGCCGTATATTTTTCACGGAAAGAGAAGCCGATCGCCTGCGACGATACCTGATCTCCGGCGGCTTCCTTCTGGCCGATGATGACTATGGCATGGATGAATCCTTTCGGCGAGAGATGGCCAAAGTCTTTCCCGATAAGGAGATGGTGGAAGTACCCTTTTCTCATCCCATTTTTCACTGCCGCTTCGACTTTCCGCAAGGCCCTCCCAAAATCCACGAGCACGACGGCGGCCCTCCCAAAGGCTACGCCTACTTTCATGAAGGAAGAATGGTCGTCTTTTACTCCTTCAACACCAACATATCCGACGGCTGGGCGGATTCCGAAGTCCACGGTGACCCGCCGGAGGTGCGTGAGCAGGCGTTGCGGATGGGCGCCAACATTGTTATTTTCGCGTTGACGCAATGAAAAAGCCGATTTCCGCATATCGGCGATTGGGGCACAAACTGATCGCCTACCGTCGCCGACGCCTTGCGGCCGAGGCGGCAACCGGACTCCTTAACACGGCGTCCGTCGCCCTGCTCGCGGCGTTGATCTTGGCTTTGCTGAGAAGCGAAGCCTCTTCCCCTGCAGCAAGATGGGCCTGTTCCCTTATCTTCTTCTTCCATGTCGTCGCTGCTGCAGTGATGTTTCTCCGCATGCCCGCAGCGCGACTGTTCACGAGAAAAAGTGCGGCCCTGATTGCTTCGGCACGCGAGATCGGAGATTTTTTCCGGAGCATCAACGACCGCGTGGTCAACGCGCTGCAGATCTACGAAAACATGGAACGCGATCGGGAGCGCTACTCCGAGGTTCTTATGGAAGCGGCGCTGATCGAGGCGGCCGGCGAGATCGATCAAGTCGATCTGCGGCAGGCCGTTCCATCGACGCCGCTGAGGCGTGCGGCAAAACGCGCCGCAGCGACCGCAGCGCTGCTGTTAATCACGACCGCCTTACAGCGGCCGCCGCTCGCATCGCTGACCTCGCTTTTGATGCCTTGGGCCGATCGAAGCGGCTCTGAAAAGCTGCAATTCGTCGTGCGACCGGGTAACTGCAGCATCCTTAAAGGAAGAGCCGTGGAACTCCGCGCCTGGGTGTCGGACAGCTCCGTTTCGGCTTTGGGACTCCATCTTGAGCGCCGCGGCAAAGTCGAAGTTGTAACCGTCGAAAAAGCAGCGGACGATTCGTTCCGCTATCGTCTGCCGTCGTTGCGCGATTCACTCACCTACGCTTTTACTCTCGACAAAAGAAGGCGCTCGCCCTACTACACTATTGCGGTTACGGATCCGCCCTTCTTGCGAAGACTCAAAGTACAGGTGCAGCCGCCGATTTACGTTGGTCAGTCGGCCTACTTTCTCGAAGACGACATCGGCGATGTATCGGCCTTAAAGGGAAGCCTCATCGAAGTCAACGGCACGGCCAACATCGAGCCCGTACACGGAAGCCTGGTCTTTTCCGACTCTTCGCAAATTCCGCTGACCGTCAACGGTCGAAAGCTTTCCGCTCCATTTCGACTTCGAGAAAGCGGCTTTTACTATTTTTCTTTCTTTGACTCTTACGGCAATGCAAACGATTCCCCCATCCGCTACCGACTGAGCGTGGTTCCGGACAGCCGGCCGTTGGTTCGAATTGTACGGCCGGGAAAGGACATCGATTTGGGCGACGACATGACTGTTCCCCTCGTCATTGAAGCTCAGGATGACTATGGCATCTCGAAGCTCCGCCTCGGTTATCAAGTCCTCACAAGCCGTGAGGGGGAAATCGACTCGACCCGTTTTGTCTACAAAACCATTCTCGGATTCCAAGAGAGCAGCGCCGATGTACGGCTGGCTCTTGCTTGGGAAGTCGGCGACATGGAGCTCTATCCAACCGACGTTCTTCTTTATTTTGTAGAAGCCTACGACAACGATACGGTTTCCGGCCCCAAGAAAAGCCGCAGTGCGATGTATCGGGCGCGCTTTCCTTCCCTTTATGAGATGTACGAGGAGATCACCCGTCGGCAGGACGAGAGTTCGGAAATGCTCGAAGAGATGCGCGAAAAAAGCCGGCAGGTGCGACAAAAGGCCGAGCAGCTCGCCCTCAAGATGCAGCGCGAAAAGCTGGACTGGCAGAAAAAGAATGAGCTTGAAAACGTCTTGAGCCGGCAGGAGGAGATCAATCAACAGCTTGGCGATGCCGCTCAAAAGATGGAAGAGATGCTGCAATCGATTGAGCAGAACAAGCTTTTTTCACCGGAGACCCTGCAAAAGTTCGAAGAAATTCACCGGCTCTATCAGGAAATCATGACGCCGGAACTGATGGAAGCGCTCAAAAAGCTGGATGAGGCCCTGCAGAACGTCGACGAAGATCAGGTGCGCCGGGCGCTGGAGGAGTTAAAGCTCAATTGGCAGAATTACGAACAGGCGTTGGATCGAACCATTTCTCTTCTGAAAGAGCTGAAGGCGGAACAGAAACTGGATCAGGCGCAGCGCCTAGCTCAGGACTTGGCCGATCGCCAGCAGAAAATCACCGAAAATGCGCAGAATCCGAATGCCGACGCCGCGAGGCTGCGGCGCGAACAGGAGCAGATCAACGCCGACGCCTCGGAACTCGAAAAGCTGATGCAGGAAGCGGCGGCGGAACTGCGGGAGCAATCGTTTCTTCCGCCGCAATTGGAAACGGCGCAGCAGATTATGAGAGATGAACAACTGTCCGCCAATCTTCAAGACCTTGAGGCTTTGCTGCGGCAAAGGGAAGTGTCCTCGGTTCCGCAAAAGTCTGCTCGCGCTGCAAACACGATGAAAAAGACGGCCGCCGCTCTCAAGTCCGCGGCAGACATGATGTCCGGTGAAATGCAGCGCCGCGCCTTCGAAGCCATGCGAAAGAGCAGCCGCGACTTATTGGCGCTTTCGCAGCAACAGGAGGAGCTGTCGTCGTCGACTCAAACCCTTTCTCCGGGCAGCGCCGACTATCCGGCGATCGCTGAAAAGCAGCATCAGATACGCGCCGGCTTGCAGCGCACCTTGACCGCCATGAACGAGCTCATGAAAGAGAGCTTCGGCGTTCCCTCAAACATTGCCGCTTCGATCGGTCGCGCAATGACGGAAATGGACCAGTCGCTGGTCGATCTGGAGGCTCGCGAGGCGCGCTCGGCCGTCAGATCGCAGCGCCGCTCCTTGGCCGCGCTCAACGAGGCCGTTCGCAGAATGCAGCAGGCCATGCAGGCAATGATGCAGCAGGGCGACTCCGGAGGCATGAGTTACCAGCAGTTTCTGCAGCAGATGCAGCAGCTCGGCGATTCACAGCAGCGAATCAATCAGCAGACTCAGCAGCTTTCTTCAGGCGGCTTGTCGCTGAGTCAGCAAGCGGCCATGTCGAGACTGGCGGCGGAACAGCAGCAGTTGCGCAAATCGATGGAAGCGCTGGCGCGCGAGACCGAAGGGTATCCCGAGATCCTCGGCAGTTTGGACAAAATAGCCGAGGAGATGAAAAAAGTGGAAGAGGATCTCAATCGCGGACAAATCACGCGCGAAACCATCAACCGGCAGAACCGCATTCTTTCGCGAATGCTGGATGCGCAAAGGTCCATTCACCAGCGCGAATTCAGCCGTGAACGCCAAGCCGAAACCGGAAAGCAGTATGCGGCGCCGGATCCTCGATTGCTTCCTGAGGATTTCGGCGAGCGCAGCGATCAGTTGCAGCAGGCTTTGCTTCGCGCCCGAAAAGAGGGTTACACGCGCGACTATTTGCAGATTATCGAGAACTATTTCAAGGCGCTGATGCGGCATGAAGCGGACAATCGTTAGCCTCGTTGCATTTCTTGCGGCTGCTCTATCCGCTCAAAACACACTGAGCCGCAATGAGTTGCAAAACATTCGGCAGATAGGGGAAGCTTTCGAGCGGGCAGAACGCTATCAGCAGGCGGCCGATTACTATCAACGGGCGTTGGCAGCCGATCCCGCAGACCGTCTCTCCTACCTCGGCTTCAAGAGGGCCTGCGCCGCTGCAGGCGATTATCAGAGATTCAAACAAGTCGTCCTCACTCTTCAGGCGCGGCGCCGCGACGTGCTGTTTGCCGTGGACCTGGCCTGGGCCGACTATTACTTGGGCAAACAGGATGAGGCCGTGCGGGCTCTGAAGCGCGTCGTTGAAGAAAACCTAAAGGACGAAGAGGCCTACCGACTCGTCGGTGAGACCTTTGCCGAACTTGATTTAAAGGAAGAGGCGATTGCCGTCTATCGTCGCAGCAGAACAGAGCTGAAAAAAGAAACGCTTTTTGCGGTCGAATCAGCCGAATTGCTGACCGCCCTGCAGCGCTACGAAGAAGCTGTCGAAGAATACCTGGCACTGACAAGCGAGGAGCCGCAGCAGATTTCCTTTGTACGCACCATGATTTCGAGGCAGTCGGCCGACGTGAAGTGTGAGCAGCTTACAAAACTGTTGGCAAAGGCGGAAAAAAAGAGGCCTCAGGCGGCTTGGGCAACATCGATACTGCACGCAGATTGTCTGGCTCGGAACCGACAGTTCGATCTGGCCGTCACCATGTATGCAAATGCCGAGAAGAGGTTGGCCGCTTTCGATCGCCGTCCGCCGATGCCTCCCGGAGAGCTGCTGTACCGCTTTGCCGAGGATGCCCTTCGCAGCGATGAAGCGGCGGCAGCCGAGCAGGCTTTTCGCCTTCTGATCGATAACCTTCCCAACAGCCCTTACGCCGCAAGCGCTCGAACAAAAATCGCCGATGTTTATTTGGCGCGCCGAAATTACCAGGGCGCTGAAGAGGCTCTGCTCCGGCTCACCGCCGAAAGTGGCCGTTCCGTGGATGCAGCTCAAGTTTGGGAAAGACTGGGAGAGCTCTACCTCGGACGGCTTTTCAACGTGGAAAAGGCGGAGAGGGCTTTCACTCAGGCGAGAGAAGCATATCGAGCAGCGACCCAAAAAAACTCACTCCTCATTCCTTTAGCGAAATGTGCGCTCGTGCGCGGTGATTTCGGGCTCGCCGAAGAAAGGCTGGAGGCCGCGTATCGATTTGCCGCCGGTTCACAAGAAGCGGCTGCGGTGGAAGCATTGTTGCATCTGTCGCGGCTTCACTTTTACCGGCACGACCTGAGCAGGGCGAAGGAAACAGTCAAGCAGGCGCTTGCCGAGGCTCGTTCCGAAGAGTCGCTGAACGATGTCAATGATCTTCTGCACCTTTCCATGCTTCTGCAGGAAGGGGAGTACGATTCTCTAGGTGCCGCGGTTTATGCTTCCGCCGAGCTGCTGGTTCAACAGAAGAGGGAGGAAGAGGCGTGCAGAGCTCTTGAGCGGCGCTTGGCTGAAGCTCCTGCCGCCCGCCTGAGCAGTGAGCTAAGATTGCTTCTGGCGCAAATATACGCTTCCCTCGATCGAGCGGAAGCGGCCGACACCTACTTTTCCGTTTATAAAGATGAATCCTCGCTTTCGCGCGATTACGCCCTGTTTTGTCTCGCCGAGCTTTACGAGAAAAGGGGCGATCGCGTGCGTGCGCAGGAGTACTATGAAACGCTGATCACGGAATTTCCGAACAGCATATACGTCGATGAAGGGCGAAATCGGTTGCGCCGAATGGAAAAGAGGGGAGTGCTTTAAGGATGCGTCGAGTTTTTATTAAAGGGCTTCTCTTGACTTTACTCTTAACAGGATGGCTGAACGCCCAAAAGCTGCTCATTCCGATGGATTTGACGCAAACCGATCACCTAAAGGCCTACGGCGTTGCCTATCAAGCCCTGGCCGAGGGGATTCAAGTGGAATGGCTGCTCAATTATTGCGGCGGTGCGTTCATGATCGATGATCGGCCGGAACTGCAGCGCCTAATGAGGGTCCGCGGCGTTCTCTTTCGTTCCATAAACACCGCCGAAGCGGCCCAGATTCATGCCGTCATCGAGCAGGAGAATATGGATGTGGTGCTGCTCGAAAAAGCGCCTAAAATCGCTGTGTATGCCCCACCGAACAAACAGGCGTGGGACGATGCCGTTATTCTGGCCCTCGATTATGCAGAGGTGCCTTACGACGTGGTGTGGGATCGCGAGGTCCTGCAGGGGGCATTGGAGGTCTATGACTGGCTTCACCTCCATCATGAGGACTTTACCGGCCAATACGGCAAGTTCTACGCGAACTATCGAAACGCCGATTGGTATCAGGATGAAGTCGCTAAAAACAACGCCATGGCGAAACAGTTGGGCTTTGCCAAGGTGTCCGAAATGAAAAAGGCCGTCGTTCGAGCGATCAAGGACTATATTCAGCGGGGCGGTTTTGTATTTGCCATGTGCTCGGCCACGGACACCTTCGACATCGCCTTGGCGGCCGAGAACGTCGACATTGTCGATACAGTCTTCGACGGAGACCCGCCCGACGCCGATGCACAGAGCCGCCTGGACTACTCAAAGTGCCTGGCGTTCGAAAATTTCAAGATCGAACCCAATCCGATGATCTATGAGTATTCCGACATCGACATTCCGCCGAGTTATGCCCCTGTTGTCCGCGGTGCCGAAGCTGATTACTTTACGTTGTTCGAATTTTCCGCCAAGTACGACCCGGTTCCCACTATGCTGACCCAAAACCATGTTAACGCCGTGAAGGGGTTCATGGGACAAACGACCGGCTTCCGCAAATCACTCATCAAGAGTTCGGTCGTCATTCTCGCCGAAGCAGAGGGCACCGAGCAGGTCAAGTATCTTCACGGCAACTATGGAAAAGGGACATTCACCTTTTATGCAGGGCATGATCCGGAAGATTACCAACACTTGATCAACGACCCTCCTACACAACTGGCGCTTCACAAAAATTCGCCGGGTTACCGACTCATTTTAAACAACATCCTCTTTCCGGCAGCGAAAAAGAAAAAACTCAAAACCTGAGGCCGAAAGGGAAAGACATGACATTGACTCGCCACCGCATTCGAACCACACAACGAGTGCAATTGATCAATATCGACGCCTCGGTAAGAGAGGCGGTCAGCCGGAGCGGCGTCTCGGACGGAATCTGCATCGTCTTTGTTCCGCATACGACGGCCGGCGTGACCATCAACGAAAACGCCGATCCCGACGTCGTACGTGACCTTATTATTTCTCTCAACAAGCATATACCTTTCGACGACGGCTATCAGCATGCGGAAGGAAACTCGGCGGCCCACATCAAGTCTACCCTGGTGGGACCTTCGCTTACGCTGATCATCGAAAACGGCCGCCCCGTTCTCGGTACATGGCAATCGGTCTATTTTTGTGAATTCGACGGCCCTCGCGAACGATCGCTGGTCATCAAGGTTGTAGCCGGTTGAATCATTCCCTTTCAAATCGGTTTGCTTTTTAGCCGATTCTCTGTATATTTTCATCGTGAACAGAATGACCATGCGCATGCGGAAAGCCCCCGCAACAACTGAAGCTGCGCCTTATTCCGCCCTGGCGGAAATATACGACTCGGTGATGAGTCATGTGAATTATCGCCGATGGGCGGAATATATTCACGAATTGGTGCAGCGCTATCATCCGCAGGCGCATTGGCTTGTCGACTTGTCTTGCGGAACGGGAACCTGCTGCTTTTATCTGCAGAAGCTCGGTTATCGCGTGCACGGTATGGACCTTTCCGAAGCGATGATCCGGCAGGCAAGGAAAAAGTACTCCTCGTCCCGAATTCGGGATGTCTTTTTTTGCAGCGACATGGTAAGGCCGCCCCTTCGGAACGGCCCCGATGTGGTCATTTCTTTGTATGACAGCATGAACTATATCACGACACCGCACCGATGGATCGAATGCCTGAGCCGTGTTTATCAATGCCTGGCTGCAAACGGGATATTCATTTTCGACGTCAGCACCGTTTTCAACAGCCGCGTGCATTTTTCAGATTACGAGGAGGAACATCGCTTTTTCGGCGCCAGCTACAAAAGGATCAGCTCCTTTCTGCCCAAAAAATCGGTGCAGATCAACCGCTTTGAAATCAAGTTCGACAACCGCAAGGAAGTTTATTCAGAAAATCATCGTCAGGTAATTCGATATTTGGCTGAAATTGACGACTTTATCGCCAGGACGGCTTTTAAGAAAGAGGCAGCTTTTCGGGACTATACCTTCTTACCGGCGGTAGAAGAATGCGAGCGCGTTCATTATGTCCTCAGGCGAAAAGATGATAGAGTTGAATAATGTAAAGGTCACCTACCCCACAGGCGACGGCATCGAACAGATTTCTTTTCTTGTTGCGCCGGGCGAGTTGGTGTTTCTGGTAGGCCCCAGCGGCGCCGGAAAATCGACCGTGCTGAAAGCCATCTATTTGGAGGAACGGCCGGTGGAGGGATATGTGTTGGTCGGCGAATACGATTCGCGACGGATTACCGAAAAGGAAATCCCTTTTTTACGGCGAAAGCTGGGGATCATTTTTCAGGATTTTAAACTGCTGAACGATCGCGACGTGTTCCGCAACGTTTCCTTTGTTTTGGAAGTGACCGGAAGGCGCAGCAAAGAGATCAAGCGCAGAGTACTGCGCGCCTTGGCGGACGTCGGACTCAGCCACAAGTCGCGCAAATTTCCCTACGAGCTGTCCGGCGGCGAACAGCAGCGCGTCGCCATTGCCCGCGCCATCGTCAATGAGCCGTACGTCCTTCTGGCGGATGAACCGACGGGAAACCTCGATCCAAGGACGGCGAGTGAAATCATGGACGTGCTGATGCGCATCAATGCACGCGGAACATCCGTATTGATGGCGACGCACAACGAAGAGATGGTCAAGAACTATCGCGGCCGCGTCCTCAACTTGAAGAACGGAAAACTGGTTTGACCTATGGGCGGATGGATTTACAGCCTCAAAGAGGCGTGGATCGGCTTCAGCAAGGCGCGCGTGGCAACGGCCGTCACGGTTTTCGCGATCTTTTTTCTCTCTTCCGTCCTTTCCTTTTTTGTTCTCCTTTCCATGAACATCGACCGTTTCGTACAGGTTTTGAAGGAACGGCAGGATATCCAGGTTTTCATCAGCAACGCCGCCGTTGAAAAGGCGATTGCGGAGCTCAAAGCCAGAATTGCCTCTTATGAACAGGTTGAATCGGTTCAGTATATTTCAAAAGAGGATGCGGCAAGGGAATTCAAGAGTGTGTTTGGTGAAGACATTTTTAACCTTTTAGAAGAAAACCCTTTGCCTGCCTCGCTGTTGATTCGGGTCAAAAGAAATTTCTCCAGCGAAGCGGAAATCAGGCGGTTGATTGCGCGGCTCCAGGCCGAAAGGCAGGTGGACGAGGTCATCTATCAAAGAGGTGCGGCGGACAAGCTGGTCAAGTTTTCCCGTTTATCACAAAGAATTCTTTTAGGCGTATTTGCCCTCGTCTTTTTAGGCTCGCTTTTTATGGTTTCGAATACCATCCGTCTCATTATTCTCGGCAGACGGCCGATCATCGACACCATGAAACTTGTCGGAGCCACGAATAGTTTTATAAAACGGCCATTTCTCTTTGAAGGTCTTTTGCAAGGCGCCGCCGGAGGAACGGCTGCGGCACTATTCCTGTGGTTAAGTTGGCGATTCATAGAATGGCGTTGGCCCGGTGTCGTCTACATTCCGCGCGAATTGCCGGCGGCCGTCCTCGTTGCAGGACTTTTATTCGGATATTTGGGGAGCCGAATTGCCGTTCGACGATATTTATAAGGCGACCCGATCACGCGTTCGGCGGGGAAATTTCGCTTGACAACGCCGCTGAAAATCAGTAATTTTATAATAATTTTTATATACTTATAGAAAGGTGTTCAAGTAAAAATGAATGTGAGCGAGTTGACACCAAGAGAGCGCCAAGTCTTCTTGGCCATCGTGCACGGTTTCATCCAAAATGCGGAACCGGTCGGCTCTCGGTACATCTCCAAGCATTACAACTTGAACATCAGCCCTGCGACCATCCGCAACGTAATGACCGATCTGGAGGAAAAAGGACTCATCTGCCAGCCGCACACGTCCGCAGGCCGAATTCCAACCACTCAAGGTTATCGGATGTATGTGGACAGCCTTGAGGAGCGCGAAGAGCTTACGCCGGAAGAGCGCCACCTCATTACCGAAAAGCTCAGCAAGTTTTCTCAAGATGTGGACCAGATTATCAGCGGTGCCGCCACGGTGCTGGGCGAAATTTCGAGTCTGTTGGGTATGGTCTTGTCCCCGCGATTTAATCGCGGCCGACTGGACAAAATAGACTTGATCCAGCTGGAATCGCCAAAGGTCCTCCTTGTGCTTCACGTTTCCTCCGGCATCGTCAAATCGGTCATTATCGAAATCGATCGCCGTTTCAGTATCGACGATCTCATTGAGGCCGCGCGAGTTCTCAATGAACGACTGCACGGTGTTTCGATTGAGCAGCTGACCTCCGGTCTGGACGATCGATTCCGCGATTTGGATGAGAGCAGCCGCAGCCTGATTGATGCCATTAAAGAGAAGACCGGCCGCATCTTGCAGTTCGATCCGGACGGCGAATTCTATTTTTCCGGCGCCAGGAACGTCATCACCAATCCGGAATTCGATTCCCGCGAAAAAATCGAAAAGATCTTGGAGCTTTTGGATCGAAGGGATGTATTGGTGCGGGTGTTGTCCGAGAACCGGCATGAAGGCGTGAGCATCGTTATCGGAGAAGAGAATTCCGAAGAGCTCATGCGCAACTGCAGCCTGATTACCACGACTTATCAGATAGACGGTGCCGTCGGAACCCTGGGCATTCTCGGACCGACGCGAATGCAGTACGCCAAGATCATCTCCTTGGTTCAATTTATGTCCGAGACGCTTTACTATTTAGCCTCAAAACGGAAATAAACGCCCCGACATGGAATCGAAAAAAGCGGAGATCGAAGCGTCGGCGCAGCAGAAGGCAGGCGAAAGCAAAGGAGCGAAACAGAGACGTTCCTACAAGCGCGAATTGGAAGCCGCGCTGGCCGAAAATGAAATGCTGCGCGAGATGCTATTGCGTACGGCGGCTGATTTCGATAACTATCGTCGGCGGGTACAACAGGAAAAAAGCGAAATAGCGGAAACCGCTAATGTTGCGCTTTTGCGGAAATTATTGCCGTTGATCGATGATCTCAATCGAACGGCCGATGCCGTAGAGGCGAAAAAGAGCGAAGACCCCCTTCTGCAGAGCATTTTGCTTATCAGGAAAAACGCGCTCAAGATTCTGCAGGAAGCGGGCGTTCGCGAGATGGCGGCCAAAGGGATGCCGTTCGATCCTGAAAAGCATGAAGCTTTGATGACGGTTGAAGCAAAAGACCTCCCGCCGCACACCGTGGTCGAAGAGCATCAAAAAGGTTATGAGTACAAAGACCGAGTGCTGCGTCATGCAAAGGTCATTGTCAGCAAAGAAAAGGAATAGTTCCGACGAGCATTATGTCTGAAAAAGACTATTATGAAATATTAGGTGTGAGCCGCGAGGCCGATCAGAACGAGATCAAAAAGGCTTACCGAAAGCTGGCGATGGAATATCATCCCGACCGCAATCCCGGCGACAAAGATGCGGAAGAGCGGTTCAAAGAAATCGGTGAGGCTTACGCGGTTCTTTCGGATCCGCAGAAGCGGGCCGAATACGATCGTTTCGGTCGGTCCGGCATGCGCGGCGGCGGATTCAGCGGTTTCGGCGGCTTTGCCGATCCTTTTGATATTTTCCGCGAAGTTTTCGGCGGCGGTTTCGGTGACATTTTCGGCATGGGGCAGACGGTTCGCCGTTCAGGCAAGCAACGCGGAGCCGATCTGCAACTGCAGTTGGAGCTGTCCCTCGAAGAGATCGCTCGAGGCGTCAGCAAAAAAGTGAAAATTAAAAAGCACGTGGTATGTGAAGAGTGCGGCGGCAGAGGGACCGGCGGCGGCGCCGCCATGGTCACGTGTCCCGCCTGTCAAGGGCATGGGCAAGTCGCCTACCGCCATGGCTTTTTCACGGTTTCGCAAACTTGCAGGCGATGCAACGGCGAGGGACAAATCATCGATCGGCCGTGCAACGCGTGCCGCGGTGAGGGTCGCCTGCGTCGCGAGGTCACGCTGGAAATCGACGTGCCGGCCGGTATGTCGCAGGGTCAATACCTGACGTTGCGCGGGCAAGGAAACGCCGGACCGCGAGGAGGGCCGCAGGGCGACATTTTGGTGTTCATTCGAGAAAAGGAACACCCCCATTTTACTCGCCACGGCGATGATATTTTGTATGATCTGTACATCAGTTTTCCGCAGGCGGCTCTCGGTGCCGAAGTGGAAGTGCCCACCTTGGACGGCAAAGCAAAGATCACCGTTCCGGCAGGAACTCAGAACGGAAAAATTCTGCGCATGAAGGGAAAGGGCATTCCGCAGCTCAATTCATACCGCACCGGCGATCAGTTGATCAAGGTGCATGTATGGATTCCGACCAAATTGGGCAGCAAGGAAAAACGCCTGCTGGAAGAATTGGCTCAGTTCGACAGCCTCAAGCCGAACCGAGAAGACAAGAGCTTTTTCGATCGCATGAAGGAGGCGGCGAATTAGGTGACCGAGTGGTTTACGAAACAGGAGCAGGCGGTCATCCTTTTTCTCCTGTTTTCGTTGATTCTCGGCGCAGGAATCAAAACGGTTCGTGAGCGGCGGTTGCAGACGGACCCGGACTGGGAAGCGCAGAAAGCGGAGCTGCTGCAGGAGTTTCAAGAGCGATCGGCAATCGAACCCGTCAAAACGGTGGTGGAAGAAGAAAGTGCCGAGAAGAAGCTGCAGGCAAAGAAAAGGCTGACGCAGAAGATCGATCTTAACCGGGCGAATGAAGAGCAACTGCAGTCGCTTCCAAAGATCGGCCCTGCTATGGCGGCGAGAATTATTGAATACCGCAACAAAGTCGGACGTTTTCAAAACATCGAAGAAATACAGCAAGTCAAGGGCATCGGACCAAAAACATTTGAAATCATAAGAGACTATATCACCGTTCAATAGCAATCTTCAGGAGGCAAAATGTCGCAAGAAAAAAAGACCGCCGAGCAGCACGCCAAGGGCTCCATTGTGTTGGAAATCACCGCAGTTATTTTAGCGGTTTTTCTGATTTTCACGCTCACTTATCCTGCAAAACTTTGGAAGGCCGAAGAAAAGAACCAGGCCGCCTGCCGAGAGAATATGCAGCACATTTATTATGCCGAGCTGACCTATTTGGACTCTCACTTGGCTTATACCGACACCCTCAAAAAAGCGGTGGACTTTATTCTGTCGGATACTACCGGCAGGGCGCTCCGACGGTTCGCCAATCTTGATTCGATTCTCGGTCAGCAGGTAATCAAGCTTTTTAAGCATCGCACCGACTTGGTTCCCATCGTTATAGATTCTGCTGTCGGTTTCAATGCCGATTCTACCGTTATCTTGGTCAAGCATTCCAAACGAATTCCGGTGAATTCATTGATCGATTCGATGCTGATTTTTACCCGCGCATTTGACATCGATACCTCGGAAGCCTTCATTCTCGATTCTCTGCGCGTGTGGCCCGCTTTTGCAGCCATCATCGACTCGGTGGCGGAAGCAAAACTTCAACACTTTTTCGAATGCCCGACTTACCAAAAGCCTTATCTGATCTCGGTCAACAACGATTCGGCTATAAAGAGAATCACCATTTCCTGCCCTATCGATACGCCTTTCATCCAAAAGGTCAACAACAGCTTCAAGCTGGGCTTTTTGGGAGGATTGCGCATTGAAAACCACGGTAACATTGAAACCGGCAAGGTGAGCTGGAAGGAATAGCTCTGCTCGTTACGAGCAAGTTTCTCGGTCGGATACGGCTTCGCGGGCGTCATACCGCGAAGCCGCTCTGATTGAGCAGAAAAGCGGGGATCGTCATGGTAAACGAGGGCGTCAGAATCGGGATCGAGTTGGCCCGAAACAAGATTCGCTTTATCGAAGCCGAGAGTTGGAACGGCCGGCTGAACATTACCAGTGTTCAACAGAGTGACCTTCCGACTCAATTCGATTTCACCACGATCGGCGATCCCGGGATGATTTCCCGTTTTTCGGAGACGATCGACCAAGCCTGCACCGGTTTCGATCCTCAGCATCGGCAGGCCAGATTGTGCATCGATCGGCGGCTGGTGATCAAAAAAACCTTTGCCGTCGACAAAGACATGGCTGAAGCCGATATTCGGCAGCATATTGAATGGGAACTGGAGCAGCTCCTGACGGCGCCGAGAGACGAATTCAATGTGGGCTACGAGCACACCGTTCTCAACCTCGGACGAAATGATGTGGTCGTTTTCGTTGCGGTGCGCAAGGCGCTGATTCACTATCTCCAGGAAATATTCAAAAAGTCCCGCCTTGAACTGGAAAGCGTCGATCTCGACCTGTTTGCATCCATTCGTGCGCTGCGCTACGCCCACGGCGACGTTGTACATGGTACCACTGCCCTGCTTGAATTCAACCGCAGCGGCATCGGAATTACCCTCCTCCATGACGGCGGCTATGTTTTGTCGGATGAACTGCCCGCTGTCATCAACGAAAAGGATTATACGACGCTGCCTTCGGCAGAGGTGGCTGTGCCTTTGCAGGCGGAGCTTCATAAGCTGCTGCAGAATATCAAGGACAATCTCGGCATCTTAACGCTGAACCGCATCGTGCTGGCAGGCGAATGTACGGACAAGGCGCTTATGAGCGATTTGGATCACCTTTTCCCGCGGGTGCCGATTATTTTCGCCGAGCCTTTCAACAACAGCTATCGTCAGCTCAATATTGAATCGCAACGAGTGATCGACACTTACGGGCAGAACTTTTTGTCCTGCTTGGGCATGGTTCTTTAAGAGCGAGAGGCGCCTATGAATCTGCTGTACGACAAGCGGGATCAAGAGCGCAGCGAGCCGCTGCCGGATTTCAACGTCTTCCAAACCGAGGATTTCAACCCCGAGGACTATGCGAGGGCCAAGCCGATCATTCCCCGTAGTAAGAGCGGGCATCTTGTTCTTCAGGCGGTTTCGGCCGCGGTCGTCATCACCGCCATCGTCGCCGGTTATTATTTGGGCGTCGTAAAGCCGAAAAAAGTCATCGAAACCGCTCAGACGGTGACCGTTGCTGAAGAACCGCCGGCATCGGCGCAGCAACCCCCCGAGCCGTCGTCGGTTCCGGCAACCGCAGATACCGGAGTGCAAAGGAGCGCGGCGGAAGAAACACCGACACCCCTGCAGGTTTCCGAAGAATCGGTGACGATTCCTGCCGATAATCTGCCGGGTCTTGCCGCTTTGCTTTTGAAAATAATCCCGCAAGACTGCCGCATCGGAGCTGTGATCGTCGATCAAGCGACTTTTTCGCTGGAAGTCAGCACGCCGTCGAGCGCGGCGGCGGCGGCTCTGTTCAACACCTACAGCAACGCTCTCCCCGCAGCGCTTCAGCTCACTTCACCGCCTCCCGGTGAAGCAGCGTTTCTCGTCACGGGCGCCGTTCGTCTCGAAAGAAGTTATGGTGCTTCATTGACGCTTGGGCAATGGGAAAGCAAACTCGGAGCAACCGCTGCCGGGACAGGGCTTTCCGTTTTAACCATGACGCCGGAAACGTCCCGGTTGTTCGCCAAGTTCAGCGGCCGAATGGAGGCTGTCCAGAGCTTTTTGATTCGTCTTGCTTCCGACAGCGAGCAGCCGCGGGTCAACAAACTTATCATCATGCCATCGTCCGGCGGCAACATGACCCTGGTTTTGCGACTGGCTGTTTGAGCACATCCAACGGAAAAAAACCGCTTTCTGCGGAGGGCCGGAATGCTCCGCAACCATTTTTACCGGCTTAGGAACCATGCGCGTCATTGCCGGTGAGTTCAAGGGAAGAACCCTCTTTTCGCCGAAAGATCGACTCATACGGCCCACCTCGGATCGTGTTCGTGAGTTCATATTTAGCGTCATCGGCGAAAGCATTCGCGGCGCGGCCGTGCTCGACCTTTTTTGCGGCACGGGCGCTTTGGGATTGGAAGCAAAGAGTCGAGGCGCCGCAAATATTGTTTTTGTCGACTGTTCACGAAACGCTCTCGAGCTGGTGCGCCGCAATTGCAGCCTATTAAAAGTTGAGGCAAGCATACTGAAGGGAGATGCGATCAGCGTCCTTTCGACCATGCCGGCATCGACTTTCGACTATATTTTTTGTGATCCGCCGTACGACTATGAACAGCCGTCTCTCCTTCTGCAAACCATAAAAGAAACGGGGCGGCTTTCGCCTGAAGGATTGCTGATCTACGAATCCTCATCGCGGCGGCCGATTCCTGAAGCGGCGGGGTGGACTGCCTTGCGCAGCCGAAAACTGGGAGAGACGTGCGTGACCTTTTTTGTTCGAGATTGATTATGGAAAAGATCGCCGTATATCCGGGCACTTTCGACCCCATCACCTACGGTCACATCGACATCATCAAGCGGGCGGTGGAGATCTTTGATCGTCTGATCGTTGGGGTAGCCACCAATCCTAACAAGAAGCCGTTGTTTACCGTCGAAGAGCGTCTCGAGATGATTCGGCAGGTGATAGACGGCGATGAACGCATCGAAGCGTCGCCGATAACCGGATTGGTGGTCGACTATGCCGCCGGGCGCGGAGCAACGGCGATCATCCGCGGCCTGCGCGCCGTAACCGACTTTGAATTCGAAATGCAGATGGCGTTGGTCAACAGAAAGCTGAAAGATCAGTTGATCACCGTTTTCATGATGCCGCACGAAAAGTACTCTTATTTGAATTCAAGCATCGTCAAAGAATTGGCTGCTTTCGGTGCCGATATCACCTGTTTTGTCCCTCAACATGTAGAACTCAAACTGAAGGAAAAGTACTCAAATGAACATCATCGATGAAATCCAAAAGCGGGCGAGCGAGCATCTCAAACGAATCGTCTTTCCCGAATCCACCGACGAACGTGTACTATGCGCCGTAGAACAGCTCAACGAAAAAAAGCTGGTCATTCCCATTCTGGTGGGCGATCGTGAGGCAACTTTAGCTGCCGCCGAAGCTTTTAAAGTCGACATCAGCGGCGTCGAAATCATCGATCCCATGAAGGACCCTAGACGTCCCGAATATGTGAAAGCATATTATGAAAAGCGCAAGCACAAGGGTGTGGATATGGAGCGAGCCGAGATGATCATGCAGCAGCCGCTTTTTTACGCCGCCATGGCGGTAGACCAGGGCGCGGCCGATGCGAGCGTCGCCGGCGCCGTGGAAACCACCGGCAATGTGCTTCGCGCCGCAATTCAGATTATCGGCACCGCCGAAGAGTATTCTTTGGTGTCCAGCACCTTTTTGATGATTTTAAAGGATGGAACGCCTTTAACCTTTGCCGACTGCGGGGTGGTCCCCAATCCCGACGCGCAGCAACTGGCGGACATTGCCATTGCCTCCGCCGAATCGCACAAAAAACTGACCGGGCAGAAGCCGATCACCGCGCTGCTTTCCTTTTCAACCAAAGGAAGCGCGGAACATGAGCTTGTCGATAAAGTTCGCCTGGCCACGAAAATCGCCCAGGAGCGGCGGCCCGATCTGCTCATCGACGGAGAGATGCAGGCCGATGCGGCACTCGTGCCTTTCGTTGCCGCCAAAAAGGCGCCGGGAAGCCTGGTCGCCGGAAAAGCGAACGTCCTGATCTTTCCGGATCTTAATGCCGGCAACATCGCCTACAAGCTGACGGAGCGTTTGGCGGGAGCAACCGCACTCGGGCCCCTGCTGCAAGGATTGAAAAAGCCGGCCAACGATCTTTCGCGCGGATGCAAGACCGAGGACATCGTCAATGTGGCTTGTATTTGTAGTGTGAAAGCAGGCTGAGAAAAAGGAGGAAAACGTGCCCCACATTTCACAAAGATTGTCGCAAATCTGCGAATCTCAGACGCTGGCCCTTACGAAAACAATGGCCAGATTGAAGCGAGAGGGCCGCGACGTCGTTTCTTTAGGAGCCGGTGAACCCGATTTTGATACTCCGCCGCACATTAAAAAGGCTGCCGTAAAGGCTATTGAAGAAGGGTTTACCAAATATACCCCTGTGGACGGCATGATGGAGCTCAAAGAGGCGATCTGCGAATGGATAAAAGCCGAACACGGAGTTCTCTATGAACCCAACGAAATCGTCGTCACCTGCGGCGCCAAGCATGCGGTATACCAGGCCATTGCCGCCGTGTGTGACCCCGGAGACGAGGTCCTGCTTCCGCAGCCTTATTGGGTAAGCTATCCCGAGCAGATCAAACTCGTCGGCGCCGTCGTTGTGGAAATGACGCCGGCAGATACGGCCGGTTTGAAAATCACGGCCGAACAACTGCAGAAGGCGATTACACCGAAGACTCGGTTGCTCATTCTCAATTCCCCCAGCAATCCATCGGGCGTGGTCTACACCAAAGCGGAACTGGAAGCCTTGGTCGAAGTGATTGAGAAATCCGGCATCTATGTTCTTTCCGACGAAATCTATGACAAGATCGTTTTCGACGACGGCATTTTTGCCAGCATGACCGTTTACCCTCAGATTCGGGAGCAATTGCTTTATATCAACGGCGTTTCGAAGACATTTGCCATGACCGGTTGGCGCATCGGCTTTTTGGCGGCGCCCCGCGCCGTTGCTTCAGCCGTCAGCAACTATCAGGGCCACACTACCTCCAATCCGACGTCGATTTCTCAAAAAGCGGCGCTGGCGGGCTATCGAGAGGACAAATCGTTCCTGGCGGAGATGACGGAGGCCTTTCGACAGCGTCGAGATTATGTCTACGCTCGTCTGACCGCGATGCCGAAAGTCAAATGTGCCCTGCCGCAGGGTGCCTTTTACGCATTTCCCGATTTTTCAGCGTACTATCTGGCGTCCGCGGGCATCAATTCTTCGATCGACTTTTGCGGCTATCTGTTGGAAAAGTTCAATGTCGCTTTGGTGCCCGGAATTGCCTTCGGCATGGACCGTCACTCGCGGCTTTCGTATGCCGCTTCGATGTCCACGCTCGAAAAAGCGCTCGACCGCATCGAAGCCGGCTTAAAGTCGCTGAACCAGTAGGATCACACGCTCATGCCGACCTATGTTTACTATTGTAAAGCCTGCGGGCACAATTTTGAGCTGTACCAAAGCATCAACGCGGATGCCGTGAGAAAATGCCCGGCCTGCGGACTCGAAGAAGTTGTTCGAGTCGTCACCGGCGGTGTCGGATTGATCTTCAAAGGCTCCGGTTTCTACATTACGGACTATAAGAATAAATCCGGCGGCAGCCGCACCAAAGAAAAAGACAAGCCGTAGACCCACTTATGAGTATCGGGCTCAACAGCGATCTCGCCCTTTCCGAACGGCGACTGCATTTGCAGTCCAGCTATTTGGAAGAGAGCCGCACGGTGGCCGTATCCGTGTTCGACGGCGGCGTAATGCTGTTTCAGCGCCGATACCCTGTCCATTGCGCTCTCGGAACGGCTGAAATCGAACAGCAGGTTCAGCAGCTTCACGAACTGGTGAGCACGGACATTGAGCTTCTCTTTCACATGGCGGAAAAGGTCCGCGAGTCCGATCACCTGCCTTCCATTCGCCGCTTGGGACATCTGTTCTATGAAAAGGGTTTTTACAGGGAAGCGGTTGAACAGTTGGAATATGCGGCAAAGGCCGACACCGACGATGAACTCGAGCTGGAGCTGGCCAAGGCTTATTTTAAAAAAGGGGACCTGCAAAAGGCGCTCGAGAGAGCAGAAGCTGCTGCGGAAAAAAAACCGGCCTATCCTGATTTGCAGCTGCTGCTTGCAAAAATCTATTGGGGATTACAGCGTTTCGACGAGGCGCGGTCGGCTTTCAAGAAAGCCGCCGCGCTGAATGAAAGGTATTGGGGGGCTTATTATTCTCAAGCTCTCTGCTTGATCGCAAGCATGCTTGAGGTACCGACTCATCGTGAATTACCCCCTCCGATTGAACGCCTGAAAGAAGCGGATCAACTGCTGCGAAAAGCCGAGCGCTTGGGAGGGAGCGATCTCGATCACGAACGGCTTAAATTGGGATTGGAGAAGCTCCGGTTGGGCGCCGACGTGGAAGAGGCACTCGAAATACTTCGACAAGCGCGAAAAGATGAAACCAACGGCAAATTGTTCGACAGCGAATTCTATTTCAAGTTCATGTTCGGCCGTTTGGACGAGGACGGCAAGACCCTCGATTATTATATCGAAACCATTTCGCGCGTCTTGAGTGAAAACCCTGATTACGCCGATCTCCATCACAGCCTTGGGATTGCCTTCCTGTTGAAAGGTTGGCTGTGCTTCAGCCGCGCCACCAAAGAATTCGAAAAAGCGGTCGCAATCAATCCCGATTATGAAAAAGCAAAAAAGAAGCTCAAACTCATGCAGAACGACGGCAGAGGTCTGTTGATTCTGCTGCGCGCTGTTTTGAACTGAAATCCCCTGTTTCGATTCATTATTTTCCCTCCTTTTGTAGGCGAAAACGTTCGGCCGTCAAAACGTCTTCCATGGTATAATAATTGCCAATTTTTAAGCGTTAGAAGAAAGTGCTTGAATCTGAATCCTTTCGTGCATAGTTTGTATTGGGAAAGGTTGAGAAAAGCGATTTCGATAAACGGCTAAAGGAGCTGTCTTGTCGAAAAGATTTCGAGATAAAATCACTGATTTTGACGCAAAACGAGAGAAAAAACAAGCAATGAAAAAGGTATGTCTCTTTTCAGCGATCGGACTTTTGTTGTTGCTGAAAGTCGGAGTCGCGGAAAACCGCGTGAGCGTATCAGCGACCTCAATTTCCCCGGCCGAAACGGCGGTTTACTCGATTGAGGCATCATTTGACACACCTGTTTCTCCAACGTCTCATTTTGAGATTCTTTTTCCGCCGGGATATAATACCGCGGCGGTCTCGATCGTTTCTTCGACGACATTGGACGGAACGTTTACTGCGGAAGTTGAAAACGGCGTGGTTATTGTGCGACGACAGGGCGCATCAACAGTGCTTGACGCAGGTAAGCCCTTCGATCTGAAAATCGCCGTGATTATCAACCCTGTTCAACCTTTAAGCACGGCAGGGATAATTCTTGTTCTCAAGCAGGACGAGCGCGAAATCGGGCGCGCTGAAAGCAGTGCGGCGATCCAATTGATTGAATCCATTAACTGATAGTGAAGGCTTATGGTGCTGCATCGACTGATCTTGATGATTGTTCTGCTGCTGGGCATCGGAGCCTCGGCCCTGCAGGGAGGCGATATTTCCTCTACGCTGCAGGTCCAGCCGCAGAGTCGGGCTGTGGGCGCTAAAACGATCCATAAAATTACATGGACGACGGTAACCCCCATCAATGCCCAAGGTAAGATTGCGGTTCTTTATCCGACCAGTTTCAGCCTCGAACGAACGCAGTTGGTTATGGCCTCCACGGTTAATTCGGAGACCATGAACGGCGCGCTAAAGATCGATTCCATTCGAACGGTCAACATTTCAGGCGAGCTTTATCGCAAAGTAGTGATGACCCGTCAAGGCCTAAACAACAACAACGGCGAAGGAGCCGTCGGCGTCAACCTGGCTTTGGTGGGCAATGCCGTAACGCCGGGAACGTACAAAGTCAGAGTGGAAACTTTTCGTTTCGATGCCGACCCGTTCACATCGGTTCCTTCGGACAGCGGTTCGACAAACCTCACGCTGATTCATCCCATTTCGACATTCGGCTTGACCGTCTCCGTCCCCGAACCGCGCGCCGGTGAAAGTTTTGCGCTGAATGTTGCCAGCGCACGCGATGCCGACGGCAATCTTTCCGACGGCATCATTACCGTTTCTTTCGAAACCGGCACGATCGATGATCATAAGGCGCCGGACGGCAGCACGTTGCCGGTTTTGGTGCCGATCTGGGTACGAAACGGCATCGGCTCGGCGATGCAGACGCTTTACAAAGCCGAGCAGATTAAACTCAAGGGAACGGCGGAAAGCGGTGCCGCGGTTCTGACCTCAAACATTAATGTCAAACCCGGTGCATTGGGCAGCCTCGATATTTCCGCACCGCCGCAAACCACGGTGGCCGGACTCGATTTCGGTGCGGGAAACAACATTACCGTAACAGCCTATGACTCTTGGCGGAACCGCAAGAACGATCTGGTCGGAAACCTGTTTTTTACCAGCTCGGATCCGCGGGCGGTGCTCGATTGGGATATTACACGGCCTTATACATTTACTCTTGCTGACGGCGGTGTGCATACATTTTCGGGCGAGGGATTCGAATTCAGGACGGCCGGTTTTCAAACCTTCGAGGCGGTCATGGGAAATGTCCGTAAAACCAGCGCCGTTTTCGAAGTGCTGCCGGGTCCGATCAAGACTTTCAACTTTGGCGCTCTGAACATTCAGACCGCCGGCCTGCCGTTCGAGCTGCGTGTAGAAAATGCCGTCGATGATTTCGGCAACCCGGCCGACGGTACGGTGCAGATTAGTTTTACCACCGGCGATCATAACGCCCCTTCCGGACAGGCACCGAGTCTTAACCCCATTATTGTGCGAAGAGGAAGCGGCAGCGCTTATCAAACTTTGGTGCGGGCCGAGACCCTTCAGCTTTACGGCCAAACCGCGGGTGCAGCGGCTTCTGCTTTGACGACGCCTTTTACGGTGCAGCCGGGTGCACTGACCGATTTCAAGTTCAGCGGTGTGCCTTCCACCGTACAGACCAATGCGTTTTTCCCTAATCCCGTCACCGTGAGCGCCTACGACGGCTTCGGCAATTTGAAGACGAATTTTGCCGGAACGGTGAGCTTTAACGCTTCCGATCCCAGCACCCAGAAAGTATTGCCGGCGCCGACCTCGTTTACCGGAAGCAACGGCGCCAAAACACTGCCGGGCAACAATTTCAAATTGATTACGTTGGGTGATCAATATATTTGGGCGACGTGGGGAAGCGTCACGGATTCCACGCGTGCGATTAGAGTAACAGGCGTCAACAACATCCGCATCCTGCGGGTTTTTGCCGAAGATTCGACGGTGAGCCAGGGGCAGAGCAACCGCTTGGTGAAAATGGAGGTGCAGAACAACAGCCCGGATCCTTTCGAGAACTTTACTGCATCGCTGAATTTCCGCATAGGATCGCTCTCCGTCAACGGAGATTATTCCACTGCCAACCAAACCGGTTCCATCCCCGCGGGCGGCACGGTCGTTCTTTCATTCGACGTTAATGTGGCCTCGAACGCAACGCTGGGCACGGTGACTTTGGACGGACAAATAGTCGGCACCTACAAAGGCACCCCCGCTCAGGCGAACAACGCCGAGCTGACCGATACCTGGGTGGTTCAACGCCAAGCCCAGTTGGCTCTCGCCGGTATTTCGGTTCAAGCCGATTCGGTGTCGCGCGGCAGCGGCGGTATTCCCATTGTTCTGACGGTCCGCAACAATGAAGGCTTGCTGGGTTCCGCCGATGCACGCATCATCCGATCGACCTTGGGCTTTCATCATCCCCAGCTCGGCAATGTGTCGAGTTATTTCACTGTTACGGAAAATCCCGCCCAGCCCAATCCGACCACCGTCCCGGGCGCGGGCACCGTCAACCTGCGCTATCAGATGGCTGCACTGCCCAATGCGCCTTTGGGCAGCATAACCGTTACTGCTCAAGTCGAGTATCAGGATGCCAACATCCGGGTTTCAAAGATTTCCACGGGTTCACCGAGTGACGTTTTTACCTGCATCGACGCTCCGTCGCTTCAGATCGTTGCCGTTCAGACTTCGCAGGCAGCCGTAACGCAGGGACAAACGGCCCCCGTAACGATCTCTGTCGCCGTCCGTAATCTCAGCACCTCTCCGGTGACGCTTAATTTAAACAGTGCGAAGACAAAGCTGCAGTTTTTAAGAAGCGGACAGACCGGCGCACCGGATTTAACGGTTGCATCGCCGACGGCTCTTCGAGGCGGGGGAACCACATTGCCGGCCGGTGAGATCGGTTATCTCGATTTCACCTTAACCCGACTCGGAGCCGACGTTCCGGCGGGCAACTATACGATTTTTGCCCGCGTCGAAAGCAGCGACGGCTATTTTACCGGTTCCGATCAGTCCGGCGTTTTCGGCGTACTGGAAGTGCAGACGCCCGACGACGTGGTGATCACGCGGGTGACGCCGTCCCAGGCGTCGGCTACGGTTAACGACGCGACACGGGTTTGGACTATTGTCGTCGAAGTTGCCAATCGAGGCGGCAGTGAGGTGGTGGTCGATTATGACGCGGTGCAGGCCGGGATGACTGACGTAAATGGAAACCCGGTTACCGGCTTTACATTCGGCACGCCTTACCTGAGCCGCGATGCCGTACTGTCGGAACGGGAAAGCGATGTCCTGACCATTCCTGTGATCCGGACGGGGGGGCCGCGAGGTACTGCCGCGATCAACCCAGTCATTCGTTATCGCGTAAAGAACACCAATCAGGTTAAAAGTGTGAGCGCCGGCGACGCCAAGTCGAACATCGTTCTGCAGAATCCTTCAGAACTACGGTTGACGAGGGTCAACAGTCGGCGTACGCAGATTTCAGCGGGGAAGGTGACCTCATGGGATGTGTGGGTGAGCGTTGAAAACGCCGGCGAAGCCGAGTTGAATTTTGATCTGGCCGATGAAGACTCCAGTCGGCTTATTTTCTTGGCAGGAAGTACGCCTTCCAATGCCTTTTCGGTCGTCAAGCCGACGGCGTTGGCGGCCAACAGTTCGACGCGATTGGCCGGAGGTGCGCGCGACAGTCTGCTGTTCAAGGTGACGGCCAACGTTGCGACGCCTTCGACCTTTGACATCAAGGCGGCGCTGAAAGCCGTCGAAGTCAACAGCAGCCGCTTGCTTTATGCCGAGAACTCGGTCTTTCCGCAACTGAGCGTGGTAAGCGCCGCCAACGTGACTTTTCAGAGCAATTCACTCGGGCCGCAGACCGCCGTGCCCGGACGCGCGGCTGAATTCCAATTGACCGTGGTGAACAGCGGACAGGCGAGCGTCCTTCTCTATTCAGACGCCACGACGTTCTCCTTCAGCGACGGCGTCAACACCTTTACCAGCAACCTTGATGACACACGAGGCAGTCTGATCCCCGGCAACGGTTCGGTCAGGCTCTATTTCCAACAAAGATATCTTTCGACGGCCTTTGCCTCCGGCAGCTACGAGCCGACCGTGACGCTTACGGGGAACGAAAACGGTGTACCCTTCCAAAAGACGCTGGTGCTCAGCAGTTCGCGCGTCACCGTGGGCAGGCCGGGGAGCGTCGCCGTTGAGGCTTTGACCCCCAGCACCGCTGCGATAACGGCAGGGCAGAGCACGCCTTGGACGATCGATGTGGCGGTCAGCAACAGTGCGGGGCAAACGCTGAGGCTTAAATCCCTCGCCATTACCTTCAATTCGGGAACGAACGACGTCAGCAACCGCTTTGCTTTGCAGACACCGACAGTGTTCTTGAGCGGGGTTGATTTCATCAAGAACGGTTCCTCGGAAATCATTCGAACCGTCGTCAATTCAGTCGCTGCGAACACGCCGTTGGGCGACATTCTCCTCAGCGCCCGAGTCGTGCTCAGCGACAGTCTCGACAGCGGGCCGTTGTTCGAACAGCAGATCAGCAATGCCGCCAAAGTCACGGTGCAATCTCCTGCTCAGCTGGAAGTCGTGGCCTTGCGCGCTATGCAAAACACCGTTACCCGCGGCCAAACCGAGCCGGTTGAAATTGCCGCCCAGGTAAGGAATAAAGGCGGCAGCTCGGTATCCCTGGTTAACGATCCCTCCCTCACTTTTCTCTCGTTCAGCAAAGGAGAAGGAAATTTTACCGTCCAGGCCCCTGCGTTGTTCGTCGGCCGCTCTTCCGTTCAATTGAGCGGCGACAGCACCGATTCGCTGGTCTTTAAAATCACTCGCATTGCCGGAGACGAATCGATGCTCGGCGAAACTACGGTCAACAGCACTATTTCCGTGCGGGAAGACAACACCGGAAGGGTGCTGACCGACATGGCTCCCGAGGTTATACGGTTGACCATACAGGACTCGGCCAAAGTTCGCCTGGACAGTTTGCAGGCCATCATTGCATCCGGCGGATTTGTGAATGCCGGGCAGGACTTTTATTTGCGGGCCAAAGTAACCAACGTCGGCACTGCCTCGGCCGATCATATCAAACAGGCGCGGGTGCAGTTTTACAGCGACAACGGTCTTTTTGTATTGGCGGACGGCTCGAGCGTCAGCGTCACCAATTTGGCTCCCGGAACTTCGATTTGGACGCCTCCGGTGCGGGTGACGGCACCTTCTGCTTTGGGTCAGCAGGGATTTTTCCGCGCCTCGTTGACCAGCGCAACCGCACGCAACACCAACGGGCCGGCCAGGATCATCCGCGCCGGCATCGACACCACCGAATTCGTTGTTACGCAATCGCCGCCGCAGTTCCGTTTGACCTCCATAAGAGTCGATCAGGACACTGTCCTGTCGTCCTCACCGATTCCGTGGAGCATCATTGTCACGGTACAGAATGCCGGGGAGGGAGTGGTTGAGCTGGAGGAGCCGCTGGCGGGGGACATTAAGATTTTCAGTGAAAACGGCAGCGAAGAGAGCGGTTATGTGATCGAGCCGCAGCCCATAGCGAACGATCAGAAGCGCATCAGCCGGGGAGCCTCGGCGACGTTGACTTTTGTCGTGCGGGAGACCGGAAAGGGCGCCGGCCGAAAGACGGTGAGGGCGGCGATCCGCGGACGGAACCTGAACAATACGGCCGGTGGACCTTTGACCGTAAACGGCGAAGCGTCGATCTATGTGGCCACCAGTTCCGTTGTCCGGCTCGTCTATACCGTCATCGACACCTCTTTCAACGTTACTGCCGACGGCGTGGGCCATGTAAACATCGGCCAGGAATTCCGAGTACGAGTGGGCGTTCGAAACGAAGGCGGCCGCTACTTGGAGACCGTCAAGACGAGGTTGACGGCGCCGGCTTCACAGGTGCTGACGCCGCAGCGGGAAATTACTCGTCTTGCCGTCGGTGCAATCGGCGAGACGACCTTCCTTGTGAGAGCCGCAGAGGCGGAGAACTTGCAGGGTGAAACCCTTCAAGCGGCCGTCATCGAGGCAACCGGCTTCGACGGCTCGCAGGCGGCGATTAAGGAAGCCGTTGATGCAACGGCGACCGTCCGCATCTATCGATCGGCGGCCCTGCGCATCACGGCTACCGAGAACCTGCTGCCCAATCCGCTGCAGCAGGTCAGTCTGGGACAAAGGTTCGACATAAAGGTGCGCCTGCACAATGAAGGATCGGAAACGGCCGAGAACGTTTTGTTGACGCTGACGCCTTCGAATAATTTGGCGGCTGTGGAACCCAATCCGATCTATTTGTCCCAGCCGGTGGCCGGCGGCGACAGCGGCGAAGTTGTTTTTCACGTGCAGGCCGGTTCCAACGCCGGCGAGGTCGTCTTTCGGTCGGCGATCTCCTCGGCGCGCGGCAAGAACTCTAAACAGGCAGCCGCGGTCTTGAGCGCGGACGGCAAAGACAGCTCTAAAGTTTTTCTGCGGCCGGGAGCGGATTTGCAGATCGTTTCCGTAATGCCTTCCGTTCAAACCGTTAACGCCGGCGATCGGCTGACCCCCTGGACGATTTTCGTTGCGGTGCGCAACACCGGCGGCGCCGATCTCCGCTTTATCGACATTGCCGATACCAATATCACTTTCAACGTCGGCGGCATTATCGATCGCGATTACAAAGTTCTTCCGCCGGACGGTCTTGAAGGTTCCGGAACATTCGACCTTCGCGCCGGCGAGACGGACACGTTGGTTTACACCGTACGCCGCAACGGTGACCTGGCCGGAGAAGCGGTTATGACGGTCTTTCTCCGCGCCTATGACCTCAACAGCAGAGGAGAGCTTGTGCTCTCGGCTGTGGGGAGAGGCAACGTGTTTGTGGCTAACAACGCCGCGCTGCAGATACGTGAAACGGTAGCCGTTGCCAAACGTGAAGACGAAAACAAGGCCGCTCTCGTCAACCGCGGACAGGAATTCGACGTTCAGGTTCACCTTCAGACCGGCCAGTTCGGCGGAGTGGTCAACGTGGTCGTCGAACTGCAATCCAACGGCAACTCTTTGCGTACGGCGCTTTACGACACCATCCGCAGTATAGGAAGCGACAGCATCGGCGTGGCCGTGTTCCGCATCAAGGCGGACGACAGTTGGAGCGAAGCGGAAGGTGAACGTCGCGAGACGTTCAAGGCAAGGATCGTCAGCGCTCTGGCCAAGGGCGATCTGACGCCGATCGTGCCGCGACAGCCGGCGCGCGGCGTAGACGAAGTGCATGTCCGCATCCAGGTGCCGGCGCAGTTGAGCTACCGCCTGCAGTTGGGCGAATACGGCGGGACGTGGGTGCAGATGGGCAAAAAGTTCACTGTACTTGCCAGAATGCGCAACCTGGGAACCGCCGAAATGGGTGTAGGACGGCTGCAGCTTACGCCGCCTCCGGGATATGCCATTGAGCGGGAACCGGGTAATTTCGTCACCGTACCCGTCGAAAAGCCGTTCTCATTGCCGACCGGAAGGGATTCCATGGATGTGCGCTTTACGCTGTTGGCGCCGGAGTACATCTCGGGTCCCGACCGCATTGAAGCGGCGCTGACGGAAATTCCTCCGGACAAAAACGTCGACAAGCCGGTGCTGCTGGGAAATATTGTCAACTATGTCGATGTGAGAACCGACAGCCTTGCGATGCTGACCCTTGATTCGTTCGTCATCGAAGGGCCGCAGGGCGCCGTTGACGGAATCATCTCCACGGAACAGTCTTTCATGTTGCGGGCCGTCGTCAAATCCAGCCGCAACATCGAAAACCGCAGGGCAACCCTTACCCTGCCCTATGTGCCGGTTGATCCCGCCTATGAGCTGAAGAGTCCGCAAATTCAGAACATCGAAAACGAAACCGACACGCTGCGCTGGGAATTGACGGCTCCGCTTCTGCCTGTTGCCGATCCTCACGACTTTACCCTTACGGTTACCGGAGGCAATCCGGCCGATACGCTCTACATCGACAGCCGCAGCCTGACCGTTCAGCGGGTGCAGCAGAGGGCCGTACTGGCACTCGAGCCGATCGACATCGAACCTGCCGGAGTGCTGCGTGAGGGCGTCGCCGGTTTCACGCAGAGCCAAACGGCGCGCATCATCACCAGGGTGCGTAATTTCGGCCAGGCCGGATACACCGGAAACGGCCGGTTGACGCTGGATCTCAGCCGCAGCGGCGGCTTTGTGCTCATCAACGGCGATGTGCCGAACAAATACTTTACCGATGATTCCGAAGTTTCGTGGCAGGTCATGACGCCGCCTGCCGCCGACGGCACGCCGAGAAAGATCATCGTGCGCATGACGGAAACGCCGCAGGATGAAAACGCCGGCGTTGCTGCGCGGGTGACGACCATGGAACGCGAACTGACCTGCGTCGTCAACCGCGGCGGCAATATCGTTGTGGATCAGCCGCAGTTGCGTACCATTTATGGAAATCCCATCTCCGCCGTTTCAACCGAGCAACCGTTCCAGGTAGCGGCAAAGATCAGCACGTACGGCGTAAAGGACGGCGATATCAAAGCTACTCTCGTCATTTCATCGCCCGAATTTGTCATTCTCGACGCTGTCAAGTTCATGCCGGGAAGCGGCGAAAACATGCTGCAGACGTGGACGGTGACCGCTCCGGCCGCTCTGCCTTCGGTCGTCGACAGTTGTTTCATTCGCGTTGAAGCCGTCGATCTGCAGTCCGAAAGAGTGATCAGCGCCGTTTCGCGCAAAATAGCGCTGCCGCTGGTTCAGCGTTCGCTCTTTACCGTTGAGCCGATCATTTCCTTCCCCAGAGAATTGGAAACTCAGGACAAGGTGTCCACCGATCAGGTTTTTCATTTGACTGCGGTGGTAAGACACAGCGGCGCCTCCTTTGTGGAAAGCGACCTTTTCCGTATGCGTCTGTCCACACCGCCGGGTTTTCAACTTCTCGAGGGAGAAACGGCCGTTAAGGAGGTCTCCGCGGCGGATTACAAGAACCTCGGAGCCAGTCCCACGTGGAGGCTTCAGGCTCCGCCGCAGAGCAACGATCTGCTGGCACGCTTTTCTATTCTGGTGGAAGGGCTGCCTCGCGACATCAACTCCTATTTGCCCTCCAAAACCGACAAGGAGGAGGTCATTTTCCCCATTCGTACCGTGAAAAAAGCGCAGGTGAAGCTCGGCGTTTATGTGCATGATGAGCCGGGCAACGATTCCACCTCGGTGCGGCCGGGCAACATCTTTAAGCTGACCTCGCGGCTGGAAAACTTGGGCGAAGCGCGATTGACGGGCAATTATCGGCTGCTGCTCGAGTTTCCGCCTTTGTATGAACTGGTCGACAGAGACACGCTCAAGACGACGGACAAAGATACCGTCAGCTGGCGGATTAGGGCGCCGCGCTCTGTGAGTTCGATAGCGGACACCTTTACGGTTACCCTTCTCAGCCTGCCTCTGGACGAATTTGCGCGTACCCCGGCGACGCTGATCGGCGATTCCAGTGCCACGGCTCTGGTTTGGATCGAAACCGGAAAGGTGATGATCAAGACCTTCCCGGTGCGACAGCAGACCGCGGTAGTGCGCGGCAGCACCAATGTGCCGATAATGGGTATCGTTCTGCAGAACAGAGAGAAATCGTCCACCACTCGCTCTTGGGTCACCGGCATGACCGTGACGATGCGCGACAAGCAGGGCAAGATCATTTCGCCGAAGGGGGTCATTCAGCGGCTGGCGGCGGTGCGGGCGAGCGACGACGCTCACCTTTTCGGACAGGCGGTCTCTATGGCGGACAGCGGAAGCATCTTTTTGAATTTCCGCTCCTTTGTAATGGATACGCTGATCGGCGATCGGCCCGATTCTATCAAGCTGGTCGTCGATCTTCGCGAGCAGGCGCCCGTCGCCGATTTTCGCCTGACGCTCGATTCCACTTCGGCCGTCACCGTCGTCGATCAATTCTCGCTGCCGCTGACCCTGGTGGACTCGACCGGCACGGTGCTCTCTTATCTCGGCTTCAGCTCACCGACAACGGTTTTGGTCGAGGGAACGACGGCAAAATCGTTCTACAACTTTCCCAATCCTTTCGGACGGCTCTCCAAACCAACGACTTCGTTCATTTATTATTTGAAGGAGGAGACCGATCTGAAGCTGTCGATTTACACCCTCACGGGCGACCTGGTTTACTCGCGCGAGATCAAAAAAGAGCAATACCCCGAATTGACTGCCGCCGGTCTGCATCAGGGCGATTTGACATGGGACGGTCGTAACGGTTTGGGCGTACCGGTTGTGAACGGCGTTTACCTGGCCTATCTGAAAACCGGTTACGGAGAAGAGGCGGTCACTAAAATTGCGGTTGTTCGATAATATGAAAACGAAGAACATTTTTTCAGCAGCCGTTGGAACGGCGGCAATGATCTTAATGCCGGTGTTCCTCATTTCGGCCGTCGCACCGGTGGCGGCTCAGACAGGCGGCACCGAAGCGGCCTGGGGCGGCGTAACCGACGTGTTCGAGTTTCAGGTCGGCGCCCGAGCTATGGCGATGGGCGGCGCTTACGTCAGTGCTGCCGATGACCCGTTCTCGCTCTATTGGAACCCCGCCGCCTTGGAACAGGTGCCCAGCACGAGCATCGGCGTCTATCACACCAATCTGCCGCTGGGAACGCAGTACGACTATCTGGCCGTCGTCGTTCCGACGTTGGATTATGGAACCCTCTCGGCGGGATTGTTGCATCTGGGAACATCCGGCGTCAAAATCGTGGACGATGAGGCGTCCATCTTGGGTGAAAGGCACTACAGCCGCTCCCTCTACATGATCGGCTACGCCAAAAGGGCCGCGAGGTGGCTGTCGCTGGGCGCTTCCTTAAAGATCGAATCGATCAACATGCCGGGCTATGCGGTGTCGGGCGTCGTCGGCGCCGGCAACACCGAGTCGGCCGTCGGTGCCGACGTCGGAATCTTGTTTACTTCTCCGGCGGAAAATGCTATATTGCGCCATTGGAACGCCGCATTGATGTATCAGAACGCCGTGCGACGGACGCTGCAGTTGGCCGATTTGAAGGAAAGCTCGCCCAGCACCTGGAGGCTCGGGCTTTCGCGGCCGTTCCGTTTTTCAGAGGGCCGCAATCATCTGCTTTTGGCATTCGAGCAGGACATCAGCAGTGCCAAAAAGGTGCCCGACTATCTGCATTTGGGAGCCGAGTTCGCTTTCCATAACACGCTGATGCTGCGGCTGGGCTGGAACAAGCGCGGCGACCGCAGCGACGGATACGGCCTCACGTACGGCTTCGGCATTGCTCAAATGGGATTTCAGTTGGATTATTCCTATTGGAACGGTGTCGATTCCTTTTTCGGCTCCAGTCATCGCATCTCCATTACCGCAAACGTCGGCCGAACGCGGGAGAAAAGGCTGGCCGATCGCCAATCCGAGCAGTTGCGCCGAATTCAGGAAGAGGCGCAGCGGAAATATGATCAGGATCGACGCAACGCCCTTTACAGCGGAGTGGCCGAGGCACGGGAGTATTTCCAAAAGGGCGACTATGTGCGCGCCTTCAGTTCCATCAATCGGGTGCTGTCGTTGGACCCGAACGCCGAAGACAGTGATTTCGACGAAGCACGAACCCTGGCCGCCAAGATCAACGAAGCGCTGGAATCTCAGAGAAGAAGAGATATCGAAGAGCAGTTGGCGCGCAGTCAGGAAGAGTCTCAGGCCAAGGAACGGCAGCGGTTGATTCGCGAACATTACGACAAAGCGATGGCGTTTTTCGAATCCGAGCAGTATCTTCAGGCCATCGAAGAATGCGACCGCGCTTTGGAAATCGATCCCGCCAACGAAACGGTCAAAAAGCTGCGCAGCATGGCCGACGCCGACCTGAGGCGCAGAATCTATGATCTGGTGGAGTCCGCGGCGCGCGCCGAACGAAGCGGACGCACCTTCGATGCGCTTCAGCTTTACAATCAGGCGCTGCCCTTGGCCCGCGGCAACAAAGAAGTCGAAACCTTCATCAGCGGCAAAATCCGGACGCTCGACTCGCGCCTCAATTACGAAGACCTGCTGCGCCGTGCCGTCGACTATGAGAACCGCGGGCAATGGAAAGAGGCGGCGGATTTGTATGCTCAAGCCCTCAAGTCGCAGCCGAACAACGCCGATTTGCAGCGCCGTTACCGCGAAGCCAACGCCCGCGCCAACGCCAAGCAGATGGAAATGACGCCGGAGGTGAAGGAGCTGTACACGCAGGGCTACCGCGCGCTTCGCGATAAGAACTATGATGAAGCCATCAAGTATTACGAAAAGGCGCTTGAAATCCAGCCGTTGAACAAGACCATTCTTCGTGCGCTGGACCATGCGCGGGCGCAGAAGAGGAGAGCGGCCTCGGCCGCCGGTCAGTCGGCCGGTTCATAAGGAGGATTTTCAGGACATTGTTCAGAAAAGTCGCCAGAGAAGAGCTTAAAGTACCCGGTCGCATCGAATATCTGGCGGACCTGCGTGACTTTGTCACGCGGGTGGGGAAGAAGTACGGCTTTTCCGAACGAGTCATCAACGCTTTCAAGCTCTCGATCGACGAGGCGGCGACCAACATCATCAAGCACGCGTATCGTGATTGGAGCGGCGACATCACCCTGCGCGCCGTAGCTAAGAAGAACAGCCTGACGATGGTGCTCATCGATCAGGGCAAATTCTTCGATCCGCGTCAGGTCGGCGAACCGGATCTGCAGCGCTACGTTGAAATCGGCAAGAAAGGCGGCCTCGGCATCTTCATCATGCGCCGCCTGCTCGACGAGATCGACTATCGAAAAAGCGAAGAGGGCAACGAATTATGGATGGTGAAGCACCGCGACGAGGTGCGGCGCCCCAAGATCGCCATCCCACTTACCCTCAAAATGCGCTATTGGCTCTATTCGCTGGCCATTTTTACTTCCGTCCTGCTGATCGTTACCATCTTTAATTACTTTCAGAACAAACACCGCATTCTCGAAGACGCCATCATGCGCGGCCGCAGCGCCTGCTCTTTTCTCAGCGGCCAGGTGCGCAGCAATTGGTCGCAGATCGACCCCGAGGTCATCAACGAGCTGGTGGCCGTGGGCAGTTACGACGTCGAGCTGCGCGCAGGCGCCGACGAGGGCATCCGCACCTTGGTCAATTCCGAACATCTGAAGGACGTAAAAGAGGTCTTTCTCACCGATCGCCGCTCGATCATCCTCGCCAGTTCCGACACCAATCGAACGGTTTGGGAGGATACCTTTACCCTACCGGCGGAGGCGCAGATCATCCGTCGCTACCAGGATTCGATCGTTCATCTCATTGACGACGGCAAAGGTTCGCCGGTGCTTAACATCTCTTGGCCGATCATTTCCGATGACGGCCGTCGTCTAGCCGACGTTCAGCTTCAGATCGACTATCGAACCGTGACCAAAGAGATCGCTCAGTACACGCTGGCCCTCGCCACGGAAGCGTTCTTTATTTGGCTGGTGGTTTCAGCCGGTCTGTTCGTGCTCATCTATTTGGTCATGAACCCCTTCAAACGGTTGCAGGACTGGGTGAAACGGCTGAACGAACCGGGTGCCGCCGAAGAGATGGACATCGACACCTCCTCCGAAATCGGCGCCATTGCTCAGGCCTTCAGCGACATTACCATCCAATTGAGAAAATCGCAGGCCCATCTCGTTGAGCAGGAACGCCTTCAGCAGGAGATGCATATCGCCAAGCAGATTCAGCAGACGCTGCTGCCGAGCGAATTTCCGGAAATCGAAGGATACGAAATCGGCTCATACTATGCCGCGGCCAAAGAGGTGGGCGGAGACTTTTACGACTTTGTCGAAGTGGACAAAGACACCCTGGGCGTGGCGGTGGCCGACGTTTCCGGCAAGGGTGTGCCCGGAGCCTTCGTCATGACCATGATCCGCACGGCGCTGCGCTCCGAAGCGCGGGGCGTAAAGGATGCCGCCGAAGTTCTGGCCAAGGTGAACGACTTTGTCGTGAACGACATGAAAAAAGGCATGTTCGTCACCCTGCTCTACGTCATTATCGACTCGAAGAGGCGGCGAATCAATTTTGCCAGCGCCGGTCACAACCCGTTGATTCTCCATCGTCCCAGCCGCGGAAAAACCTACTACCTCAACCCGCGTGGCTTCCCCATCGGCATTTCGCTTCCGGATAAGGATCTTTTCCGCCGCTCCATAGAATCCGATACCATTTCGTTGGCTGAAGACGACATTATCATCATTTACACCGACGGCGTCACGGAGGCGATGAATCCCAGACGCCGCCTGTTCGGGGAAGAACGCTTTTTACGCGTCATCCGCGAATACGGCCGCCGATCCGCTCAGGAGTTTATCGAATCCCTTAAGCATGAATTGAACACATTTACCGAAGGAAACGAGCAGAACGACGATATAACGCTGGTGGCGATCAAGGAAAAGCTGTCGGCGGAGCAGGTGGAATTTCGGCGGGCGGTTCAGGTTTTCCAGATGGTGCAGAAGGGCATCGGCATCAAGGAGGCCTGTCGGCAGGCCGGCATTTCCACCTACGCGTATTATCAAAAATACAAAGAAAAGTTCGAGAAGGAAGGCGTCGAAAATTTTGTTTTCGAGCCGGCGGAGGATCAGATCGAAGCCATGCATCTGAGCATCGAGGAGAAAAATAAAATTTACGACGTCATTCGCCGCCATCCGGAATACGGCGCCAAGCGTATCAGCGAAGAATTGAACACCGAGCGCTACGGCTTTACCCAAATTCCCGCTTCGCGAATTTATGAAGAGCTTGTGCGAATGCGCTTGAACACCAAGGAACTGCGACAGGCTTTTGTGCAGCGCGGCGGAAAACGTCGGCGCATCAAACCGCCGGGCACGCCTCTTTTGACCGTCGACGGCCGCGTCATTATCAATCGCGAGCAGGTCGAAGAGTTCGAGGAAGAGGAAGAGCCGAAACCGGCCGTGGAAACGGCGCAAGTCGTAGAGGAAAAGCCGATCGCAGCGCAAGTCGTTCAACCGACGGAAGAAGAAGTGGAGCAAAAGTCCGTCTTCGACATGGACACGACCGTTCTGCTCACCAAGCCCTTGGAGGAAGTGCTCGACAAGAGAGGAACCGCGGCGGGCGAAGAGCCGCCGTCGGGAATCGAAGAGCTGCTTGAATTCGAGGAGCCTGCCGCCTCTTTTGCGGTTCCCCCCGTCGAGGATTCCCCAAAGGAACCGACGTCGGCGGATGAACCGCGCCTGACGGTCGTCGATGCCGAACAACTCGATGCGGTGTCAGCTCGCGATGCAGAGAGCGAGCAACAGTTGAAGGATGAAGAAAAGCTCTTTTTCGACAGTGCAGATGAAATCGAACTGTTGGCTTCACTGCAGGTTTCGGAAGAGTGGTCGGAGGAACCTCCGTCTATCTTTGAAACGGAAATTTCACCTGATGACGGTTCCTCCGGCCCCGAAGAGCCGGCAGAAGAAGAGTTCGACTGGCCTACTCTCGAAGAGTATCAGGCCGCCCAAGAGGCCGGAAAAGAGTTGAAACTGCCGGACGAGGCCGCGGCCGTTGATCAAGACGTCGATCAAAAGAAAACCGCCTTTAAAGATCTTCTGCCGGAGGACGATCTGTTCAGGGCGTGGGCTGCTGAAAGCCGAACGGTGCCGCTGCCTTTTGCGGAAGATGAAGAGTCGACCAATCCTTTCGAGGAGCTCTTGGAACTTGATGGAGAGGAGACTTGGGAGGAAATGGAAGAGGACATCGAGCTCGACATCTCCGAGTTGCTGATCGAGGCGAAGGAGACTTTTTCGGAACCGTCAACCGATGAAGGAGGCGCCGAAGAATCCTACGATTCTGTCGAAGCCGGTGAAGAGGAAAAAGAAATCGTCGTCATTGACGCCTCACCTGAAACGGCCGCAGATGCCGATCTTGGCTTGGACGACGGTGAGTTCGATCGCCTCCTGCAGGAAGCCGTCTCCGTGCCGCCGTCGACGGTGCTGCAAAGCATACTGGAAAAGCAATCGGCGCCGGAAGCGCCCCAAGAATCGGAAACATTCTATGATCGAGCGCTGCAGTTGTATCAACGCGGTCGGTATCAGGAAGCTATTCAAGCGCTCGGAACTATGCCGGAACGTTTTCCTCGCGACGCCAAACTTCAGTTGCTGTTGGGAAACGCTCTTTTCCGCAGCCGCCGATACACCGAAGCCGCACAAGCCTTCGAGCGCGTGATCGAAGTCGAGCCGACGAACGAAACGGCCTGCGAAAACTTGGCGGCCGCCTATGCCAACTGCGGTCGCTTGAAGAACGCTGTCCATTTGTGGGAATATTTGAAATCAAAGCACCCTGAGCGCCGCGAGATTGCCGTTCGAATCGCCAAAGCTCGGCTCTTTTTAGATAAAATGCCGTTATGAAAATCATATTGACATTTACTCATCAGACTACTAACTTGTCGGCAGCTCGAATTGAAATATCCATTCGAGAAGACTATTCGGAGAGTGAACATGGAAGGAATTCAGATAAAAGTTGAAAACAGTTACAATATATCCATCATTAAAGTGGGGGGATATATTGACACGACGACCTCGTCGGAATTGGAGCATCATCTCAACGACCTCATCAAGCGGGGCTCTTATAATATCATCATTGACCTCAGCAACGTCGATTATGTGAGCAGCGCCGGATGGGGTATTTTCATCAGCGAAATCAAAGGGCTGCGCGAACACGGCGGCGACCTCAAGCTGGTGGGGATGATTCCCGAAGTCTATGAGGTCTTTGAACTCCTCGAGTTCCATTACATTTTGAAGGCTTTCGACAAGCTGCAGGACGCCATTGCCGACTTTCAGCGCAGCGGTGCGGCTGCCCCATCGGTGCCGGAAGAACGGCCGCAAACGACGACAACGCCGAAGCCGGTCGAAAAACCGTCACCATCTGCCGCGCCTGCACCGGAAGCCCATCTCACCCTTGATGAAAAAATCAAAATGATCGTCAAGGAAATGCCTTACGCGGGCACGATTGCCATTGCCAAGCGGCTGAACACGCCCGAGTACGGCAATGTGAAAATCGGCTGGTTTGCCCTCAGAAAAGTCCTGAAGCAGTTGGGGTTGGACTCGAAGCAGAAGCGGCTGGAACTGCTGCGTCGTTCGTGAACCTGGATAAACCTTTCTTCCATACCAATCGCCGGGTGCCGCGAGGTTGCCGGCGATTTCTTTACTGAGAGATCCCCTTATGTTCATTGATTATGCAAAAATCATCGTCAAAGCGGGCGACGGCGGTTCGGGATGCGTTGCCTTCCGACGGGAAAAGTACGTGCCCAAGGGAGGCCCGTCCGGCGGCGACGGCGGCAAGGGCGGCGACGTTATCGTGATGGCGGACCGACACCTTCACACGCTTTTGGATTTCAAATACCATCGCCGTTTTCGCGCGCAGCGTGGCCGGCACGGCGGCGGCGATAATATGACCGGCCGCAGCGGCGACGACCTCATCATCCGAATGCCCGTGGGAACCGTCATTAAAGAGGCTTCCACGGGAGAGGTTTTGGTCGACCTGGTTCATGACGGTCAACAGGCGGTCGTTGCCCGCGGCGGCCGCGGCGGGCGCGGCAACGCCCGTTTCGTGACGCCGACGCATCAGGCGCCGCGGGAATGGGAACCGGGCGGCAAGGGCGAAGAAAAAGAACTCATCCTTGAACTCAAACTGATCGCCGACGTCGGACTGGTCGGCCTGCCCAATGCGGGCAAGTCCACATTGCTTTCGCGAATCTCGGCCGCACGACCCAAAATTGCCGGTTATCCATTTACCACCCTCACGCCCAATTTGGGCATCGTCTCTGTGGGAGAGGGGCGCTCCTTCATCGTTGCGGACATTCCCGGCCTCATCGAAGGGGCGCATCTGGGAAAGGGGCTGGGAATTCAGTTCTTGCGTCATATCGAACGCACGCGAATACTCGCCATCTTGCTGGACGGCACTTCTTCAGATTTTGCCCATGATTACGCCGTTCTCGAAAATGAGCTGAGATCCTACAGTAACGAGCTGGCGGACAAGCCGAAGATCACGGTGATTACAAAGGCTGATCTCTTCGACCCGCAGAAACTGCCGCTGCCGAAAGATGCCATTGTGATATCCGCGGTGACCGGCTATAACCTGGACCGGCTTTTAGCCGCATTGTGGGACTTGCTGAACGAGACATAAAAGAGATGAACGGGGGAACGACAGAGCAAGCCGTTCGAGCGGGGGCGCTGGATCTGCTGCATCTCTCCACGGTGCCCGGGCTGGGACAACAGCGTATTCGAAATTTAATGCGGCGATTTCACTCGGTGGAAGCGATCTTTAAAGCTTCGATTCGCGAGCTGGTCGAAGTCGAAGGAATCGACCGTACGCTGGCGCAAAGCATTAAACGGGGAGGTGATCGAAGGTTTGCGGAGACCCAGGCTCTTTTGCTGAAAAAGGCAGGCGCCGCTGTCATCACTTTCTGGGATTCCGATTATCCCTCCTTGCTCAGGCGAATCAGCGACCCTCCGCTCTTTCTTTTCGTGAAAGGAAGCATTGCCGTTCTGAAAGAACCTTGTGTGGCTATAGTCGGAACCCGTTCGCCGACATCTTACGGAAAGGCCGTCGTCGAAAACCTGGCGGCCGAGCTTGCCCGCAACGGCATAACGATCGTGAGCGGTCTGGCGCGCGGAATCGACACATCAGCCCATCGGGCGGTTCTTCAGGCAGGCGGAAAGACGGCTGCCGTTTTGGGCTCCGGGGTTGATTATGTCTATCCCGAGGAGAACCGGCACCTGGCCGAAGAGATTACTGCCGGCGGAGCCGTCATCAGTGAATTCCCAATGGGGACAAAACCCGAAGCGCCCTACTTTCCGCGCAGAAACCGCATCATTTCCGGCCTATCGCTGGGCACGCTCGTCATCGAAGCCGGCGCCAAGAGCGGCGCTTTGATTACCGCTGACCAGGCTCTCGAGCAGGGAAGAGAAGTGTTTGCGGTGCCGGGCAACATCAACAGCCCGAAAAGCGTGGGATGCAACGCGCTGATTCAGCAGGGCGCCAAGTTGGTCTTGAAGGTTGAAGATATTTTGGAAGAGCTCCATATCGAATCCAAGAAACCGGCTGAACGCCCGCAGGAGCCGCTTCCGAATTTATCGGAAAAAGAGCTTCGGATTTACTTGTCATTGAGTCATGAGCCGCTGCACATCGACAAAATCGCTGCGGCAAGCGGGCTTCCTGTCGGCGAAGTTTTGGGAATACTGTTGAGTCTCGAGTTGAAGAACGTAGTGCTTCAGACGGCCGGAAAGCATTTTATGAGAAGATAAAAGCGGCAAGGCGAAAAAAGGGTTTGACTAACGCCGCAAAAATGTGTATTTTAAGCGCGGAAAAAAGGGAGGGCTAGACCTAACAGGTAAGGCAGCGGTCTTGAAAACCGCCGGGTCAAAAACCCTTGGGGGTTCGAGTCCCCCGCCCTCCGCTGCGGAGGGAGCGTTCTTCGGAGAGGTGCCAGAGTGGTCGAATGGGGCGGCCTGCTAAGCCGTTGTAGGCGATTTAGCCTACCCAGGGTTCGAATCCCTGTCTCTCCGCTGTTTCTCGCGAAAAAAGACGATGCGATACGAACTCAAGAGAATTGAAATTTGGCCGGCGATCAGGATCATTTTCATCATCTCGCTGATCCTCGGCTTTTTTCTTGGTCTCTTTTACGCTTTTCTCTTTTCCCTGATCGGAAAAGCAGCCGAACCTTTTGCAGAGTTCGGCACCGAATTCACCGATATGGGCGTCGCGGGCAGCATAGCGGTGATCATCGTCGTCATGTTCTTCCTCACGACGGTCAATCTGATGGTCGGTGCATTGTTCATTGCTATTTACAATCTTTTGGCTTCCGCTTTCGGCGGTTTCGTCGTTGAATGGGAAGCGAGAGACCATCGCAACGAAAATCAAACGCAACAGTCCTTAGGATAATCCCTTTGAAATCAGTTCGTGTACGTTTTGCACCCAGTCCGACCGGCTTTGTGCATGTCGGAGGATTGAGGACGGCGCTTTATAATTACCTCTTTGCCCGCCGGCACGGAGGTACATTCATTCTCCGCATCGAGGATACCGACCGCAACCGCTATGTGGAGGGCGCGGTCGAAAACCTGACGGCAGTTTTGGATTGGGCCGGATTAACACCCGATGAAGGACCGGTTCAAGGGGGCGATTACGGTCCTTACATGCAGTCAGAACGGCTGGCAATCTATGCCGATTATGCGCGGCAGCTTGTCGACAAAGGTCATGCCTACTATGCTTTCGATACGGTGGAAGAGATCGAAGAAGCACGAAGGCGAAGCGGCGACAAGTCCTTCAAATATGACGCCGCCTCACGCATGCACCTGCGCAACAGCCTGACGCTGCCTGCAGAAGAAGTAGAACGGCTGCTGCAGGAAGGGGCTCCCTACGTCATTCGTCTCAAGATCCCTGCCGAAAGAACCTTTGTTTTCGAAGATGTGGTGCGCGGCCGAGTTTCTTTTCACAGCAGCCAGGTGGACGATCAAGTCCTCCTCAAGTCGGACGGCTATCCGACCTATCATCTCGCGAACGTGGTCGACGATCATTTGATGGCGGTCACCCATGTCATCCGCGGTGAGGAATGGCTGAGCAGCGTTCCCAAGCATCTTTTTCTGTACGAATGCTTCGACTGGCAGCCGCCGGTCATGGCCCATTTGCCGCTCATCTTCAACCCCGACGGCAGTAAGATGAGCAAACGTGACATTCAAACGGTCGGCGGAAAACCGTCGGGCAAAGTTGACCCCGATGTTCAATCTTACATCAACGCCGGATATGAAAAAGAAGCCATACTCAATTACATCGCTTTGCTCGGCTGGAATCCCGGCGATGATCGTGAAATATTTACGCTTAACGAGCTGGAACAGGTTTTTTCGCTCGAGCGGGTCAGCAAGTCACCGGCGGTTTTCGATTTGGCCAAACTGAAACACCTCAATCAACAGCACATCAATAGAAAGGCGCCGGAAGAACTTGCCCGCGAACTGCGGCCGATGATCGTTGCGGCCGGTCTTGATGCCGGTTCCGACAGCTATTTTCTCAGCGTTGTTCGTCTTTTCCAACCCCGACTTCATATCCGAACCGACTTTATAGCGCTGAGCCGCTACTTTTTCGAAGAGCCGCAAAGCTATGATCCCGAGGTTGTCGCAAAGCGGTGGAAAGAGGATTCTTCCAAATTAGTACTTGAATTTATTGATGAAATTTCTAAATTAGAAGTGTTCGATGCCGCAAGCCTCGAAGCGGCGCTGCACCGAGTCGTTGAACGGGAACAGGTCGGCGCCGGAAGGCTGATACACCCCGTTCGTTTGGCGGTCACCGGCATGGGCATCGGGCCCGGCCTGTTTGAAACATTAGAGCTGCTTGGAAAAGAGCGGGTAACGGCAAGGCTGAAGCGGGCGGTGAAAGCTTTGAGCTGATCATTCTTTTACTGGGGTGTCGTCCAACGGCAGGACACTTGACTCTGGATCAAGTTATTGGGGTTCGAATCCCTACACCCCAGCAAACGACGGTCACCGTAATAATGCGGCGGCCGTTTTTTGTTACCGATTGAATTTTTCCAGGAAAACGCATGAAGGACGATGAGCTTTATCATACGGGCGAAAGCGGCGAAAAAAACGTTCACTTTATCCGCCAAATTATCAACAAAGACATTGCTGAAGGAAAGAACGGCGGAAAAGTCATCACGCGGTTTCCTCCGGAGCCGAACGGCTACCTCCACATCGGCCATGCCAAGGCCGTGTGCCTGAACTTCGGTCTGGCGGAAGAGTACGGGGGGCGCTGTCATCTGCGTTTCGATGATACCAACCCGGTAAAAGAAGAGCAGAAATACATCGATGCGATCATCGAGGACGTTCGCTGGCTGGGTTTCGATTGGGGCGAGCATTTATACTTCGCTTCGGATTACTTTGAACAGATGTATCAATGGGCCGAACAGCTCATTTTGGCCGGAAAAGCCTATGTCGATTCTTTGAGTCCTGAGCAGATTCGAGAGTATCGCGGCACGCTCACCGAGCCTGGAAAAGAAAGTCCGGACCGCAATCGACCGATCGAGGAAAACCTGGATCTTTTCCGGCGAATGCGGGCCGGTGAATTCAAAGACGGCGAGTATGTGCTGCGGGCCAAGATCGATATGGCGCATCCGAACCTCAACATGCGCGATCCGGTCATGTACCGTATTCTGCACGCTTCGCACCCGCGCACCGGCAACGCATGGTGCATCTATCCCATGTACGATTGGGCGCACGGGCTGGAAGATTCGATCGAAGGCATTACTCACTCGATTTGCACTCTGGAATTCGAAGACCATCGGCCGCTTTACGACTGGTTTCTCGATCAACTCGGCATTCACCATCCTCAGCAGATCGAATTCGCCCGCCTCAATCTCACCTACACCGTGATGAGCAAGCGCAAGCTCCTGCAGTTGGTCAAATTGGGGATCGTCAGCGGCTGGGACGACCCGAGAATGCCGACCATTGCAGGGATGCGGCGACGCGGTTATACGCCTGAAGCCATTCGAACCTTTGCCGAAAGGATCGGTGTTGCCAAGAGGGAGAGCGTCGTTGATATTGCCTTCCTGGAGCACTGTCTGCGCGAAGATCTGAACAAACGGGCTCCGCGCGTGATGGGTGTCCTCGAGCCGCTCAAGGTGGTTATCGAAAACTATCCTGAGGACCTGGTTGAATGGCTTGATGCCGTCAACAACCCCGAGGATCCGTCGGCCGGCACGCGTAAAATTCCTTTCAGCCGTGAAATCTATATCGAGCGGGAAGATTTCATGGAAGCACCGCCGAAGGGGTGGTTCAGGCTTTCGCCGGGAGCCGAAGTGAGGTTGCGCTATGCTTACTTTATCACTTGCACCGATGTCATTCGTGACCCTGAAAGCGGAGAGATTCGCGAACTGCGCTGCACCTACGATCCCGCATCGAAGGGCGGCGATTCACCGGACGGCCGCAAGGTGAAGGGGACGCTCCATTGGGTGTCCGCAGCGCATGCCGTACCGGCTGAAGTGCGGCTTTACGAGCACCTGCTCACCGTGCCTAATCCGTCGGTTGAGGAGGAAGATAAAGACTTTCTCGATTTCATCAACCCGAATTCGCTCAAAATTCTGAACGGCTGCATGGTCGAGCCGACTCTCAAGGACGCTCCCGTGGGTTATATCTGCCAATTTGAGCGTAAAGGATATTTTTCCGTCGATCCAGACACGATTCAGAAAGGCATCCCGGTCTTTAACCGAACGGTCACGTTGAAGGATACGTGGGCAAAGGTCCGCAGCCGAAGCGAACAACAATCCTGAACCGCACGGCGTGATCGTCCGAGTGCTTTATAAGGTATTGGAGCGCCCGTAGCTCAATTGGATAGAGCATCTGACTTCGGATCAGAGGGTTGGGGGTTCGATTCCCTCCGGGCGTACTAAAAAGGCTCGCTTAAAGCGAGCCTTTTTCTTTTCAAACTGATTTACTTTATGCGCGGTAGTTGGAGATCAGCAGGGTTCTGGGGTCGAGCTTGAGGTGCAGATCGTCCCCAAGCGGATGCCGCGGCGACTTGGCCAACTGCAGCTCAATAAAACTTTCCTTGGGCTTGAGAACGATAATCACGGAAAACAGATCGTTTATTTCCGGCGAAAAGTCGGCGGCTTTCAACGGTTCCTCGCTTTCGGAGGCGGCGGAAAACCAAATGGCCGAATTCGACTCTTGAGCATATCCGTGCCAGTCCTTCAGCAATTGCGGGGTCAAATCAACGATGGAAAAGCCGTCGACGATCACCACTTGAGCCTTGTCGTTCATGCCGGACTGCACCTGTTCGATGTTGGCGCGGATTTCATCGAAGTCAAGGTCGGCCTTCTTGAAATGGAGAATAAGCCTATGATGGATCAGCTCATCGTGCACATCGAGAGCGTTTTCCAGTTTGTAGGCTTTGGCGACCTCACGAAACACCTGCTCGTACCAGGTGACGATGTGTTTGGGGTCATCCGCAAAGGAAACGTGCAGGACGCTTTGTCCGCGCAGGAGTACATCCGTAGCGATATGCACCAGAGAGGCTGTTTTTCCCACGCCGCGGCGAGCCGTAAGCAGCCCCAGGGTGCCTGATTTGAGTCCGCCGTCCAACGATTTTTCCAAAACCCGCAACGGGCTTTTCTTAATGAGTTGCTCTTTGATCATGAAAATCCTCATTAATATGGCTTGCCGACCTCCTGCTCCGACCGACAGCAATGGTATTACTTTTTATGTTTTTCCGCAAACTGTTTTTTGAGCTCTTCGGCAATGGATTCAGGCACTTTGGCGTAGCGGCAGAATTCCATGGTGAACTCGGCTTTTCCCTGCGTGACGGAGCGCAGAACCGTGGAGTAGCCGAACATTTCCGCCAGCGGCACTTCCGCTTCGACAACCGTATAGTGATTGTCTTCCGAAGCGGAGATGATGATACCCCGTCTTTGATTAAGGGTGCCCAATACCGCTCCCTGATACTCCGAGGGGCCTTCAACGGCCACCCTCATGATGGGTTCCAGAATGATGGGACGGCATTTGACATAGGCTTCGCGAAAAGCGGAAAGCGCCGCCGTCTGAAAGGCGATGTCGGAGGAATCCACAGGATGAAAGTTGCCGTCGTTCAGCGTCACTTTTACGCCGACGATGGGAAAGCCGGTCAGCGGGCCTTTATCGAGGGCGGTGCGGAATCCCTTTTCACAGGAGGGGATAAACTCCGAAGGAATGACGCCGCCCTTGATTTCATCTACGAATTCAAAATCGCTTTCGTGGTTGGGTTCCAGGATACCGCAGACGCGCGCGTACTGACCTGCGCCGCCCGTCTGCTTCTTATGGGTATAGTCGAAAGTTGCGGCTTGAGAGATGCTTTCGCGATAGGCGACCTGAGGAGCACCGACCTCCAGCTCGACCTTGTACTCGCGCCGCATGCGTTCGACATAAACGTCCAGGTGCAGCTCGCCCATGCCGCGGATGATGGTGTCGTTGGTCTCGGGATCTACAAAGGTCTGAAACGAGGGGTCTTCCTTGGCAAAACGATTGAGCGCCTTGGCCATCTGCTCGGCGGATTTGTTGTCCTTGGCCTTGATCGAAAGCGAGATCACCGGTGTGGGAACGTACATGGAGGTCATGGCGACGTTGAGTTCCGGCGCGGTGAAGGTGTCTCCCGAAGCGCAATCGATGCCGAAAAGGGCGACGATTTCTCCCGGTCCGGCCTGAGTAATGTCTTCCATCTCGTCCGCGTGCATGCGGATGAGCCTTCCGACGCGTGCCGTTCGGCCTGTGCGTGAATTCTTGATTTCGTCGCCTTTGGCTATTTTGCCTTGGTAGATTCGGACATAGGTCAGTTGTCCGTAGCGCGTGTCGTCCAGCTTGAAGGCCAGCATGACCAGCGGAGCCTGCTCGTCGGCGCGTAAAACGACATGTTCTTCGTTTCGATCGAGATCCAGAGCGACAGTGGTAATGTCCGCCGGGTTGGGAAGATAATCGATAACGCCGTCCAAAAGGAGCTGAACGCCCTTGTTCTTGAACGCCGAGCCGAGAAAGACCGGCGTAAGCTCGAGAGAAAGGGTGCCTTTGCGCACGGCGCTGCGGATCAAGTCTTCGGTGACGCGATCTTCGAGATAAGCCTCCATCAGCTCATCGCTGAACATGGATGCCGCTTCCAGCATCTGATCCCGCTTTTCACGCGCTTTTTGGAGGTACTCGGGCGGTATCTCTTCCTCGCGCACGATTTCGCCGTTTTCGCCGTCGAAATAGTTGGCCTTCATCTTGACCAGATCGATGATGCCTCGAAAATCCGCCTCAAGGCCGATGGGCAATTGCATAAGAACGGCGTTATGATTCAGCTTGTCGCGCAGTTGGTCGGTCACCTTTTCGGGATTGGCGCCCACGCGGTCGCACTTGTTGACGAAGGCAATTCGGGGTACTTTGTAGCGCGTCATTTGCCGGTCGACGGTAATGGACTGCGATTGCACGCCGCCCACCGCGCAGAGAACCAAAATAGCGCCGTCCAATACGCGCAGCGACCGCTCCACTTCGACGGTAAAGTCCACGTGCCCCGGCGTGTCGATGATGTCGATGGAGTGGTTTTTCCAAGTGACGTTCGTCGATGCGGACTGAATGGTGATGCCGCGCTCGCGCTCCAATTCCATCGAATCCATGGTGGCGCCGTGGCCGTCCTTGCCCTTCACCTCATGAATCGCGTGGATTTTTTTCGTATAGTACAGAATTCTTTCGGTCAGCGTTGTTTTGCCTGAATCGATGTGCGCGCTGATGCCGATATTGCGTCTTTTCGTAATGTCAGCCATGTTTTGAAACCGCTTCCTAAAATGATTGACTTCTTTTTCCCAAGGGAGACCCTAATTTACTCATATTACGGTTGAAAACAAAGGAATATCTCATACCAAGGCGGCAGCTTTTGCGAATGGGAGAAAAAGTTCGTAATTTCAGCAGGGAGAAAGGGAAGCGAGAATGGTTAAAAAAGGCGAAGAGTTAACCCTTAATATCGACAGTTTAGCTTTCGGCGGGTCGGGCGTGGCGCGCTTTTCCGATCTGGTGGTGTTTGTGGCGGGCGGCCTGCCGGGAAGTGAAGTGCGGGCGCGGATTACCAAGGTGAAGCGGTCGTTCGCTGAGGCGGTCCCGACTGCCGTGTTGCGAGAATCGCCCTTTGCCGCCAAGCCGCTCTGCCGTCATTTCGGAAGCTGCGGCGGCTGTCTGATGCAAAACCTTCAATATGAAAAACAATTGCAGGAAAAAAGCGAACAGGTGCGGCAACTGCTTCGTCGCATCGGCGGTATCAGCGATTTTCAAATGAAGCCGCCGTTGCCTTCGCCGGAAATATACGACTATCGCAACAAAATGGAATTCTCTTTCGCCCGAAGACGCCGGTATGACGACAAACCTCCCGAGGATGACCACGAGGGCTGCTATCTCGGTCTGCATGCGCGCGGCTTTTTCGATAAAGTGGTCGACCTGCAGGAGTGCCGGCTTATGCGACCTCCTGCAGCCGAAATTATTGCAACCGTGCGTGAGTTTGCGCGAAGGAGCGGCCTTGCCCCGTACAGCACGTTCGATCATCGCGGTTTCTGGCGCTTTTTAGTCATCCGCAGAAGCGTCTTTACCGATGATTTGATGGTCAACGTCATTGCCTCCGAGTATCGCCAGGAAATCGCCTGCGGGCTTGAGCAGGCGTTGGCCGCTTTTCCGGAAATTACCAGTCTCTATTACGGCATCACTCGCAGCAAGGCCGCCGTCGCCTTTTGTGAAGAAACCCGCCTGTTGACCGGCAAGCCCTTCATTGTAGAAAAGATCGGCGAGCTCTCTTTCCGTATCTCTCCGGATTCCTTTTTTCAGACCAACAGCAGACAGGTCAAGCGTCTCTACGACGCCGTGCTCGAAGCGGCGCAACTGAAGGAAAGCGATACGGTTTATGATCTTTATTGCGGCGCCGGCACGATCTCTCTTTATGTGGCGCCGCATGTCGGCCGCGTCGTCGGGTTCGAATCGGTCAAGTCGGCCGTGGACGATGCCGTCGTCAACGCTGCAGTCAACGGCATTCATCACTGTCGATTCGTCTGCGCCGACCTGAAGGATGCGCTTGATTCACCCGAGGAACTAAAAGCGGCCTACGGCGCGCCGCGGGTCGTCATTCTCGACCCGCCCCGAGGGGGAATGCACCCCAAAACGGTGAAGGGCGTGATTGACTTGGCCCCCGAGGTCATCGTACATGTCTCCTGTAATCCCGCCACCCTGGCGCGCGAACTCGATGAGTTCAACAAAAACGGATACGCCGTCACAACAGTGCAGCCGGTGGACATGTTTCCGCACACGGCGCACATCGAAACGGTGGTCCGTCTCGAAAAAAGAAAGCCGCTGTCCGCCGTTCCGTCGTCATGAACATCGGCCGTTGCAGGTCGGAAGGCTGTAGCGGCGTGAGACAACTATGGGGGGACCAAAATTCCATTGCCTGGGAGCGACCGTGTGCGGCCGAAGGAATGCATTTTTCTTTGCGCCGCTAATAGAGCAGAATGCTTTTTCTGTTGAAAATCTCCCACTCTGTGCAGACGGCCGTTTTGCGCGTTTCAGGCGACAAGGCATAATCGTTGCTAAAGCGGCGGCGATGAACGGTCTTAAAATCACATCTTTATTTTTCGCACCTCTTTCCCGCGGAAAACGACCCGAAAGGGCGTGGAAAACAAGCGGCAGCCTGCGATTGCTGGGGTTCGCGTTGTTGGGGATACTGTCCTTCCCTGCAGGTGCGCAAGCAGGGCTGGACTCGCCCATCTCTCAAGCGGTGCAGAGCTCTTTGTGCTTTTTCCCCGGCGCTCGTTTTACGCCCGTCGACGCCCAGGTCGGCATTTTGAACGACCCTCAAACCGTTTTCGCCAATCCCGGTGCCGCGGGTTTGTTGCGGGATTGGCAATGGGCCGCTTCCTATGAAGAGTCTTCCTCGAGCTTCGGAGGATCGCTTTTCTACGGTCGTCGACCTAAAGCTTTCGGAGGTCGTTTTTCATGGGGGGCAGGTGTCAGCGGGCGCAGCTCGACATTTTTCCAGGACAGCGGCAGGAGCATCCCCGCTTCTGCAGACCATCTCATATTGTCCATTTTCGGCGGCCGTCGTTGGCTTTTTACCGGCGGGGCGATGGGTGCAGGCGGTGCGGTAAATCTTACAAATGTCGCGGCGGCACAGTACTCGGCAAAGCGCGTCTTTGTCGACGCCGGTTTGTTGTATCAATCCCCGTCCCTGGCGATCGGCAAAAAGCATATGGCCGTGGCGGGCGTTGGAGCAGCCGTTTCACAAATAGGGGAAGACATTGCCCTCGGGCCTGTTGTCGTTCCACCGCAGCAGAGGGTACACGGCGGAGTTTCCATTGTCTTCGGATCTCACGAAGGCTTCAGACTTCTTCTGGCCGCAGAGCTCAACGCCGGCCGAGGCGGCGAAAAGGGCGCCGCTGCGGGCGCAGAGCTTTACTTGAAACGATTGCCCGCGCTGTATGTAGGCTATCGGGTCGGCGAGGGAGATCGTCGTTCCATCGTCGGCCTTGGATTTATTCTTCAGCACAATAGTGCTCCCTTTGCACGTGCTTTTCCAGCGTTGAACAACTTTTTTCGTCTTGATGCGGCAACGGGCCATGGACGTAAAGTCGTCCAGGCGCTCCATATGCCATTGGCGCCTGAATCGTTTGCACTGCTTTCGCCGGCAAAGGGCGATACCATAGACACGGCCTTCTTCAGCTGGAAGCCGGCCGTTGATGGGGATCTGTTCGACCGCGTGAACTATCGTCTTTTCGTCGCAGCCGACAGCGGCGCCGTTGCAAAGGCCGTCAGCTCACCCCTCAGCCGCCCTGTCAATCTGACGATCTACAAAGAAATCGAGGGCTCCTCTTTTTCAACGGGCGGCCTGGCCCCCGGCAAATACTATTGGGCGGTTGTCGCCGTCGACAAGCAAGGGCACACGACGCTCGGAAAGAGCCGCGCCGGCAACATCTCTTATTTTTACATTGACTCGCCGGTTGTCATCAGCGACATACGCTTTGAACCCTCGGCGCAATTGAGCGACGACGACCTTCAGGGGACGATTACCGTGACCTGCGACAATCCTTCCTCCCGCCCCGCCGTCGACGTGACCGTTCGCCTCGAAGACTTTATCGACGCTGATTTTTCGGTCGGCACTGAGGCGAAGCATATCCAAGCCATGCGGCAGAATTTGCCGTTGATCGGCGCGGGCGAGACCGCCTCGATTCAATTTACCTGGAGAACGACCGTTTCAGGGCGACATCTGATACGCTTTTCCGTGGAACAACGCGGTTTTTCCGATCAATTTGCGGCCGAGAGAAGTTATTTCACTGTACCCAAAGCAAACGTCGTCGTGGACAGCCTGCTTTTTGTGGAAAAAACGACGAACCTTTTTCGCCTGCCGCCGTTGCGCGATTGGTCGTTCGAAAGCGGCAGCTCCGCCCTTCGTTTGAATGCCTATGAGAAGCATTCGCTGCAAGTATTGGCGGAGCGGCTGAACCGACGACCTGACGTTCGATTGACGTTGGTGGGCTGGGCTGATGCGGCCGAAAAGGACGAATCTTCGGCATTGGCCCGAGCTCAGGCGGTGCGGCGCGCTTTATATGCCGCCGGTGCCGATTCGGGGCAGATTTTCGTGTCCGCAAAGCGCTTGATAACGAGCGCACTACCGCCTTCCTCAGACTTGCCGCTCATCCTTGAAGAACGGTGCTCCGTGCATGCCGACGCCGAACCCGAAGCGGCCGCAGATCTGTTTGCTCCGATCGATTTCGAAACGCCTGACGCCGGCACCGGCGTGTTGTGCGTGTCGCTCGTTCATCGCTCGGCAGTGCCCCTGAAAAACGCTACACTTTCCTTAAATGACAATGCTGCGGCGGCACCCGAGGTCACCATTCAAACCGACGACTGTTCGCGCCTTTGTTTTTCGCTGCCGAGCTGTCCCCTTCTGCAGGCGAGTCAAGGGCTTCACGGCCGCATAACCGTCGTGGACTCCTTGGGTCGGCGATTCCAGTCAGCGCCATTTAATCTCTCTGTGACCGTAGAAGAACGATTCGAGCAACTAAAGTTGATTCTGCCCGTTCCTTTTGCGCAGGTCGAGCCGAGAATTGAAGACCTGGAATCGGCGAA
>FWPV01000997.1_pt1 | contig 82605 bp, 76 predicted proteins | sample 2228371 | NCBI WGS metagenome assembly FWPV01 (sample SAMEA103939776, study PRJEB20133) | metagenome
CGCACCCGGGCGGCGCCGACGCCGACGAACATCTCCACGAAGTCCGAGCCGCTGATGTGAAAGAACGGCACGCCGGCCTCTCCAGCGATCGCCCTGGCGAGGTGCGTCTTGCCTACGCCGGGAGGGCCCGTGAGGAGGATGCCCTTCGGGATCTTGGCTCCCAAGGCCGTGTAGCGCTTGGTGTTCTTCAGGAAGTCGACGATCTCCCAAAGCTCCTGCTTGGCCTCCTCGATGCCCGCCACGTCGTCGAAGGTGACCTTCGGCCCACCTTCGCCCACGCGCTTGGCCCGGCTGCGGCCGAAGCTGAGAGCCTGGTTGCCGCCGGCCTGGCTCGGCCTGAGGAAGAAGAACCAAAGGATCAGCACCATGATCACCGGGAAGGCGAACATGGAGATCAGGCTGAGCGCCGTCTGGCTGATCGGAGGCGTCTTGGTGTCGACGTTGACCTCGTTCTTGATGAGCTCGTTGAACAGCGCCTGACCGACGGGATCGCGCGTGGTGGGACCCGTCGCCACGAACTTCCGCCCGTCCTTGAACGTCCCGCGGATGTCGCTCTCCTGCCACTCGACCTTGTCGACTTCTCCGTTCTTGACCCTTTCGAGCAGCTGGCCTACGGTGAGCTCTTCGGGGGCCGCGGCGCCCAGACCACCGATCGGTCCGCCGCTGAAGACGTTCATGAGGGCGATCGTGATGATCACGATCATCAAGGTCAGGAACAGGGCTCTGGCAGGTCTATTCAAGGAGCAACACGCCTCACTGGAGGAATTCTTCTCGGTCTACGCCGACGGCGCGGCCGAGGTTGCGGACTCTCGTCCGGGCCTGGGGCCGAACTCCACGCGCCAACAGGCGGTTGTACCCTCTCCGATTCTGGCGCGCTCGGAGAGCGGGCCTCCAGGCACCCACAGGATCCCGTCGTCGTCGACCACCACCGGCAGGCGCGCACGGGCCAGCGCCGTCAGGCGCATTTCGCCGAACACGTCGGACAGCTTCTTCGTTCCGCCCAAACCCAGAGGGTCGATGCGGTCGCCGGGCTCCGCGCCGCGAACCCGCAGCGAGCCGCGCACGGCGCCCCGGGGGATGCGGGCGACCAGAGGCCCCTCGGCGGGGACGGGATGGACCGCCTCGGCGGGAGCGACTCGGAACACCCATCCGAACGTCTCGGACTCGGTCTCGCCGGGCGCCGCGAGGGGGAACGAACCCAAGCCGTCCCGGGCCGTTCGCCGGAAGTGGATCGTCGCATCGTCCCAGACCGCCTCGACCAAGCCCTCCTTCGTGGTCACCGAGCCGCAGGTTCCCTGCGCACCGAGCACGATGGCCTCGGTTTGCTCGAAGTCCGCCCGGCCGCCGAGCGCCTCAACGAGCAGCCGAGCGGCCCGGCGCGCCAAGCCCAGCGGAAGACCGGCGAATCGCGAGCGGTCGAACGCGGCCTCGGCATCGGCGGTCAGGAAACGCAAGGGGCCGTTCAGGGGGACCTCGAAAGACTCCATCGCCCGTCCAGCGGCCTCGTCCAACACTTCCGACTCCGCCGCGGCGACCGCCGCGAGCCTCCGTAGCGCTCTGTCGAACGACGGGTTCAGACGGCGGAACGCGGGCACCAGGTCGCGGCGCACGTGCAAGCGGGCGAAGCGGGGATCGTCGTTGGCGGGGTCGTCGTGGAACCAAAGGCCGCGCTCTTGGCAGTAGGCGCGGGTCTCCAATCTGGCCACACCCAGCAGCGGTCGGACGATGTTCCCCCTCCGCTCGGGAATGCCTTCCAGGCCCTTCAAGCCGGCTCCGCGGGCGAGGTTCAGCAGGATCGTTTCGACGCTGTCGTCGGACGTGTGCGCCGTTGCGATCCACGGGCTGAGCGTCCTCAGCGCGGCCCGTTGCAGAAACTCGTAGCGGGCCCGGCGTCCCGCCTCCTCCAAACCGATGCCATAGGCGCGGGACATCGCCGGAACGTCCGCGCGGCCCCCGACGAACGGGATTCCCCTCGCCGCGCAGTACGCCTCGCACCGGCGCATCTCCTCGTCGGCCTCCGGGCGCATGCCATGGTGCAGGTGCGCGGCCACAACGTCCCGCCCCAGCCGATGCAGGAGGTCCAGCAGGCACGTGGAGTCGGCGCCGCCGCTGTACGCCACCACGATCCTGTCGCCTTGGGGCAGCCAGCTCCAAGCGTCCAGCCTCTCCCTCAGCCGATCCAGCAGATCCGGCAACCTACACCTGCTCCTCGCGTTCGGGCGTCTCGAGGTAGATCACCTCGCGGCTGTCGTCGTACGCCAGCAGCTCGCCGTAGCGGCCCCACTCGACCACGGTCTCGACGTTGCGCTCGGCCTCCTCGCTTGGGAACTCGCGTTCGAGCAGGTCCTGCACGTCGTCCCACTGCATCTCGTGGTCCTCCTCCTTCTCGAGCATGTCCAGCAGCCACTCGAAGATCGGCAGGCGGCGGATGCGGGCGGCGAACAGCTGCTTGCGCTCGGTGACGTCGGCCTCGGCGAACTCCACGCCAAGGTCGGTGACCCGGATGTCGCCCTCGTCGATGGTGGCGAAGCCCAGAAGCTCCGCTGCCTCGGCCAGCTTCAGCAGCTCGTCGGAGTCCAGCTTCAGCTCTCGCGCCAAGTCGTAGAGGTTCGCCGAGCGGGTCGGCGACTGCGATACCAGCTCGAGCACGATCGCCAAGCCCGCGATGTCGATCTCCGGCAGGTTCCTCGTTCGACCCGGCTGGCCCGGCGCGGTTCCCATCTCGACGTACTCGGCCTCCGTGCGGCCGGCGAGCACCGCGTACACCGCGTCCACCACGCTCAGGAAGCTGGCGGACTTCTGAGAGCGCGGATAGGGCAGATCGACCTTCATGTCGCGGACCACGCGGCCCGGGTCCTTGTCCATGATCACGATGCGATCGGCCATGTACACCGCCTCCTCGATGTTGTGCGTGACCAGGAGGATCGCCTTGGTGGGAAGCTCGCCGCTCGTCCACAGGTCCAGCAGCTCGCCCCGAAGCGTCTCCGCGCTCAGGACGTCCAAGGCCGAGAACGGCTCGTCCAGGCACAGCAGCTCCGGCTCCACCGCCATGGCCCGCGCGAACCCAACCTTCTGGCGCATGCCGCCGGACAGCTCGCGGGGAAACGCCGTCTCGAACCCATCCAGGCCGACCTTGTCCAGAAGGGCGATCGCCTTCTCCCTCCTCTGGGCCTTGGGCACGCCCCGAGCCTTCAGACCCAGCTCCACGTTGTGCTGGACCGTCAGCCACGGGAACAGCGCGAACGTCTGGAACACGATGGTGGCGTGGGGGTTGACACCAACGAGGGGCTGGCCGCGATAGAGCACCCGTCCCTCGCTCGGCCTCTGCAGACCAGTGATGATGCGCAGCAGCGTGCTCTTGCCGCAGCCGCTGGGCCCCAGAAGGGCGACGAACTCCCCCTCGTAGATGGTCAGACTCACGCCGCTCACAGCCACGAAGCGTTTGGCGCCCGTGCCGTAGGCCTGGGTCACGTTCTGCAGCTCCAGAAGAGGGGTTGGTGCCTGCATCGTGTGCTCCTCAATCCATGCGGAAGCGGTCCTCGGCCAGCGTATAGAGTCTACGCCACACCAGGCGGTTGACCATCACCACCGTGAACACCATGGCGAGCGTGCCTGCGAGCAACATGGGATAGTCTCCGCGCGCGGTGGCGTCGGCGATGATGCTCCCCGCCCCGACGGTCTTCAAGGTCTGCCCGGAGAACTCGGCGTACTCCGCCACGATGCTCGCGTTCCACGCTCCGCCGCTGGCGGTGATGGAGCCGGTGATGAGGTACGGGAAGAGGCTCGGCAGAAGGAACACCTTCCACCGCTCCCAACCTCGGATCTTCATCAGCTCCGAAGTGAAGTGGAGGTCCCTCGGGATCGCGCTGGCTCCAGCGATCACGTTGAACAGCAGATACCACTGCGTGCCGGCCATCATCAGCGCCACCGCCGCGATGTTCAGCCCGCCCGCCAGGCTCACCAGGGCGGCGAGGAACACCGGGAACAGAGCCGTTGCCGGAATGGACGCGGCGAGCTGGGCCAGCGGCTGGAGCCAGCGCGCCAGCTTCGGGTTGGTGCCGATCGCCACGCCCACGGGGATCGTCCACGCCAAGGTGAGGATCAACGCGACGGCGACGCGCAGGAAGGTCGCCAGAATTCCCAGCGCGACTTGGAGCCAACCCCCGAGCGGAAGGTGGGTCAGCAGCCCCGCCGCGCGCCAGCCGCCGTAGGCCACGATCGCAACGGCCGCAGCAAGCAGCGCCCAAGCCAGAAGGTTCGTGCCCGGCCGATCGCGCTCCCTCTGTGGCCGGTCCTGGAGCCTGCGCAGCACCCAGAAGTCGAAGGCCTCGGCGACCGGACGGATCCAGTTCCGACGGACCCGCGCCATCAGCGACGAGTCCATCAGCACGTCGTAGAACCATGAGGTCGGCGCGTCCTCGTCGTGCACCATGTCCAGCCGGAAACGGTGCGACCAGGCGAGGAGGGGCCGCCACACCATCTGGTCCAACGCGACGATCACCAGCGTCAGGGTCGCCAGGCCGTACAGAATGGCCCGGGTGTTGCCTTGGTGCGCGGCCTCCTGGAGGTAGCTGCCGAGGCCGGGCAGGCGGAAGTCGCGCGAACCCACGTTGAAGATCTCCGCGGCCATCAGGAAGAACCAGCCGCCCGCCCAGCTCATCATGCTGTTCCAGATCAGCCCGATCATGCCGAACGGTAGCTGCAGCGTCTTGAACTGCAACCAGGAGTTCAGCTGCAGGATCTTGGCGGCCTCCCGCAGATCCTTGGGGATCGTAGTCAGCGACTGATACCAGCTGAACGTCATGTTCCAGGCCTGGCTGGTGAAGATCAGCAGCACGGAGGCCAGCTCGGTGGCGATCTTCTGCGGCAGGATCGCCGACAGGCTCAACAGGACCACCGGAAGGAACGACAGGATGGGAACGCTCTGCAGGATGTCGAGCAGAGGCAACAGAACCTTCGAGGCGCGCTTGCTGTTGGCGGCCCAGTACCCGTAACCGATCGAGAACGCCAGGCTCAGCACGTAGGCCAAGAACATCCGCCCCGTCGAAAGCGCGGCGTACACGGGCAGAACCGAAGGCTCCAGCGAGATCGAGGGTCCCCGCACGACCTCCGGCGCGTCCTTCGCCAGCTGCACGCCGAACCCCACCAGCGCCACGACGCCCAGCAGAATCAGAGCGTCCGCCCACGTGAGGCGACGCTCCATGTTCTGGCCCGGGAAGAAGACGCGGGGGAAGCGCATGGGCGCCCGAATTGTACGCGATCGGTCACCCTCTGGTGCCCAGTTCCTCCACGCAGAACACGGCGCAGGACACGGCGGCGGCTCCCGCATCGAGCAGCGTGCGGGCGCACTCGCGCATCGTGAAGCCTCCGGTCAGGACGTCGTCCACCAGCAGAATCCTCTGCCCTGCGACCTCCGGCCTCGCCCGAAACGCGCCGAGCAGGTTCCTGCTCCGCTGCTCCCGACTGAGGCCAACCTGCGGACGGGTCGGCCGAACCCGCCGCAGAAGCTTTGGGCGCACCAGGGAGCGATCGAACTCCTCGCACAGCAGCTCGGCCTGGTTGAAGCCGCGCGAGCACCTGCGGAGGAAGTGGATGGGCACCGGGACGATCGCATCGGGCGAATCCGCACCGGAACGGGCCCAAGAGTCGGCGAGCAGCGCCGCCATCGGCCGGCCGAGGGCGGTCGCCCGCTCGTACTTCAGCCTCCTCACCGCTTGCGCCGCACGCCCGTCGTAGCGGAACGCGGCCCAGACGAGCAGTCCGTCCCCGAGGTCCTCGAACCGATCGGCGGGAGGCATGGCCGACCTGCAGGGCTCGCACACCGGCGGGAGTCCCGCTACGCCGCAGAGGGCGCACTTGCCGGGGTACGCCAGCGAGGCGAGCCCCTCACAGAAGCTGTTCCAGAAGGCGGAGGCTCTTGATGTCCAATGCATCCAGTGCCGGGATCTCGTACCTCTGGCCGTCGACCGTCTGGATCTGCCAGCGGCCCGGCTGAATCTCGGCCGAGTTGTCGCGCCAATGGCGCACCCAGAACTCGCTCGGCCCTCGCTGGGTGACCACGCGGAACCTCCACATGCCGCCCTCCTGCTTCAGCTCGCGGATGGCCAGGATCTTGGGCGTGAAGTAGCGGCGATCGAGCTCCCTCTGGATCGCCTGCCTCGACTCGGGCGCCATGCCCTCCAGCGAGGGGAGGATCCCGTACTCCTTGTTCTCCACGTCCATCAGCACGATGTGCGTGTCGGGGTGGCTCAGGGGAAAAGCCAGCTTCGCAACCGCCCGCGGCAGGCAGAACTCGCCCTCCACCTCCACGCGAAGCCGGGAGGATTCCTCCGGAAACCAAGCGCGGACCCGGCCCGGATCGAGGTAGCGGGCCTCTTCAAACGACATGGCCCATTATGGACCCGGCGTCCGCCCCGTCGGCCTCAGGGCGAGCCGCGGGTCGGCCGTCTCTGCTTCCCGCGGCGCGTCGTGTCTGCCCTCGGACTCCGCGCGCAGGGCCATCCAACGCTCGAAGGCCTGCAGCGTCGATCGTCCGCGCTCCAGGAACTCCTCGTGGCGATCCAGCCGGATGCGCGATGCCTCCAGCCGGTCGTACTCCTCGGTTGCACGAGGCCGGTGGCCGCCCTCGCTGTAGAAGGTGATCTCGCCGAACCAGAGTCGCCCGTCGGCGTGGCACACGTCGACGCGGCAGCGGAGGAAGTCCCCCGAGAGCGTCTCCGCGATCGCCACAAGCTCGTCCAGATAGGTCGGTCTCGGCACCGACACCTCGACCGTGTGCGGGTTCGTGCCGGTCTTCGGAATCCTGTTCCAGCTCAGGTCGTTGCGGCTGAGGGTGAGCCTGCCGTCGGTTCGGTCGAGGATCGTCACGACCCGGAACACCTCGCCGCAGAAACAGTGAACCTTGTGCTCCACCAAGGGGGTCTTCTCTCCAAGCAGCGGCTCGATGAGGATGCGGCGAGGAATGCCGCGGTAGTTGTTTTCGGCGTACAGGAGGGAGCGGCCGCGCCTCATCCAGCGTCGGAGACGGGCCGCGGCCCGCGCCCGGTCGAAGCTGTCGGGATCGCGGCAGAACAACACCATCTGGCTGCTGTGGTTCGGCTTCAGCACGAACTGCGGCGGAAGCGAATCCCAGTCGATCTCTCGCACCGAGCGGCAGACTTGAAGGATCGGGACGGTGAGGTGGCCCAAACCTTTGAACGCTACGAATTCGCGAACCCGCAGCTTGTCGGAGCACAGGGTCAACAGCGGGTGGCGGTGGTACAGCTTCAGCCAGCTGATCTTGTCCACCAGCGAGACGGGCTCCTGCAGATTCAGCGGGCGGCCCTGGACCCGGCGGCTGTTCGCCTCAAGCAGGCGGCGGTCGTAACCTCCGCCGGGCCTCGGTTCCAGGCGCGGGTCGATCCACCCGGCGAGGGTCCAGAACGCGCGCTCCCACGCTAAGGTCAGGTCGCGCAGGTCCATCGGACTATGCTACAGCGTTCTGCCGAGGATTTGGACGCGCAAAATGCTGGCGGGCCGGTCGCCTCTCCGAACGACCGGCCCGCTCCTTCGACGCCGGAGTTTCGACTACGACTCGCCCATCGTGTGCACGAAGGTCGGCTCGAACGGGATCAACCCCATGCGCGTCGCGGCGCGGAACGCCTGCACGCGGTTGTTGACGCCGAGCTTGTCGTAGATGTTGGCCAGATGGAAGTCGACGGTCCGCTTCGACACGAACAGGACATCGGCGGCTTCTTTGCTGCTGTGGCCCTGCGCGATCAGGCTCAGCACCTCGATCTCGCGCTTCGTCAGACGAACGGCCCTCTGGGAGTTCTCCGACCTAGAAGTTGCTGGCATTGGCATTTTCCACCCCTCGATTCGTTTCAACCGCCTACCTGTCTGATTCCACAGCCAGGGTCCGCGCTTGAGATGGACCTGCCGACAATCGGAGAAAACGGGATTCTTACCGGGTCCGCCATCCGCCCGAAGGGCTCAGAGGCTGGATTCCACGACCCGGGCGCCGTCCACCGCCCGACAGACCAGGAACGCGCCTTCGCGGCCTGCCCGTTGGACGTACTCGGCGCTGGCTTTGTTCACGAAGTCCCCCAGGGCTTCGGTGCGCACCAACGCGACGCAGGCTCCTCCGAACCCTGCCCCCGTCATGCGGGCGCCGATGCAGCCTGGGGCCGCGTTCGCCGCCTCCGACATCACGTTCAGCTCGCGGCAAGAGACTTCGTAGTCGTCGCGCAGCGACAGGTGGCTGTCCCGCAGCAGCCACCCGCACCGGTCGGAGTCGCCGTCCTTCAGCGCCTGCCGAAACTCGAGGCAGCGGGCGTTCTCGGCCACCACGTGCCGCGCCCGGCGGAACACCACGGGATCCATCGCGTCCCTCGACGCCTCGAGCATGTCGAGCGTCGCGTCTCGAAGCAGCTGCAGGCCCAGGGCCTTGGCGGCCGCCTCGCACTGCGACCGGCGCTCGTTGTACTGGGAGTCGGCCAGCTGGCGCGGCTTTCGGGTGTCGCAGAGCACGATGGAGATTCCTTCCGGCAGCGGGCAGGGATCGATCTCCATGGTCACGGTGTCCAGGAAGATGGCCGAGTCCGCCACTCCCATGGCGCTGGCCATCTGGTCCATGATCCCGCAGTTCACTCCCACAAACCGGTTTTCGCAGCGCTGTCCGTACTGGGCCAGCTCGCGGTTGGACAGCTGGTACCGTCCGAGGGCGTCGTACAGCTTGCCGAACGCGAGCTCCAAGGCGGCGCTGCTGCTGACGCCGCTCCCCATCGGCACGTTGGACACCACCACCGCCTCCACGTCCGGCACCCCCTCGAAGCCCTCTTGCTGCAGCACCCAAGCCATGCCGGCGGCGTAGGCCGCCCAGCCGCGGACCTCTTTCCGGTACAGTTCCGCCGCTCGGAACGGCCTTGCCTCTCCGGCCGACGGTTCCAGGGAGATGAGGGTGGAGGGGCCATCCGTCCGTCGTCCCGCGACGACCACGAAGCGTTCGATCGCCGCCGGAAACACGTAGCCGCCGTTGTAATCGGTATGCTCCCCGATCAGATTCACGCGGCCGGGCGCGGCTGCGACGACCTCGGGGTCGCCCCCGAACCGCTCGGCAAAAGTGGACTTGGCCTGGTCGACGACGGCGGAAAGGCTGTGAAGCGCCATCGCCTCCGGTTTACCCGATGGGCAGACAGGCCGTCTCGCGGCCGGCGGCTTGACGCCGGGGGACCGTCTCGAGTATCCTCTTCGGTTGCTGCCCGGTCCGTCGGCCGGCGCGGGGGTTTCCCATGGCGAAGATCTGTCAGGTCACAGGAAAGAAGGCGAACGCCGCCAAGCACATCCGGCACCGGCACTCCGGCGCGTGGAAGTTCCGCGCCCCCAAGAAGCACCGGGAGCAGCTGCCGAATCTGCGCACCGTCCGGATCCAGACGCCCGGCGGCAAGGTGACGCTGCAGGTGAGCGCGGCGGCCATGCGGCACCCCGAGTTCCAAGCCGTGGCGGCGGGTCTGAAGCCGATCCCCAAAGAGTGGCTGAAGAAGCCGCGCTACGAGTGAGGCGTCTGCGTCTTCGAGATGCGGGGGGCCGCGTCGCGGCCCCCCGCATGTTCTGCGCCGAAACCCCGTTCGTGGAGCAGGCGTAACTCACCCAGAACATGGAGCTGGCCCAACGCTACCGCCACGCCGCTTGGCTCGTCGTCTCGCTCGCCGTGTTGGTCGTGGGAGGGCTGATCCTACGGCCTTTCGTGCCCGCGCTCGTCTGGGCACTGGTGCTGGCGATCCTCACGCAGCCCATCTACGACCGTTTCCGCAGGCGACTCGGCGACAGCCTCGGGGCCGGTGTGGCCGTGCTCGCGGCGGTTCTGTTCGTTGGGCTTCCGCTCACCCTGGTGGGAACGTTCCTCTACCTTCAGATCCTCGACGCGCTCCACGCCATCGGCAACCAGTCCACCGCCACGCGGAACTCGTTCCAGGTCGTGCTGGACGGCATCACCAAGGCGATCGCGCCGATCCTGCGGGCCATCGGCCAGGAGGAGTTCAGCCTGACCGACTGGGTCGCGGCCAACCGCCAGATGCTGATGGAGGCGGTGCGCCAGCCTTTGGGTCAGGCTGCGGTGGGGGTCGGGAAGGCCGTGTTCACCGCGGTCGTGGCGCTTCTCACCATGTTCTTCCTTCTGCGAGACGGAGGCCGCATGCGGGAGCCGGCGATCGAGCTCAGCCCCTTGCGGCGCGACCAAACCGAGGCCCTGTTCGTCCGGATCGGCCAGACGGTGCGCGCGGTGTTCGTCGGCATCATCCTGGTCGCCATCGCCCAAGGCTTGGTGGCCGGCGTGGGCTACTTCATCGCCGGAGTGCCCAACCCGGTAGTTTGGACGCTCGTCACGATCCTGCTCTGCGCCATCCCGCTGCTCGGCTCGCCGCTCGTGTACGTGCCGCTCGGCGTGACGCTGATCACCCAAGGCAGGCCGCTGGCGGGCGTGCTGCTGATGGCCTACGGGTTCCTGATCGTGAGCAACATCGACAACGTGCTGCGGCCCTTCGTGATCGGCGCCCAAACGAACCTGCACCCGATGGCGGTGTTCTTCAGCCTGCTCGGTGGGGTTTTCCTGCTCGGACCGGTGGGCCTCATGGCCGGACCCATGGTGCTGACCGTTGCGCTTTGCCTGGCGGACGCCCTGCGGGAGGCCCGGCGCGAAGAGGCTACTGCTGCGTGAGGTTCTGACGGATCTCGTCCTCCGCCTGCCGAACCTGCCGCAGCTCGTGCAGGGTGGCGTCGAGCGAGGGAATCGAGCTGACGGTCTGCGCGGACTCGTCCCGCAGCACCATCATCGTGGACTTCTCCACCTCCTCGGCCAGCGAGCGGAGGCGCTCCGCGATCGCCCGCGCAGGCTCGAACTCGGACGGGAACGTCGACAGGGTCTCCGACTGCAGGACGGGCTTGCCGAGGATCTCGTCCACGACCTCCCGCACCTCCTCGTGCCACTCCGGCTTGTCCTTGCCCGGCGTCATGAGGTTCTTGGCGAGCAGCAGCAGGTCGCCCATTCCGGCCTCTGCGCTGGCCAAGGCCTGCTCCCGCACGATCCTCCAGTGCGAGGGCAGGTTCGGGCTGGTCCAGAACGGACCGTTGAGCGCCGCCTCGGCGCGGAAGTAGTGGCGCGCCGCCTCCTCGAGGACCATCGCGAGCGGCGCTCCGAGGCGCTTGACCAGCCGCCGCTTCTTGATGGCCTTCATCTCGGCGGCGGTGCGGCGGATCTCCGCCCTGCGCAGGGCCTCCGGCGTCCTCGCCTTCCTCGCCTTCGTCCTGGCCACGCCGATCAGGGCGGCGATGCCGGGCACGCCGACCAAGACCGTCAAAGGGATCGAGAACCAACCGATCCACTGGAACAAGGCCCAGCCGAGCGCCACCGAGCCCGCGAAAACCCCCAAGCAGCTGGCCAGCGCAGGCCAGGCGGTCGGTTGCTCCTCCGCGCTCGCCTTCTCCAGGTAGCCCCTGAGGAACTGCAGGTCGTTCTCGGACCTTGCCATGGCCCATTGTGGCCCAACGGCCCTGCGGAGGACCGGCCGAAGACCACCAGCCAAGCCGCGCCTAGCCCGGAGGCCAGTTCATCGGGCGCCCGCCCAGTAGGTGAACGTGGAGGTGGTCGACCGTCTGACCCGCGTCGAGGCCCTGGTTGATCACCAGGCGGTAGCCGCCCGCCAGGCCCAGCTGCTCGGCGATCCTCTTGGCCGCATTGAGCAGGTACTTGTGGTCGCCGTCCTCCGGAAGATCGGCCAGCCCGGGAATCTCCTGGCGCGTGACGATCAGGATGTGCACGGGCGCCTGCGGATTGATGTCCTTGAACGCCACGCAGTGCTCGTCCTGGTACACGATCTCCGCCGGGATCTCGCCGTTGATGATCCGCGTGAAAAGCGTCGCCATGGCACCCTTGTTCGCCGCCGGTCGCCCGGTTCCTGCCGTCGCCGCGTCCGAACTGGACCTCACCAGCCCCGGACGGCCATCTGCTGCTCCGGCGGCACCGTGACGGCGCTGATGCCCACCATCGGCTCCCCGAGGTTGCGGCTGATCTCGGCCAGCTTCTTGGGGTCGTTATGGAACAGAACCGCCTCGACGATCGCCTTCGCGCGCCGGGCAGGGTCGCCCGACTTGAAGATGCCCGATCCCACGAACACGGATTCGGCGCCGAGCTTCATCATCAGAGCGGCGTCCGCCGGTGTGGCGATGCCGCCCGCGGAGAAGTTCGGCACCGGGAGCTTGCCCAGCTCCCTCACCATGCGCACGAACTCAAGCGGCGCCTGCATCTCCTTGGCCAGCACGTACAGCTCATCCTCGCGGCAGGATTGCACCCGACGGATCTCCGCCATGATCGTGCGCATGTGCCGCACCGCCTCCACCACGTCGCCGGTGCCGGCTTCGCCCTTCGTGCGGATCATCGCCGCACCCTCGGAGCACCGCCGAAGCGCCTCCCCCAGGTTCCGGGCGCCGCAAACGAACGGCACGGTGAAGCGGTGCTTGTCCACGTGGTTCTCCTCGTCGGCGGGGGTCAGCACCTCGCTCTCGTCGATGAAGTCCACCTCGAGCGCCTCGAGGATCTCCGCCTCGACGAAGTGTCCGATGCGGCACTTCGCCATGACGGGGATCGAGACGGCGGCCTTGATCTGAAGGATCAGCTCGGGGTCGCTCATCCGGGCGACACCGCCGTCCCTGCGGATGTCCGCCGGAACCCGCTCCAGCGCCATCACGGCCACGGCGCCCGCGTCCTCGGCGATGCGGGCTTGCTCGGGCGTCACCACGTCCATGATCACGCCGCCCTTCAGCATCTCGGCCAAGCCGACCTTCTCTCGCCAAGTCTTCGCAGGTTGATTCAGAGCTGCCATGGGAGAACACCCGGCGAGGGACCATCGCGCCCCTGCGCCGGCCTCATTATGGCTCACGGCGGCGCCGCCGGGCCGATCGGGAGGGTAGAACGGCTCGGCGGATGGACGATCGTTGGCCGAGGGCTTTGGATGAGGCGGCCGGCCTCCAACCGACCGTCGCCAACCGGAAGAAGCTCGCCGCGAAGTGGGGCGACGAGGCCGCGCGTTGGGCCTTCGAGCAGGCCGAGCTGCGTCGCCGAGCCCAGCGGAAGTTCCCGGAGGCCCATCGGATGCTGTTCGATCGTGACGGCCTCGAGATGGCCTCCTCGGACGAGGCCGCCCGCTACCATGCCGGGCTGTTCCCGAGCGGTGCCCTCGTGGCGGACCTCACCGTAGGCATCGGCGCCGACCTGATCGCGCTGGCCAGGCGCGGGCCGGCGATCGGATTCGAGAAGAACCCGCAACGCGCCGCGCTGGCCCGCTTCAACGTCGCCTCGCTCGGACTGGAGGCGAACGTTCTCACCGAGGACTGCCTGGAGGCCTCATGGGACTTCGAGTACGCCCTGGCCGACCCCGCCCGACGGACCGGGGACAAACGATCCTCGGACCCGCTGTGCTCCGATCCCCCGGTGCCCCAGCTTGCCGATCGCCTCGTTGCCCTGCGCCTTGCCGTCCTGAAGCTCAGCCCGCTGGCCAGCGACGAGGCGCTGCGGTCGCTCGGAGGCCAGGTGAGGTTTCTGGGTTGCGGCTGGGAGTGCCGCGAGGCGCTCGTTCTGCTGGGAACCGAGGTGGGGAAACCGGGCACCGCCGAGGCGGTGCTTCCCGACGGATCGGCTCTCCCCCGCGACCCCGCGGCTCCAAGAACGGAGGCGCCGGGGGAGTGGCTGGCCGAGGCGCATCCCGCGGCGATCCGCGCCGGAGCGCTGGGCGCCCTAGCCAGCAGGTTCAACCTGCGACTCCTCGGCGACTCCAACGGCTACCTGACCGGGCCGCAGCCCGCCGCGTCGTCATGGCTCCGGTGGTACCGGGTGCTTTGGGCCGCGCCGGCGGACCCGCGGCGCACGCAGCGGGCGCTCCGAGACCTCGGCGGACGCGTCGTGGAGGTCAAGCACCGCGCGCTGGGACCTCCGCCTGCGGCAAGGTCCTTCCGCGCCGAGGGCGACCGCGCGCTGTCCCTCGTCGTGTGGGCCAACGGGAGGAGCGTGCGGCACGCCCTCGTGGAGCCGTCCTTCTAGCTCGACGCGACGCAGTGCCCGCAGAGACCGATCAGCTCCAGGCGTGCCGTCTCCACCTGGAAGCCGTGGCTCTCCGCCCCGCCCTCCAGTGAGTCGAGGCAGCAGCTCGGCAGCGCCACCTCGGTGACGCAGCCGCACCTCCGGCACACCAGCCGCTGCTGAAACCCGTGCGCCTCGGTGGCCCGACACGGGATGTAGCCGTTGACCGACGCCACGTGGTGCGCCAAGCCCGATTCCTCCAGCGTGGCGAGGATCCGGTAGACGCTCACCACGTCGATACGTCCGCCCGAACCGACGATCCGATCATGGATCTCGTAGGGACTTAAGGCCCGGTGCGTCTCGCCCAGCGCCCGAATCACCTGCAGGCGGGTCATGGTCATCCGATAGCCGCGAGCCTTCAGCTCCGACACCGCCTTCTCCTCGAATTCCCGCTTCTGCGCGGGCGTCGCCAGGTTGCAATCGAAGGTTTCCGCCACCGCAAGCCGCCTCGGACCGGTCTCGTCCATTATGCCCCTAGACCGAATCTTGCGGAGAACCCGGCTGAGTTCGAAAAAAGAGGTGCGATCCGGTTCCTTCCAACGTATCTGTATCTGGTAAAAGAATCCAGCCTCAATTGAGGTTGGCTCAACGACCGTTGCCTGTCCGCATCGAGCGATCCGGTTCGGTCGCTCAGAGGAGGGAAAGCATGAAGTTCTACAACCTGAAGACTCGCTCGCACGTCGAGGTCCCGGACGCCCAGGTCAAGAAGATGGCCATGGAGCGCGAGACCAAGAAGGGGAAGCAGATCCGCTACGCCTTCACCGCCGAATACGAGGGCAGCAAGCTCTACAAGTTCGTCAGCGAGAAGGACTACAAGGCGGCGTCGTTCCCCGAAGTCAAGAAGTAGACTCCGACCAGACCTCAGACCAAACGGGGTCCGGCCTGCCCGCCGGACCCCTTGTTCGTTCCTTGGGCCGAACCGGAAGGAGCGCCCGACGTCGTTGAGGATATGGGCCTGGCAACCGATCGGGAGAAGACCGCGCACCTGCTGCGCAGGTTCGGCCTGGGGGCGAGCGTCGAGGAAATCGATTATTACTCGGCTGGGGGCTACTCCCGCGCGGTGGAGAGGCTCCTGGCGGAGTCCGCGGAGGAGGCGCCCCTGCCGGAGCCGAGCAGGTTCGTCGGCCCCAACGGACGCTTGAACCCCGCCGACGCCACCGCTTGGTGGACCATGCGGCTTCTGGCCACCCGACGCGTCCTGCGGGAGAAGCTCACGGTCTTCTGGCACAACCACTTCGCGACGAGCGTCGTGAAGGTCGGAGCCCCGCCCCTGATGGTTGGGCAGATCGAAACGCTGCGGCGTCTCGCCCTCGGCCCGTTCGAGGAGCTGTTGCTCGCCGTAAGCCGCGATCCGGCGATGATGCTGTGGCTCGACAGCGCCCAGAACGTGCGCGGGAAGCCGAACGAGAACTTCGCACGGGAACTGATGGAGCTGTTCACCATCGGCATCGGCCACTACTCCGAGGAGGACGTGCGCGAGGCGGCCCGTGCGTTCACCGGATGGAGCCTTCGGCGGAGTCAAGGGGGCCCGCTCGGGGTCTCGGCCGAGTTCGTGTTCCGAAGGGCGCTGCACGACGGCGGCGAGAAGACGCTGCTCGGCCAGACCGGCAGCTTCGGCGGGGAGGACGTGATCCGCCTGTTGTGCGCCCGGCCGGAGACGAGCCGGCGCCTCGCGCGCAAGTTCCTGCAATGGTTCGTGCGGCCCGACCCCGACGAGAAGACCGTCGAGCGTTTCGCCAAGATCTACCGGGATTCCGGTCTGAACAAGCTCGCCCTGGTCCGCTCGATCGTCCTGTCTCCGGAGTTTCTGTCCGCCGGCGCCGAGCGGGTGATCGTCAAGAGCCCGGTGGATTTCGTCGTGGCCACCTTGCGGCAGCTGGGGGTCGGAGAGCTGCTGCTGGAATCCCTTCCCGCGGAGGGCCCTTTGCCTAGGAGGCCGCTGCTGCCGGCGCTGGCGGCGGCCCAGGCGATGCGGAACATGGGAATGGCGCTGATGGCGCCCCCGGACGTCTCGGGCTGGGAGGGTGGCACCGCTTGGATCTCGTCGGCCACTATGGCGGAGCGCATCCGGTGGGCGTCCGCGCTGTTCGGCTCGGCGGGAAGCGGCCGAGCCAGCGTGGGCTTTCCGGCAGAGCGACTGTTTGCGGGGACTCCGGGCCCAGATCAGCTCGCCAAGCGGCTCTTCGAGGTGTTCGACGCACCGAAGGCGCCCGAGACGCTCGAGCTGGCGGCGAGAGCGGCCTCGGCCAGAGCCGCCGACGGCACCCGGGCCATGGCAGAGGCGGCCAGCCAGGTGGTGTTCGCCTCGCCGGCCTTCCAGTACGCCTGAAACGGGCGGGAGCCCGGCGCTCCGCCGGGCTCCCGCTGTCCTCGGTTGGCCTAGGCCTCACCTGTTGCCCTTGCGCTGGCCACCCGTGCCGTTCCCGTTGCGGTTGCGGTTCTGGTTCTGGTTCTGGCCGCCGCCGCAGGTGCCGTCCCGCTTGCGGTCCCGGATGCGCTGGCCGTTCCCGTTGCCGTTGCCCTGGCCGTAGCCGGCCTGGAAGCGCTTGCCGTAGCCGTGCGGTCCGGAGCCGTCGCAGACGCCGCTGCCCGGTCCCTGGCTGAAGGCGGTGGTCGCGAGAGCGAACAGAACGAGCGAGACGAGAGTCGTGAGTTTCTTCATGGTGCTTCCTCCAATCGGGAGATTCGCTCGTAGGACGCCGGCCGCCCAACCGGGTTCCCGCCTTTCGTTCGGAAAATAGCGCGGCCCATCGGGTATCCTGTGCAGTTGACGGCGAGGGGGTCCGTTTGGTACAACGGAGACGCCCTCGAGAGCGGCGTCGGGATGTGGCTCAGCTTGGTAGAGCGCTGCGTTCGGGACGCAGAGGTCGGAGGTTCAAATCCTCTCATCCCGACCACTCCTCCCCGGGAGGTCGTGTCCGAGCGCCTGCGGGTATCCTCAGGTCCCGTGGACCGGCTTGCGATCGCCATCGCGGGTGCAACCGCCTCGGGGAAGACCACCCTCGCTCGAGCGGTCGCGGACCTGCTCCCCTGCACCATCCTCCGCACAGACGACTACTACCGCAATCTAGACCATCTCCCGTTCGAGGAGCGGTGCAAGCTGAATTTCGACCATCCCAGCGCCGTCGAGGGCGAGCTGCTCGCGGAACACGTGCGGCGCCTGCTGGAGGGCCGCAGCGTGGAAGCGCCCCGCTACGACTTCACCAGGCACACCCGCTTCGCCGAGACCCACACGGTGGTGCCCAGCCGGTTCCTGATCGTGGAGGGCCTCTTCGCGCTGTGCGACCCAAGGCTCGCAGACCTCTGCGCGGTCCGAGTGTTCGTGGACACTCCGGAGGAGGTCTGCCTGCAGCGACGGTTGGCCCGCGACGTCCTGGAGCGCGGCCGAACTCCGGTCGAGGTGATCGAGCGGTTCTCCAGCCACGTGGCGCCGATGTTCCGCCTGCACGTGCTGCCGACGATGGCGCTGGCGAACGTGGTGGTCCGCGGCACCGAGGATGTGGTGCAGGCCGCCGAACGCGTGGTCGCCAAGGTTCGGGAGACGCTCGCAGCCGCTCAGCCGAGCAGCGGATCGAGCGCCGCGCACAGCCTGGAAACCTCCTCGCTCGTGTTGTAGTGCGCTAGGCTCACCCGCGTCACTCCCTCGTTGGGATCCAGCCCGAGGGCTTCCAGAAGACGGTAGGCGTAGAAGTGCCCGTGCTTGATCCCGACGTTCGCGCGAACCGCCGCCTCGACGAGGTCTCTGTTGGCCGCCTTGCGCGACACGAACGACACCGTGGGCATCCGGCCTGGGCCGCTCACCCGCGGACCCAAGATCGACACGCCGGGTCGGCTCCTCAGGAAATCGAGAAGGTGCTCGAACGGCTCCGCCTCGAGGCGCCGGGTCTCCTCATAGGCCTTGTCCAGCGCGGCGTCGTCGGATTCCTCGGATCCCGCAAGGAACGCCAGGTGCCCGGCCACAGCGAGCCACCCCGCGGCCGCCTCCAGGTTGACCCCTCCCAGCTCCCACCGGTGGGAAAGCGGCTCCTGCGGCAGGAAGAAGTGGTTCGGCCCCGTCAGGCCCTCCATAGCCTCCCTCCGTCCCCACATCGCCGCCATGTGCGGGCCGTACACCTTGTAGCAGGAGAAGACGTAGAAGTCCGCGGGTCCTTGAGCGACGCTCATGCGCCTGTGGGGGGCGTAGGCGACGCCGTCGGCAACGACGAGCGCCCCGGCGGCGTGGGCGAGCTCCGCGGCCTTGGGTAGGTCCTCCTCCGCCCCAAGGATGTTCGAGACGTGCGGCATGGCCACGACGCGCGTCCTGTCCGTCAAGAGCCCCTCCAGATCCTCCGGGCGCAGCGCCGCCGTGTCGGGATCCGGCTGCCACCATACGACCCTCACGCCGCTTCGCTCCAGCCGAACCCAAGGCCCGATGTTCGCCTCGTGGTTCGATTCGGCGACGACCACCTCGTCCCCGGGCTTCAGCGTCCTGCCGATGGCTTCTCCAAGATGCCGAAGGAGGATCGAGGCGGAAGGACCGAGCACCACCACCCCATCGCCCGCACCCAGGAGCCGGGCCGTGAACTCCCTCGCGCGCTCAATCGTCTCGGAGGCAAGCAGCGACTGCGGGTACAGGCCGCCGACCTGCACGTAGGTTTCCAGCATGGCGCGGCGAACGGCTTCCGCAACCTCTCCGGGCACTTGGGTTCCACCCGCGTTGTCCAGGAACGCGAAGCCGCTGGCGAGGGAGGGAAACCGCGCCCGGACCTCTTCGGGAGTTCGCATGGCGCGTTATACCGATCCCGGCCCCTCGTTGAGAGGGCCGTTTCGGGGTTCCGGCAGGATGGTCCTCAAGCGGCGCCAGGCGTCGCGCACCGGCTTCCACCGCGCGCGCACTCCGCCCTTCAGTTGTCGGGCGTCCGCCTCGCACCACCCGGCCAAGAAGCCCAGGGCGAACAGGTGGTCGCCCAGGTCCTGCCGGGCCTGCCAGATCCAAGCCCTGGCCACGGCCCGGTCCTGCAGCGCCCCGAGGTGCTCCTGCAGTTCGGCGAGTCGCTTCGCGCACGCCCGACAGTCCGCTCCGAACACCGGTGCGAGGAACTCCATGGCATACCGCGCCTTCTTGGCGGCGATCCGCGCCTCGTGGAACCTCTCGTCGGGCAGGCTCGGCTCCAGAGAACGAACCAGTCTGCGGACTTTGCGGTACCGCCGACGGATCACCTCGGCGCCGGCCTCTATCACGGGCGGACCGGCCGGCGACGTCTCGGGCGGCAGGGCAGAGGGCGCCTCCGCGGCGAAACGCCGCCACCGGTCGGACGTCAGCTCGCTCTCGAGGCGCTGAAAGGCCTCCCGACGCCCGGCCGCGATCCAGCCGAGAAACGCGTCGACGCCGTCCTGCATCCCCTCGGGCAGAGACGGTTGCTCCCGGCGGAGCGCCTCCAGCTGCACGTCGGCGTCCCGGACCGGTCCGAGCACCGATCCGAGCCAGCCGGCCTCCTCCCGCAGCCGCTCGGCCGAATCCGGAAGATGCTCGCGGAAGAGGCCGATGGCCGTCCGCAGGCGGCGGCAGGCGACGCGCATCTGGTGCAGCTCCTCGGGGTCTTCCCCGGCCAACGTGCCGTCGCGTTTGGCGAGTATCGCGGAGAGCTGACCCCGAACCACGGCGCGCGCAGCCTCGCCGATGGTCTGCCGCGCTTCCACCCACGTCAGACCGAGGAACGGCGCCAACCCGTCCACGGCTCAACCTCCGTTCACGCTGGGCCACCCTCCGAGGCGCTCTGCCTCGGCCCGGATGCCCGACACAGCGGCTTCGAACGCCGAGAACCTGCCGGACGAGATCGGGTTGTCCCGCCAGAAGTTGTTCGTTCCGTCGTCCTTCAGAGTGCCCGGAGCCCACACTCGGTTGGCCTCGACGGCGGTCCCCCGCGCGCCCCGATCGAGCCAGATCGGATGGTTCCCCAAGCTGCCCACCAGGCTCTGGATCGCGTTGCCGCGGATCGCGTTGCCAGGGCCGCACGACCAGCCCAGGATCGCTCCTCCCGTGTCAAGACGCCCCATCGCCTCGACGATCCAGTTCCGTTCGACCACGTTCCTCGACGTCCCTCCCCATGCGGAGGGGTCCTCTGCGGTGAACGTCCCCTTGCCCTCCTGCCGACGCTCCTGGCTGCCCTTCGGCAACTGCGACCAGCGGATCCCCCACCGGTTGCGGCGCACTCCGTAGGCGTCCGTCGTCTCCGCCGTGACCACGTTCAAGGCGCCGAGGGGAGGCCCCATCAGCGCCACGGCGGCCCACGGAAGCCGCTCGAACCGGTTCAAGGCGATGCGGTTCTCCAAGCTACCGTACACGAGCACTCCCGGGCTCTGCCAATACCCAGCCGCTCCCAGGCCGACGAACACGTTGCGCTCGACGGTGTGCCGACCGTGATCGCGCGACGCCGGAGCGCCGAACGACACCAGGCGCAGACCGCCGCAGCCGGTCCGCACGAAGGCGTTGGACACCACGCGGCACGCGACCGCTCTGCCCTCCAGGGACAGCCCCCACCCGCCAGTGTCCTCGAACCGGCAGCCCTCGACCGAGCAGGACTCCACGCCGCTCAGCACGAGGGCCGCATCGGCCGGGCCGGACGTCGGAAGGATCCACCCCTCTGGCCAGAGGTTCTCCGGCGTGCGGTCCGTGCCCCGGAAGACGACGCCGATCCACCGCACGTGGGAGACCGGCCGCCCGGCGGCGTCTCCAGCGAGCCTCACCAAGGTGGCCAGCCGCGGCGCAGACGCCTTCCACCCGGAGCCCGCCGACGCGGGCGGCCACAGGTAGACGCGGCCCCTCAGGCTGTCGACGCACCACTCGCCCGGCTCGTTGAGCATGGGCAGCGCGTTCTCCAGGCGGTACCGCCACTCCGCGGTGGGGATGCCGACCGGGTTGCGGCTGGCCAGGTTGGCTCGGGAGAGGATCGGGTCGACCTGCCGCAGCACCCCGATGGCGGTGAAGCTGCCGAGCGGATCCACGAGCACGGCCTCGCCGTCGCCGTTCACCGGCATGCCCTCCAAGGCTCCGGGGCGGAACACGAGCTCGGTTCCCAACTCGCCGGTGGCGCCAACCGAGCGGAGCGTGGGCCACCTTCGCCAGGCATCGAGGTCTGGCCAGCTCGCCCGCCGCAACGGCCGACCATCCAGAAACAGGCTTCGGAAGCTCCATTCCGGCGGAATGGTCGCCACCCAAAGCTTTCCGCGGGCCTCCGGAGCAGCCAGCGGTGGATCCTCGCTCGGACGGCGCCACCCCTCGATCGGCCTTTCGGAGGTCAGGACCGCCGTTCCAGGCTCCAACGCGCGGAACACGATCGGCTTGCCCGGCTCGCCGGAGTCGTCAGGCCCCAGAACCAGGGTCTCCGTCAGAACGTAGCGCCCGGGCAGCAGGTACACCGTCGCGCCGCCCTCCGGAAGCCCGCGGGTGCGCTTCAGCTCCCGGACGGCGCGCACCGCCCGGGCAAGACTTCGAAACGGCGAGGTCCGGGTTCCTGAGGCGCCGTCCTCGCCCGTCGGCGACACGAAGAATTCGGCGCCGGCGAGGGACACCAGGGCAACGCAGGCGGCGACGATCATCGGGGCTTGCAGAAGCGCACGAGCCACTCGATCAGCTCGGGCGCAGTCACCACGCGCGTGCCCTCCGGCAGACGGCGCACCAGGCGACGCACGATCTCCACCGGCCCTCCCTGCGCACCGAACGACCAGGCGTGCACCGTCACCAAGGCGTACGATTCGGGGTTCCTCGGGTCGGCGGGCATCGCCTCGACCGCCTTCAGCAGGTCCTCCGGTCCCCAGCCCTCGGCACCCTCCCAAAGCGGGAACCGGTAGGAAACGCACGGCTTGCCGTTGTGCCACCACACCCTTCCCGCCAGCTTGTGGTATGGCGCATAGGCCTTGTACAGCACGGCGTCCACCTCCGGCAGCTCGAGCAACGAGGCGACGCTCTCCATCGAGCCGCTGTTGTCGTCGATCACTCCCACGACCCGCAAGCCCGAGCGGCGCAGCAACGGAGCGGACTGGCGGGCGTAGATCGTCGGGTCGGAGGCCAGAGACGGGTACGCATATCCCGGCGCTCCGGCCGCCACGAAGCCATCGTTGGGAGTGGCCTTGCCGTAGAGCCAATCCAAGACCCGCGGGGCGTACCGCACCAGCAGCGGGGAGACCTCCCAGGTCATCTTGAACTCTCCGCGCTGGGGGTGGCCGAAGAACGATGGGTGCAGCGGCATGCCCTGGGTCAGCCATTGCACGTTGTCTCCGTCCGTCAGCACGAACGCGACCACGCGTTCCCCTTTAGCGGGAGGCCGTTCCGGCTTGGGTTTCGGCAGGGGCCTCACGTCGCCGCCGGCGGCCTCCATCGCCGACAGGTTCGCGCACCAATCGGCGGCCACACCGGAGCCGCCGCGACGGCTGATCGCCTCAATCCATCGGTATTCGTCCGGCCCCCAGCCGAGCAGGAACGCGCCTTTGTCCAAACGCCCGACCCGGCGAACCCGCTCCTCCTGACGATCGCCGGTCCAGAAGCACTCGGCCGCGTGTCGGATGGCGTAGTCTCTCAGGAATCCCGCCTTCTCCGGCGGCTGCTCGACCGCCAAATCCCGTCGCAGGCGGCCGATGGGCGGGAGGTCCCGGCGGGCATCGCGCCGCACCGGCCAGCCGCGCGCCGCCGCCTCTCCGACCAAGCTCTGATCGACCACCAGCAGGCTCTCGAGGCCGGCCCAAGTTGCCGCCACGTTGAGGCTCTCGTTCGAGGGGTCGCACACCACAGCCCCGCGGATCCGGCTCCTGAACGCTTCCGCGACCTCCCACGGGTCCCTCGTCGGGCGCACGGTCCAGCCCTCGGCGCGCAACTGGTCGATCAGCCGAGCAGTCATCCCGCCGACCTTCTGCCACACCAGCGGACCGGACCGGTTGGCCAACCCCTGAATCGACTGGACGAGGGCCAGCCGAGGAGCGTCCATCCCGGCAGGATCGACCAGCCACAGCACCCGGGCCGTCGCCATCGTCGCCAGAAGCGCCGCGATCATCGTTCGGATTCTATCCGAGTCGGGGCATACTGGCCCCATGGAGACGGTTCGCATCGGACAGACCGGGTTTCACGCGTCCAAGCTCGCCTACGGATGCATGCGCATCGCGGGAACGTGGAACCCGAACGACATCGATTCCAACCGACGGGAGGCCGCGCACAAGGCCGTCCTCGCGGCCTACGAGGCCGGTTACACGCTGTTCGACCACGCCGACATCTACTGCGCGGGAGCGTGCGAGTCGCTCTACGGAGAGGTCCTGGACCAAGTGCCGTCCATGCGGCGCGAGTGCCTCGTGGCCACCAAGTGCGGGATCCGCTGGCAGGGTGACCCGAACCCGGACGCCCCGCACCGCTACGACTTCAGCCGAAAGCACATCCTCTGGTCCTGCGAGCAGTCCCTGCGGCGTCTGCGCGTGGAGACGATCGACATCTACCAGCTGCACCGACCCGACGTGCTGATGGATCCGGACGAGGTCGCCGAGGCGTTCCTCGAGCTGCACGCCAGCGGCAAGGTGCGCGCCTTCGGCGTGTCCAACTTCCCGCCGAGCATGGTTTCGGCCTTGCAGAGCGCGCTGCCGTTCCCGATCGTCGTGAACCAGGTGGAGATCCACCCGGGACGGCTCGACTGCTTCGTGGACGGCACCCTGGACCAATGCCTCGAGATGGGGATCACGCCGTTGGCGTGGAGCCCCGTGGGAGGCGGGCTGTTCGCCGAGGGCGGCGCCGTACGCCCCGACGACCCCCGACGCGAGGGCCTCGAGAAGCTGCTGGCCGAGCTCGACCGCCTCGCCGGAATCCACGGCGTGACCAGAACCGAGGCGACGCTGGCGTGGCTGATGCGGCACCCGTCCAAGATCGTACCGATCGTGGGCAGCACCAAGCCCGAGCGCATCCGCCAAGCCGCGAAGGCGGCCGAGATCGAGGTCAGCCGCGAGGATTGGTACCGGGTGTACGTGGCCGCGCGAATGCGGCCGCTTCCTTGAGGCGAACGACGATGATGCCCTTCGGCCTGCTCGCATCCGCCCTGGCAACGCCGCCGGAGCCGGACTGGGACGCCCTGCTGAAGCCCGCCGGCCTCACTCTGCAGACCGCGGTGCTGGACCCGGACGTCCTCCTGCTCTTCGAGGGCGATGAGTTCGTCCTCCCGTCGTTCGAGGCCTACTGGAAGGCGCCCTTCCGCATTCCGGCCTTCGGACGCTCGCTCTTAGCGTCGTTGGCCGCGAGCACCGACCAACCGAACGAGGCGTTCGTCTCGGCGGGCAGGCTGCTCGGCTTCGGTACGCGTAGGACGCTGCTGGGCGACCCGCTGGTGAAAGCTCCCGACAGCCTCCAAGCAGCGATCGAGGGGCTGTATCGGCGGGCCGAGCGGCGAGTTCCAGCCGACCTGGGCAAGCTCTGCCAACAGGCCGAGGCGGTGCTGGGGTCGGAGGGGTGCCGCAGGGTTGCCGCGGTCCTTGGCCAAGCGGCGGTGGCGATGGACTGGAGGGACGCGTCGTTCCCATCCGGCCCCGGCGCCCTGTTCGCCCGTACCGAGGCGACGGGTGACCCCGCAGGCAAGCCGCAGGATCTGGCCCGCTGGCTGGGGGAACTCCGTTCGCTGGACCTCCGGACCATGCTGGCGGGCGCCCACGACGCGTTCCTCGCCAGCCACCGCGCCTGCCGGGAGCTTCCCGGCACTAGGCCGGGCCTCGTCGAGTTGCCCACACCCTACGGCACGGTGGCGCTGGGCGGAAACGGACGGAACGACTATCCCTCCAAGCGGTATCTCCTGATCTTCGACTCCGGAGGAGACGACGTGTACCTTGGCGGCGGGAGGAACGCGGCGCAGGACAACCCGGTATCGATCGTGATCGACCTGGGCGGCAACGACCTGTACCTGTCGCACCCCGATCTGGCACAGAAGTCGATTCCGGATTGGGAGGCACGGAGGACTCTGCGGAGGTCCGGCCCGGCCCGGGCCGCTTGCGGGGTGGCCGGCGTGTTCGACTTGGCTGGCAACGACCGGTATGTCTCCTCGGGACCGGGCATCGCCTCGGCGGACTTCGGTGCCGCCATACTCTGGGACGGCGGCGGAAACGACCGCTACGACGGCTACTCCGACTGCCAGGCCAGCGCCCGGTTCGGCGTCGCGCTGCTCGTCGATCGGGGCGGCGACGATCGCTACGACGCCTTCGCGAACTCCCAGGGCTTCGGCGGGACCCACGGAGCCGGGGTGCTGCTCGACGTCGCGGGCGACGATGCGTACGTCGCGAACGATGCGGCTCTGGACTTCCCCTCGCCTCAGTCGGCGCAGCACAACGCGTCCTGCTCCCAAGGCGCGGCGTTCGGCCGACGGGCGGATTACTCCGACGGGCACTCGATGGGCGGCGGCTTCGGCGTGCTCGCGGACCTGTCCGGCAACGACTCCTACTCCTGCGGCGTCTTCGGGCAGGGGGTTGGCTACTGGAAGGGCGTCGGCCTGTTGCTGGACGCGGCGGGCGACGACCGGTACGACGGAGTGTGGTACGTGCAGGGCGCGTCGGCGCACTTCGCCGTGGGAGCGCTGCTGGACGGAGAGGGCAACGACCAGTACCGTTCCACGATGAACATGTCCGCCGGAGCGGGCCACGACTTCTCCATCGGCTGGCTGGAGGACCTCGCCGGCAACGATCGCTACTCGGCGAACACGTTGTCGCTGGGCGCGTCGAACGCCAACGGCATCGGCCTTTTCCGGGATGCCGCGGGGGACGACTCGTACGCCGCGCCGACGGTGGCCTTCGGCTGGGCGACCGACCCGGGACCGACGGGCGTTCGGGCGCTGGCCTTGGGCCTGGGAGTGTTCCTCGACCAGTCTGGCAACGACTCTTACCAAACGTCACAGACGTACCCTAAGAACGGCGCATCCACTGTAAACTGGACGGTGAAGGTCGACCCACCCCATGGAGGTCGCCTCGGTCTGTTCGTGGATTGGTAGCCGTGAAGGAGAGTCGAATGTGCCTTTACCCGGGCCGCCTGGTGGTGGAGCCCGCGGATCATCGCGTTAGAGGTGGCTGGCGGAGGCGAACGTTCCACCTCACGCATCCCCTGCTTCTACCGGAAGAGCGAACCCTCGCCATCGAGGTTCCGGAAGCCGTCGCGCCTGCCCAAGAGGCGGTATGGGGCGCCGCCGTCTGCGCCATCGTAGGACCGTTCGCGGATTATCTGGAGGCTTCGCTCGAGTACCGGGGAACCGTCGAGGATTCGTTCGTGCATCGCTACCCGGTGTGGGCGAAGTCGTTCCAGTGCCTGCACGAGCGCCCCGGAGTGGTGGGGCTTCACGCGGCGAGGGCGCAGCCCGTGGACCTGCCTCCCCAGCGCCGCACCGCCTCGACCTTCACAGGCGGCATCGACAGCTGGTTCACCCTGCTCCGGCACAACGCGGATGGGATCGAGCCCCGAGTGGACACGGTTTTCTTCGCCCACGGGCTGGATTCGGACCACCGCTCCGCCGAGGTGCGAGCCGCCGTGGAGAGCTGCCTGCGCAACGCCGCCGCGTCGATGGGTGTGGAGCCGGTTTTCCTGGCGACCAACTTCCGCCGGGACTTTCGTCGAGCCTCTTGGGGACACCGGCTGCACGGCGCCTGCATCATCGGCCTGGCGTACCTCCTGTGCAACGAGGTTTCTAGGCTGCTCCTTCCGTCCTCGTCGGCCCTGTGCGCTCTGATGCCTTGGGGGTCCCACCCGCTGACGGACGCGAGGCTCTCCAGCCTGTTGCTGTCGGTGGAGCAGGATGGATTCGAGTTCACCCGGGTCGAAAAGGCCGCCCGTGTGGCGGAGTCCGACGTCGCCTTGGAGCACCTGCGGGTCTGCTATTCCGGCAATGGGACGGGGAACTGCGGCAAGTGCGAGAAGTGCATCCGCACGAAAATCCAGCTGGCGCTGGCCGGTGCGCTCGACCGCTGCCCGACCTTGGGTCCCCTCGATCCGAAGGTTGTCGCGAGGATGTCGCTCCCGGAGGATTGGCAGACCGAGACGTACTCGACTCTGCGCAAGCGGTGCGCGGAGACCCCCGGCATGCAGGAGCTGGCCCGAGCCATCGGCCACGCCCTGCGGTGGCGGTGGCTGAACGTGGGGGCGAGGCGGGTGCTCGGCCGGCCCGTCTAGTCGGAAGGCTCGCCAAGTAAGCTGGAGCCCATGCGATTCGGAACCCTTCTCACCCTTGCCACCCTCTCGGTCGCCGGCGTCGCCGTCGCCGAGACCCGCCTGCCGGACCTCTCGGTCAGCGCTGGAGTGTTCCTGCCCTCATCGGCCACGGTGCGCCGGGCAGTCGGCGACGCGTGGTTCAACGTCGGCATCTCGCCGAGCGCGAGGAGGGCCAGCGACCGCTGGACGCTGCAGGGCGACCTGGAGTTCATCAGCGGCGACGGAGGTGGGGGCAAGGTGTTTCTGGCTCCCGTGACACTGGGCCTCGCCCGCGAGTTCCGCCCGACTGAGGGCGGCGCGGTGCCGTTCGTCGCCGTGCGAGCCGGCTTGGCTTACATGGATTACGCCCTCGACACGCCGGGCGGCCGACGATCGGCCAAACGCGTGGAACCCACGGCGAACGCGGAGATCGCCCTGCAGCTCAACGATCGGACAAGGGTCGGACTGCGGTACGACGTCTTCCCGACCGTCGACGGTCTGCGCTTCGACGGTCTGACGCTGAGCGTGCAGTACAAGGCGATCAGCTTCGGCCGACGGGACTGAGCGGACGCCGGGCCCCGAGGATCACTCCGCCGTCGCGAGCCTGCTCCCAGGTGATGCCGTGGAAAGCGGGCACCGTCCGGGCGATCTCATCGAAGATCTCCCGGGCGGAGAACGGCGGGGTCTGCGGCTCGGCCCGAACCATGACCTCGCTGAACACCCGCCACGCGGGCTTGGCCTCGGACGGCGGCTCCAGCGCCCTCTCGAAGACCTGCACGCGGCGCTCGACGTTCGTGAAGCTGCCGTCGGCCTCTCCCGGAGCGGCGATCGGCAGCACCACGCTGGCGTAGGATGCCGCCTCGGACTCGAGGGTCGTCTGAACCACCAGATACTCCACGTTCTCGAGCGCCCGCTCCACGAGCTGCCGATCGGGGTACGCCTGCAGAGGGTCCACTCCGGCGAGCCACAGGGCCCGGATGCTACCGTTCGCGCAGCCCTCCAGGATCTGTCGGGTGGCGAGGCCGGGCCGGTCGAACGCGTCCGGTCGGATGCCGAGCTCCTCCGCTCCCTGGCCGTTCGCTCCCAGCGCCATCACGTTGAGCGTGGAGCCGATCCTCTGGGCCAAGCGCTGCAACAGCTCGAGGACCTCCTCCGCATTGGGGAGGTTCCACACCGACTCGGTGGTCAGAATCGGCGCCCGGGTCTCGAGCAGAGCGTTGGCGAGCTCGCCCTGGTTCGAGTCGACCTCGCGCAACAAACCGCGCAGGAACTCCGCTTCGCCGCCCTCCGGGTACCGCACCGAGACCTCCGCGAACGCGTCGGCGTCGTCCGGCCGGGGTGTGGCGACGAGCACCTGCGCGCCCTCCCGGAACCAAGCCTTGCGCACGCGCAGGTACACGATGGGCGACTCGTCCGAAAGCGACGCCCCGAACAGGAACACCCCCTTCTCGTCCTCCAGATCCTCGATCCGGAACGCGGGAGGGTCGACCGGCCTACCCTGCGTGCGGGTCATCCGGTGGTCGAGGTTGGAGCCGCCGAAGACCTCGGCGAACATCTTCCGGAGGAGGAACAGGTCCTCGTTCGACAGCATCGGGCCGACCAAACCGGCCACGCTGGAGCCTCCTCCCCGGAACCTCTCGAGGATCTCGCCGTAAGCCTCGGCCCAGGAAGCCCGCTCGAACTTGTCTCCACGGCGCATCTTCACGGCCGAAGCGCGCCGAGGATCGTTCAGCCAGTCCGAGCCGAACTTGCCCCGGTCGCAGGTCCACTCCTCGTTGACGGCCTCGTTGGTGCGGCCGTTGATCCGGACCAGCTTGCCCTTACGCCGGTCGTACCAGACCGAGCAGCCGTTGGAGCACATCGTGCAGATGCCCGGGGCGGTCTCCAGGTCCCACGGCCGGGCACGGAACCGATAGTGGGACGACGTGAGCGCGCCCACCGGGCAGATCTCAATCGTGTTGCCGCTGAACTTCGACGTGAACTCCGACAGCTCGAAGGTGACGGGCTGCATCTCCGCCCCGCGGTGCCGGAAGGCGAGTTGCGCGTCGCCGCTGATCTCCTCGGTGAAGCGCACGCATCGGCCGCACTGGATGCACCGTTCCAAGTCCAGCGTCACGTGGGCGCTCAACGGATACGCCTTCACGGCGTGCCTCTTCATCTCCACGAAGCGGCTCGTCGACGGCCCGTAGAACAGCGTGTTGTTCTGCAGGGGGCACTCGCCACCACGGTCGCAGATCGGGCAGTCGAGCGGGTGGTTGATGAGCAGGAACTCCAACACCCCCTTGCGGTCCTTGTGCACCTGCTCGGTGTCGGTGAAGATCACCAGCCCCTCCGAGGCCGGAAGGGTGCAGGCCGCCTGGGGCTTGGGCATCTTGCGCACGGATCCGTCCGGTTGCTTCATGCCTACCTCCACCAGGCACATCCGGCACATACCGACCGGCTTCATCCTCGGGTGGTAGCAGAAGATCGGAATCTCGAGGCCGAGCCGCTTCACCGACTCGACGATCAGCTCGCCCTTGGGGACCTGAAGGTCGATGCCGTTGACGGTGATGTTGACGGGAGGAGCTTCGGTTTTCTTCGCCATGCGGGTTCGCCCCAGAATGCAGTGCGGCGGGGCCACTCGGGCCTTCGGCCGTTGGTGTACCCCAACGGTGTACTACGTTGCACCCGGCGCGAGCCTCTCCGGGCCGTCAGACCGGCAGCTCGAGAATCTCCGGCGTGGGCTCGGCGTTCAAGCTCCGGCAACCCTCCGCCGTCATGCAAACGATGTTCTCGATCCGCACCCCGAACCGGCCCGGCAGATAAATCCCCGGCTCCACGCTGAAGCAGTGGCCCACCGCGAGCGGGGTCTCGTTGCCCTCGACCATGTAGGGGTCCTCGTGGCCCCGAAGGCCGATGCCGTGCCCCGTCCGATGCATGTAGAACTCCCCGTACCCGGCTTCCTCGATCACCCGACGGGCCGCGCGATCCACCTCTTGGCACGGCGTACCCAAGCGCGCGGCGGCTCGGCCCGCCTGATGCGCCCGGTACACCGTCTCGTACACCCGCTTGAGCTCGTCGGACGCCCGGCCGAGGCACACGGTGCGGGTGATGTCGCTCGGATAGCGCTCCACCGTGCATCCGAAGTCAAGGACCACCGCGTCGCCCGTCTGGAGGACGGTCGCGTCGTTCAGGTGGTGGGGTTCGGCGCCGTTGGCGCCCGCGGCGACGATGCAGAACCCCGGGCCTCCGCCGCGCTCCGCCATCTCCCGTTCGATCCGTTGCGCCACCTCCAGCTCCGTCATGCCCGGCCTCAGCCAACCGAGCAGCGACTCGAAGGCGGCGTCGGCAATGGAGCCTGCCCTCTCGAGCAGATGCACCTCCCACGGCTCCTTCCGGCCCATGAACGCCTCGATCACCTCTCGGCCCGGCCGGAACAGGGTCGCCGGCAAGGTCTTCTGAATGGACAGCAGGTGGTCGGCGCGCATCTCGTCCTCCACGGCGACCACCCCGGAGGCCAGGCCCCAGTCGTCGGCGAGCTCCGCGATCCGAAACATCGGGTCCTGGCCATCGTTCCAAGGCCGCACGTCTTCGACGCCCTGGCGGCGGGCTTGGGTTGCGGACAGGCCCGGACAGATCAGCCGGCACGCCCCCGTGCGGCTCACCGCCAGCGTCAGGAAGCGCTCTCCGCCGCCCTCGAACAGGCCGTGAAGGAATCCCATCGTCACCGGGGAGCAAGCCAGGAACGCGTCGTATCCCAGCTCGTCCAACACCCCGGCCAACCTTCGAATGCGGGACGCGTAGTCCGATGAGGCCATACCCGGCAGAGTATGCCACGCGGGCGCCGCGGATTCAGCCCTTGACGCTGCCGAGCATGATGCCCTTGACGAAGAACTTCTGGCCGACCACGAACAGCACCACCAGCGGCACGATGTTCATCACGCTGGCCGCCATCAGCACGTTCGTCTGCCTGCCGTACTGGCTGTCGAAGTACATCATCCCGATCGGCAGCGTGCGCAGCGCCTCGCTCTTAACCATGATCAGCGGCCAGAACAGCGAGCCGTAGTTGCCCATAAACGTGAAGATCGCCAGCGTGACCAGACCCGGGCGCGCCAAGGGCATGATGATGTCCCAGAAGATCTGCCAGGGCCGGGCGCCGTCCACCTCCGCCGACTCGTCCAGAGCGGGATGGATCGAAAGCATGAACTGCCGCAGCATGAACGTGCCGAACGCGCTGAACGCCGCCGGGATGATGAGGCCCTGGTAGCTGTCGAGCAGGTGCAGCCGCACCATCAGGCTGAAGTTGGGGATGGTGGTGACGAGCCCCGGAATCATCATCGTGGCCAGGTACAGGCGGAACACGTGGTCGCGCCCAGGCCAGTGCAGGCGGCTGAACGCGTAGGCGGCCATCGAGCTGGTGAGCACCACCAGGAAGGTGCACCAAGCGGCGATGAACACGCTGTTGAAGTAGTAGCGGCCGAAAGGAACCTGCTCGAACACCAGGCGGTAGTTCTCCGGGTGCCACTCGGTGGGAATCGGGTTCGGGGATTCAACCTCCGCCAAGGGCTTGAAGCTGGTCAGAACCATCCAGAAGAAGGGCAGCAGGGACAGCGCCGCCAAGACCCACAGCGTCACGTGCGCCGCGAGCTTCCGAGCCTTCTCGCCCTTCACGTTTTCGGCAGCCATCAGTAGTTCAGCTCCTTGTTCCCGAACTTCCAGTTGATCAGCGTCACGGCGAAGATGAGCGCGAACAGCACCAGCGCGACGGCGCTGGCGTAGCCCATCTGGAACTCGGTGAACGCCTTGTTGTAGATGTAGTAGGCCAGCGTCGTGGTGGTGCCCGCCGGACCGCCGCCGGTCATCACCCGGGCCTGCTCGAAGCCGCCCTGCAGGCCGCCGATGAACCCCATCACCACGATGAAGAAGGTCGTGGGGGCCAGTTGCGGCCAGGTGACGTTCCGGAAGTTCTGCCAGCGCGACGCGCCGTCCAGCTCTGCGGCCTCCTGCAGCTCCCTGGGCACGTTCGTGAGCGCGGCGAGGTAGAGCAGCATGTTGCCGCCGCCGACGGCCCCCCACAGTCCCATCAGGATGATCGCCTCACGGGCGCCGAGGCCGAACTGCTTCGGGTCGATCCCCAGCTTCTCCACGGCCAGAGCGAACAGGCTCTGGGTCGACAGCAGCCAGGCCGGCCCCTTCACGTCGGGGTACCCGAGCCAGGTGAAGAAGCCCTCGATCATCCGGTTGATCGGCCCGAAGTCCGGGTTGTAGAGGACCTTCCAGAGCAGCATGACGGCGACGCCGCTGGTCACGCTGGGCAGGTACAGCAGCGTCCGGTACACCACCAAACCCCGGATTTTGGTGGAAAGCAGAACGGCCACCGCCAGCGATCCGGCGATCGCGAACGGCATGCCCAACAGGAAGTAGACCGTGTTGACCAGGTAGATCCAGAAGCGGTCGTCCGCGGCCAGCGTCGCGAAGTTGAACAGCCCGACGAAACGCAGCGGCTCGATCCCCTGCAGGTCCCAGTTGGTGAAAGCCGCCCCGAACGTGAAGACGACGGGGCCGAACGTGAAGATCAGAAATCCCAGGAAGTTCGGCAGGAGAAAGCTGAGCGCAATCAGCAGGTTGCGCCTCTGTTTCGCGGCGTTCGTCATGGCTCCATCCCCGTCCGTTCTCGATACAGGCGACCGAGGTGTGGAATCAGTCTGGCGTTCCTGCGGATGCGGGCGGTGGCATTGCGGGCGGCGTCCCTGCATGCCAGCTCAGGGTCCTTCAAGCCTCCGCGGACCAGATCGAGCTGGGTGTTGATCGGCTCCATCTCCCCGCCCCTCAGGAACGGGCAGAACTCCGCGGGGACCGCGTTCTTCACGACCTCTCGCCAGACCGCGTTGTAGTCCTCCTCGGGGTGCTCCGGGTTGTGGAGGAAGCGGTCGGTGTAGCAGTACTCCATGACCGGGGCCAGCGCGTCGGCCTGGTCGTTGAGCAGCTCGTTGTACTCGCGGCTGGCCAGGAACTGGATGAAGCGCAGAGCCTTCTCCCGATTCGGGCTGTTCTTGTTCACGAACGTGCAGCGAGCGCCGCCCACGGTCACCCGCTCCTTGGCGTAGGGGATCTCCACGACCCCGAGGCGAAGCCCCTTCTGCTTGCGCATCAGGTTCAGCCACCATCGGCCGCCGTACGCCATGGCCACTCGGCCGCTCATCAGGAACGTGATTCCTCCGGAGCCCCATCCGCCCTGCGTCGACAGCGCCGCCTCCTCGGTGGGGGTGGGGGCGACCTTGTGGACGTACATCAGGTCGTGGGAGAGCCTCACGCCCGCGATCGCCTCGGGGCTGTCCAGCGTACACCGCGTGGCGGTCGGGTCGAAGTAGCGCCCCCCGTGCTGGTATACGAGGTCGCGTGTCGCCCCGAAATCCCAATAGAGGCCGAACTGCTTGGCCCGTCCCCGCTCGTCGCGGATGGTCAGCCTCTTGGCGGTCTCGATGAGGTCGTCCCAAGTCCACCCCGGCTTGGGGTACGGCACGCCGTAGCGGTCGAAAACGTCCTTGTTGAACCAGATCGCGTTGGCGTTCACGTTGCACGGGAAGCCGTACACGCGCCCGTTCACCACGCAGCTGGGCACGGCGACGGGCCAGATGATCTTCGGCACGTCGATGCCCGCTGCGAGCATCTGGTCGGTGATGTCCCATGCGATGCCGGAGGCCACGTAGGCCTCGGCAGACTCTTTGCCGTAGGTGTCGAACAGGTCCGGCCCGACCCCGCCGATGGACTGCACGATGACTTTCTGCTGGTCGGTGTTGGCGGGGTCGATCACCAGCTCGAGGTCGGGATTCAGCTTGTTGAACAGCGCCACCTGCTCGGCTCGCACGGGGTTGTTGTCCGTGACCCACACCAGGCGCGTCTTGCCGTGCACCTGGCCGCTGGGGAGCGTCTTGTAGGCGTAGATGCTCAGCAACACCAGAACGGCGCCGATCGCAGCGAACGTCAGTTTCATAGGCCGATGGAAAACGCGTTAGACGCCAGTATAGCGCGTCTTCCGCCGCTCCTGTCCCCTTTTCCTTTCGCCGCCGTGTCGTCGGCCTCCTGCCTCCGTGCGCGCCCGGAATTCTCCGGGGGTATCCTCAAGGGAACGCAGGCCAGCGTCGTCCGGCGCCCGAGGAATCCATCATGACGTACCGCCCGCCTGTGATCACGCAGGAGGTGCTGGAGCTCTCGGAGAGGGCGCCCAGCTTCCGCCTGTTGCGCTCCGTGGACGAGGTTCGCAGCCTCGTGTTCCCCGATCCCGACACGAACTCCGTCGTGGTCGAGTTCGAGGTCGAGGGCCGAGGCAAGGTTCCGGAGGCATGGGTCCAGCGGTGCCGCAACGGCATCTCGGTGAACTACTACGACCCCTACCTCCGTCGGAGGGACCCGAACTGCCTGTACGTCGGCGACGACCTCCCCACCGACAAGCCTCGATTCGACAAGGCCTTCGGCATGCCGTTCCGGGAGGTTCGCCAGCAGGCCCTGGACTGGCTCGCGACGCAGGACTTGGTTGCGTTCGCCTTCCTGGCCGGAGGGTGGGAAAAGGGCATCCCGTCTCTCGCGGTCTGCCCGGCCAACACGGGGTTCTTCGCTTACGGACTCGCGCTGCTGCAGGGCGTGGTGGACATCGACGACGTGCCCGGCTTCGAGGCGAGGTCCGTCATCTACGTGGCCCCGCCGTTCCGGCACAGCCACTTCGGCGGAAAGCAGGTGGTGGTGCATTACCGCCACGAAGGAATCCACGAGCTGCACAGCTTCAACCTGTATCCCGGACCGAGCGCCAAGAAGGGCGTGTACGGCGTGCTTCTGAACGCCGGCGAGCAGGAGGGCTGGCTGACGGCGCACTGCTCCACCGTGCAGGTGGTGACGCCCTACGACAACGTCGTCACGTTCATGCACGAGGGCGCCAGCGGCGGCGGCAAGAGCGAGTTCTTGGAGCACGTGCACCGCGAGCCCGACGGTCGGCTGCTTCTCGGAAGGAACATCGTGACCGGCGACCGGCGGTATCTGACGCTGCCGCGCGCCTGCGAGCTGCGCCCCGTGACGGACGACATGGCGCTGTGCCACCCGTCGTTCCAAGAGAACAAGCGCAAGCTGAGCGTGATGGACGCCGAGTCCGCGTGGTTCGTCCGGGTGAACCACATCCAGCACTACGGCACCGACCCGAACCTCGAGGCGCTCACGATCAGCCCGGAACGGCCGTTGCTGTTCCTCAACCTGGACACCGTTCCCGGCTCGACGGCCCTCATCTGGGAGCACATCGAGGACGAGCCGGGCAAGAAGTGCCCCAACCCGCGCGTGGTGATCCCGCGCTCGATAGTTCCGAACGTGGTGGACGGCCCGGTGGAGGTCGACATCCGCAGCTTCGGCGTGCGAACGCCGCCCTGCACCAGGGCGGAGCCTACCTACGGCATTCTCGGCCTGTTCCACGTCCTTCCTCCCGCCTTGGCCTGGCTGTGGCGCTTGGTGGCGCCGCGGGGACACGACAACCCCAGCGTCGTGGAGGCCGGCGCCATGGGCAGCGAGGGCGTCGGCTCCTACTGGCCGTTCGCCACGGGGCTGCGCGTCGATCAGGCCAACCTGCTGCTGGAGCAGTTCCGCGAGACCAAGGGGGTGGACTACATCCTGATCCCCAACCAGCACGTCGGCGCTTGGCGCGTCGGGTTCATGCCGCAGTGGATCGCACGGGAGTACCTGGCGCGAAAGGGGAACGCCAAGTTCCGGCCGGACCAGCTCACGCCCGCGCGGTGCCCGCTGCTCGGATGGGCCCTCGAGAGCCTGATGGTCGAGGGCACCACGATCCCCTACTGGTTCCTCCAGGTCGACAAGCAGGCGGACGTGGGGCCTGAGGCGTACGACGCGGGAGCCCGGATCCTGCAGGAGTTCTTCGAGACGCACCTGCCGAAGTTCGAGCGGGGCGGCCTGCATCCGCTCGGCCGCCGCATCATCCACTGCTTCCGGCAGGGCGGCACGGTGGAGGATTTCGCCGAACTCCTGTGACGAAATCCGGTCCTTCTGCCAGCTGGGACTGCACGATCCCGCGGGCAAAGGTGGAACAAACCTAACGAGAGGGGTGCATCCTGCCCTTCCGCTTTGCGGGGATGGCATGAAGAGGCTCAGGATCGGGTGCGTGATGTCGGACATCTTCTTCCCGATGGACGACACGCAGTACGTCGGACACGCGTGGAAGAGCTTCCATGAGGCCGTGATGGTCTTGGGACACCAGGTCGTCACGATCGGACTGCGCGTGTACGACGAGATCGGCCTTCGATCGGAGGGTGAGGTTCCCGACGACCTGGACGCCTGCGCGTTCATCGCGCCGCACCCGGACTGCCCCCAGCTGCGCAGGATCGTGCGGGCAGGCGTGCCCTCCGTTCTGGTCGGGTCCAAGCTGCCGATCGCGGGCACCGACTGCGTCGACGTGGACAACAGAAAGGTCGGGCAGCTGGCCGGAGACCTGTTTCTGAAGGCGGGCCATGAGCGGGTCGCCTTCGTCACGACGTCGCCCACCCAGGTCAGCTCCATGGAGCGGCACGCGGGCCTCCAACAGGCGTATCGGGCCGCCGGCAAGCCCGCCTCGTCGGTGAAGTACTACAGCCTGAACGAACCGACGACGCTGGAGGACACCGACGCTTTGGCTGAAGACCTCGTAGAGGCGTACTCCCAAATCGAGTCATTCGGCTGGCACGGCAATCCCGGCGTCATGGAGGCTTTCCTCGCCCAGCTCAAGCAGGACGGCGTCACGGCGCTCTTGAGCTTCAACGATCAGGACGCCCGCATGATCGTGGACCGCCTGATCCGCAGCGGCCGCGGAGTGCCGAGCGAGGTGTCAGTGGTCGGAGTGGACAACGTCGGGCGGTTCGTCCTAGGGAACCCGCGGCTCTCGTCCATCGGCCAGAACGTGCCCCAGATCTGCCGCGTGGCGGTCCGGTTGCTCATGGCGCGCATCGAGGACCCCCACGCGCCGTCACAGGTGGTGCTGGTCCAGCCCTCCCTGCACGACCGCGGGTCGGTGGTGCCACCGGTTCGGGCCGCCGCCTGACCGCTACCGGTCGATCCCCGGCAGAGGGAAGTCCGGGTTCGGGCGGTGCTCCGCCTCCATCGCCTTCGTTCCTTTAGCCACCCAATCGGGCCGTTCGGCGGCCAAGTTCCGCGTCTCTCCCGGATCCGCGGCGACGTCGTACACCTCGATCCTCTCGGGGTTCTCCCTCAGGTTCGGGCGGATGACCTTGATGCGTCCGTCCAAGATCACCGCCTGCATGCCCGAGCCTGAATCGCTCTCGAAGTAGAGCGGCCTCCTGCGCCGCACGGTTCCTCCGGTGAGGGCCGGGACGAGGCTCACCCCATCCGAGCGCCCGAACGTCACCCCGGCCAGCTCCGCCAAGGTGGCGGGAATGTCGTAGCAGGCCGCAGGCACGTCGCACACCGATCCCGGGGCGATCCGGCCTGGCCACCGTGCCACGAAGGGCACTCGGATGCCGCCCTCGTAGAGGCTCCGCTTCCCCTCGCGCAGGGGGGAGTTCGAGCGGAAGAAGTCTCGGTCCACGCCGCCCTCGGTGGTCGCTCCGTTGTCGCTAGTGAACACGACCAGCGTCTTGCGGCTGAGGCCCGAGCGATCCAACTCGTCGAGGATCCGACCGACCGTTTGGTCCAGATAGGCGATCATCGCCGCGTAGGTGGCTCTGGGCCGGGGGCAAGGCAGGTATCCGTCCTGCCCGAGGTAAGGCTCGTCGTCCCACTCGCGGGGGAAGCGGTCCACCCATTCCCGCGGCGCCGCGAGGGTCACGTGCGGCAGGGTCGGGGCGTAGTACAGGAAGAACGGACGGTCACGGTTCTCCCGCACGAAGCGGACCGCCTGGTCGGCCATAGCCTCGGGCGCGAACGTTCCTCCGCCGAAGCGCGTCCAGTACTCCTCCTCCGACCCCAGTGGCTGCGTCAGCCTCTGGTGCGCGTTCCGGACCGTGTTGCCCGGCAGCAGGTCGACGTCGTAGTCGCTCCACAAGTAAGCCGGGTGGTGGTCGTGGGCGCGGCGCTGGCACAGCAGGCCGTAGAACCGCTCGAACCCGTGGTCGTTCGGGCGTTGGCCTGGCAGAGGCCCTCCCAGTCCCCACTTGCCTATCAGAGCGGTGGCATATCCGGCGCTCCGAAGGGCCTCCGCGATCGTCTTTTCCGACTTCGGCAGCGGGAACTGCCCTTCCAGGCCCCTAATGTCGAAGCCGCCCCTCTCCTTGTTGCCGCGGATCGCGGCGTGCCCCTGGTGCTTTCCCGTCAGCAGGGAGCATCGCGTGGGGGCACAGACCGGCGACGCGGCGTAGAACCGGGTGAAGCGCACGCCCTGGGCGGCCAGCCGGTCGATGTTGGGGGTCGGGATCCTCCGCTGGCCGTAACACCCGAGCTCTCCGTATCCCAGGTCGTCGGCCATTATGTAAACTATGTTCACCGGGAGAGAGCCCGGGACCAAGCTGGCGAGCAGGGCTGGAACCATCGCTGGAGTTTAGCCCGTACGAGACCGGTGGATGCTTCTGCGCATCAGATGGAGGCGCGGTCCTTGGCATTTCCTCAGAAACGCGTTAACCTATTAGCGCCGGAGGATTTTCGAGCGATGCTGCAGAGTGGCAAGAACCCAACGATCCGTGACGTGGCCCGAGCGGCGGGCGTGTCCATCGCCACCGTCTCGCACGTGCTGAACGATCGGAGGGAGAAGGTCAGCTCGGAGACGCGCGAGCGGGTTCTGAAGGTCGTTCGGGAGCTCCGGTACAGACTGCCGCCGAAGGAGGAGGGTCAGACGGCGATGCGAACCTTCAACGTCGCCGTCACCATATCCGACATGGCGGTTCCGATCAGCCCGTTCAACACCTACCTCGCCGAGACCATCCTGAGGTCCGCGGAGGTGTGCCTGCAACGGGGTTACAGCCTCACGGTCGTTGCGGAAAGGGTCTGGGACCAGGTTGGTCAGGTGGCGCGGCGGCGCTTCGACGGGCGTTGCGACGGGATCCTGATGGTCGCCCCGAGCGCGTTGGGCGACGCCCTGCAGCAGCTTTGGGAGAGAGGCCTGCCCGTGGTCAGCATGGGATCCCGGCTCCGGCTGCAAGGAATCTCGACGGTGGACGTGGACAACCTGCGGGTCGGCGAGATCGCCGCCGAGCTGCTGCTGAAGCACGGGCACCGCAAGGTCGCCTACGTGGCGAGCGGCGCTGACCAAGCGAGCACCTACGAGCGGTTCGAGGGCTTGCTCCAGACGTTCGAGGCGGCGGGCCTGGCCGAGGGGGTCTCCGGTCTCGTGCTGGACGCCCAGCCCGATGGGACTGCGGTCCGGTCGTCGCCCTCCCGGTCGCTCCGCCGGACCGCCGGCCGCTTGCGTTTCGTGGGCAGGAAGATGCGCGAGGCCGACGCAGCCACGCTGATGGAGCTGCTCGGAGAGGACGTGACCGGTCTGTTCTTCTGGCACGACGCTCTGGCTCGGACGTTCGTGACCCGCTTCACGGAAGCCGGCGTTCGCATTCCCGAGGACCTCTCCGTTATCGGCGTCGACAACAACCCCTACTTCACCGAGCCCGATCCTCCGATGACGTCGGTCGCGCAGGACATAGGACAGATCAGTCGGGCCGCGATGAAGATTCTGCTGGACCGCATCGAGGACCCCAGCCTCAGCACGGAGCACGTGGTGTTCACCCCCGAACTCGTCGACCGCGGTTCCGTCGCCCCACCGCGAGCAGGTCGCTTGCGGCTGCTATCGGTCCCGCAGGAGGCGGTGCCTTGAGGGTCCTGGGCGCGGAGGGCGGAAGAGTCGTTCGGCCCCTCGACCGTCTGGAGGCGATCGAGGGGCCGGGCCCGTTCTCGGTGGTCGATGCGCTTGGCCGGGAATATCACCGCGGTGCGGGCGAATTCCTCGCCGCCGGAGCGGCCGGCTGGCACACCGTCCGATGCCTCACGACCGGCGTTAAGGCCACGTTCCGCATGGCTCCCCGCACCGAGCTTCGGGACGGATCCGGGCGCATGGCCGAGCTCCTCACGATGCTCCACTCGACCATGGTGGGCGACGGCGAGCAGGGAGCCGTCCTTTGGAACGGGCGCGTCTACCGCTTCTTCGTCCGGTGGCTGAGGGACCACGTCCACACGCTCAAAGGCATGCGCTACTTCGCCGACGAGCTGCAGTCCGGGATTGACCTGTACCGCGACTCGCAGCGCGACGACGGCATGATCTGGGACAACGTGTACCCCCGCCACGAGCACGACAACTACTGGGTCGTGCGCTTCATGGAGGGGGGGTTCTACCGCGCATTCGAGGACAAGACCGGCGAGTTCAAACGCATCCCGGTGGAGAACGACGTCGAGTACCTGTTCGTCGAGGGGGTCTACCAAACGTGGAAGGCCACGGGCGACGACGCGTGGATGCGGTCGTGCCTGGACGCGGCGGTGCGCGCGCTGGCCTACACGCGCAACGATACGGCCTACCGCTGGAGCGAGAAGTTTGGCCTGCCCAAACGGGGCTTCACCATCGACACGTGGGACTTCCAGGCCGAGGAGGACTGCACCGTCGAAGGGGACGCCATGCGGATCCGGCCTGGTGCGACCCGGTTCGGCGTGATGTTCGGCGACGCGACCGGCTACGCGATGGCCTGTCGGATGCTCGGCGAGATGCTAGAGCGCGCGGGCCGAGCCGAGGAGGCCGCCCAGCACCGGGTCTTGGCCGACGAGGTGCTCCGACGGCTGGATGAGGCGGCCTGGCTGGGCACCCACTACCGCCATCACGTGCCCGAGGATCCGAACGTCGTTCGAGACCTGGGCGTGGACGAGTCGTCGCAGGTCAGCCTGAGCAACGCTTACTCCCTGAACCGCGGCATACCCGCCGACCACTGCGGAGCGATTCTGAAGACCTACCGCCGGATGAAGAGCGAGCTTCCGGAAGGCTCGCCGGGAGAGTGGTACACGATCTGGCCCCCGTTCGAGCGTGGGTTCGGCGGACACTGCTCCAAGGGTCAGTACATGAACGGCAGCGTCACCCCGATCGTGGCGGGGGAGCTGGCCCGCGGCGCGTTGGAGCACGGGGACGAGGCGTACGGCGCGGACATTCTATCCCGGCTGGTGGAGCTCGGCAGGAGGTTCGGCGGTCGGTTCCACTGCTCCTACACCGGGTGGTTTCCCCCGATCGTGGACCCGGGCTGGACGACCATCAACCTGGCGCCCTTCGCCAACGCCGACGTGCACGGTCGTGAAGCTCCCGGCGTGCCCCGGTGGCCCACGGCACCTAACGACCTCCGCCAGTTCCCGGTAGGAAGAGCGACCTTGGCGGGCGTGCCGTTCGAGGTTCCCGACCCAGACCAGACGGGGGGACGCGGCGCGGCGGCGGTCTCCGACGAGCCGGGCTTCCCTCCGACGATCCGCGTGCCGATCGGCCGTTCGGCGTCCACGCTGGTGCTGCTGCACACGGTCTGCGCGGGCGGAGCCACGGCGGGAGAGCTGCGCATCGTGTATGCGGACGGCACCGTCCACCGCAGGCTGATCCAGCACGGCAGGGACATCGTCACGTGGTGGATGCCGGACCCGATCCAGCAGCGCGGCCCCCGAACGCTAGAGATCGTGTGGCGGGGCTCGAACCCCGTGCTGTCGCACGTGGCCGTCGGCGCCGCCGCCATCGACAACCCGCATCCGGAGAAGCCCATCGAGGCGGTGGAGCTCGTGTCGGCGCCCGAGGGTGCGGCGTGGTACCTGCTGGGCCTCACCTTGGCCGATCGGCCATTCCGGTTTCCCCCTTCTCCGATCAGCTTCGGCATTCCGGACAACTGGGGCGCGGCGGCCGTCGTGTACGCGCTGATCGAGGGTCTCGCGGGGGTGGTGTGCGACGATCCGGCGTTTCGCACCGCCACGGTTTCCCCGCGCTGGGAGGCGGCCGGCGAGACGAACGCCCGGGTGTGCGCGGCGTTCCCGGCATCCGGCGGCTACGTCGCCTACGACTATCAGGCCGAACCCGGAGACAATCGGGTGTCGCTCACCATCGCGACGTCGGGCGACTCCCTGCGCCTCCGAGTCATGGTGCCCCGGCCTCCGACGACCGTGAAAGTCGATGGGCTGCAGGTCCTGTTCTCCGTGGAGCGGGTGCAGGGCTCCTTCTATGCGGTTCCCAAGCCGTTGGTCGGCTGCGGCCCGCACCGCGTCGAGCTGGCATGGGGCTGAACCTCAGCGGAGCCAGAAGCCGAGCTTCTCGAAGAGCCCTCTGAGAATCTCCCGACCCGTCATGTGCCGCCCGTCCACCCGGCGGGCGCTGCGCATCGACCAGGTGACCTCGCCCTTCATGCCCTGCCGAACGTAGAAGGGCCGCATGCGCTCGTCGTAAGGGGTCGTGTCCACGTCGGCGTTGTAGCGCTCCCGGTGCCACACAGCCTCCTGGTCCAAGCGGGGCTTCACCTCGGCCTTGCACGCGGGATGCGGGTAGCCGAGGCAAAGGCCGAACAGCGGAGCCACCCCTTGGGGCAGCCCCAAAAGACGGCAGGCGCGGGGCAGGTCGTTGCGAACGGCTCCGATGTAGCAAGCGCCCAGTCCGATCGCCTCCGCCGCGCAGACGAGCCTCTCGGCCGCCAGCGCCGCGTCGATGAACGCCATCAGCCCGAACTCGGCGTAGTCCAGGCCCTCGCACGACTCGCCCACCCTCCTTCCGGCGCTCCGCAGGCGGTGGTGGTCCGCACAGAACACCAAGAACCTAGCCGCTTGGATCACCTGCCGCTGGTTGCCGGCCAGCTCGGCGAACTCCTCGCGAACAGACGGCTGGTCGACGCTGACGACGCTCCAAAGCTGCAGGTTGCTGCTCGTCGAGGCGCTCTGGGCCGCAGCGACCAGAGCCGCCAGCGTCTCCTCCCCGATCGTCTCCTCGGAGAACTCCCGAACGCTACGGTGGCGGAGAAAGGGCGCGAGCTCCGGCGCGTCGCACGGCGGCTCGGTGCCGTAGCGAAGGCGCCAGCACTCGGCGAAGGACTCTTGGAACATGCCCGATTGTGGCCGATTCGAACGGAGGCCTCCGAGACGCGAGAAGCCCCGACCGGGGGATCACCCGGCCGGGGCGAGAAGAACGGTGGACCGAAGGGTCACTTGCGACGACGCCGGAGGAACAAGGCCGCCGCACCCGTACCGAGGGCGAGCAGGGTCGCAGGCTCGGGGACGGCCGTCACCTGAATGTCATCCACCCACAGATCGATGCCGCTGGACGACAGGCCCGAGTCGAGCACCAGCGAGTCGACGATCCCCGCCGAGCCGCGCGAAACCTCCGCTCCCAAGACGCCATCCACGTAGAACCGGGCGAGGGTCGGCGTGATCTCCATCTCCATCAGGTGCCAGCCCACGCTGCGGTCCGGCGCGTCGGAGAGGTTGATCCACCCGACGCCTCCGAAAGCGACGCGGGCTTGATACTTGCGGCCGTTGTAGGTTCCGGAGGTCACCGAGTTGTACTTGCCGATCGCCCAGAGGTTCTGCAGAGTGCCGACGAACGGGTCGCCGGAGTAGGCGCGCAGCTCGAGGTAGTGCCGGCCGCCGCTGAGCGAGGTCCCCTTGTCGTCGTACATCCAGAAGCTCAGCCGAACGGTGGCGTCGGCGGATTCGTACGACAGCCTCTTTGCTGGCCGCGTCGGACTCCCGGAGCCCACGCCGATCAACTTGACGGCGTACGTGCCCGAGTGCACGATGTCCGTAACGATCTGCTGACCCACCGGGCCTCCCGCGTTCAGCGTGAGGTCCCACTTCGACAGGTCGCCCGTCTCGAACCCGTCCTCGAACAGCACGAACGCGTTGGCGGCCCCGGCCATTCCCAGCGCGCAACCGACGATCCACCCCTTCCTCAACATCGAGAAACCTCCCAGGTCATTGTACAGGCAGTTTCCGCATTTGTGCGGAAAACCCAGCAAAACTACTGGCCTGCGAGGCCCAGAATCTCGGCGTCCGCCGACATCGCCTGCAGCATGTTGCCGATGTGCTCCTCCAGGGACAGGCCGATCTTCGCGGCTCCCAGCGCCACCTCCTCGCGGTTGACGGCGGCGGCGAACGAGGGGGTCTTCAGCTTCTTGAGCACCGACTTCACCTCCACGTCCCGCACGCTCCTTGACGGTCGCACATAGGCCACGGCAGCGATGAACCCGGTGAGCTCGTCCACAGCGAACAGGTGCTTCTCCAGCGGGCTCTCGCGAGGCACCCCCGTTCGGTCGCTGTGGCTGGCGATGGCCCTCACGATGACAGGGTCCCAACCGCTCTCCTCGAGGAACCGCACGCCCCACAGAGGGTGATCGTCCGGATGCGCCTCGTAGTCGAAGTCGTGCAGCACCCCGACGGTTCGCCACAGCTCCTCGTTCTCCCCGAGCCGCCGGGCGTACCAAGCCAGACAGCTCTCCACGGCGAGGCAGTGGCGCCGGAGCGAGTCGCTCTGGGTGTGCTCGCAAAGCAGTCGGAAGGCCGATTCGCGATCGTTCATGGACCGCTTTTACCCGACAAGAAACGAGGCGTCCCGCCCCGAAAGAACGGAGCCCCCTCGGATCTCTCGATCTTCGGGGGCTGTCCCGTCCGCCTTGCGGCTTGGCTGCTTGGGAGAGGGAAGGAGGATATGCTTCACTAGAGGTAACGCAAGCCGGAGAGGATTCGTTCCCGGTTGTTGCCCCAGGGCCGAAAAGTCCCGGCGAGCGCCCTTGACCGGGACCCACCCCGTTTGGGATAGAATGGTGTCACGAGAGCGGGTGTAGTTCAGGGGTAGAACGCAAGCTTCCCAAGCTTGATGTCGCGAGTTCGAATCTCGTCGCCCGCTCCAGTCCCCTTAAGGTCCCCGCCGAGCCGTGCGGACGATCCAACCGACCACCTCCCGCAGCGCGATCTCGTTGACGGTCTCCTCGATCTTCCCGTAGTCGCTCACCCTTCCGGTTGCGGAGAGCTGGAACAGATGGTTCAGCATCGAGAGCACCTTCAGCTCGGCGTTCGGGTTGTGGCTCAGAGCCTCGCGGGCTGGCTGAAGGTTCTGGGATGGCGGGACCTGCAGATCGTTCTCGCCCCATACGGCCAAGACGGGAACCTGGAGGCGGCGCAGGTGCTCCTTGGGGTCCAGCTTCAGGAAGCGCCTCATCCATGGCGTGTTGAGCTGCGCGACCTGACGTCTGCGCGCCGCCATGGCCGCCTCGCGGTCCTTCTCCGGCACCTCCCCGATTCTCGCATTCAGCACCGCGAGCGCGGCCTGTTCCGCCTTGTCTCGATCCTCTTCCGAAAGCACGGCGGCCACGAGAGCGTCGTTGAGCTCCGCGGCCTTGCGCGCTTCTTCCGGAGTCACCCCCTCCGCCTCGGCGATCAGACGGCTTTGGAGCACGAGGATGTCGCGGCCGGGAACCGCCGTGCCGGCCAGCAGCACCACGAACGCGACGTCGGGGTTGTCCGCGGCGGCCATCGGCGCGATCAGCCCACCCTCGCTGTGGCCCATCAGACCGATGCGCTTCGGGTCCACATCCGTCTGGGACAGCAGATACCGAACCGCCGCCCTGGCGTCGGAGGCGAAGTCGTCCGTGGTGGCTGTCGAGAACAGACCCTTGGACTTGCCGACCCCTCGGTCATCGTAGCGCAGCGACGCCACGCCGGCGCGGGCGAGCGCGTCGGCCCACACAGCGAATGGCTTGTGGTCGAACAGAGTCTCGTCCCGGTCCTGCGGCCCGGAGCCGCTGATCATCACGACGCAAGGAAACGGACCGGGACCTTTTGGCTTGGCGAGCGTGCCGGCTAGCCGGACCCCTAGGGCTTCGGGATTGTCGAACTCGACCTCCTCCACGTCGTAGGGGAACGGCGGCTGGGGAGTCTGAGGCCGCTTCGGCGGTTCGATCTTGGGTTCTCCCTGCACCAGCGTCAGGGGCAGCTCCACGCCGTTCTGCCGAAACACGCCCACCGCCCGAGTGCCCGCCTCGTTGAGCTTCCCGGAGAACGAGGCCCCGATGGCCTTCACTTCGAAACGAAGCTCGCCCTTCCCGCGCTCGAAGAGCGAGACCGGGATGCCCCTGGCCCCCTGCTCCGGCACGTCCAGGGTCACCGCTTTCCCCGCGCCCCGTAGAACGAGGGTCAGCTTGGAGCCGCCGACCGACAGCGTCCCGTGCCAGACCTCGGCCAGGGCGGCGGAAACGATCGACAGCAACGCGAGGACCGCCAGAAGCTTGCTCATGGCGCCACTATGGCACAGCTCGGTCACCGAGCTGGGCGCGGGTAGAGTGGGACCGATGCTGCATGCCGTTACCGAGGAGCGGATCCGGGTGCGATACGGCGAAACGGACCAGATGGGTCACGCCTACTACGGCAGCTACCTCCTGTGGTTCGAGCAGGCCCGCGGGGCGTGGTGCAGGGACCGCGGCTTCACGTACCGCGGCCTGGAGGAGATGGGCTACCGCCTCCCGGTGGTGGAGGTCCATGTGCGCTACAAGGGCCAGGTCCGCTACGACGACCTGATCGTCGTCCGCATCCGGCTCACCGAGGTCCGTCGAGCCGTGCTGCGCTTCGACTACGAGGTGGCGATCGCCGACACCGGAAAGGTGGTGACCGAGGGATACACGGTGCACATGCTCGTCGACGAGTCGCTGCGAGCGGTGACGGCACCGGAGAGCGTTCGCGAGCTGATCCTGCGTGACCCGAACGAATTCGAGCGGCTGGCGTAGAATCGGGGCGAACGATGACCGAAGGTCCATGTAGCCTCTCGCAAGCTCTCGCGCGCCTCGACGAGGCCGCTCCGGGCGTGCCTTTGCTGGGACTGGGGCAGACCGTGTTCTGGGACGAGCCGATGAAGGCGGGCGTGGCGCTGGCCCTTCAGGAGATCGGCTCCACCAGGCGGTTCGTGGCGGGCGCGCACGACACCGACTACTTCGCCAAGCACGGAGGCACCGTGGCCCGCGACCGGTACGTCGCTTTGGGACACAACGACACCACCACGCGAGACCTGTGGAGCGCCGCCGGCGAGTTCAGCCGTCTGCTCGGTTCGGAGACGGTGGTGACCCGCGAGGCTCTGATGGCGGCCGGGGTGCGCGTTCGGACGATCGCCCAGAACCGTCCGGGGCTGCTGGACGAGGCCACCGAGGCTTGGGGCTGGAAGGGCGTGGTGAGCACGGTCGAGGACCACCGCGTCGCTGCCGAGCTGCCCGTCAGGCTCGTGTGGCCCGCCTTGGAGCAGACGCTCCTCTGGGCGATCCGTGGCACGCTGGAAACGGTTCGCCACCAGGACCCCGCGCGAGCCCACGAAGCCGCCGACCGCCTAGTGCGACAGGCCTGCGACCTCGCCGACGAGGATCCGGACCAGACCTTGGGCGTTTTTTACCGCCGCCTCCTGCCCGTCCTGTACGAGTTCGCCGCAGGCAGGCCCGTGGACATCGACACGACCGCCACCACCGAGCTGCTGCGCTTCAACACCGCCACCTGCGGCCTGCCGCGGTTCGACCTTCTTCGGCTGTTCCTGAACCCGGAGACCCGCCCAGCGGCGGAGAGCGCCTACAACCGTGCGATCGAAGGTTCGGAACTGTACAGCCTGGACCGGTTCGGCACCGGCGCCCTGCCCTTCGACCTCGTGATCCCCGGGGCGGGCCGCGGCACCATCCGCCTTGGGACGCGAGGGGCCGTCATCCAAACTCCCAAGCCGCGGTTTCTTTCTTTTCCCCGGCCGATCCGGACCGTCGAGGAGCTGGCGGAAGCCATCGAGAGGAAGTTCGGCCCAGACTGCGTGCTGGTCGGCAAGGCTGTGGCGCTCATCGGTCAGCTGGCCAGAGAGTTCGTATTCGTGTTCCACCGCGGGGCCAGCGGCTATGTGGCGCGCTCCAAGGTCTTCCACCGGTTGCTGGCCGAGAGTGGGATCGGCTTGCGGCTCCACCCCCTGCTGAGGGTGGAGTACAACGCCCTGGACGCGATGGACGCCTGCTGCAGCTGGGTCCGCCTCCCGGCACCGTTCCGCCGCCCCTTCGGAGCCGACGAGATCTGCTCGAAGAGCTTCGCCCAGCGCTGGCGGACGGTTGCGAAGGAGCAGAGAGAGCTGCTGCAGAGGCTCGCCAGCCTGCGGAGGCCGATCGACCTCATCCGGTTCCTCGACGCGGAGGTCGGAGGAGCCTGGCGGGCGATCGCCCAAGAGTACGAGTCGCTGCACGCCAAGGCCGCAGCCCTGCGCGCTGCGATCGACCACGAGCGCGAGCAGCGCCGCGCTCTGTACCAGCGCCTGCGAGAGCTCCGCCTCCACCGGGTGGAAACGGAGAGGCGGATGGGTGAGCACTTCCGAGCCCGAATCTATGGCCGGGAGCCCGCGGAAGAGGACCTGAGGCAGAGGCGGGCTTTCGCGGAGGAGGTGCGGGGAACGATCCTCGAGATCGATCGTCTGCGTGAGGAGATCCGGGAATCCCTGCGAAGACAGGACGCTCTGGCCGGAAGCCCGGAGGCGCAGGACACGCACGAGCGGCGCCGGTCGATCGAATTGGAGGCGGAGCTGATGCGCCTGAGCATGGCCCGCGAGGCGATTCTGTGCAGCGACGGCCTGGAGAAGGCCAACCACCGCCCGAGCGCTTGGTGGTTTCCGCTGGTGTGCCCCGACGGGGCTTGGTTCGCGCGAACCGTGCAGACCGCCGTATGCGAGCTGGAGCCGCTGGCATGAGATTCTGGAAGTACGAGTCGGTCGGCAACGACTTCGTGCTGGTCGAGGGCAGGCCGGAGCGGCCGGAGGAGCTGGCGCGGTTCGCCTGCGACCGTCGCTTCGGGGTGGGCTCGGACGGGCTCTTGCTCGCGGAGAGGGCCGAGGACAGGCTCGCTCTACGGATGTTCAACCCGGACGGAACCGAGGACTTCTGCGGCAACGGCCTGCGCTGTGCGGTGTGGCACGCGCTGAGGAGCGGTTGGTTCGAGCGTCCGTTCGTCGTTCGTCACCTCGGAAAAACGGTGGAGGCGTGCTGGTCGAGCGACGGCGAGGGCTCGGTCAGCCCGACGATCGAGACGAACCTGGGTCCAACCTCTTGGAGGCCGGAGGACGTGCCGCTCGCCGAAGGCTTGCCGGAGTTCGCGCCGGCGCAGGTGCAGATCGACGGCGAGAGGCTGGAGCTGTGGTCGCTCTCCACCGGAAGCACCCACACGGTGGTGTTCGTCGACCGGTTGCCGCAGTCGCCGCGGTTCGAGCGCCTCGGCGCGGCATTGGAGCACCACCCCGCCTTCCCCGCCCGCACGAGCGTGATGTTCACGCAGGTCGTCGCGAAGCGGGACCTGCGCGTGCGCATCTGGGAGCGTGGCGTCGGCGAGACGCTGGCGTGCGGCTCGGGAACCTGCGCCGCAGCCTCGGCCTACCTGCGAAAGTTCGGCGATTCGCTCGCCGGCGAGATCCGGGTGGAAAGCCGAGGGGGCGTCCTCGGCGTCCGCTTGGACGCCTGGGACGCCCCCATCCGCCTGCGGGGTCGTGCCCGCTGCGTGTTCGAGGGAAGCCTCACTTGGCCTCGATGAACGGCATCATGGAGCGCAGCTTCTTGCCCACCTGCTCGATCGGGTGCTGCGCCTCCTGCTCGCGGAAGGCCTGCAGCTGTTTTCGGCCCGTCTCGTTCTCCTTGATCCACCGGTCGACGAACGAACCGTCCTGGATGGCGGCCAGAATCTCGCGCATCGCCTCACGCGTCTGGTCGCCGATGATCTTGGGGCCGGCGGTGTAGTCCCCCCACTCGGCGGTGTCGCTGATCGAGTACCGCATATAGCTCAGCCCTCCCTCGTAGATCAGGTCCACGATGAGCTTCATCTCGTGGAGGCACTCGAAGTACGCCGCCTCGGGCTGGTACCCGGCCTCCACGAGGGTCTCGAAGCCCGCCTTGATGAGCGCGCTCAAGCCCCCGCAGAGCACCGCCTGCTCTCCAAACAGGTCGGTCTCGGTCTCCTCCTTGAAGGTCGTCTCCAGAATGCCCGCCTTGGCCGAGCCGATTCCCCACCCGTAGCTGAGGGCGCGAGAAAGCGCCGTCCCGGTAGCGTCCTGGTGCACGGCCACTAGGGCCGGCATTCCCGCGCCGTGCACGAACTCGTGCCGCAGCCGATGGCCGGGACCCTTAGGCGCGATCATGGCGACGTCGACGCTCGCGGGAGGCTCGATGAGTCTGTAGTGGATGTTCAGTCCGTGCGCGAACAGCAGCATATGGCCATCACGCAGGTTCGGTGCCACGCTCTCCCGGTAGATGTGGCGCATCGGCACGTCCGGAACGCAGAACATCGCCATGTCGGCCCATCGGATGGCCTCCGCGACGCTCTTCACCTCCAGACCGTCCTGCTCGGCCTTCGTCCAGCTCTTGCTGCCCTCGTACAGGCCGACGCACACCTGCACGCCGCTGTCCTTGAGGTTGAGGGCGTGCGCGTGCCCCTGGCTCCCGTATCCGAGCACGGCCACCCTCTGCCCTCGCACGATCTGCGGGTCGACGTCCTGCGTGTAGTAAAGCTTAGCCATTCCTTCTTTCCCTCCTCAGTTGGACGCGGACGGCCTGTCCGCCTTCATCGCGACGAGACCCGTCCGCACGATCTCGCCGATGCCGTAGGGCTCGAGCATGTGGATGAGCTGCTCGATCTTATGGGGCTCGTCGGTGAACTCCACCGTGATCGATCGCTGGGTGAGATGCACGACCTTGCCCCCGAGAACGCCCACGATCTCCAGGACCTCGCTGCGCTGGCCGCTCGCGACGTCCACCCGGATGAGCGCCAGCTCTCGCTGGATCGACTGCTGCCGGGGAATGTCCTCCACCTCGACGACGTCGATCAGCTTCTCCAGCTGCTGCAGGATCTGGCGCAACTCCCGGTCGTCGGCCGTGACCACCATGGTGCAGCGCGAGTACCCGGGTTGCTCGCAGTCCCCGGCGTTCAGGCTGGCCAGCGAGAAGCCCCGTCGGCGGAAGAGGCTGACCAGGCGGTTCAGCGTGCCGGCCTCGTTCTGCAGCAGGGCGATGATCGTGTGCTCCTTGATCAGCCGTTCCCTCATCGCCGCGCCTCCATGGCGGATCCCCGCTCCAGATCGGGATCCATGATCACCGCGTCGTTCGAGGCGCCGGGGCCGACCATCGGATAGACGTTCTCCTCCATCTCGACGACGAACTCGGCGAGCACCGAGCCCCGGAGGCTGCGGGCGCGCTCCAGAGTCTCGTCCACCTGGTCCCGGTTGGTGCACTGCACGAAGGAGATGCCGTAGGCGTCGGCGAGCTTTGCGTAGTTCGGGTTGCCCATCGCCACATGGCTGTAGCGGTTGTCATAGAACAGCTCCTGCCACTGCCGAACCATGCCCAGGTAGCCGTTGTTGATGAGGCAGATCTTCACGTCCACGTCGTGGTCGCGGATGGTCTGCAGCTCCTGCAGGGTCATCTGGAACCCGCCGTCCCCCACGATGGCCCAGACCTCGCGGTCGGGCCGGGCGAACTTCGCGCCGACCGCCGCGGGCATGCCGTAGCCCATGGTGCCCAGGCCACCGCTGCTGAGCCACTGCCTCGGCTCGCGGAAGCGGTAGAACTGCGCGGTCCACATCTGGTGCTGTCCGACGTCGGTGGACACGATCGCCTGGCCGCCGGTGTGCTCGTTCAGGGCGCGGATCACGTGCCGGGCCAGCAGGCGCCCATCCTCGGGAACCACCAGCGGGTACCGCCGCTGCCACTCGCGGATCTGGCCCCGCCACGCGTCGTGCCGCTTGGGCTGCAGACACTGGAGCAACGCCGCCAGGCTCTGCTTGACGTCGCCGATCACGAAGCACACGGGGCTCACCGTCTTGCCGACCTCGGCCGGATCGATGTCGAAGTGAACGATCCTGGCCCTCGGCGCGAAGCCGCTGGTCTTGCCGGTCAACCGGTCATCGAAGCGGATGCCGATTCCAAGCACCAGATCGGCGTTCTGCACGGCCATCGTCGCGGCGGCCTCGCCGTGCATGCCGAGCATGCCGATCGACAGCTCGTCGTCCCTCGGGAAGGACCCCAGCCCCAGCAGCGAGTTGGCCACCGGAATGTCGGCCCTCCGCGCCACCTCGGCAAGCTCCTCCCACGCCTCGCCGTGCAACACGCCCGCGCCGGCGATGATCACCGGACGCTCGGCCTCCGCGATCAGGCGGGCGGCCTCGCGCACCTGATCCTCCTCGGGAGCGCCCGGCAACCGGTAGCCCCTGCGCGGCGAGGCCGGAGAGGCGTCGGCGCTCGTCTCCGCGATGAACACGTCCTTCGGGATGTCGACCAGCACCGGGCCCTTTCTGCCCGTGCTGGCGAGGAAGAACGCCTCCTCCATCACCCACGGGAGGTCGGCCACGTCGGTGACGAGGTAGTTGTGCTTGGTGATCGGGATGGTGATCCCCTGGATGTCCGTCTCTTGGAACGCGTCCTTGCCGATGACCGCCGTGGCGACCTGACCGGTGATGGCCACCATCGGGATGCTGTCCATCATGGCGGTGGCGATCCCCGTCACCAGGTTCGTCGCGCCGGGGCCGCTGGTGGCCAGACACACGCCGACCTTGCCGGTCGCCCGGGCGTAGCCGTCGGCCATGTGCGCGGCACACTGCTCGTGGCGCACGAGCACGTGCCGCACCGTCGGCCAATTCAGCATCTCGTCGTAGAGCGGCAGAACCACGCCGCCCGGATAGCCGAAGATGGTGTCGACGCCGTGCCGAACGAGCGCCTCCATCACGATCTGCGAACCGCTTCTTGTCATACGAGCCTTGCTCCCTCGCCCCGGCTTTGGAGCTCGCGTGCCAACAGCGGCGTCGGCAGATTCTCCCCCGCGCCTCCGCGCTACCCTTGCGGGCCTCCGGCCGCACGACCTCGTGGACCGAAAACAAAAGGCCTCTCCGATCTCGCCGGAGAGGCCCGTTGCAGCGTCTGCAGCGCCCCCCGGCTAGGCCGGAAGGATAAGGACGAGAACCAGGCCGAGGCCGAGCCCCATCGGGCCCGCCCCGCTCTGAATCCTTGCCCCTGCAGACTGGTGACGCATTGGAGAACTCATGCTACCACGTTTGCCCCGAAAATCCAACCCTAATTCCGCGGGGCGGCCGTCAACAGCGCAGTTTCGGCCTCCAAACACCATCCGCCGTCGCGCAGGGCAGCCGCCGCGGCCGGGCACGAGCCTGGCAGCTCGCCGAGAGGCGTGAGCGGAAGGTCCGCCAGGCACGGATACACGACGATCTTGCCGTCGATGGTCCGTCGCTCGACGGCCCGCAGGCCCTCCTCCGCTCCGGCCATCCCGCACACCGCCGCCACCGACGCGTCCGTGTCCAGCCTGCCATCCAGAACCTTGGCGAGCACGGTCCGCATGTCCCGCGTCTCGGAGCCGCTGGTGCCGAAAAGGAACACGCGCCGCTCGATCACCGAGTCCAGGTCGAACGGGTGCTTCACACCCACGGGAATGCCGGCGAATACGTTGAGCAGGGCACCCGTACCGCAGCGCGCCAGCGCGTCCGCAACCAGCTCCGGGACGGGCGCCATCACGGCGGCGTAGGTGAACCCTCCTCCGAGGTCCTCGCGAGCCGGGTTGGCGGCAACGAACCCTCTGTACCGCCCCGCCTTGCGTCGGAGGGCCTCCAGACGGGCGTCGTCCACGTCGGCGGCGACCACCGTCTCGGCGAGACCTCCCATCAGCGCGCGGAGCACGTGCATCTGCCCCATCGGTCCCCCGGCGCCCACCACGAGCATGCGCTCTCCTTGGCGCAGCTCGCCCGTCTCCGGGATCCAGGCGTACCCGTCCACGGGGTCCTCCCCGTCGGTTCCGACCCAGCGGCAGCCACCATAGTGCAGGCGACCGATGCCGATCGTGCAGGGCCGTCCCAACTTCGCTCCGGCCAGCACCAGGTTCGCGATGCCCCGGTCGGCGAGCTTGTCCGAAACGATCTCCACTGCCTCCGGGATAGGCCGGAACAGCACAGCGTCGTCAAACGTCCCGTCGGGCAGCGCGCGCAGCGCATCGAGCGTCCGGGCCTCCGCGACTAGCTCGGGGCCCCGGTCGTACAGCGCGAGAACCCTCCGACGGTCCTCCACCCCAGCGCCGAACAGCAGCAGCCGGCCTCCGGGCAAGGGTTTGCGTCGCTCCGGCGAGCAGTAACTGTTCTCGACGCACGCCCACGGCTCGACCAGCGCGAGCGACGAAGCGCTCAGGCCCTCGGGCGCCGGGATCAGGTATGCGTCCTCCTGGGTCGGGTCGCCGACGATCCGCTCGTCCAGCAGAACGTATTCCTGCAAAGCGCCCTCGAAGTTGTAGCCGAACGCCGCGTTGGCGGTGGGCACGCGCAACCGTCGGAAGTCGGCCTGAACGATGTAGCGCTCGTTCGGGTGGTACCAGAGCACATCCGATCCCACCTCCACGATGCGGATCACCGCCTCGTGCCCCGGCACGGTCGGCAGCCCGCCCGGAACGTAGCTCGGTAGCTCGGCCAGCACCTCCGGCTCGATGCCGGACTCGATCGGCGCCTTTCTCACGTGCCGGTCGAACTGGTGCAGCAGCTTCATGTCGCTGAAGCACAGCCCCACGGCTTCCACCCTCGCCAGAATCTGCCGGCTCTTCGGCCTGGGCACGGGCTTCGATCGGTTGAGGCGGATCTGATCCGATCCGACGAGCTGGACGGCTAGCTGGGTCGCTGGAAGGTCGCTCATGGTCAGTTCAACATCACTTGGCCGCCGGTGACGGGCACGGCCTGACCCGTCTCGTACTGCTGCTCCACGACGTACACGACGGCGCGGTAAACGTCCTCCACGGTGCAGCCGCGGCCCATCGGCACCTTGCTTTCATAGAAGCGGCGCACGTCCTCGACGGTTTGGGCTCCAGGGACTTTGCCCTCGCGCAGATACTGCACGAACAGCCCGTTCTCCGGGTCGGACCACAACGGGCCGTCGAAGAAGTTGCCGGGGCAGATGGCGTTCACCTTGATCCGGTCCGTCACGAGCTCCAGGGCGAACGACTGTACCAGGCCGATCGAACCGAACTTGCTGCCGGCGTACGCGCCGTTGCGGTTCGACCCCTGGAGGCCGGACTTCGAGTTGATCTGCACGATGTCCGTCCAAGAGCCCGGGTTCTGCGCGTTCTGCTCGGCCATCACCCGGGAGGCGGCCTGAGCGCACACGAAGAACCCGTGGTAGTTGACCCTGGTCACGCGCTCGAACTCCTCCGGGGGCTGCTGCTTGACGCTGCCCGCTCGAAGGATGCCCGCGTTCGACACGAACAGATCGACCCCTCCGAAGGCTCGCAGAGTCTCCGTCATCGCCCGGCGCACCGACTCCGCGTCGGCCACGTCGGCGAAGACCGCCTCGGCTCGGCCCGACCCGCGAGCTTCTCGGATGCCCTGCGCGGCGCTCGCCGCGTTCTCCCGCGAGACGTCCCAGATCGCCACGTGCGCGCCGTCCGACGCGAGGCTCTCCGCCAGCCCCAGACCGAAGCCTTGGGCTCCCCCTGTGACCACCGCCACCTTGCCCGCGAACCGGCCAGCCGACGCCGCGGCGGCCACTTGGCGGCGATACTGCTCCACCTCCCAGGCGTCGATGAACTCCCGGTCGCGCCGGGAGAGCGGGGCCACTCCTCCCAGAGCCTCGGCGCCCAGCGACACCCGAGCCGCGTCCTCATACATGTCGGCTGCGGCATCCGCCTCCTTGGCCGTCGGGCCTACGGCGAGCAATCCGACCCCAGGCGCCAGCACGATCTTCGGAGGGAAGCCCGTCTCCGCGCGATGGCGATCCAGCGCCTCCCCGGGATCGTCGTCCGGGTTGAGCCAGAGCGGAAACGACTTGCAGTACACGATCTGGTCGGGGATCAGCGGCCCCATCGCCGTCAGGCGCCTGGCGTCGGGATGGTCCGCGAACACCCTCCCAGGACCCGTGGTGCGGCACCGGACGATGCTGCCCCAGCCCCTGCTCAGGAGCGCTCCCCGCAACCGCGGCAACAATCGCCACAGAACCTCGTCGTTAGGCTCAGGCCCCGCCGCCGGCAGGGGCGGGACGATACCGCGCACCCGGGACAGGAGGCGCTCCGTCCAAGCGTCGATCTGGTCCGGGGTCTCCGCCGCGACGACGAACCCATGGTTCTGCCAAAGCATCGCAACCGGCTGCGACGCGTCCCGGCCCTGCAGGCGCTCGGCGATCGACTTGGCGAGAAGAAAACCGGGGTCGGTGTAGGGCACCCAGACCACCTCGCCGCCGAACAGCTCCCTGCACAGCTCCTCCCCTCGGACGCAGCACGACACCATGTTCGCGTAGGTGGCGTGCGTGTGAACGACGTACCGGTGCGGAAACAGGGCGTGCACCGCGCACTCCACCGACGGCCTCTGTCCCAGTTCCGGTCTCCATCGGCAGGCGTAGATCGCGTCCTTGAAACGTGCCTCGCGCTGGTCCGGGTTCGGCCCGAAGTCGCTGTCGACGATCGCGCGGAGCGCCTGCAGATCCATCTCTACGAAGCCCGACGCGTCGATGTCGGCCAGCGCCACTCCGCTGGCCTTCACCCACATGCGGCCACCGTCCTTGTACGACGTGTTGCCGCCTCCAGCGATGACGAAGTCCCGATCCGCTCCGTACCTGCGGGAGATCGCCACCAGCCTCTCGAGATCAGCCATTGGCCGCCACCCCCAGGATCGCGGCGCACCCGACCGCTCGGAACCGCCCGATCCGTTCCTCGATCGACCCGTCCGCCTCCTCGAATCCAGGCTCGCCCTGGGCGACCAGAGTCTGGTGCCCGGCCAGCACGCAGGCTCCCTCCCAGAAGGCCGCCGCGGCGCGCTCCGGTATCGGCGCACCCCCCTTGCAGCGCGGCACCACCGGCTGTGCCTCGAGAGTGTTGTGCTCCGTCCCCGCCGTCACGACCAAGCCCGCCTCTCGCGCCGCCAAGGCGTACGCCTCGAGAACCCTCGGGTCGTTGCGGGTGGGAATGAACTCGACCGCCGGAATGCCGCGCTCCAGCAGATTGCGCGCCAGCTCCTCCGGGGTGCGCTCGAACGGGGAGGGCCCGCCGGGAATGCCGTCCATGATGGCGGGGTAGCACGGCACGCCGCCCAGCTCTCGAACCAGCCGCGCGCCTTCCTCGAACGGCACGAAGCGCTCCTCCACGTACGCCGGCTTGCCCGCCTTCAGCAGGCGGCTCCTCAGCTCGTTCTGCAGGCGAACCGGATCGCTCGGCGGGTCGCAGCCCAACAGCCTGCCCGCGGCATCGGCGTCCACCGATGCCAAAGCCTCTGCCGCCGCCATCGCCAAGTGTCTCTCTTGAAGAACCACGGTGGACTCTGGGACTCCGTGCCGCCTGGCCACGCGGCGCCGGATCTCCTCGGCCGTGATCCGTAGCGAGAGCCCGGCGTTCCGTGCCAACGACTCGAAGCGTTCGGTCATGGCCTCCAGCCGAGCCGAGTCCGCCTCGCGGATCTGCCTCAGCTTGTCGGAAGCCCAGGGGGTTGGCTCCGAGCATCGGGCTATCGCCTTGCCACACAGGTACGCCTTGCCCGGGTTCCCCGGGTCGTTCACCAGCCACCCTTGCCGCGCGCAGTCGTCCATCCAGGTGAGGATCTCGGTGCCGACCAGTGGAAACACCCCCGCGTCCAGGCACCGCCGAGCGAAGGACTCGAACACCGAGTAGTCGTAGTAGTTCGCGGCCCCGAGCAACACCGCGCCCTCGGCCTTCGCTTGGGAGACGGCCTCCTCGACGGAGCCGAATCCAGAGAAGTTCGGCGGCAGGTGGACGTGGGCGTTGTGCGGCCGGGGCGTGGGATCCCACCTTGGCTCCGCCACGCGGATTCCTGCCAGAAGCTGCGTCAAGCCCATGCCGCCGGATCCTCCAGCAGCTCCTTCACGCGGGCCATGAACTTCGCGCCCGTCACCCCGTCGATCAGGCGGTGGTCGGCGCTCAGCGTCAGGGTCATCTTCCTTCCTGGACGCATCGCCCCGTCCTGCACGATCACCTCCTCGCGGACCGCGCCGACCGCCAGAATCCCCACCTCCGGCGGGTTGATGATCGCCGCGAACTCCTCCACCCCGAACATCCCCAGGTTGCTGACGGTGAACACCCCTTCGCCGACGCCCTCCAGCTTGCCCTGTCGCGCCGCCTCCACCACCCTGCGGCTCTCGGCCGCGAGGCCCTTCAGATTCATGCGGTCCACGCCCCGCACCACCGGCACCACCAGCCCTTCCTCGACCGCCACCGCCAGACCGATGTTGACGGAGTCGAACGTGACCACCTCCTCCCCCTCCAGGCGGGATCGGAACTCCGGCATCTCGAGAATCGCCCGGGCCACCGCGAGGACCACCACGTCGTTCAACGAGCAGGGGTACAAAGCCTTCTCCCTCTTGTGGAACGCCACCAGGTTGTCGGCGACCACGGTGGTGCGGAGGTACCAGTGGGGCAGCTGCTGCTTGCTCGCGGCCAGGTTCCGGGCAATGGCCCTCCGCATCTTCGAGAGCGGCCGACGCTGCCCGCCCAGCACGGCGGCGGGTGCGGGCCCTGCGGTCGGCGGCGTCGGTTCGGGCCGAAGCCGGGCCGCCGCTCGCTCGACGTCCTCGCGCAGGATGCGTCCTCCGGGGCCGCTGCCCGGCCCGAGCGCGGCGAGGTCGACGCCGAGGGCAGATGCGGCCGCCCGGGCCGCGGGCGAAGCCTTGGGGCGCGAGACGGGTTGCGGCTCGGCCGTCGGCGCCGGCGCACTCTCGGACGCCTCCGCCTTTGGCACCGGCGCCCCAATCTCAGCCGAGGTTGCTCCTACCGGCTGGGCGGCGAACGCCTCGGCCGCCGCGTCGTCCTCGGCCAAAAGCGCCACCACGGTCTTCACGGGCACGCTCTGACCCTCCGGCACGAGGATCTTGGCGAGCCGGCCCTCCGACTCGGCCTCCACCTCGATCGTCGCCTTGTCGGTCTCCAACTCGAACAGCACCTGGCCGGGACGGATCCGGTCGCCGGGGGCCACGCGCCAAGCCAGGATCGTGCCCTCCTCCATCGTGTTGCCCGCCTGCGGAAGAAGGATCGGGATGACGGCTTCGTGTTGCTCGGTGGACATCGCGCGCTCGCTCCTGCGGCTATTGTGACACACTTCCATCAAAGCCGACGAATTTTCGACACAGATGTGCAATAATTCCGTCAGAGAATGATCGAAGTCGCTCAAGCGCCGGAGTGCGGCGGTCGCACGGAGGAACCGTGAGCGTGGCGCCCCGTTCGCGCCGCGACGCGATCCTCGAGGCGATCAAGGCCCGCGGGCACGTCGCCGTGAAGGACCTGGCGGCCGAGCTGGACGTCTCGGAGGCCACGGTCCGGCGCGACCTGCGGGCTCTGGCCGACAGCCGGCTGATCGATCTGGTGTACGGCGGCGCGACGATCCGGCGGTCGATCGAGGAGTCGGTCGCCTCGCGGGCAGGCCAGAACGCCTCGGCCAAGCTGGTGATCGGCCAGCTGGCGGCCGAGCTGGTCGCCGACGGCGACATGATCTACGTGGATTCCGGCAGCACCTGCTTCGAGATGTGCCCCGGCCTGCGGCGCAAGCGCGACCTCACGGTCATCGTGAACTCGACGCGCCTGGCGCTCGAGCTCGGCCCCAGCCCGGAGATCACCCTGATCCAGCTGGGAGGCCACTACCGACCGGAGCGGATGGACTTCGTCGGTCCGCTCGCCGCCAACGCGATCGACCAGCTTCGGGGTTACACCGCGTTCCTCGGTGCCGACGGACTGAGCCTCGAGTTCGGCATCTCCGCAACCGACATCCAGACCGCGTACCTGTACCAGCACGTGATCAAGAACGCCCGCGACGCCGTGCTGCTCGTGGACCACACCAAGTTCCAGGCCCCGTCGCTGTTCCGCATCGCCGAGCTGGAGGCCGTGTCCCGGATCGTCACCGACGTGCCGCCATCGGAGGCGTGGCGCGAGGCGCTCGCCACACGCGGCATCGACCTCGTCTGCCCCGAGGTTTCCACCGTAGCAACCTGAGAGAAGAACCCATGCCCAAGAGCGTTCCCATCCGACCGGAAGAAGTCCGACAGAAAGGCCAGTTGGAGATCCGCCCGATCCCGCTGAACCAGTACGACCGCACGATCGAGGAAGAGGCCTCGAGGAGGGGCCCTGAAGCGCTGAAGCGGATCTACCGGGACATGGCACTCATCCGCGCCTTCGAGACGATGCTCAGCGAGGTCAAGCTCAAGGGCGCCTTCCGGGGCATCGCCTACGAGCACCGAGGCCCGGCGCACCTCTCCATCGGCCAAGAGGCGGCGGCGGTCGGCCAGGCGTTCGCGCTGGAGGTCGACGACCACATCTACGGCAGCCACCGCAGCCACGGCGAGATTCTCGCCAAAGGTCTGTCGGCGATCCACCAGCTGCCGGACGAGGAGCTGATGGCCATCTTCCGCGGCTACATGGACGGCGCCGCGCTGCGCGTGGTCGACGACGGCACCCACGGCTCGGTGAAGGAACTCGCCGTCGACTACCTGGTGTACGGCGCGCTGGCGGAGATCTTCGGGCGCGAGGCGGGCTTCAACAAGGGCATGGGCGGCTCGATGCACGCGTTCTTCCCGCCCTTCGGCATCTATCCGAACAACGCGATCGTGGGCGGTTCCGGGGACATCTCGGTGGGAGCCGCGCTGTTCAAGCACATCAACCGCAAGCCAGGCATCGTGGTCTGCAACATCGGCGACGCGTCGTCCGCCTGCGGCCCGGTGTGGGAGGGGATGTGCCTGGCCACCATGGACCAGTACAAGGAGCTGTGGGACGAGGCGTACCGGCGCGGACTGCCGCTGATCCTGAACTTCGTCGACAACTTCTACGGCATGGGTGGCCAGCCGGTGGGAGAGACGATGGGCTTCAAGGTGCTGGCCAGGATCGGGGCGGGACTGGCGCCGAACAACCTGCACGCCGAGCGCGTGGACGGCTACAACCCTCTGGCCGTGGTCGACGCCTTCGAGCGGAAGAAGCGGGTTCTCGCAGAGGGGGACGGCCCGGTGCTTCTCGACACGCTCACGTATCGCTTCAGCGGCCACTCTCCGTCCGATGCCTCGTCCTATCGGGACCGCTCGGAGGTCGAGGCCTGGCAGCAGGTCGACTCGCTGAAGACCTACGCGGAGGAGCTGGTCCGGGCGGGGATCGCCACCGAAGAGGAGCTGCAGCGGACTCGGGACGAGATCGACGAGGTCATCCTGCGCTGCTACCGAAAGGCGATCGACCTTGAGCTGTCGCCGAGGGCCGATCTGAGGGGCGAGGGCTGCCTGCTCGACCGCACGATGCTGTCGAACGAACGCCGGGAATCCCTGGACCCGAGCCGGGAGCCGGAGCTGCTCGGTAAGCCGGAGGACAACCCGCGGGTCAAGCAGATCGCGGGGAAGAGCCGATCGGGGCTGGATGCGGACGGCAAGCCGCTCCCGAAGGCCAAGTGCGTCTCGCTGCGGGACGCCCTCTTCGAGGCGATCTACGCCGCCTTCCAGAAGGACCCGACCCTGGTCGCCTACGGCGAGGAGAACCGGGACTGGGGAGGGGCGTTCGCGGTGTACCGCGGCCTGACGGAGGCCCTGCCCTACCACCGCCTGTTCAACACCCCCATCAGCGAGGGCGCGATCGTCGGCTCGGCGGTCGGGTACGCGCTCGAAGGGGGCCGCGCCCTGGTGGAGCTGATGTATTGCGACTTCATGGGACGGGCAGGAGACGAGATCTTCAACCAGCTGGCCAAGTGGCAGAGCATGAGCGGCGGTCTGCTCCGCATGCCGGTGGTGCTGCGGGTGAGCGTGGGCAGCAAGTACGGCGCCCAGCACAGCCAAGACTGGTCGGCGATGGTGGCGCACGTGCCCGGCCTGAAGGTCGTGTTCCCCGCCACACCCTACGACGCGAAGGGACTGCTGGCCTCCGCTCTGACCGGCACCGACCCGGTGGTGTTCTTCGAGAGCCAGCGCATCTACGACGTCCCGGAGCTGTTCCATCCCGGCGGCGTGCCGGAAGAGTGGTACGAGATTCCGTTCGGCCTGCCCGACGTGAAGCGCAAGGGCGAGGATGTGACCATCCTGACGATCGGCGCCACCCTGTACCGAGCGCTGGAGGCCGCCGAGCGCCTGCAGCGCGAGTTCGGAGTGTCCGCGGAGGTGATCGACGCCCGTTCCATCGTTCCGTTCGACTACGAGCCGGTGCTGGAGTCAGTGCGCAAGACGCGCAAGATCGTGCTGGCCAGCGACGCCTGCGAGCGGGGCAGCGTGCTGCACACGATGGCGTCCAAGATCACGCAGCTGGCGTTCGACGAGCTGGACGCCCCGCCGACCGTGGTGGGTGCGCGCAACTGGATCACGCCGCCGGACGAGCTGGAGGAGTCGTTCTTCCCGTTCCCGTCGGACATCCTGGACGCGATCCACACGCACCTGAAGCCTCTTCCCGGTTACCGGGTTCAGCGGGCCTGCGACGGCCCGACGATCGCGGCACGGAGCAAGGCCGGGCTATAGCTGGCGCTATAGGCGGTAGACCCAGAATCCGCGGGGGTGCATCTCGCCCGGACCGAAGGCATCGGCCAAGGGCCGAAGGCTCCACACCTGCGTTACCCCCGCGGCCTTCAGCTTGGCGGGATCCGCCGTCGGCTTGACGAAGGCGATGTTCCCGTTCGCCGGGGGGCTGGAGTCTTGGCCGTTGATGTCGTCGAGCCGGGCCTTGACCGACCTCCGCATCAGGGAGTCGTAACCTCCCAGCTCGCGGATGCCCGCCGCAGCCGCCGTGTTGGGCGGCATCAGCGCCCGCGGCCTGCCGACGAAGGACCAGTGCTCGTTCACGATCGCCACCAGATCGTTCGGGCCGACGCCCTCGATCGGTTCGCGGAGGAAGGAGGGATCGCCGGTCCGCACGAGCGACGTCACCCCCGTCGCCAACGGGAAGGCGACGGCGTAAGCGACCAGTGCCCAGGCCGCCTTGGGACGCTCCCAAACGATGGGCGCCAGCGCCAACGCGGCGAAACCCCACAAACCGACCGTCATCGCGTTGCGCGTGAACACCTCCATCCAGACGATCTCGGCGGGGTGGCTGTCCGGCAGACCCGCTGGATACGGCTCCTCTCCCCACACGATTCCAACCGCCATCGCCACGAACGCCGCCGCCAGCGCAGCGACCCCCGCCTTGCCCTGCGCCCCGTTCGATCGCCCACCCTCCGTTAGGCCCACGGCTGCAGCAACCGCCAAACCGAGCAGCGCCAGCACGATCACGCGGCCGGGCGAGCCGCTGGCCGACCACCCGGGAACGCCGAAGTAAGCCAGGCGGTTGAGAGGCGTGCCCAGCGCCAGCAGGCAGGCCAGCACGGCGATCAACCACCAGACGGCAGCCTTCCGCCTGCTCCGACCGAATAGGGCGGCGAGGGCCCCGATCAGCACCAGCGGGCCGACCGTGGCCGCCGACTCCGCGTAGTTGGCGCCCGGCCGCGTCACCGCGGGCAGGTACTCGGTCGGCAGGGCCTCGGAAGCCACCCAAGGGTTGCCTTGGGCGAACGGTCCCACCAGGCGCCCCGCCAACTCGTTCGGTCGGATCGCTCCGCCGACGTACGCGGCGTACCCCTCCTCGCTCGGAGCGTTCCGTCGGTGGGATTCCGACGACAGAGCGAGCACCGGACCCAGGTGCACCCACGCCAACGCCACGGCGCCTGCTCCTCCGGCCGCGACCGACGCCAAGCCGATCCAGGGCTTCCGCCCGGCTCGGAGGGACCGTCCAACCTCCCAGAGCGAGACGACTCCTCCCGCGAGCAGACCGTACGCGGCAAACTGCAGGTGCCCGGCCGTGAGCAGCATCGTTCCGGCGCCGGCTACCGCGAGCCAACTCCAACGGCCCGACCCGAAAGCGGACAGGATCGCTAAGCAAAGCCACGGAATCCAAGCCACGGTCGTCGGCACGCTGGCCAGCGAGAGCCAGCCGAGCGCAAAGGGCGACAGCTGCACCGAGATCGCGGCGGCCAGCGCGGGAAGGCCCGCCGCCCCGACCTTTCGCGAGAGCGCGTACGCGCCGGCTCCCAGAACGAACAGGTGGAACCAAGCGAGCAGGTCGATCGCGTCGTCGGCCCTCATGCGGACCAGGCGCAGGACCACGTGCGGCGGATACCACACGGCCGACTGCGAGTTCGCAGCAAGCGGAGCCCCCCCGAAGGTGTAAGGGTTCGTCTCGGTCAGACCCTCCTCCAGAACCAGCTTGCGCCAGACGTAGAACTGCAGAACCGAATCGGCCTGCAGGATGTCCCACGCCTGCGTCGGCTCCGGCCCGTTCCAGGGAGCCATAGCGCGGATCTGGTCGAACGCGCCCACCGTCTGAGGCCCGAAAACGGCCCGTGCGATCGGAATCAGCGCCGTGGCGAGCAGAAGCAGATAGGGCGCGATGCGCCTGACGAACCGCATGCCATCCCAGCATACCGGCCCAGAGGACGGCCCGAAAGGCGTAAAATGGTCGCTGAGAGAGAGGTGCTCGCACGATGTCGCGCCCTTGGATCGCTCCGGAGATCATCGAAGAAGGCTTGGTGACGGGCCGATGGATGGTGGAGATCCACAACAACGACACGAACACCTTCGACGAGGTGATCGAGGCGCTGATGCGGGCCACCGGCTGTGGCACCGAGGAGGCGTTCTTCGAAACGTGGGAGGCCCACACCTACGGCAAGGCGCCCGTCCACTTCGCAGATCGTCCCGAGTGCGAGATCGTCGCCTCGATGATCTCCATGATCGGCGTGCGCACCACCGTCCGCCCGGAATGGGAGGACTGACGCTCTTCGCCGCGTCGACGGTCCACCCTGCCCAAGAGGAGCACACGTACAGCGGCCAGGGCGCGGGCGATCGCTGGGTCGTCACCGTCTTCGACAACGACTACAACACGTTCGAAGAGGTGATCGCGATCCTGATCGTGGCGACGGGCTGCTCGGTCCGCGAGGCGCAGATCGAGACTTGGGAGATCCACAACCTGGGAAAGTCCGTCGTTCACAACGGCGACAAGACCGAGTGCGAGCGCGTCGCCTCGATCATCGCCACGATCGGCATCCGGGTCGAAGTGAGTCAGGAATAGGTCCTGGGAACCGCCGCGCGCGGAATCCGTCGTATGCTGGTTTCGATGCTGCGCACCTTTGCCGCCTGCCTCTCCCTAGCCGTGTCTTGGGCTGTGGCTCCATCGGCGCAGGCCCAAGGACGCACGAGCACCGAGCCGTTCGGGCCCGAGACGAAGACCGCCGTTCTGCAGCGGATCGGCGAGATTCTGGCCAAGAACGCGTACGTGCCCGGGGTGGACTTCGGCAAGTGGCCCGAGATCGTCGCTTCCGAATCGAAGGCGATCGAGGAGGCCAGGGACGAAGCGGCGTTCGCCCAGGCCGTGAACCGCGCCCTCAGGAGGCTGGGCATCAGCCACGTCGTTCTGGCCACCCCGAAGGCAGCCCAGGCTCGCCGCGAGCGGAAAGCGATCGGCATCGGGGTGGGGTTGCAGAAGGAGGCCGACGGGTTGCGGGTGATCAACCTGTTCCCCCAGAGCCCGGCGGCGGAGGCCGGCATCCAGCTGGGCGACCTCATCCTGGAGGTCGACGGCAAGACGGCATCGGACCTGTCCCAGCTGTCGGGCGACGAGGGAGCGGAGCTTCGCCTGAAGCTCAAGAAGCCGGATGGGAAGACCACCGAGGTGTCGGTCGTGCGGCGGGCATTCAGCACCGTGCTGCCCGACACCCTCCGATGGATCGACGCGGAGACGGCGGTTCTGAAGGTGCACACGTTCGACCGCGGCTACGATCGCCAGGCGATCGAGCGCATGATCGATGAGGCGCGCGAGGCCAAGCAGCTGATCCTCGACCTGCGTGGCAACGGAGGAGGCGCCGTAGCGAACTTCATGCATCTTTTGGCGCAGTTCCTTCCGCAGAACACGCCCGTCGGCACGTTCGTCAGCCGGTCCATGGTGGAGAGGTTCGTGAAGGAGACGCAGGGCGACCCGACGGACCTGAGGGCGATCGCCCGGTGGTCCGAGAGCAAGGTGAAGCCGGCCCGAACCGATCGGAAGCCGTTCGCCGGCAAGGTGGCCGTTCTGGTGGACCGGAGGAGCGGGAGCGCCTCGGAGATCGTGGCCGCCGCGTTGCAGGAGCAGCTCGATGCGCCCGTGGTCGGAACGCCCTCCGCCGGGGCCGTCCTCGTCAGCGTGATGTCGATGCTCCCCGGCGGCTTCCAGCTGCAGTACCCTATCTCGGACTACGTGACGATGGAGGGCGTTCGGCTGGAGGGAACGGGCGTGCGGCCGACTCTGGAGGTTCCCCCGCCGAAGTTCGGGGAGCCCGACGTGGCGATCGAAAAGGCCGCGGCTCTCTTGGAGCGCGCTCGGCTGAGGGACGAGCGGTTCCAGCAGGCCAGCGAACCACGCTTTTGATCCCTCGGTCTTTCTGCCTATAATGGAGGTTGAGGTTCCTCCGGAGGGGAGCCCGATCTCCATGGCAACGCTCAAGGATGTCGCCAAAGCCAGCGGGGTGTCCACCGCCACCGTGTCGCACGTTCTGCACGGCCGGTGGGATCGCGTTTCGAACGCGACGCGGGCCAAGGTGATGAAGGCCATCCGGCAGCTCAACTACCGGCCCGCGCCGTATCGCACGCGCAAGGGGGTTCCGCCAAGCAAGAACCTCGCATTCATTCTGGAGGAGTTCGCCGAGCCCTCTCCGGTCCTTGGGAACGACTACTTCGCCAAACTGATCGACGGCTTCTTCTACGGAGCGTGGCGCCTCGGTTACAGCGTGACCGTGGACGTGGAGCGGGTGTCGATCGACGGCGTGCAGAAGGTTCGGCACGCGTTCGACGGGCGGTGCGACGGCGTCGCGGTGATGGCACCGGTGATCGACAGCCTTCTGGTTGAGGAGCTGGTCGCCAGGGGCGTTCCCGTCGTGGTGATCGGCTCGGACAGCCAAGGCAGGCGCGTTTCCACCGTGGACGTCGACAACGTTGCGTGCGGGTGGGTCGCTGCGGAGCACCTGATCAACCTCGGGCACACGCGCCTGGCCTATGTCGGGCGGGTTCCGGACAAGTCCAGCTCGCTCGAGCGTCTCCAAGGCGCGCTGTCCGCCATCGAGGCGCACGGCCTTCCCAAGCCGATCGTCGTCGATGGAGCCTACCGCTGGAAGTCGGGCTACGAGATGGCCGGCACCCTGCTGGGTCTTCCAGAGGAGGAGCTGCCCACCGGGTGGATCTGCTCGAACGACGAGATCGCGTATGGTGCGAGCCTGCGGCTTCGCGAGGCGGGTGTGGCGGTCCCCGGTCGCGTGTCGCTGATCGGCACGGACGACACCGTGTTCGCGCAGATGGCCGAGCCCGCGCTCACCACCCTCCGCCAGCCGCTGCACGCCATGGGGGTGAAGGCCGCGGAGATACTCGCGGAGCGCGCCGTGTGCCGTGACCTGGATGTGACGCAAGCGGTGTTCCCCGTGGAGCTCGTCGTGCGAGCCAGCACCGGTCCCGTGGGTCCTACGGCTCGGCCGACGACCGCCGGCTACCGGGCCTGAACTCCCTCCAACCCTCCTCGAGCCAGCGGCGTTCGGTTTCGACGGTCTCGGCCCAGGTGGTGCCTTTGGGCACCCACTGCTCCAGCACCGCCGTCGCCTCGGGGCGAGCCGCAGCGACGCGGTCGAACACCTCGCGGAGGCCGGCGGAACCCTGACCTGCAGGCGCGCCCTCGATCACGAACCCCAGCCCGTGGGGCAGACGCCGAGCGCGCACGTCCTTCAGATGGAGGCTCACGATGTACGGGAGCAACGGCTCGAGCGCCTCCTGGGGACCCTGCAGGCAACCCAGGGAGTTGGCGGTATCGAAGCAGGCCTTGAGCCAGCCGCCGGACGACTCCATGAGCTCCGCCAAGTCTGCAGCCAAGAAGCGGTCGTGGTTCTCCAGGGCCATGGCGATCCCGGCCTCCTCGAACAGCGGCCGTACAGCCGCCAGGTCGCTCGCGAGGCGATGAATGTCGGGCCGGTAATCGCCCTCGTCGGCCACCACGCGGACGAACGTGCCGCCCAGGCGCTGGGCCGCGCAGATGCAACGCCTCAGGTTCTCCGGACGCAAACCGCGGGTTCCCACCTCGACGCAGATTCCGGCCGCACGCGCGCGGTCCGCCAACCGATCCAGCCGGTCGGGCTGCTCCTCCACCCAAGGATCGATCGGCAGGTTGTCGCAGTACTGGACCACCTCGGCCCCCATCTCGATGGCCTCCCGAAGGAGGTCCTCCGGCTCGAACGGCTCGGGGGGCAGCCAGCCGTCCCAGCCGATCCTCCAGGGCACGGCGTAGGAGCAGATGCCGGTCTTCATTCCCCACCACGCACGATGGTGCGAACCTGGTCCAGCACCCTCTCCGGCTCGAACAGCCGCTTCCAATCGGATTGGATCAGCCTCTTGCGGCCATACTCGATGATGCGTTTGGCGCCGTCGCTGAAGGGGGAGCCGATCTCGCCGAACACGATGGCCAGAGGAATCGACACGTGCCCCATCATGAAGTCCCGTGCTGCATCCTCAGGGACGCCCCGGGCGATGGCCTCGTCGAGGGCCTCGCGGATGATCGTGCAGCAGCAGGCGGTCACCGTCTCGGCCATGGCGGGCTCCAAGATGGCCATCTGTTCGACCGTGATCCGGTGGGACCTGCTCACGGGAGCGTACATCGCGACGGCCAGCGCCTCCGCCTGTTCGTAGTCCTCGTCCGAGCCGCCTTCGATCGCGCAGACGATCGGTTGCTTGGCCTTGATGCCGCCGAAGAAGTCGCGCAGGGCCTCGGGGTCGGTCTCCTCCCTCCACAGTGGGGGGTGGCACGGGTGGGTGACGAACAGGGGAACGTCCTCCCGGCGGGCAAGCACGCCCGCGTAGGCCGCCGCAGGATCGAGCACCACCAAGATGGCGCCGGGGTCCATGGCCGGAACGACCTCGCGGGACACCGCCTCCAAGGCCACGTCGGGCACGGCGAGCACCACGAACCGCGCTCCCGCCAACGCCTCGGAGGCCTCGGTAGCGGTCAGCCCGCGGGCCCGCAGATTCTCCCTGCCGCGCTCGCCAGGCTCGACACACGCCAGCTCATACTCCGTGCGGACCAAGTTGTCCACCAGGCGGCATCCCATCTTGCCGCCGGCCCCGAACAAGGCAACCTTCATCTTTCAGAACCTCCCCGGCCGAACGGCCTCTCCCCGCTCGGCGGAATCGTAGCAACCGAACACCAGAGCCAGCGTGCGCAGGTTGTCCTCCCCGCTCGTCTCGGCGGGTCGGCCCTCTTGAAAGGCGTCCCGCAGCTCGCTGAGACAATCCACGATGCTGGAGTGGACGAGCAGGTAGGCGGGATCGGCCCACTCGTAGGAGGGCGGACTCGCGATCTCCACGCGTGTTCCCGCCGCGGTCGTCAGCCGCAGCTCGGCCCCTCGGCCAAGCTCGATGGACCCCCTGTCTCCCTCGATCAGCGCGAAGGTCGACGGAAACTCGTCGCGCTCTCGCAGGCCCGCGTAGGTCATCTCCAGGTAGCCGTGCGCCCCGCTGGAGAACTGTAGCAGCACGGAAGCGGAGTCCTCGCCCCGAACGTCGGGTTGGACCCGCCCCGTCAGGCAGAACAGCCGCTCCACCTCCCCGCCCAGGTATCGCGCCGTGTCCAGCAGGTGCGTGCCGAGGTCCGACAGGATGAAGCGCTCGGCCTCCCGGAGCTGGGGCTGGTTGTCGAACACCGGAAACGATTGCAGGAAGGTGAGGCGGATGCGGTAGACGCGGCCGATCTCGCCCGCATCCATCCAGTCCTTGATCCTGCGGAACGGCCTTTGGAAGCGCCAGTTCTCGTGGACCGCCCACCAAACTCCAGCAGAGCGGCAAGCCTGCGCCATCCGGGCGACCTCCTCCGGCTTGTCGGAGAGCGGCTTCTGGCAGATCACCGGCGACCCGGCCTCAGCGGCCTTGAGAACGGCCGGCAGGTGACCCGGCACGTCGCTGCACACGTCCAGCACGTCGAAGCCGCCCTCGGCGAGCATGCGGTCCAAATCGGTGTAGGCGCGATCGATGCCGAACCGCTCCGCCGTGGCCTGGACCCGCTCCGGGTTGCGGCTGTGGACGGCGACCACCGGCACGCCGATCTCGCGCCATCCGGCGATCTGGAACCGCGACCAGAACCCGCAGCCGGTCAGAGCGACCCTCACCGCTGCACCTCGAGCCGGTAGCCGAACCTACCCATGCCCAGTTGCGCGCGCGGCTCCGGGTTGATCCTCCAGAGCAGCGACGTTCGGCCGCCCTTCAGAGCGATCGTCTCCGATCCCTCGGCCCTCCGCCACTCCACTTGGGTGGCGCCGCTCGAGGCGATGGTGCGCAGCACCTCGCCCGCTTGGGACGCCGTGTCGGTCAGATGGGACGCTCGGCCAAGGATCGCGGCGTCGAACCGGCCCACCGCGCAGGCGGCCAGCGCCAGCAGCGTGTACAGCGCCCCGATGCTTCCGGCGGCTCTCGGGTCCTGCGGCCGGTAGGGGGACTCGAAGCGGATCGGGCCGGCGCACAGGCGGGAGCTGCCGGCGAACAGACGGGCCGTCTCGCCGATCGGCGCGAACGTCGCGGCGTTCTCCACGATCGACCAGTCGTCGAACGCGTGCACCTGGGGACTGGCGGCGAAGCCGATCCATTCCGCCTTCGTCTCCACGGGACGGGCGCGGTTCAGCTCGGTGAAGTTCTGCGACGTAGTCAGCCCGAGCTGCCACCCGGCCGCGCCCCAAGTTTTGCGCAGTGCGGCCAGCGTCTGCTCGACCGAGGGGCTCCAGCCGTCGGTGATCAGCCAGAGGATCGAATCGGTCGTCGGCGCGGCGACGGGCGAGGCCGCTGAGGCCTCAGCCGGCTTGAGGATCAGATCCAGAGCGACCCCGGATCGCCTGGCCGCCTCGATGGCCTTCGGGTCGCTCGTGGCCGCGCGCTTCTGACCGAGCGCGGCTATGGCAGGGATCTGCTGGTCCGGAAGCCCGTCCAGCCAAACGCTCAGTCGCGGAAGCTTGCCGAACAGCCCGAGGGGCATCCGTTCCATGGCGGGATCGCCGGCGCAACGCACCCTCACGACGTGCCGCAGTCGCTCCCCCTTGGCCAAGGTGTACGGCCTGCCCGATCCGAGGGGTCGGCAATAGGTCTTGAACGACGCGTCGGACCAGTTGCGCTGGTCCTCCATCTCGAACACCTCGCCCTCGAAGGCGATCTCCACTCGGTGGCCCAAGCGGCCGCGGTACCGGATCTCCTTGAGGTCGACGAACGGTTGGTGGGGGCTGACGTGTGTCGGGAAAGGCTTCTCTTCGGTGGTTCCGTCCGAGTGGACGGCCGTCGCCGGGCACCCGGCGACCTCCATCGGGTGGAGCACGCAGACCCCGGTGCGGCAGGTCTGGAACTCCTCGAGGGCCTCGTGCGGCACCTCGTACTCGAAGCCCGCGTCGGTGAGCTTCGCCCGGGTGGTCCAACGGAACGGAGCGCCCACGGACTCCGACACCCACGAGCACCCGTCGGTGGCCGCTCGGTAGTCCCTGGCGCGGAAGGGGAAAGTGCTCCAGTCCGTCCCCCTCACGGCGCAGTACAGGGCGAGGAGAAGCTCCTCCCTTCCGAACTTGAGTCTACGGATGAACCCCGTCCCAGGGTCGACTTCGAAGGACCAGCTCCCGCGGCGGAAAACGATCGGGTCGGGCACGGTTGGAACTACCCTCCTGGAACCAACATACCCGTCCGCGCGCGCCCTTGGGGCATCCTCTTTGCGCCGAAGGGATCAAAATCGCCACCCCTCGTTCCGAAGATGGGTTATGGCCTACGCGTGGAACGACTCCCTCTCCACCGGCAACCCCGCCGTCGACGCCGAGCACAAGAGACTGATCGAGCAGGTGAACCGTCTGCTGGAGGCCATGAAGCAGGCCCGCGGAAAGGAGGTGATCGAACCGATCCTTCAGTTCCTCGAGCGCTACGTCGACGAGCACTTCCGGCACGAGGAGGCGGCGTTCGCCCGGCTGGACTGCCCGGAGCAGAAGGCCAACCTTCGCGCCCACGCCGAGTTCCGACAGACCGTCGCCCAGCTCGTGGCGCGCTATCAGAAGGAGGGGCCGAATCCCTCGCTCACCATCGAGCTGAAGAACAAGCTCGGTGACTGGCTGGTCAGCCACATCAAGAACGTGGACTGCAAGCTGGGACAGATCGCCAAAGCGGCCTAGGTCAGGCTCGGCAACAGGCGAAGGCGCTTGGCCGCGAGAAGGGCGGCCGTGGCGCATCCGGCAACCGCCGCGCCGAACAGGAACGGGGCCGCATGGCCAACGTGGTCCCACAGATAGCCCGCCACGAGGTTCGCCGCCAGCAACGCGCCGCCGCGCACCAGCGCCAGCAGGCCCATGGCCTGTCCACGGTGCTCGGGCGCGGTAGCGTCCCTCACCAGCGCCTTCGCCACCCCGTCGGTGGCGCCGAAGTAGAGTCCGTACAGCGCGAGCAGCGGCCACACGGCACCGGGTCCGCCGACCGCCATCCCAAGGTAGACGCCCGCATAGGCCAACCATCCCGCGGCCAGCAGGGGCGCCCTGCCCCAGCGGTCCGACAGGCTGGACAGGCGATAGCTGCTGGCTGCCGCCACGGCGGTGAACAGCAGATAGGCGGCGGCCGTCGCCGCCGGAGCCAAGCCGAGGTCGTTCGCGCGAAGGATCAAGAACGAGTCGCTGCTGTTCGCCAGCTCGAACAGGCCGACCAAGCCCACCGACCACCACAGCGCCGGGGACTTGGGCAGGCGCACCGGCTCGTCGGCGATCTGCCGGGCCGTGCGGGGCACCTCGCGCAGGCCCAAGGTGAGGACGACCGCCACAAGCCCCGGAAGAAAAGCCAGCAGGAAGATCGTGCGGTAGCCCTGAGGAAGAAGCGAGAGCAGCAGAACCGCCAAGGCGGCACCGACGAGCGCCCCCGCGTTGTCCATCGCCCTCTGCAGACCGAACGCCTTGCCCGCCTGTCCAGCTGGGGCGCTGTCGGCCAGAAGCGCGTCGCGGGATGCCGTTCGAAGGCCCTTGCCGATGCGGTCCACGGCGCGGGCGCCGAGCACCACGGTCCACGCTTGCGCCAGAGCGAGCATCGGCTTTCCCAAAGCGGCGAGCAGGTAGCCGAATCGTATCCAGCCGGTACGGCGGCCCGTCCGGTCGCTGCGGCGCCCTGAGAGGAACGCCATGACGCCGATGATCAGCTGAGCGACTCCCTCGGTCCATCCGAGCGCCGCGGCGGGGGCCTTCAGGGTGTTCTTCAGGAACAGCGGAATCGCCGGGTAGGCCATCTCGCTGCTCACGTCCGCGAAGAAGCTGATCCACCCCATCAGGCGGATGTTCCGCCATCCCGGCTCGCTGGATGCCATGCACCATTGTGGCCTGCAGAGGTCGGGTGCTAACATGGCGCCATGGCACGCATCCCGATCGCCCTGCAGCTCTACTCCGTGCGCAACGACTGCGCCCAAGACCTCCTCGGCACCATCCGCAAGGTTGCGAAGATGGGCTACGACGGCGTGGAGTTCGCCGGCTACCACGGCCACTCCCCCGAAGCGATCAAGGCCGTGCTCGACGAGACGGGCCTGAAGTGCGCGGGCACCCACACGCCGATCCACGCGCTGGACGACGAGAACTTCGCCGAAACCGTCCGGCTGCACAAGGTTCTCGACACGAAGTTCGTGATCATCCCTTGGATTCCGGAGGAGATGCGCAACACCGAGGCGTCGACCAAGGAGACCTGTAAGAAGCTAACCGAGCTGACGCAGAAGCTCTCGGCGGAGGGGCTGTGCCTCGGGTTCCACGCGCACGCGGGCGACATGAAGCCGTTGGACGGCGGCAAGTCGGCCTGGCAGCTGATCGCCGAGAACACGCCGGCCGAGTTCATCATGCAGTACGACACGGCCAACGGCGTGGACGGCGGGGCCGACGCGGTGCAGCCGATCCTGGACGTTCCGGGCCGGGCCAAGTCGGTGCACCTGAAGGAGTACAAGGGGGGCCACGGCAAGGCCGTCGTCGGCGAGGGGGACATCCCTTGGGAGAAGGTGTTCGAGGCCGCCGAGAAGGTCGGTGGCGTCGAGTGGTACGTCGTGGAGCACGAAAGCGAGGAGCAGGGGCCGCCCATCGAGTCGGTCGAGCGGTGCCTGCAGAACCTGCGCAAGATGGGCAAGTAGCCCGGTTCGGACCATGACCGTCGAGGCGGCGCTGGTCGAGCTCCGCATCCCCGGCAGCGAGTCCCTGAAGGACAAGCGGAGGGTGGTGCGGGGGTTGATCGACGCCGCCCGGCGCCGTTTCGGCGCGAGCGTGGCGGAGGTCGGCGACCTGGACCTCCTCCGCCGCTCCGAGATCGGGATCGCGATCGTCAGCGGCTCGCCCGCGCACGCCGAGGCCGAGATGGACGCCCTGCTGAGGTGGATCGAGGAGCGGCCAGGCCTGGAAGTCGCGGGCGTCAGCCGGGAGACCATCCAGCTGAGCTGAGACCGAATGGATTCCGCGCACGGCGTACCGCCATAATGACCGGGATGGCCACCGTGGTTCTGGATGCCAACGACATGCGCCGCACCTTGGGGAGGATGGCGCACGAGATCCTCGAGGCGAACAAGGGCCTGGAGGATCTGGTGGTGGTCGGCATCCTGCGCCGGGGTTGGCCCATCGCCAAGCGGCTCGCCTTCCTTCTGACGCAGATCGAGGGCGTGACGGTGCCCTGCGGAAAGCTGGACATCTCGGACTATCGCGACGACAGGCCGCCCAAGGGCGGCTCGGAGAGCGAGATCCCGTTCTCCGTGACCGGCAAGAAGGTGCTACTGGTCGACGAGGTGGTGTTCACGGGGCGAACCGTGCGCGCGGCCCTGGACGCGCTGATGCGCTTCGGGCGGCCCAGCCAGGTGCAGCTCGCCGCCCTGATCGACCGAGGGCACCGCGAGCTGCCGATCCAGCCGAATTTCTGCGGCCGCGCCATCGACACCGACAGGGATGACCGCATCGAGGTGCGGGTCAGCGAGATCGACGGCGAGGACGCCGTCGTGCTGCACCGCGCCCACGGAGACTGAAGCCATGAGCAGAAACCTCCTCGGAATCCGCCATCTGGAGCCCGAACAGATCGAGCACCTCCTGGCGCTGGCGAAGGACTTCAAGAAGCGCGTGAACCTCGGCAAGCCCGTGCCCTCGCTGAAGGGCCACGTGCTGGGGATGCTGTTCTTCGAGAACTCCACCCGCACGCGGGTGTCGTTCGAGCAGGCCGCGGCCTACCTGAGCCTGCGGACCGCCAACTTCGCGGCGCAGGCCAGCTCCATGGCCAAGGGCGAGACGCTAAAGGACACGGTGCTCACGCTCCGGTTCGAGCGGCTCGACGGTTTGGTGATGCGCCACAAGGAGTCGGGCGCCCCGACGCTGGCCGCACGGTACTTCGGGGGGCCGGTGGTCAACGCGGGCGACGGCCAGCACGAGCATCCCACGCAGGCCCTGGCCGACGCGCTCACGATCTTGGAGCGCAAGGGTACGCTGGAGGGCCTCGTCGTCGCGATCGTGGGCGACGTCGACCACTCGCGCGTGGCCCGTTCCAACGCGTGGCTCCTCAGCAAGATGGGCGCCGAGGTGCGGTTCGTCGGCCCGAGGACGCTGCTGCCGTCGCACACCGGCATGCTGCCGGGCCAGGTGTTCCACGACCTGGCGTCCGGAATCGCCGACGCCGACGTCGTGATGTGCCTCCGCTTGCAGAAGGAGCGCATGGACGGCGGCATCATCGGGTCGATCGGCGAGTACGCCAAGCTTTACCAGATCAACCGCGACACCGTGAAGCTCGCCAAGAGGGACTGTCTGGTGATGCACCCCGGCCCGCTCAACCGCGGCATCGAGCTGGACGACGTCGCCGCCGACTCCGAGCTGTCGGCGATCAGCGCCCAAGTCGAGAACGGCATTTTCGTACGCATGGCGGCTCTCGTCTGGGTCTTCGAGGGGGTCGAGCCTGCGCGCCGCGTCGAGGAGCCGGCGAAGGCCAAGGAAAAGGAGAAGACCAGAAAGTGATCGCGGGCGGCCGCGAACCGAAGGTGGACCAAGCATGAGAACGCTGCTCTACAACGGCCGGATTCTCGATCCGTCGCAGGACCTGGATCTCGTCGGTTCCGTGGTGATCGACGATGACCAGCTGGACTACGTTGGGCCCAACCTGCCGGAGGTCGACGCCGACGAGGTGTACGACTGCACCGGGCTGTGGATCACGCCGGGACTGGTCGACCCGCACGTCCACCTCCGCGAGCCGGGCCAGGAGTACAAGGAGACGATCGTCACCGGAACCCAGGCGGCGGCAGCCGGCGGCTACACCACCGTGTGCTGCATGCCCAACACCAACCCCCCGCTGGACAACCCGGCGCTGGTGGACTTCCTTCTGGACCGCGCGGCCTCGCCCGAGGCGGGCGGCGTGTTCGTGGCGCCGATCGGTGCGCTCACCCGCGGGCACTCGGAGGAGCAGCTCACCGACCTGGCCGCGCTCCGGAAGGCCGGCATCGTGGCTGCCAGCGACGAGGGCCGCCCGATCCAGAGTTCGGCGGTGATGACCCGCGCGATGGAGTTCTGCGTCCAGCTGAACCTTCCGGTGATGGCCCACTGTCAGGACGCCTCGCTGGCCGCCGGCGGATCGATGAACGACGGCGCCATGAGCGCGATGCTCGGTCTGAAGGGCATCCCCCGCAGCGCCGAGGAGATCATGGTCATGCGCAACTGCATCCTGTCGCTGCACACCGGATGCCAGCTGCACGTGATGCGCGTCAGCACCTGGGGCGCCGTCGAGCTGATCCGGCAGGCCAAGTATCTGGGCGCTCCGGTCACCTGCGACGTGGCCCCGCACCACTTCTCCCTGACCGAGGAGATGGTGGGCGACTTCGACACCAACTTCAAGAGCGACCCGCCGCTGCGGACGCAGGTCGACGTGGACCTGATCCTTCAGGCGCTGAACGACGGCACCATCGACTGCATCTCCAGCGACCACTCTCCGCACGCCTCGCACGAGGTGCACGCTCCGTTCGCGGAGGCCCCGATGGGGCACGCCGGGCTGGAGTCGACCGTCGGAGCTACGCTGACCTACCTGTGTCACACGGGCGTCCTCACTCCTTTGCAGACCATCGAGAAGCTGAGCACCGCCCCGGCGAGGATCCTGCGCCTGGAGGCCGGAACCCTGCGGCCGGGAGAGACCCCGGTCGCCCAGGTGACGATCATCGACCCGGATCTGGAGTGGACGTTCGACGTCGGACGCACGTTCAGCAAGGGCAAGAACTCCCCGTTCCAGGGCATGGCCTTCAAAGGAAAGGCGGTGGCGACGTTCTGCGGCGGGGAGATCTACCGCGACGCCCGCTTCGACGATGGGCGCATTCGGCAGCTGGCTTAAGGCCGCGGCCCTCGCGGCCGCGCTGAGCTGCTCCGGATGCCGCCTGGCGCCGCCCCCGGACCCCAACGACCCCGGGAGCGGCGCGAACGTCGACGCGGACGTCCTGCAGCGCAACCTCAAGCATGCCTCGGACTTCCTGAACGCGCGCGTGCTGCGCGGTGAGATCACGGACGCCCAGGCGAGGGAGCTTCTGGCTGGCACGGCCCGACGCATGGTGGACGGCGTCGACCTGCGTCTGATCCCCGTGCGGGAGGCCTGGCGCTACGGAGAGTTCTTCCGCGCCGCACGCGAGTGGGACAAAGCCCGCATCTGCTTCGAGTCGGCGGTGCGCACGGCGCCGAACGAGGATCGTCGTGTGAACGACTCTCTGCGGCTCGCCCACTGTCTGGCCGAGCTCGGGCGCGTCGAGGAGGCCATCGCCGCCGCGCGCTCCGTCTTCGGGACGCGGCCGGAGGAGTCGGCCCCGATCCTCCCCGCAGTCTTGCTCGAAATCGTCCCAGCCGCCCAAGGAAAGGGGCAAGACGTGGAACTTGCCCGATTGTTGGAGGACGCGATCGCCATCCACCAACGGACCATCGTGAATCCGGAGACGTCGGCAGGCATGGCGTTTCTGGCGGCCAAGCCGCACCACATCCGCAGAGCTTGGTCGCTCGCCATCCGGCTCTACCGGACCGCGGGCCGAGAGGACCTGGCCGCGGAGGCGATGGAACGGGCGATCCGTTCGCTCCAATCCGGGAACGGCCTCTAGCCGAGCCAAGGCCCGGTGACGGGCCGGCTCTGAGGTTTCCCGCACGGAATCCCGACATTGTTACTGGGATCGTCCATTCGGAGATGACGCCTTATGCATGAAACCTATTGGGGCCTGACCGAGCAGCCGTTCAGCCTGACGCCGGACCCCCGCTTCCTGTTCCTCAGCCGGTCCCACGAGGACGCGCTGATGATGCTGCACTACGCGATCACGCGGAACAAGGGGGCGGCGATGCTCTCCGGCGACATCGGCCTCGGCAAGACGACGATCAGCCGAAAGCTCCTGGAACTCTTGGAGCCCGTCAAGAACCGGGTGGTCATGATCGTGAACCCGTTGCTGACGCCGGTGCAAATGTTCCAGGAGATCCTGAGCCAGCTGGACCGGCCGGTGAACTCGCGCAACCGCCAGGTGCTGGTGCAGGAGCTGCACAAGGCGCTCCTGTGGCACTACGAGCGGGGGCAGAGGGTGATCCTGATCGTCGACGAGGCTCACCTGATCAAGTCGACCGCGACGTTCGAGGAGCTGAGGCTGCTGCTGAACTGCCAGATGAACGACCAGTTCCTGATCAGCCTGCTTCTGCTCGGGCAGCCGGAGCTGCGCCCCAAGATCGCCAAGGTCCCCGCCCTCGAGCAGCGCCTGGCGGTGCGGTACCACCTGCACCCGCTCGACGTCACCGAGGTCGGGGAGATGGTCATGCACCGTCTGCGCGTGGCCGGCTACACGGGCGAGAACAGCCCGTTCACGCCGGACGCGATCTTCGAGCTGCACAAGGCCAGCAAGGGCGCTCCGCGCCTGGTCTGCCAGATGGCCGACAACGCGCTGCTCATGGGGATGGTGCAGAAGGTCAAGGTCATCGACGGCTTCCTGATGCACAGCGTGATCTCCGAATACTCCGGGGAGGACCTAGCAGCATGAATCTCGCCGACGCCATCCGCAGAGCCGCGCAGGGCCTTTCGCCCGAAGCCGGCAGAACCGTCCCGATTCCGGAGGTGCTGCTCGAGCCGTCCGGCTCTCCCGAGCCAGCCGCCCCGGAGCCCCGGTCGGAGACTCCTCAGCGCACCGAGACGCCGCCCCCGCCGGCGCCGACGGCCGATCCTTTCGCGCAGCCGGTCGCCACGGCCGACGCCAAGCAGATCGCCAGCGGCGGCGCGGTGCGGCTCGAACTCCTGCTGACCCCGGAGCAGCTGGCGAACCTGCTTCGCAACGCCGTGGCCAACCACCACAGCATGATGACGCTCCGCGAGGCCGCGTCCTACCTGCGGCTCCACTCCCGGAAGCTCCAGGAGATGGCGGAGAACGGCGAGGTGCCCGGCGTGCTGATCGAGGGCCGCTGGCGGTTCCTGAAGACGAAGCTCGACGAATGGATCGAGATGAAGGCCCAGCAGGGCCGAGGAGAGGGCCATGCCGCTTAGCCTGTTCCCCAAGCAGGGCTGCGTGGGGTTGGACATCGGCCACAACTCCATCAAGGCGGTGCAGCTGGAGCGCAGCGGCGACATGTGGGTGGTCCAGAAGGCCGCCGAGGCGCCGACCCCCGCGGACGCCGTGAAGGATGGCGTGGTGATCGACCAGGCCGCGATGACCGAGGCGATCCGCGCCGTGCTGCGCGAGGGGCGGTTCAACGCCCAGTCGGCGAACATCGCGGTCGCCGGCGGCCCGGTCCTGGTGCGCACGGTGCGAGTGCCGAAGATGCCCGAGGCGACGCTGCGGAAGTCGATCCGGTACGAGGCGAGCCGCTACGTGCCGACCTCCCCCGAGGAGAGCTACATCGAGTTCGAGATCGTCGGCGACGCCGGCGAGAACCAGATGGACATCATCGTGGCGGCGGCGCCCCGCGACGTCGTGGACAGCAGGCTCCACGCCTGCCAGTCGGCGGGAGTCGACGTGGACGTGGTCGAGGTCGAGGCGTTCGCCGCCTACCGGGCGCTCGTCGAAACCAACCAGCTTCACGACTGGAACGAGTCGGTGGTCGCCCTGGTCGACATCGGATCGGTGACCACCAACGTCAGCGTCGTGGAGCGCGGGGTGTTCGCCATGACCCGCTCCATCGCCCAGGGCAGCCAAGCCATCACCGATGCTCTGGCCAGCTACTTCAAGCTGTCGCCTGCGGACGCAGAGGCGGGCAAGCGCCAGTTGGACCTCGCCGGACTGCTCACCGAGAACGGGCCGAAGGAGAACCCGCCGCTGCGCGTGATGCAGCCCCTGGTGGACGAGCTGGTGCGCGAGGTGCGCCGCTCGCTGAACTACTACCAGTCCCAGCAGAACGAGCGCTCGACGGGCAACACCATCGGTGCGGTGCTGCTCACCGGCGGAGGGGCGAAGCTGGCCTCGATCGACCGCTACTTCGCGCAGAAGCTCTCGCTGCCAGTGGAGGCCGTCGGCCTGCACAGCAACCCCGCCTTCTCCTGCGAGTCGATCCGCGACCGCTCGGAGTCGTTCGCTGTGGCCTGCGGCCTGGCGATGCGGGGTCTGGCCAAGGCCGCCTGATCGGAAGGAGCACACGCCATGCCGATGATCAACCTCATCCACGAACAGCGCCAGGTCCAGCGGGCGGCCGCGGCCAAGGCGCGTCTGCTGGTGTTCGGGCTCGGCTTCCTCACGGGCGGCTCGTTCCTGGCGTTCCTCTTCCTGATGTTCCTCACGGCGTCCAAGGAGGCCGAGTGCTCCCAGATGCAGGCGAAGCTGCAGAAGATGCGGCCCGTGGTGGAGCAGATCGAGGCCGAGGAGAGGCGGCTCGCCGAAATGGGACCGAAGGTGGCCACGCTGGAGAACGCTCAGGCCGCAACGGCCAAGTGGCAGCGCGTGATGGAGCACCTGACCCAGAACACACCACCCGGCATCTGGCTGACCAACGTGCGGTCTTCGTTCACCGACCCGAAGAACCCGGTGCAGGTCAGCTTCACCGGCATGAGCGGCAACCAGGACTCGGTGGGCGGCTACATCCTCCGGCTGCAGAACTGCGCCGACCTGGGTGACGTGAACCTGAAGTTCACGCAGGAGAAGGCCACGCAGTTCGGCCCCACCGTCGAGTTCGAGATTTCCGGCGTGGTGCTCGGAACCCAGGAGGAGCAGGAGAAGGAGGACGAGCAGGCCGACAAGGAGGGGCAGAAGACATGAAGCGCAAGGCTCCGAATGTGAGGGTGATCGGGATCACGATGGTGGGACTCACCGTCGCCGGATTCGGCCTCTGCGGCTATCAGTATTCGGCGCTGTCGGACGTGAGCGCCAAGGCCGAGGCGCTGGCCCGGGAGGTTAAGGAACAGTCGTCGATCGCCGAGCGGGCCGAGGAGACCCGCACGCGGATGCAGCGCACCGAGGCCCGGCTGGCGCACCTCGAGCTGAGCGTCAGCCAGGCGGCGTACATCCCGACCATGCTCTCGGAGCTCGAGAAGACCGGCCAGCAGGCGGGTCTCTCGGTGCTCGGCGTGCGGCCGATCGAGGCGCCGAAGGCGACGTCCAAGGACGGCAAGGAGAGTCCGAGAAAGCGGAAGCCGTACCAAGAGCTGGACATCGAGGTGAAGGGCCGCGGGCCGTACCGCGCCGCTCTGAACTTCCTGAAGGCTCTGCAGAGCTTCCCGCGGATCGTGGCGGTTCGCCAGCTGTCGCTGGCTCCCAAGTCGCAGGCGGGCGCTGGCGCCGCCCAGAAGCCGGAGCTCGATTTCGTCATCACGATCCGAACGTTCGTGTTCCCACCCGAGAAGCCCGCGGAGGACAGGTCCGTCCGCGCCGAGACGGAGGCGAGGCACGATGGATGAGAAGAAGAAGCTGATCGTTCTGGCGGCGCTGTTCGTCGTCGTGCTGGGCGTCGGGGCGTTCCAGTTCGTCGGAGGATCGCCCGAGCCACCGAAGGCCACCGAGAAGCCGAAGGCCGAGACCGTGGCGGCCAAGCAGGAGGAGCAGCCGACGGTTCCGAACCCGCAGTTCGCGAACCCGCTGCCCCCGCGCGACCCGTTCGACCCAGGGCCGGCGGTGGCCGCTCTGCAGGCCCACCAGCCGAAGGCGCCGGAGCCCAGGCCCGAGCCTGCGCCGCAGCCCAAGCCGCTGGTCGGCAAGCTCGAGCCGCTGCCACCCGTCTCGCCCGCCGGTCTCTCCGGCGCGATCGGTCTGAACCCGGAGAAGCCGGCCGAGCCGCCCGCTCCCAAGTTCGTGGTCGCCGGCGTGTTCCTCGGCGAGAGGTCGGCCGTGGTGCTGCAGGACGAGCAGGGCAACCAGAAGCTGGTGGGCCAGGGAGAAGCTGTGGATGGCGACACGCGCGTGGTCGCCATCAGCCGCAACCGCGTGACGTTGCGGCAGAGAGGACAGACAGTGGTGCTCACTGTTGGAGGCGAAGCACAATGACCCAACTTTCCAAGCATGC
>FWPV01000747.1_pt1 | contig 82526 bp, 80 predicted proteins | sample 2228371 | NCBI WGS metagenome assembly FWPV01 (sample SAMEA103939776, study PRJEB20133) | metagenome
CGTCAGAGACGTCTTGCCGTGGTCGACGTGGCCGATCGTACCGATGTTGACGTGCGGCTTAGTGCGCTCAAACTTACTCTTTGCCATTTGAATGCTTCCTATGAACGAGAAAGATGTGAACCCGGCGTACCGGTTTGGTCCCGCCGTTTAAGGCTTTCGAGAGGATTGCGCAAGACATAAATGATTCCTTGCCGAATGGCGGGGACAAGGCCCTGCCCTGCCCCCTGCGACGAGCGGGAAACAACGTCCCCGCCTCGCCGCCACATTCGGTTCCGCGGGCCGGCGCGCCGGCTGACTCTCAGGGCTCGATCGCGATCTTCAATACGCCATCCCGCTGATTTGCAAAGAGATCATAGGCCTCCTCGATATCGTCCAAGCGATAGCGATGGGTGACGAGCGGCTTCAGGTCGACGCGACCGGAGGCGCACACTTCCATCAGGCGACGCATGCGCTCCTTGCCGCCGGGGCAAAGCGTCGTGACGATGCGGTTGTCGCCAAGACCCGCCGAGAAGGCCCCGAGCGGGATCGTCAGGTCGCTGGAATAGACGCCGAGGCTCGACAGCGTGCCGCCGGGCCGCAGGACCTCGAGCGCCGAGCGGAAGGTCGCCTGGGTGCCGAGCGCCTCGATGGCCACATCGGCGCCGCGGCCGCCGGTGAGCGCCAGCACTTGCTCGACGGGATTGCCGGCCTTGAAGTCGATGACATGGTCGGCGCCGAGCTTGCGGGCGACCGCCATGCGCGCCGGCACCGTATCGACCCCAATGATCGTGGTCGCTCCCATCAACTTGGCGCCGGCCACGGCGCAAAGACCGATCGGTCCCAGTGCAAAGACCACCACCGTGTCGCCGATCCGCACACCGCCGCTCTCCGCACCGGAAAAGCCGGTCGACATGATGTCCGGGCACATCAGCACCTGATCGTCGGTCAGATGGTCGGGAATCGGGCTCAGATTGGCCATGGCATCCTTCACCAGCACGTATTCGGCCTGGCAACCGTCGATCGTGTTGCCGAACTTCCAGCCGCCCATGGCCTTGAAGCCGTGCTTCGTGCCGGCGCCGTCCTGCGAGCCGCAGCCGCACAGGCAGGCATAGCTGTGGCCGGAGGGCGTGATCGCCCCGGCAATGACGCGCTGGCCCTCGGCATAACCCTCAACGGCGGAGCCGAGCTTCTCGATCACCCCGACCGGTTCATGACCGATGGTCAGACCCTTGGCCACCGGATATTCGCCCTTCAGGATATGCACGTCGGTGCCGCAGATCGTCGTCGTGGTGATGCGGATCAGGGCGTCGAGCGGACCGACATCGGGGATCGGCTTTTCATCGAGCACGATGCGACCCTTCTCCACAAAGATCGCCGCTTTCATCTTCTGTGCCATGTCTCTTTCCTCCAAGGATGATGGACAGACATGAGGCTATGCCAATTGCAAGACGGAGAGAACACAACCGCTCAAGCGGGGAAAAATAAGTTCGGCCCGATTTGCGCTTTGGCAAGACGGAGCCGTTTCTCCGCGAGAGATCGGCGACGACGAATCACGACGCGATGCAAGCAGCAAAGAGAAGATGCGCAAGCCAGACAAAAACCGCTGACTGATGGAATTAAAGGAGGAAACACAGGACTGGAGCGGGTAGCGGGAATCGAACCCGCGTATTCAGCTTGGAAGGCTGCTGCTCTACCATTGAGCTATACCCGCGATGTTCGATCCGAGGACGAATGGTGGAGAGAGTTGGATTTGAACCAACGTAGGCGAAGCCAACGGATTTACAGTCCGTCCCCTTTAACCACTCGGGCATCTCTCCAGTTTTTCGTCCGGATCAAGCGACCAAGCTTTTCAGTCGTGATTGCGGTGGCGTTGGCCCCGCGATCTGCGGCGGGTATATGACGGCCCTTCCCTCTCATGTCAACACGATGAATGTGGAAAAATCCGGAAAAAATTTCTGACCCCTGAAAATGCGGCATCGGCCGGCGGGTCTATCCCCCACGGTTCCGGGCCGCTATAAGACCGCATGGCAAAAGATCAAAAGACCGACAAGACCGCCCGCGATTCCCACTACGCGACGCTGCGCCGCCAGGTGCGTAACGCCAAGCGTGAACGGGGCGAAATCCCGACGCCCGATCCGCGCAAGGAACGTCGCAAGGCGACAGACTGGACCCCTCCGGCGCTTTCACCCGATCAGGTGCGCCTCTACGGACTGCACACCGTGCGCGCGGCTATCGACAATCCCGAGCGCCAACTGATCAAGCTCAGCGTGACGCAGAATGCGCTTGTCCGGCTCGATATCGGCCCGGTCGATTCTCTGAGCTTTCCTGTGGAAATCGTCACGCCGCAGGATCTCGACAAGCAGCTCGGGCCCGATGCGATCCACCAGGGCGCCATGCTCGAGACCAGACCGCTGCCGGTGCGCCGGCTGGAAGCGCTGAAAGACAGCCCGTTGCTCCTTGTCCTCGACCAGGTGACGGATCCGCACAATGTCGGCGCCATCATGCGCACGGCGGTGGCCTTCGGCGCCGGCGCCGTGATCACCACCATGCGTCACAGCCCGACCGAATCCGGCGTGCTGGCAAAATCCGCATCCGGCGCACTGGAAATGATCCCCTATATCCAGATCACCAACCTGGCGGATGCGCTTGGCGAGCTGCACAAACTCGGCTTCTTCACCGTCGGGCTCGATTCGGAAGGCCCCGCGCCGCTGGAGGGCACGCTGACCGGCGACAAGGTCGCACTGGTGCTCGGCTCGGAGGGCAAGGGCCTCAGACAGAAGACGCGGGAAACCGTGCAGGCGCTTGCCCGTCTCGACATGCCCGGCGAGATCAAGTCACTGAACGTCTCGAATGCCGCGGCGATCGCGCTCTATGCCACCCGCCAGCACCTGCTGAAGCGGACGGCATGATCGTCGTCTTCTCGGACCTCGACGGCACGCTGCTCGACCACGAGACCTACTCCTTCGAACCGGGCCGCCCGGCGCTTGCCGCGCTGAAGGCGCGCGGCATTCCGCTCATCCTTGCCAGCAGCAAGACAGAGGCGGAGATGCGCCCGATCGCCCGATCGATGGGCCTCGACCACCCGATGATCGTCGAAAACGGTGCCGGCATCGTCGGACTGCCTGATGAGGGCGCACCCTGCGGCGACGGTTCAACGAGTCCTTACAATCGCTTGCGAATGGTTCTTAGGCAAATGCCTAAGGAACTTAATGCCTGCTTTGAAGGCTTTGGCGACTGGGATGTTGCGCGGGTTGCCAAGGAGACAGGCCTTCCGCTCGCCGCGGCGCAGCTTGCCTGCCAGCGCCGCTTTTCCGAGCCGGGTCATTTCACTGGCAGCGACCTCCAGAAGCGGGCCTTCGTCGACCATCTCGAACAGGCGGGCTTCACCGCCGTCCAGGGTGGACGCTTCTTCACGCTGATGCCGAAGACCTCCAAGGCCGCGCGCATGACCGAAGTTACAGACCATTACCGGCGCCTGTCCGGCGAACCGGTCCGCACCGTGGCGCTCGGCGATGCGCAAAACGACCTTGCCATGCTTCAGGCCGCCGACCGCGGCTTCATCATCATAAACCCGGCGCATGCGTCGCTCGCCGTGACCGAGCGCGAACGCCTGGGCTTCATCACCCGCTCGCAGAAACCCGGCCCGCAGGGCTGGAACGAATGCGTGCTGTCGCTCGTTGAAACGGGGTTTTAGACGCACGGCCGCAACCGTGCCTTTTCAAGAGAAGGATAGATATGGCGGATTTTCATCAGAACGGGGTGGTCGCCACCCTGCACAATCTGCGCGAACGCTCGCTGGAACGCATGGAAGGAGAAATCGAGCAATTCTCCGCCAATCGGCCGATCACACTGATCCTGCCCTCGCTCTACTCCGAGCTAGAAGCGCCTGCCCTCTCCCATATCGTCGACGAACTCGCGCAGGTGCCGTACATATCCGAGATCGTCATCGGCCTCGACCAGGCCGACCGGGCGCAGTTCGACCATGCCAAGGCCTATTTTTCCCGCCTGCCGCAGAAGCACACCATCCTCTGGCATGACGGGCCGCGCCTGAGCGCCATCGACGCCAGGCTTGCCGAAGCCGATCTTGCACCAGACCAGCCGGGCAAGGGGCGCAATGTCTGGTACTGCATGGGCTATGTGCTCGGCGCGCGCCAGTCCGGCGTGGTCGCCCTGCATGACTGCGACATCACCACCTATTCGCGGGAAATGCTGGCACGGCTGATCTATCCCGTCGCCAATCCCGCCTTCCCTTACGTCTTTTCCAAGGGATACTATCCCCGCATCGCCGAACGTTCGCTGAACGGCCGGGTAACGCGGCTTCTCGTGACGCCGCTGCTCCTGAGCCTGGAACGGGTGATCGGCCATCATCCGTATATCGATTATCTGAAGGCCTTCCGCTATCCGCTGGCCGGCGAGTTCGCCATGCGCACCCATCTGCTGCCCGACATTCGCATTCCCTCGGACTGGGGGCTGGAGATCGGCGTTCTTTCCGAACTCTGGCGCAGCTATTCCAACAACGCGATCTGCCAGGTCGACATTGCCGACGCCTACGATCACAAGCACCAGCCCCTGTCTCAGGAGGACGCCGCAAGTGGCCTGTCGCGCATGTCGATCGATATTTCCAAGGCGCTGCTGCGCAAGCTGGCGACCGACGGCGTCGTCTTCAGCCAGGAGAGCCTCAGAACCCTCAAAGCCACCTATTTCCGCACCGCGCTCGATCTTGTCGAGATCTACCACAACGACGCACGGATGAACGGGCTTTCGACGGACCGCCATCGCGAGGAGCAGGCGGTCGAGCTGTTTGCCGCCAATCTCGTCGAGGCCGGCAACATCTTTCTCGACAATCCGAACGCAACGCCCTTCATGCCGAGTTGGAACCGGGTGCAAAGCGCCCTTCCCGATCTTCTGGCCGCCATGCAGGCGGCAGTCCGGGCGGACAGGGAGGACTGACCTCCCCGCCCGCCGAACTCAGGCCGCCGCAGATGGATCTTTCGCCCCGACCGGGGCGATGACAGCAGGACAGCGGAGGGAAGCCGATGCAGTGGATCATGGGCTTCCCGTGCCTGCGGATGATGGACGCAGTAGAGGACGAATCGCTGCGCCTGTAAATTGCGAATTCTTGCCTTTCGTCAACTTGATCGACGGGTCTTGCTCTTTGGCCGATCCTCACGGTCAGGCGATGATCGTCCAGGCATGCGACCAACATGGTTAACGAAGCCGCAACCGACCGCTCCTAGAGTGGAACAGACACCCGCGCTCCGCGTTCCTGCACCACACGGGAGGAAAGACCATGCTCGACCTGTTCAACACGATCCGCGGCACCATGCCGGAAACCGCAGACACGGGAACCTTCGCCGATGGCGTCCACACGATTCCCGCCGTCGACCTGAAGGCCGCTTCAAGCCGCGATCACGGCCGCAGCGCCTATGCCCGCGACTATGGCGCGCAGCGCCAGGTTCAACCGCAGCTGATCGGCTACGCTTGAACGGTCTGCGAGACCCACAAGACAAGAACGATCCCGGCGCGGCGGCGCGCCGGGATCGTCTTCTTTTTGGGCCGGCAAGAATCGTGCGAACGCTCCACGGTGCATCGTCTGGCTCCGGTTTGGGAGACCGAGCTTCGGAACAGCCATCGATTTTGCCGCCCTGACTTGGGCAATCGCTCAGAACGAATGGAGGCCTACCGGGTCATTACGATATCGGCATTCTCGCCATTGCTGACCGTGACGAGCTGGGTGATGTCTCCCCCTTGCGTGTAATTGCCGGCCATCCACATGACGCTGGTCACCACGAGGTAGGTTCCATCCGGAACGCCGGAGAAGGAAAAGCGCCCTTCGCCGTTGGCCTGCGTGACCTTGGAATACTGCACCAGCCGCTGGTCGCCATTCGCAAGCCGGGCATTGCCGAAGGCACTGCTTGCGGTGGCAGCGATTTCGCGGACGTAGGACGTGTTCGGGAGCAGATAGACCCGGCTTCCCGCCGCATAGACGACCATGCCGTCATTGCGCCGGAGGAATGCCTGACCGGAGATGACGGCTTTGCCGGGCTTGGCGGCGTAAGCGTGTTCCGCAGGGTCGAACGGCGTCTGGATCGTATAGGTCTGTACGCAGCCAGTCATGAACGCCAGTGCCAGCACTGACGCAAAGATCGATGCCCTCATGGCAGCCCCCCGCCCATTGATACGCGCAATATGCCACGAGGCCGAAAAAAAAATCAACCAGAGCGCGAGGCAGGTCGTTCCAGATCGGAAAACCGTTGCCGGGCGCGCCGCGCGACCATGCGTCGGCGCGGTACGATCTCGATTGTAGAAATTTCAGGATTTTTGGTGCCCCCGCCAGGGTTCGAACCCGGGACCCCCTGATTACAAATCAGGTGCTCTACCAACTGAGCTACAAGGGCAGTGAAGCCGTCATTAAGGGCAAAACGGTTTGCGGTAAAGCAAAATCTGGCGGCGGCGGGCTTTCGTGCCGTCGCCGGCGGCGAACCGTTTGGCGGAGCGAACGGCTTGTGGATACAAGGCTTTGCCGGTACCACTGACGCCAATAACAAAGGGCCGCCCATGTCGCGTTCGTTCCAGTCGCTTTCCTTCATCGCTTCCAATGCCGAGGAGGCCCAGGCCTCGCGCGCGGAGCTTGCGGCCCGTTATGGCAGCGTCGAGCCGGCGCAAGCGGACGTGATCGTCGCGCTTGGCGGTGACGGCTTTATGCTACAGACGCTGCACGACACGATGAATTCGGGCAAGCTCGTCTATGGGATGAACCGCGGCTCGGTCGGCTTCCTGATGAACGACTATTCGGTCGAGAACCTGCGCGAGCGGATTGCCGCCGCGGTCGAGAACGATTTCCACCCTCTGAAGATGACGACCACCAATGCCGACGGCTCCAGTTCGATCGCGCTTGCCATCAACGAGGTGTCGCTGCTGCGGCAATCCTACCAGGCGGCCAAGCTGCGCGTGCTGATCGACGGCAAGGTGCGTCTCGATGAGCTGATCTGCGACGGCCTGATGGTGGCTACACCGGTCGGTTCGACCGCCTATAATCTGTCGGCCCACGGACCGATCCTGCCGCTCGAGGCGCCGCTTCTGGCGCTGACACCCGTCAGCCCGTTTCGTCCGCGTCGCTGGCGCGGAGCGCTGCTGCCCAACAGGGTGACCGTCGAAATGATCGTGCTGGAGCCGGAGAAACGGCCGGTCAATGCGGTGGCCGATCATACCGAGGTCAAGTCGGTCCTGCGCGTGCACATCGCCCAGTCGGAGGACACGACCGCGCGCATTCTCTCCGATCCCGACCGCTCGTGGTCGGATCGCATTCTCGCCGAACAGTTTTCAGACTGAGGGAGATTTCCGCATGGCCTTGATCCCTGCCCTACGCGCCGGCCTGATCGGCCTTCTTCTTGCCGCCGGACCTGCCCTTGCCGAGGATATCGACCAGTTGCCGGTGACCGCGACCTTCGTCATCAGTGGCGGCTTCTGGGAAGGCGATGGCGAGCCGCTGCCGCTTTCGGCTGCCCCGCCCGCTGCCGCCACGGCCGAGAGCACCGCCGCACCGTCGCAAGGCGAGACTAAGACGATGCCGGAGCCGCGCGGCGGCTATTACAAGCTCATCGCCATCCGCCAGCCGGACCGGACCGCCAAGATCTATTTGCAGCAAATCCTCTCCGGCGAATCAGGCCCGCAGGTGGTGGAAAGCGTCGAACTCGAGGAGTTCGACGCGATTCGCCCCTATGTCACCGACATCCGCCCTGAGGATTCGACCGGCGTCAGCCGCCAGCCGGGATTCTTCGCCACGATTTATCTGAAGACCGATCCGTCCCAGGACGAACCCGAGAGCTGGACGGTGCTGATCGACGAGTTCGGCGAGATCCGCGTCGAGCGCGCCACCAACTGAAACGCCTCAGACAACACCGAGACAAAACAAAACGGCGGAACCGGGGTCCCGCCGTTTTGCATGTCTGAAGGGTCGCCGCGATCAGTCGATGTCGCTGACCGAATCGGCGCTGCCGCTGATGCGATGGGCGAGCGCCGCCTCCATGAACTCGTTCAGGCCGCCGTTCAGGACCGTATCCGGATCGGTGCTCTCGACGCCGGTGCGCAGGTCCTTCACCAGCTGGTACGGCTGCAGGACGTAGGAGCGGATCTGATGGCCCCAGCCGATGTCGGTCTTGGACGCCGCTTCCGCGTTGGCCGCGGCTTCGCGCTTCATCAGTTCCGCCTCGTACATGCGGGCGCGCAGCATTTCCCAGGCCTTGGCCTTGTTCTTGTGCTGCGAGCGCTCCTGCTGGCAGGCCACGACGATGCCGGTCGGAATATGCGTGATACGCACCGCCGAGTCGGTCGTGTTGACGTGCTGGCCGCCGGCGCCCGACGAGCGATAGGTGTCGATGCGGCAATCGCTTTCGTTGATCTCGATGTTGATCGAGTCGTCGACGACCGGGTATACCCAGACCGACGAGAACGAGGTGTGCCGGCGCGCATTCGAATCATAGGGCGAAATGCGCACCAGACGATGCACGCCCGATTCGGTCTTCAGCCAGCCATAGGCATTGTGGCCCTTGACGTGGATGGTCGCCGACTTGATGCCGGCTTCTTCGCCGTCATGGACTTCCAGCACCTCGACCTTGAAGCCCTGCTTCTCGGCCCAGCGGATATACATGCGCAGAAGCATGTTGGCCCAGTCCTGGCTCTCGGTGCCGCCGGCACCGGAATGGACTTCGAGATAGGTGTCATTGCCGTCGGCTTCGCCCGACAGCATGGCCTCGACCTGGAGTTTGCCGGATTCCGCCTTCAGCGCCTTCAGCGCGTCCTCGGCTTCCTTGACGACCTGCTCGTCGCCCTCTTCCTCGCCCATCTCGATCAGCTCGATACTGTCGGCCATCTGCTGTTCGAGGCGCTTGACGCCATTAATGCTGTCCTCCAGCTGCTGGCGCTCGCGCATCAGCTTCTGGGCTTCCTGGGCATCGTTCCAGAGGTTGGGGTCCTCTGCCTTGTTATTCAACCAGTCCAGTCGTCTTATCGCCTGGTCCCAGTCAAAGATGCCTCCTCAGCAGGCTTATGGCCTGCTTGATTTCGTCGACTACATTCTCGATTTCATTGCGCATCGCGATTGATTTTCACCTCGGTGTACAAACTGGCCCGTCAATTAGTTGCGGCCGCCCTCGATGTAAAGGGGCGGCCGCCAGACAGGACGGAAGGTTCAGGTTCAGAAGAGGCCGCCGGCACCGGAGGTAACGGCCTGGTTGGCCTGGGGCGATTCCCGGAGGATTTCCTCGGGCGCCACATATTCCTCCATGCCGATGACCGAGAAGGTGTCGGCCGGGCCTGTTCCGGGCTTGAAGGCCTCGATGATCGTGTCGGGATCGCCTTCGGTCGCATACATGCCGGTCTTGCGGTTGACCGGAATGAGGCTCATGCCTTCCGGGAGGCGGAACTTGCCCGGCGGCGTTCCGACGACGGCGGCCTGCATGAACTCGTTGAAGATCGGCGCCGACATTGAACCGCCGGTCGAACCGCGGCCGAGCGGGGCCGGATTGTCGAAGCCGATATAGAGGCCGGCGACGAGATCGGGTGTGTAGCCGACGAACCAGGCGTCCTTTTCGTCATTGGTGGTACCGGTCTTGCCGGCCACCGGACGGTCGAGCTTGATCTTGCCGGCGGCGGTGCCGCGCGAAACGACGCCTTCCATCATCGAGGTGATCTGATAGGCGGTCATCGGGTCGAGAACCTGCTCGCGATTGTCGACGACGGTCGGCTCTTCCTGGCCGTCCCAGCCATTGGCATTGCAGCCTTCGCAGACGCGTTCCTCATGACGGAAGATGGTCTTGCCGTAGCGGTCCTGGATGCGGTCGATCAGCGTCGGCTTGATCTGCTTGCCGCCATTCGCCAGCACCGCATAGGCCGACACCATGCGCAGCACGGTGGTTTCGCCCGAGCCGAGCGACATGGCGAGCACCGGATTCATCTTGTCGTAGATGCCGAAGCGCTCAGCATATTCGGCGACAAGGTTCATGCCCATGTCGTTGGCGAGGCGCACCGTCATCAGGTTTCGCGACTTTTCGATGCCGAGGCGCAGGGTCGAGGGGCCGGCCGAGCCGCCGCCATAGTTCTGCGGCCGCCAGACCTGGCCGCCGGCGACGAATTCGATCGGCGCGTCCATGATGACCGAGGCCGGGGTATAGCCGTTGTCGAGGGCGGCTGCGTAGACGAAGGGCTTGAAGGACGAACCCGGCTGGCGCATGGCCTGGGTGGCGCGGTTGAATTCCGACTGGGCGTAGGAAAAACCGCCGACCATGGCGAGCACGCGGCCGGTATGCGGATCCATGGCGACCAAACCGCCCTGCACTTTCGGCGGCTGGCGCAGCTTGTAGCCGCCGTCTTCCTTCTTTTCTACATAGACGACGTCGCCGGTTGACAGCACGCCTTCCGGCGACTTCGCCGTCTTGCGGTCGCCCGTCGCGGAACGGAAGGCCCATTCCATGTCCTTGGCGGCGATCACACCGGTCTGGCGATCGGCGACGACCTTGCCGCCGGCTTCCTTGTCCGGCTGCAGACCGATGTCGACGCGCGACGACGAGACGGCGAGCACGGCGGCGAGTTTCCATTCCGGAACGTCGCTGAGGCCGTTGACCTTGGCAAGTTCGACACCCCAGTCGCCGTCGACGGGGATCTTGGTCACCGGGCCGCGATAGCCGCGGCGCTGGTCATAGGTGATCAGCCCGTCCTGTAGGGCCTTGCGCGCGACGATCTGCATCTGCGGATCGAGCGAGGTGCGCACAGACAGACCGCCCTCGTAGAGCGCCTTGTCGCCATATTTCTCGATGATCTGGCGACGGACCTCCTCGGCAAAATAGTCCGAGGCGAAAAGAGAGGGACCGGTGCGCCGGCCGGTGACGCCGAGCGGCTGTTTCTTGGCTTCCTCGCCGTCGGCCTTGGCGACGAAACCGTTCTCGACCATGCGGTCGATGACCCAGTTGCGGCGCTCGATCGCCGCCTCGGTGTGCCGGAAGGGGTGGTAGTTGGACGGGCCCTTGGGCAACGCCGCAAGATAGGCGGTCTCGGCGATGGTGAGCTCGGTCACCGCCTTGTCGAAATAGGTCAGCGCCGCCCCGGCAATGCCGTAAGCGTTCATGCCGAAGAAGATCTCGTTGAGATAGAGTTCGAGGATCTTGTCCTTGGAATAGGTCTGCTCGATGCGGAAGGACAGGATCGCTTCCTTGACCTTGCGGTCGATCGTCTGGTCGGCGGACAAGAGGAAGTTCTTCGCCACCTGCTGCGTGATCGTCGAGGCGCCGACCGGGCGACGGCCGGAACCGAGATTCTGCACATTGACCAGGATGGCGCGGCCGAGGCCGTAGATGTCGACGCCAGGGTGATTATAGAAATTCTTGTCTTCCGCCGACAGGAACGCCGCTTTGACGCGGTCGGGGATCGCCTGGATCGGCAGGAAGAGGCGGCGCTCGCGGGCATATTCGGCCATCAGTGCGCCGTTGCCGGCATGAATGCGCGTCGTGACCGGCGGCGCATAGCTCGACAACACCGCATAGTCCGGCAGATCCTTCGTGACCCCGTTGAGGTAGACGGCGACGACACCTGCCACCACAAGGGCCAGGACGGACGCGAGTCCGAAGAGATAACCAATCAGTCTGATCATGTTCGAGCTACCGGCAAGGCTTTCGGTTCAGCGCGCAATGGGCGAACATCGCACATAGAGTGGCGTTATGCACGTCATACGGCCCTTGGCAAGACGCAACGGGCCCTGTTCGGAGTAACGGCCCGAATGTGAGGAAAATAGGGCCACCAATCACTTATGCACGGCGCAGGACGCCGCGCCACCTGGACCGTTCAGCCGCCGTTGGCGACGACCGGAACGCGGTAGCGCTGGATCGCCGCGGCCAGGAGGTCGGCGATCTTCACGCGCCAGACCGGATCCAGCAGCAGCTTTTCGTCTTCCTTGTTCGACAGGAAACCGAGCTCCAGCAGGATCGAGGGAACGTCATGGGCCTGCAGCACTCGGAAACCGGCATAACGATGCGGATTGTTGATCAGCTGCACCTGCCCCTCGAAGGATTTCACCACCGAATCCGCCATGGCGATGGAAAAGGCCTGGGTTTCGCGACGGGTGAGATCAAGCAGGATGTCCGACACCTCGGCCGGCTCGCTGGAAAGGCTGACGCCGCCGACGGCATCGGACAGGTTTTCGCGCTCGGCCAGGTCTTCGGCCATGCGGTCGGAGGCCTTGTCGGAAATCGTGTAGACGGTCGCGCCGCGGATGTTGTTCTGGCGCAAAGTGTCGGCGTGGAAGGAAATCAGGAGATTGGCGCCGCGCTGGCGCGCGATGGTCACGCGCTCGGACAAGGACAGGAACTCGTCGCCTTCGCGCACCAGAAAAGCCTCGATGCCCGGCTCGCCCTTCAAGCGATCGGCCAGTGCCTTGGCAAAGGCAAGGGTGATCTCTTTCTCGGGCGTCTTCGTCGTCGCGCCTGCCGCACCGGCATCAATGCCGCCATGTCCCGCGTCGATCGCGATCACGAAGGCACCGGAGGCCTCAGAAGGCGCCGGGGTGACGCGATCGCCCCTAAGGGCGGTCGATGACGCCTGCGCGCTCGCCGTCATCCAGGTCTGGTCCTCGACCAGCTTGTCGAACACCTCCTTCGAGGCCATTTCGGCGTCGAGCACGAGGCGAAAACCCCGGCCGTCCTCATTGGCGACGATATCGCTGGAGACGAGCCGCGCGGGCCGCTCCGCCGTCAGCACCAGACGCGCGGAGTCGGCATCCATGGAACCGAAGCGGATGTCGCGAAAGAGGCCCCTCGCCTCAAGATCTGCCGCCGGGAAGGTGAAGACCGTCGACGGCAGGTCAACGACGATACGATCGGGCCTGGCAATGTAGCGCACCGCGATCTCGGGCCGCCGGTCGAACTCGATAACGATCCGGGTGCGGGCGCGGTCCCCGACGATACGGGCGGCATAGGCCGCAAGCGGGTCTGCGGCGACATCCGCTTCGGCTTGCGCCTCGGTCGATGCCGTATGCGCAGCGCCACCTGCAACCGCCAGCAGCAGCATCAGGCCGATTCGCGCCCCGTTACGCCGGAGGCGAAGCATCAAGTCCCGCCAGGACAGGCTCATATTCAAGTCGCTTCCCCGTATCGCCAAGCCGAGGATCGGAAGGTTTGCCGCCACCTTTTGAGCCGATCATCGACGAAATCCGTCCCGCACGAAGGCAAACCGCAAGGATTTTTGCCGCTGACCTGTGCCAAAACGGCACAAAGCGCCTTCACGTGCAAGAATCCCGATTCCACCTCCGAACCAGCTAATCAATCGGTATTATGGCATAATTTCGTTTCCCCTTGCTATTGTCACAGAGAAAACATACAAGGCAGATGAGGGTTAAAAGTGCCAACGGGATAGAATGACCGCCACGGCTGCCAACCTCTTCAAGGACTTGGCGCCTAGCTTGTCGGATCTTCATCCGCCGTCTCCGCTTTTTTTCCTGAAACTGGTTTAACACGCCGGCCCGGCCGGCAAATGCAACTGGTGGTTTCCACCGCATGCTCTAATGAGCACTCATCGGGTCCCAAGGGGCTCAAGTCATTGTCGTTTTCGTTCGGTCTTTGATGTCATTGCAGTTGATCTTGAACACTTTTGGCGGATCGGGCTTTTCAAGCATTCCGACAGCCGTTCAAGTGCTGCCGGCGCACCCCACCGGGCGGGAACATTTCTATCCGGCGTCATGCCCCCAAGGCCTCATCCGCACCACAGTCATGCGAGCGGTTGACATCCTTCCTGGCGGCGCCGAGGAGCACAGCTTAAATGGCAGACAGAATGTTGATAGACGCGTCTCACGAAGAAGAGACGCGGGTTGTCGTCGTACGCGGTAACCGCATCGAAGAATTCGATTTCGAGTCCCAGCACAAGAAACAGATTAGGGGCAATATCTACCTGGCGAAGGTGACGCGCGTCGAGCCCTCGCTGCAAGCCGCCTTTGTCGACTACGGCGGCAACCGCCACGGCTTCCTGGCCTTCGCCGAGATCCACCCGGACTATTACCAGATCCCCTATGCCGACCGGCAGGCGCTGTTGAACGCCGAGGCCGAAGAGCATCGCCGCGAAGACGATGCCGACGGCGATGACGCCCCGGTCGTCGATCTGGCGACGCAGGACCAGCCCGATATCGGGATCGTCGAGAGCGTAGAGGCCGAACCGGCCGTCGAAGTCGAAGCCGCGGTCGTTGAAGTGTCCGCGACGGAAGTGCCCGCCGAAGAGGCCGCCGCGGCCGAAGAGGCTGTGGCCGCCGAAGAAGCCCCGAAGGCCAAGCCGAAGCGCACCCGCAAGCCGCGCGCCAAGAAGACCGCCGAGACAGAAGCAGAAGTTTCCGCCGCGATCGACGGCATTGAGGACGACGGCAAGGGCGACATGGCCGCCCTGTTCGAGACCGACGACGAGATTTCGGAAGAGGCCGGCGGACGCCGCGGTCGCGACGACGACTTCGATGATGATGACGACGATCACATCGAAGAAAAGGAAGAGATCGAATCCGTCGGCGCAGAAGACGCCATGGAAGAGGTTCCGGACCGCATCGTGCGCAAGCCGCGCAAGCAGTATCGCATCCAGGAAGTGATCAAGCGCCGCCAGATCCTGCTCGTGCAGGTCGCCAAGGAAGAGCGCGGCAACAAGGGCGCGGCTCTCACCACCTATCTGTCGCTCGCCGGCCGCTATTCGGTGCTGATGCCGAACACGGCACGCGGCGGCGGCATTTCCCGCAAGATCACCAATCCGGCCGACCGCAAGCGGCTCAAGGAAATCGCCCGCGGTCTCGAAGTGCCGCAGGGCATGGGCGTCATCCTGCGCACCGCCGGCGCCAACCGCACCAAGGTCGAGATCAAGCGCGACTTCGAATACCTGATGCGCCTGTGGGAGAATGTCCGCACGCTGACGCTGGCATCGACCGCGCCGTGCCTCGTCTATGAAGAAGGTTCGCTGATCAAGCGCTCGATCCGCGACCTCTACAACAAGGACATTTCCGAGATCGTCGTCGCCGGCGAAGAAGGCTATCGTGAAGCGAAAGACTTCATGAAGATGCTGATGCCGAGCCACGCCAAGGTGGTTCAGCCCTATCGCGACCTGCACCCGATCTTCTCGCGCTCCGGCATTGAAGGCCAGCTTGACAAGATGCTCCAGCCGCAGGTGACGCTAAAGTCCGGCGGCTACATCATCATCAACCAGACCGAAGCGCTCGTCGCCATCGACGTCAACTCCGGCCGTTCGACCCGCGAATACTCGATTGAGGACACCGCGCTGCAGACGAACCTCGAGGCGGCCGAGGAAGTGGCCCGCCAGCTGCGCCTGCGCGACCTCGCCGGCCTGATCGTCATCGACTTCATCGACATGGAAGAAAAGCGCAACAACCGCGCCGTCGAGAAGAAGCTGAAGGATTGCCTGAAGAACGACCGCGCCCGTATCCAGGTCGGTCGGATCTCGCATTTCGGCCTGCTCGAAATGTCGCGCCAGCGCATTCGCGCCTCGGTTCTGGAATCGACGACCCAACTCTGCCCGCATTGCGGCGGCACGGGCCTCATCCGTTCGCAGTCCTCGGTTGCCCTGCACGTGCTGCGTGGCATCGAGGAATATCTGCTGAAGAACACCACGCACGACATTACCGTGCGCACGACGCCGGAAACCGCGCTCTATATCCTCAACCAGAAGCGCGGCACGATCGTCGACTACGAACACCGGTTCGGCGTTGCGATCACCATTGACAGCGACTCGTCCGTCGGCGCCCAGCACTTCGGCATCGACCGCGGCGAGGCGGTTGCCAATCCGGTGAAGATCGAGAGCCTGATGCAGCTGCTGCCGGCGATTGAGGAGGACGACTACGTTCCCGAGCCGGAAGACGAGGACGAAGAGGAAGAGATCATCGCCGCAGCACCCGCTGCTCCGGCAGCCGCTGCCGGCAATGGCGACGATCAGGGCCGCAAGCGCAAGCGCCGGCGTCGGCGTCGCGGCAAGAACGGCCAGGGCGGCAATGGCGCACAAGCCGGTGCTGAGGGCGACGTCGAAGGCGACGAGGACGAAGGCGAAGAGGGCGACGAGGACGCAAACGTCGAGACCGCCGCCGAAGCCCGCGAGCAGGACGGCGAGAGCAACGGCGAAGACGGCCAGAAGCGCAAGCGCCGCCGGCGCGGCAAGCGTGGCGGCCGTCGCAACCGTCCGGGTGAAGAAGGTTCTGAAAACGGCGCAGAGGCTTCGGCCGAAACCGACGACGGCGACGACAGCGATACCGAAGCCGCGCTCATCGAAGACATCGCCGAGCAGGCCGTAGCCGAGGAACCGGCCGCCATGGCGGCGATCGAATCCGCCGAGGAAGTCGTTCAGCCGAAGCCGCGCCGCACCCGCAAAGCCAAGGTCGTCGTCTCTCCGGTCGAGGAACCGGTAATCGCCGCCGAGCCGGCGCCTGTCGCCGAAGAGCCCAAGGAAGAGCCGCCGGTCGCATCTGTCGAGCCGGCCGTGTCCGAACCGGTCGCGTCCGCGCCGCCTGCGGAAGAAGCGGAAGCCGAAACCGCGGCAGAGCCCGAAGCCTCCGCAGAGGCCAAGGCGGCTCGCGCCAATCGACAGTCGAACGTGACGTCGTCCGAGCCGGTCGTGACCTCGGTCACGTCGTCGAGCGAGGGCAATGACGAACCGCCGAAGCCCAAGAAGGGCGGCTGGTGGCAGAAGCGCGGCTTCTTCTGAGACGCTGCCGACTTCGATCCGTGATTAAAAAACCGTCCCGGTCTCCGGGGCGGTTTTTTCGTTTCCGGCTCTGCCGACGCCTGGCTCTAACCTATGGGCGGCGCGGCATGCGCGGGGGCGGAGACCAGGACGACATGCCGATCAGTGCGCGATAAGCGAAACGCAGCGGCGGGCGCCAGACGGCTGCCGGGAAACCTCACAGATTGATTCAACCGCCTGCCGAACCGATTCCGGAAACGGCCGTAAGCGATTGTCCGAGAATCACTTTTGCGCGCCGAGCCAGCGGCCCATACGGTCCGTGGCCTCGACCATCTCGGCATGGGTGCCGGCGTAGGAGATGCGCAGCGCCCGGTGGCCGTCGATGGGATCGAAGTCCATGCCGGGCGTGGCCGCCACGTCGATTTCGGCGAGCATGCGCCGGGCAAAGGCCATGGTGTCGTTGGTGTAGCGGCCGGCATCGACATAGGCGTAGAAGGCCCCGTCCATCGGCGACAGCAGGGGGAGCCCCAGCTCCGGCAGCCGGGTCATCAGGAGATCGCGGTTCCTGCGGCAGCTTGCCTTGTAGTGTTCGAGTTCGTCCTCGGCGTCGAGCGCAGCAATGGCCGCGATCTGCGACAGCTCGGGCGCCGAGATGTAGAGGCTCTGCGCCAGGCATTCGAGCGGCCGGACGATGTGCTCGGGCACGACCATCCAGCCGATGCGCCAGCCGGTCATGCAGTAGTATTTGGAGAAGGAATTGATGACGATCGCCTCGTCGCCGATCTGAAGCGCCGTCGTCTCTTCTCCGGCATAGGTCAGCCCGTGGTAGATCTCGTCGGAGATCAGCGCGATCCCCTGCCCTCGGCAATAGTCGTAGACCGCCCGCAGCTGGTCGCGTCCCGTCACGGTTCCGGTCGGGTTGGCGGGGCTTGCGAGCAGCACGCCCTTCAACCTTACGCCCGCTTGCGTCTGCGCGGCCTCGAGGCTCTCGGGCGTCAGCGTGAACTGGGTTTCGGCGTTGACCGGCACCTCGATGACGCGAAGACCAAGCGCGGAGAGGATCGCGCGATAGGCCGGATAACCGGGGCGGGCAATCGCCACCGCGTCGCCGGCATCGAAGAGGGCGAGAAAGGCGAGATTGAAGCCGGCGGAGGAACCCGTCGTGACGATCACCCGTGCCGGATCCACTGCAAGGCCGTGGCGGCGCTGGTAATGCCCAGCCAGCTTTGCGCGCAGGTCGGCAAGCCCCAGGGCATCGGTGTAGCCGATGCGGCCATGGTCAAGCGCAGCGCGGGCGGCTTGAAGCGCGGCCTGCGGCGCGGGATGCCCCGGCTGGCCGACCGCCATGGAGATGACCGGCCGACCGGCATTGCGCTGCCGGGTGGCCTCGGCCAGAAGATCCATGGCGTGAAAGGGCTCGACTGCGCTGCGTCTTGAAAGGGAAACCACGAACAACTCTCTCCGGTCGATGAAGGTCGCCCGACAATTGCCGCATTATTCACGTCATCACAATGGCGCGAGCGCTTCGCTGCGGCCATTTTTCCAATTCCACTTGCCGTTCGCCGCCGATACGCTAAACGATGTGATCAAACGGGATGGCACGGCCATCCGCGCCCGTTCCGCCCTGGCGGACAGCATGCAAGAGGAAAGACATGGCCTTCAATTTCAGGACGCTTGCCGCGACCGCCCTTATCGCCCTGCCGGTGGTCATGCCCACCTCGGCCGGCGCGCTCGATGATGCGCAGAAGAAGGAACTCGGCGCCTTCATCAAGGAATTCCTGATCGCCAATCCGGAAATCATGCTGGACGTGCAGGATGCGCTCGAGAAGAAGCAGCAGGAAGCACGCCTTCAGCAGGCCTCGGCGGCTGTCAAGGAAAACAAGGCGGCGCTGTTCTCGTCTGAACACGACATTGCGCTCGGCAATCCGAACGGCGACGTGACCGTCGTCGAGTTCTTCGACTACAATTGCGGCTACTGCAAGCGGGCGCTCTCGGACATGAACGACATCCTGTCGAAGGATAAGAACGTGCGCTTCGTGCTCAAGGAGTTCCCGATCCTCGGCCCGGATTCCGAAGCTGCGCACAAGGTTTCGGATGCCTTCCGCAAGATCGCACCGGAAAAATATGGCGATTTCCATCGCGCCCTGATGGGCGTCGACGGCCGGGCGGGCGAGGAAAGCGCGCTGGAAGTCGCCGCCTCGCTGGGCGTGACCGAAGAACAGATCCGCGCCAAGATGGCCGAGAGCCCGAACGACGCCTCGGTGCGCGAGGCCTATCAGCTCGCAACCAGCCTCGGCATCACCGGCACCCCGTCCTACATTGTCGGCGACGAGGCCGTGTTCGGCGCGATCGGATCCGAGGCGATCGAGAAGAAGCTCGCCAATGTCCGCTCCTGCGGGCAGACCACCTGCTGATCGGCGATCTCCGGATTGGCAACCGCGCCGCCTTAACCCTCCCCCCGATTTTCCGGGGACGAATGGCACCCGGGCCGCAAAGGGCTTTCCCTTGCGGCCCTCACGGTCTATAGGAGGCGGTTGAAAGTCGACGGAACCGTAGATGAGCAAGAGCATTTTCGTCCTGAACGGCCCCAATCTCAACGCGCTCGGAAAACGCGAGCCGGGGATTTACGGCGGCAAGACACTGGCGGACATCGAAGCCGAATGCGGTGCCGTTGGCGCGGAACTGGGCTTTTCCATCGATTTTCGCCAGTCGAACTACGAAGGCGTTCTGGTGGACTGGCTGCACGAAGCCGGCGATAAGGCTGCGGGCGTGGCGATCAATGCCGGTGCCTATACCCACACCTCGATCGCGCTGCACGATGCCATCCGGGCGATCGCCATTCCGGTCGTCGAGGTGCACATTTCCAATATCCACGCGCGGGAAGAGTTTCGGCACAAGTCGATGATCGCCCCCGCCACCAAGGGCATGATCTGCGGCTTCGGCCCGCACAGCTACATCCTGGCGCTCCACGCGCTGAAGAACATCACGCAATAACAAGAATACAGGACCCCTTTCCATGGCTGACAAGAAATCGGGAATCGATCAGGCGCTGATCCGTGATCTGGCAAACATCCTCAACGACACGGATCTCAGCGAGATCGAAGTCGAGCAGGACGACATCCGCATCCGCGTCTCGCGCGCCGCCCCCCAGATGATGGCGATGCCGCAGATGGCCTACCAGCAGGTGGCAGCACCTGCGCCGGCCGCACCGGCCGCTGCCGTCGTGGCCGCCGAGCCGGCCCGCAACCTTGCCAATGCCGTGACCGCGCCGATGGTCGGCACTGTCTATCTCGCTCCGGCTCCGGGCGCGCGCCCGTTCGTCGAAGTCGGCTCGATCGTCAAGGAAGGCCAGACGCTGCTCATCATCGAGGCGATGAAGACCATGAACCAGATCCCGGCGCCGCGCTCGGGCAAGGTCGTGGAAATCATTGTCGAAGACGCTCGCCCGGTCGAATACGGCGAGCCGCTGATCGTCATCGAGTAAGCCGATGACCATTTCCAAGATCCTCATCGCCAATCGCGGCGAAATCGCGCTCCGGGTGCTTCGCGCCTGCAAAGAGCTCGGTATCGCCACCGTCGCCGTTCACTCGACGGCCGACGCCGACGCGATGCATGTGCGCCTCGCCGACGAGAGCGTCTGCATCGGTCCGCCGCCCTCGCGTGACAGCTATCTCAACATCCACCAGATCGTGGCGGCCTGCGAGATCACCGGTGCCGACGCCGTCCATCCCGGCTACGGCTTCCTGTCGGAGAACGCCAAGTTCGCCGATATTCTCGATGCGCACGGCATCACCTTCATCGGGCCGACGGCGGAACATATCCGCCTGATGGGCGACAAGATCACCGCGAAGAAGACGGCGGTCGAGCTTGGCATTCCCGTCGTTCCGGGTTCCGACGGCGAGGTTCTGCCGGATAACGCGCTCGAGATTGCCCGCAAGATCGGCTTCCCCGTCCTCATCAAGGCCACCGCCGGCGGCGGCGGCCGCGGCATGAAGGTCGCGCGCACCGAGGCCGAGCTCGAAGAGGCCGTATCCACGGCCCGCTCCGAGGCGCTCGCCGCCTTCGGCAATGATGCGGTCTACATGGAAAAATATCTCGGCAAGCCGCGCCATATCGAGGTGCAGGTTGTCGGCGACGGTGAAGGCAATGCCATCCATCTCGGCGAACGCGACTGCTCGCTGCAGCGTCGCCACCAGAAGGTCTGGGAAGAGGCCAACTCCCCTGCCCTCAATGTCGAGCAGCGCATGAAGATCGGCCAGATCTGCGCCGACGCCATGAAGAAGATGAAGTACCGGGGCGCCGGCACGATCGAGTTCCTCTACGAGAACGGCGAGTTCTATTTCATCGAAATGAACACCCGTCTCCAGGTCGAACATCCGATCACCGAGGCCATCACCGGCATCGACCTGGTGCATGAACAGATCCGCGTCGCTTCCGGCGCCGGCCTGTCCGTCACGCAGGACGAGATCACCTTTTCCGGTCACGCCATCGAATGCCGCATCAATGCCGAGGATCCGCGCACCTTCGTGCCGTCCCCGGGCACGATCACGCATTTCCATGCGCCGGGCGGCTTGGGCGTTCGCGTCGATTCGGGCGCCTATGCCGGCTACAAGATCCCGCCCTACTACGACAGCCTGATCGGCAAGCTGATCGTGCACGGACGCACCCGAGTCGAGTGCATGATGCGCCTGCGCCGCGTTCTCGACGAATTCGTCGTGGACGGTATCAAGACCACGCTGCCGCTGTTCCAGGATCTGGTGGCCAACCAGGACATCGCCAACGGCGACTACGACATCCACTGGCTGGAAAACTATCTGGCCCGGACCGCACCATAAGGTGATGCAAGCATGGCAGGGCGCCGCAGCAGGGATCAGGGCATAACTCCGGAACTCCTGCTGCGCGCCTATTCCATCGGGCTCTTCCCGATGGCGGACGCCGCCGACGACCCGGAAATCTTCTGGGTCGAACCGGAAATGCGGGGCATCATCCCCCTCGACGCCTTTCACGTCTCCAAGAGCCTCGCCAAACTGATCCGCAAGAATCCCTTCGACATCCGCTTCAACACGGCCTTCGATGCCGTCGTCGCAAAATGCGCCGAGGAAGCGGACGACAGGCCGAGCACCTGGATCAACGTCACGATCAAACAGCTTTACGGCGAACTGCACCGGCTCGGCCATGCCCATTCCGTGGAAGCCTGGGAGGGAGAGACGCTGGTCGGCGGGCTCTACGGTGTATCGCTCGGCTCGGCCTTCTTTGGCGAAAGCATGTTTTCGCGACGCACCAACGCATCGAAGATCTGTCTCGTCCATCTGGTCGAGCAATTAAAGGCGCGCGGCTTCACTCTGCTCGATACCCAGTTCACGACCGAGCATCTGAAGACCTTCGGTGCGATCGACGTACCGAAGGCCGCCTATGGCAAGCTGCTGGAGAAGGCCGTCGCGGTGCCGGATATCGACTTTAACGCCTGAGGCGCGCGTTCACGCAAAGATCAGAAAAGCCCGACACCGGGCGGGGGTGCCGGTGCACCGGACGGCGGCAGCGGCTGGCCTTCCGGCATCGGTTCGCCATCCTGCGGGAAGCCGGCCGGAGGCAGTGCGTCACCGGGGATCTCGCCGGGGATTTCCTGCGGCGCATCAAGCGGCGGCACCTCGGCCGTTGCGGGCTGCTGCGCCGTTGCGGCGGCAGCCGGATCGCTTGCGGGTTGTCCCGAGGCTTGCGCAGCCGGCTGCTCTGCGGCCTTGGCCGGCTCCGGTGCCGCATGCGCGGCCTTCACGCCGGGCGGAGCCGGAACGTCGGACTTCTCCTTGCAGCCGGTCAGCCACACGTCATAAATCGCGTGCTCGACGGCATTCAACGCCGGGCTGTCGGCAAACATCCAGCCGGAGAAGATTCGGCGGATCTTGCGGTCGAGTGTGATCTCGTCGACCTCGATGAAGGCGTCGATCTTTTGCGCTTCGCTCTCGTCGCGGGAATAGCAGACCTTCGGCGTCACCTGCAGGGCGCCGAACTGCACGGTCTCGTCGATATAAACGTCGAAGGAGGTGATGCGGCCGGTGATCTTGTCGATACCGGCAAACTCGGCCACCGGGTTGGAGATGCGCTCTGCAAAAGCCGGGGCGACGTCAACCAGAATGCCGATGGATGCGGCGGCGCCGATCACAGCCAGGGTTGAGCCACGCCCGATACGCTTCATGTCTGCCATTCTCCAGCCTTCGATCATGGGCCCGCGATCAGCGCGGCCCCACACTGAGGCCCTAGAACCGAATTGTGGCCAAATCGGGTGTCAGTTGCCGGGGGTCCAGGCGTCGTAGTCGCCGGTGACGCGGGGGCGCTCGCCGGTCGCAGCCAGCGAGCCCTGCGGACGGTAGGCGTTCGGCGTGCCGGTGCCATTGGCGCGGTGCGGCTTCTGCCATTCCGCCGCCTTGTAGTCTTCCTTGGACGGCGGAACGTCGGTGCGATAGTGCATCCAGCCATGCCAGCCGGCCGGAATGCTCGAGGCGTCGGCATAGCCCTTGTAGATGACCCAGCGGCGCGGCAGGCCGAAGGTCGTCATGCCGCCTTCATAATAGATGTTGCCGAACTGGTCTTCGCCGACTTTCTTGCCCTTGCGCCAGGTGAAGAAACGCGTGCCCATGGTCTGACCGTTCCACCAGGTGAAAAGTTCCAACAGAAGCTGCTTCATGTCTCGTCCTTGGCTCCGGGCCGTATCGGCCAGCGGCTTGTCATCGTTCTCCGCTTATGCCGCCTCGGCGGGCCGTTGTCCAGTGATTCGCCGCGATGCGGCACTCATTTCAGCTTGTACTTGAAGCCGAAATGGCTCTTGGCGAAACCCAGTCTCTCGTAGAAGCGATGGGCGTCAATGCGGGCAGCGTTCGACGTCAGCTGGACCTGGCGAAGGCCAAGCCGACGCGCTTCGTCGAGGCAGAAACCGATCATCTGCGCACCAATGCCGCGGCCGCGCATGTCGGCCCGCGTCTGCACCGCCTCGACGATCATCGATGTGCCGCCGCGCCCGGTCAGCGTCGTCGTCAGCAGCGTCTGGAAGGTGCCGACGATTGCGCCATCGCGTTCGGCGACATAGAGCGTCTCGCGCGGCGTCTGTTCAAGCGTGCGGAAAGCCTGCAGATAGTCGGCACGGGCCGTCTCGTCGGTGGTGTCGCCATGGCCGCCGATGTCGTCGGAGGCGAGAATGACGACAATCGCCTCAAGATCCTGCTCCGTCGCCGGCCGAATGATGATCGTCGCTGCTTGCATATTCTTCCCTTCTCAGCCTTACTCTGAGCGAGCTTTAGGGGGCCATGGGGAGAGCCATATGACAAAAGGACGGTTTTACACGCTTATTTTCGCAGCGACGCTGTCGGCGACGGGGGCTTTCGCCGAAGACGGCGGCCGCAAGGGGATCGCCTTCGTGCAGGCGCCGGAGATGTCGAGCGGTGTCTGCGCCGGCAAGGACGCGGCCAGCGCCTTCGACTGCGCCAAGAAGCAATGCATCGACGGCGGCGGCACGCAGGAAGACTGCCTGGAGCAGGCCTATTGCTTCCCCGGACGCTACAGCGTCGATGTGTTCATGCAATCGTCGGAAGGACCGCACTGGCACGAGTTCTATTGCGGCTGGGACAGCAAGGAGCTGGCCCTGGCGGCCGCCAAGGTTGCCTGCGACAACGGCAAGCGGACCGATCTCATCGAGTGCACGCCGGTCATGCTCTATGACGAGGACGGCAATTCGGAAGAAGTGCCGATGGACAACTGAGCGGCGCGGCAGCGGCCGCGTCAATCAGCCGAGACGCTTTTCCATGATGATCGCCGGCAGTCCGCTGTCGGGCCCGCCGCAGCTTGTCGTGCGGTCCACCTCGGCAAAGCCGTGCGCCTCGTAGAAGGCGACGGCGGCCGTGTTGCGCGGCTCCACCTCGAGCCGCATGATCTCGGCATCGGGAAAGCAGGTTTCGAGCTCGGCGAAGAGGTCGCGGCCGACGCCCATGCGCTGGCAGGACGGCCGCACGTAGAGCTGATGCAGGAAAGCGGTCTTGGCCATCTTCGTCGACATGGCCGCATAGGCCATGCCGCCCAGCTGGCGACCGTCATCGGCCACCAGGAACTCGCCGCCCTTCTTTTCGATCCGCGCCTTCAGCGCCGGGATCGAATGCCAGGCGTCCACCAGTTCGCGCACCTTGGCCTCACCGTAGAGCGGGTCATAGGTGGCGTGAAAGGTCTCCGACAGCAGGACGCGGAGGGCTTCCGCATCATGGAGGCTGGCGGTGCGCACGAAGAACAAGGGCTTATTCCTCGACAATACCGAGCTTGGCCTTGACCAGCGCCTGGACGGCCTGGGGATTGGCCTTGCCGCCGGTTGCCTTCATCACCTGGCCGACGAACCAGCCGGCAAGCGTCGGCTTGGCCAGCACCTTGGCGACTTGGTCGGGGTTGGCGGCGATGATCTCGTCGACGGCCTTTTCGATGGCGCCGGTGTCGGTGACCTGCTTCATGCCGCGGGTATCGACGATCTCGGCCGGGTCGCCGCCTTCGTTCCAGACGATCTCGAACAGGTCCTTGGCGATCTTGCCGGAGATGGTCTCGGCCTTGATGAGGTCGATGATGCCGCCGAGTTGGGCGGGCGAAACCGGAGTCTCTTCAATGGCTTTGCCGGCTTTGTTCAAGGCGCCGAGCAGGTCGTTGATGACCCAGTTGGCGGCCGTCTTGCCGTCGCGGCCTTCGGCCACGGCTTCGAAATAGTCGGCAATCGCCTTTTCCGAGACGAGCACGGAGGCGTCGTAGACCGAGAGACCCAACTCGCGCACGAAACGGGCCTTCTTGTCGTCCGGCAGTTCCGGCAAGTCCTTCTTCAAGGCCTCGATGAAGGCGTCGTCGAATTCGAGCGGCAGCAGGTCCGGATCGGGGAAGTAGCGATAATCATGCGCGTCTTCCTTGGAGCGCATGGAGCGCGTCTCGCCCTTGTTCGGGTCGAACAGGCGGGTCTCCTGATCGATCACGCCGCCGTCCTCGAGGATGGCGATCTGGCGACGGGCCTCGTATTCGATCGCCTGGCCGATGAAGCGGATCGAGTTGACGTTCTTGATCTCGCAGCGCGTGCCGAACTCGCCGCCCGGCTTGCGCACGGAGACGTTGACGTCGGCGCGCATCGAGCCCTCGTCCATGTTGCCGTCGCAGGTGCCGAGATAGCGCACGATCGAGCGCAGCTTGGTCATATAGGCCTTGGCTTCGTCGGACGAGCGCATGTCGGGCTTCGACACGATCTCCATCAGCGCGACGCCGGAACGGTTGAGGTCGACATAGGACATGGTCGGATGCTGGTCGTGCATCGACTTGCCGGCGTCCTGTTCCAGATGAAGGCGCTCGATGCCGATCTCGATGTCCTCGAAATTGCCCTGACGGTCGGGACCGAGCGAGATGATGATCTTGCCCTCGCCGACGATCGGATCCTTGAACTGCGAGATCTGATAGCCCTGCGGCAGGTCCGGATAGAAGTAGTTCTTGCGATCGAAGATCGAGCGCTTGTTGATCTGGGCTTTCAGGCCAAGACCGGTGCGCACGGCCTGCGCCACACATTCCTCGTTGATCACCGGCAACATGCCGGGCATGGCGGCATCAACGAGCGAGACGTTGGAGTTCGGGGCATTGCCGAAGGTCGTCGACGCGCCCGAGAACAGCTTCGAATTGCTCGTCACCTGGGCGTGGACTTCCATGCCGATGACGATTTCCCAGTCACCGGTGGCACCGGGGATCAAACGTTTCGGATCGGGCGTGCGGGTGTCAACAAGGGTCATCGGCTGCTCGTGTCATGCGTGGATTTCTCAAGCCCGTGAGGTAGAACAATTGCGACGGTGGCGCAAGGCTTGTGCGGTCCGCGACCACGGCTCCGGCCACGCACAAAACGTTAAACGGGAGCGGCTAGACTGGTGCCCATGACCTCTGCAAACCTGGCCATCCTTGTGGCGATCGCCGCGCTCTACAATGCCGTCGTCTTTGGCGTCTATGCCTTCGACAAGGCGGCGGCGCGCAATGGCGACTGGCGGGTGCGGGAATCCACCCTGATCTGGCTCGCGGTGCTCGGCGGCGGGATCGGCGCGTTCCTTAGCCAGCGGCTGCTGCGGCACAAGACGCGCAAGCCGCCCTTTCATGTGGTGCTGCCTGCACTGTTCGTGCTTCAGGTTGTCCTCGGCATTGCCACGCTTCTCGCCCCGGAGACAGCTCTTGCCGCCATCCGAGCCGGCATACAGGCCTTTGCGGGACGCTAAAACTCCTGGCCGTAGGCGCGCGAGGCAACTTCGGCCAATTGCTTGGAAAGACCGACGGACTGGACGTCGCGGTCGAGCTTCGGATTGTAGGCGACCGTCAGCCAGTGCACGGAGTAGCCGTGCTTTTCAAAGAAATGCAGTGCCTCCTCGTTGCGTGCATGGGTCTGGAGGCTCGCCTTGGCAAACCCCTGATGCACGATCTCCTTCTCGATTTCCGCAAGCAGGGCGCTACCGAGTCCCATGCCCTGAAACTCCGGATCGATCCAGAAATCGGTGATATTCTCATCCAGATCCTCGCGCGCGGCCCAGCCGGCGGGCTGGGTATTCAGTTCGATGACGGAAATCGTCAGCCAGGCGGAACTGGTGAAATTGATGAAGGCCGCGCGCGCGTTCTCGACCATGGCCCGCGTCTCGCCGACCGGGATCATGGCCTTTTCCCAGGCGCGAAAGCCGATACCGGCCAGGAGCTCCGCTTCGTCGCGGCGAGCATTGCGTATGGTGATCATCGGCACCCCATGTTTGTCGACCAGTAGAGCATCGTCGATCGGGTTTTGCCAGCGTCCGCCGACGGTTCGTGGAAAAGCTGAAAATCTTTCAACAGTTACAATCGTTTGAAGGACCAGGGCGATTGGTGTCGGCCCGGGGCGGTGCCCACGGCGCAGGCTGTGCACCGTGACCGATTCGCCACGCCCGCCGCCAGGACGCCGTGTCGCGGTCGCTTGGGCTTGACGTCGCGCGCCGCAGCGCCCATTTCTCAACGTGCAATCAATGGAGTGTGGATGTTCGGTTCGTCCGAGACCCGGTAAAGGCCCCTGCCCGCGATCAATGGTGATCTGCGCGCTCGGGCCCGAAAAAAAGCGAAGCCCCGACGCCTTCAATCGGCGCCGGTAACGTTTTTGCGCGCTCGCTCGTGCGAGCGCTTCTCCGGATCAGTACCATGGACATCTCCCGCGCCGAACAGCGCATCCTCCACCTGCTCGCCCAGGGCGGGCGCATCGAACTTACCCGTGACGACAACCGCAGAATCGAGAAGATTCAGCTCTTCACCCGCGAAGGCTGGGTGTTCAGCGGCCTCAACGTCATCGCCTTCCGCAAGCTGAAGCAGAAGAAGGCGATCAAGTCACAGGGCGGCAAGCCTTACCGCATTACCGAACACGGCCTCGTGCTGGTCAGGTCACAGCCGGACAACCGGTGAGGGTCGCGCTGGCAACGGCAGGACCTCCTGCCGTTGCCAGCCATTACATTTGTAGTTACAACACCTCATGAGTCTCGAGTGGGACGAGGCGAAGAACCGGATCAATCGTCAGAAGCACGGCATCTCATTTGAAGAAGCCTGCCTGATTTTCGACGGGGCGGTCTTCAGCGCGAAGGACGAGCGCTTCGCCTATGGCGAGGAACGCATCATCAGCATCGGCGCAATCACGACGCTGGTCATTGTCGTCGTCGTTCACACGGACCGAAACGGCTCGATCCGTATTATTTCGGCTCGGCTTGCGAACAGAAAGGAAAGGACTCGCTATCATGCCCATCTCTCAGGCGAGACTGAAGGAACTGGCGGCTCGATCTGACGAGGAGATCGACGACAGCGACATTCCGGAACTGGACGAGGCCTTCTTCGAAAAGGCGAAACTTGTAAGGCCGGCGGCGGACAAGCGGCAGATCACCATGCGGGTCGATGCCGACGTCCTGGACTGGTTTCGCGGCCAAGGCAAAGGCTATCAGACGCATATGAACGCAGTGCTGAAGGCCTACATGTTGTCGGAACGCAAGAGCTGAGTAAAATGCCGACCTTGCGGGCTACCTCCGGCAGTCAGAGCGGCTTCTCCAGGTGTGACTTCTCGACATCCATCCCCATCGCCTCTGACGACTCCATACCCTGCCACACGAGGACGAAGCCGCAGCGCTCGTAGAGCCGGATGGCGCCCAAATTCCGGGCATGGGTGGCGATGCGCGCGCACTCGACACCCTCGTGCCTCATCAGAGAGAATACGTGTTCGAGAAGCGCCCTGCCGACGCCCCTCCCCTGGCAATCGGGATCAACCCACAGGTCCGAGACATAGTCGGCCTCGCCATCGCGAGCGATCCAGCCGACGATCTCGCCATCGCTTTCGGCAACAAGGATAACCTTGGAACCGGTCACGGCGAAGTCGCGGAACGCGGAGCACACGCGCTCCGACACATCGGCGCCGAAGTTGTTCAAAACGGGGTTCGCCGCCCAGGCGGCAAAGCCCCCTTCGCCGACGCGGTCCGCGTCGGCCTCGGTCATCGGTCGGATCTGGACCCGGCTTACCACCACTTCGCAGGCGTGAACTTGCCGGCGGCCTGTTCGATGACGTGGGCGGTCTTGAACAGGGTTTCCTCTTCGAACGGCTTGCCGATGAGCTGCAGGCCAAGCGGCAGGCCCTTCGAGTCGAGGCCGGCCGGCACCGACAGACCCGGAAGGCCGGCCATGTTGACGGTCACCGTGAAGATGTCGTTGAGGTACATCTTGACCGGATCGGCGGCCAGTTCCTTGTCGCCGATGGCGAAGGCCGAAGACGGGGTTGCCGGGGTCAGGATCGCATCGACACCGGCATGGAAAGCCAGTTCGAAGTCACGCTTGATCAGGGTCCGGACCTTCTGCGCCTGGAGGTAATAGGCGTCATAGTAGCCGGCCGAGAGCACATAGGTGCCGATCATGATGCGGCGCTTGACCTCGGTGCCGAAGCCGGCGGCGCGGGTCTTCTCGTACATGTCGGCAATGTCCTTGCCGTCGACGCGCAGGCCGTAGCGCACGCCGTCATAGCGGGCGAGGTTCGACGAGGCCTCGGCGGGCGCGACGATGTAGTAGGCCGGAAGCGCATACTTGGTGTGCGGAAGCGAAATGTCGACGATCTCGGCGCCGGCATCCTTCAGCCAGGCGATGCCCTGGCTCCAGAGCGTCTCGATCTCGCCCGGCATGCCGTCGACGCGGTATTCCTTCGGGATACCGATCTTCATGCCCTTCAGCGACTGGCCGAGCGCCGCTTCGTAATCCGGCACCGGCAGATCGACGGAGGTGGTGTCCTTGGCGTCCACGCTTGCCATCGACTTCAGAAGAATGGCGGCGTCGCGCACATCGCGTGCGATCGGGCCGGCCTGATCGAGCGAGGAGGCAAAGGCGATCGTGCCCCAGCGCGAGCAGCGGCCATAGGTCGGCTTGATGCCAACGGTGCCGGTAAACGCTGCCGGCTGGCGGATCGAGCCGCCGGTGTCGGTCGCGGTCGCGCCGGCGCAGAGATGGGCTGCCACGGCAGCGGCCGAACCGCCGGACGAGCCGCCCGGCACCAGCTTTTCGTCGGAGCCCTTGGCCTTCCACGGATTGACGACCGGTCCGTAATGGGACGTCTCGTTGGACGAACCCATAGCGAACTCGTCCATGTTCAGCTTGCCGAGCATCACCGCACCGTCGTCCCAGAGGTTCTGGGTGACGGTCGATTCGTATTTCGGCTTGAAGCGGTTCAGGATGTCCGAGCAGGCCTGGGTGTGGACATCGCGGGTCGCAAAGAGGTCCTTGATGCCGAGCGGAATACCTTCGAGTGCGCCTGCCTTGCCCTCGGCAATGCGTGCGTCCGAAGCCTTGGCCATGGCGCGGGCCTGGTCGGCAGTGACCGTCACATAGGCATTGATGGCGTCATTGGCGGCCTCGATCGCCTGGATATAGGCGTCCGTCAGTTCGACGGCCTTGATTTCCTTGGCCACCAGTTTGGCGCGGGCTTCGGCGATGGTGAGGCTGGTCAGTTCGCTCATGGGGTCGGTTCACTTCAGAATGCGGCGCTCGGCTTCAAGCGCCCGGATAGCGGGATCGGCGGCGACGGGAGGCGGCGGGCGCCCTCCCGTTTATTCAACCACCTTCGGCACCAGGAAGAAGTTGCGGTCGGTTTCCGGCGCATTGGCGACAATGTCGTCGGCCTTGTTGCCGTCGTTGACGACGTCCTGGCGCTTCTTCATCGCCATCGGCGTCACCGACGTCATGGGCTCGACGCCGGAAACGTCCACTTCGGACAGCTGTTCGACGAAACCGAGGATGCCGTTGAGCTCACCCATCATCCGTTCAGCCTCATCTTCGCTCAGTGCGATGCGAGCCAGGTGCGCGACGCGCTTGACGGTCTTGAGATCAACGGACATCGGTATTCTCCAGGTCTTCTGTTTCCTCCGCTATAATGGCCGCCAAGCTCAGGCGCAACGGGGGAATTGTCAGACCTCGACGCTATCGCCGGCCGTCGGCGCGATCACCCGGCTGCGGGTGCCTTCCATGCCGAGCAGGAACTTTTCCGGGGTCTGGTCGATGATCGGGAACGAGCCGTAGTGGCAGGGGATCGCCACCTTGAAGTCGAAGAAACGCTGGCAGGCCAGTGCCGCCACCGCCCCGCCCATGGTGAAGCGATCACCGATCGGGACAAGACCGATGTCGGGCTGGTGCAGTTCGTTGATCAGCTTCATGTCGGAGAAGATGTCGGTATCGCCCATGTGCAGGACCGAGGCATCGCCATCGACATGGATCATCAGCCCGTTGGCATTGCCCAGCGCATGCGAAACGCCGTCCTCGGTGATCTGGGCAGAGGAATGGAGCGCATTGGTGAAGGTGACGCTGAAGCCGTCAAAGCCGATCGTGCCACCGGTATTTCCGGCTTCAAGCTTGGAGACGCCCTTGGAGCCGAGCCAGGCCGCGAGATCCGCATTGGCCAGAACGGTCGCCCCGGTCTCGACCGCCAGGCGCACCGTGTCGCCGACATGGTCGCCGTGACCATGGGTTAGAAGGATGTGGGTGACGCCGGAGACGCTGTCCTTGGCGCTCAGCCCGGCAAAGCCGGGATTGCCGGTCAGAAACGGATCGATCAGAATGCTTGCCTTGGCGATGTCCAGGCGAAATGCGGAATGGCCGAGCCACGTGATCTTCATGAGAATCTCCCTTCGGTGCGTTGCGCGGAATATAGGTCAAGCAGGCCCTTCGGCAACGGGGGTTTCAGCCCGATCCGCCCCGCATCGGTTGCGCCTGCGGCAAGCGTAGGATAAGCGGCAACGGGCAGGCCCCGAGCCTGCGGGCCGCCCTTACCGCTCCGGTCGTCCGGCCGACCTTCAACACCAGCGAACGTGGAGACCAGCATGGCCGCCGACGATGACGAATATGTATATGACGAAGCGACGGGCGAATGGCGCCCGGCTTCGGAAGTGGCCGCCGCCGCCAACAGCAAGCCGGTTGCCAAGGACGCCGCCGGCAATGTGCTCGCCGATGGCGATTCGGTGACGCTGATCAAGGATCTCAAGGTCAAGGGCGCCGGCCAGACGCTCAAGCAGGGAACCGTGATCCGCTCGATCCGGCTGACGGATGATCCCGAAGAGATCGACTGCCGTCACGACACGATCAAGGGCCTCGTCCTCAGGACCGAGTTCGTCCGCAAGCGCTGAAGACCGAGAGGCTGCCGCATGGCCACGCTCACCATCGAAGAACTGGCAGACATGCTGCAGCCCGGTCAGCCGGTTGCAGGGCTCGACCTCGGCACCAAGACAATCGGACTGTCCATGTCCGATCTCGGGCGGCGCTTCGCGACCCCGAGGCCGGTGCTGAAACGGGTGAAGTTCACTCAGGACGCCGAAGCGCTTCTGGCCTTTGCCACAAAGGAGAAGGTCGCGGCCTTCGTCATCGGCCTGCCGATGAACATGGACGGCTCCGCCGGCCCCCGGGTCCAGGCGACGCGCGCCTTCGTGCGCTCGATGTCGGAAAAGACAGACATACCCTTCGTATTCTGGGACGAGCGGCTGTCGACGGTTGCGGCGGAACGCGCCCTTCTGGAGATGGATGTCTCAAGGGCCAAGCGTAGCGAGCGGATCGATTCCGCCGCCGCGAGCTTCATTCTTCAGGGCGCCTTGGACAGGTTGTCGGCGCTCGGCAGGACGACCGGATTGAGCTTGGACGAAGCCTGACGGGCGGCCCACCAGGCGGCGATCTTCTTGCGCCGGCGATAGCCGATGATCGCGAAGACAATGGTGCTGTCGACGGCAATGGCCCGCGCCACCAGCGGCGGAATGGTTTCCGGCGGTAGTCCAAGCACCTTGCCGTAGACGGCAAAGACGAGATCATGGGCCTGCCGGGTCAGCATGAAGATGCCGAAATTCATGTCGTAGTAGGACAGGCTGTACCAGCTGCCGAGCAGCAGGATCGGCAATGCCCACAGAACCAGAAATACCTTCATGCGGGTCTCCCCTTCCATCGCTCGGTCGCAGCGCCCGACCCCGTCCGAAGATCGGGAAAGGCCTGAACCAGCCAGGTCGATGCCGCCATCGCGCTCAACACCACGGCCGGAACCGCGATATCCAGCGCCAGGCCTGCAAAAAACGCGGCCATGACGACGGTCAACGTCACTCTTGCCATTGCGGTTCCCATTGCGAAGGTTCGATTCCCTGTCCCGTACGAACCCGAAACTGGCCTGTTAACCGAGACCTCGCAACGTAAACCCTTTGTTAAGGTTAACGGCGCCTGGGGATAATTCAAGGCGACGGTGACGCGGCCCCATGACTTCTGGCCATCGAGCGGGAGCGGCGGATTGCCTCGCCCCGCTTATGCCTGCTAAGCGGAGCGCGCCCCTCCCCTTGCGCTTGTCGAAAGCCCGTCATGCTCCTGATCTTCGAAAGCATCCTGCCGATCTTCCTGCTGGTCCTGCTAGGCGCGCTTCTCAAGCGCTGGCCGCGGATCAGCGACAATCTCTGGGGCGGGCTGGAACAGTTCGGCTTTTATGTGCTCTTCCCGGCCCTCCTGTTCGAAACGCTGGCCAAGGCCGATTTCTCCACGATGGATACCGGCGCCGTCGGCACAAGCGCCGTGCTCTCGGTCTGCGTGATGTCGGCGCTGGTGCTGGCGCTCTGGCAGCCGCTGCGCCGGCTCGGCATCTCTGCACCGGCCTTCACCTCGATCTTCCAGACGGCGACGCGCTGGAATGCCTTCATGGCACTCGCCATCGCCGAGAAGCTGTTCGGCCAGCAGGGCCTGACGCTGATCGCGGTGGTCATGGCGGTCAACATCATCCCGCTCAACGTCATCAATGTCGGCGTGATGATCTGGTTTTCCGATGATGGCCGCAGCTTCAAGGATCTGGTGGTCCGCATCGTCTCCAACCCGATCATCCTCGGCGCGGCGCTCGGCGTGGTGGTTAATATCGCCGGTATCACCGTCTACGAGCCGCTGATGACCGCGGTCGATCTCGTCGCGCGCTCCTCGCTCGGACTCGGGCTCATCATGGTGGGCGCGGGGCTGAGAATCATGGATGCCCTCAAGCCGCAGGCCAACGTGATTCTGGCAACCACGCTCAAGCTTCTGGTCTTCCCGCTGGTCATCACCGGCATCGCGCTACTGCTCGGCGTCGAAGGCGACACGCTGACCATGCTGGCACTATCGGCCGCGGTGCCGACCGCCATGAACGGCTATCTGCTGGCCAAGCAGATGGGGGGCGATGCGCCGCTTTACGCGGCAGCGGCCACCGTCCAGACGGTCGCCGCCGTCGTCACCATTCCGCTGGTGCTCTACTTCTCCGGTCAGCTCGCAGCAGGATAAAGCAGGTCGAGCACGTAACGGGCGTCGAAGCGGGCGTCGAGCACGCCATAGGTATGGCGCCAGCCGCCGGCCAGGCGGGATTCGAGGAAAGCGTCGGCGATCTTGCCCGCACCGAGCTTGTAGAGCTCGGCAGCGGCAGCCGCCAGCGCCAGCTGCTCGATCAGCAGCCGGGCCGCACCCTCGTCGCGCTCGGCCAGAGCGGTTGCGGCGCGCAGGACTTCGACCGTCTTCTTGCCCGAGGCGCCAAGATCGCGCTCCAGACCGGCAAAGATGGTTTCGAACAGATCCTTGCCCCGACCCAGCACCCGCAGCAGATCGAGCGCCATGACATTTCCGGAGCCTTCCCAGATGGCGTTGACCGGGGCCTCGCGATAGTGGCGGGCGATCGGCCGTTCCTCGATGTAGCCGCTGCCGCCGATGCACTCCATCGCCTCGTAGATCAGCGCTGGCGCCATCTTGCAGATCCAGTACTTGACGACCGGCGTCATCACCCGCGCATAGGCGGCATCCACGGCATTCTCGCGGGCGCGGTCGAAGGAATCGGCGAGCTTCAGCGCCAGCGCGGTGGCGGCGGCGACGTCGAGCGCCATGTCGGCCAAGACACGCGCCATCAGCGGCTGGTCGATCAGCTTCTTGCCGAACACCGAGCGGCCGCGAACATGGTGCACCGCCTCGGCCATCGAGGCGCGCATGATCCCGGCCGAGGCCAGCGCGCAGTCAAGCCGGGTCAGAGTGACCATGTCGAGGATGGTGCGAATGCCGTCGCCGGGCGTGCCGAGCAGGAAGCCAAAGGTTTCAGAGAACTCCACTTCCGAGGAGGCGTTCGAGCGGTTGCCGATCTTGTCCTTCAGGCGCTGGAATTCGAGGCCGTTGGCCGAGCCGTCCTCCAGCAGACGCGGAACCAGGAAACAGCCCATGCCGTCCTTGGTCTGGGCCAGCATGACGAAGGCATCGCTCATCGGCGCCGACATGAACCATTTGTGGCCCGACAGACGGTAGATGCCCTCGCCGACCCGTTCGCCCCTGGAGGTGTTGGCGCGAACATCGGTGCCGCCCTGCTTCTCGGTCATGCCCATGCCAATGGTGACGGCGGTCTTCTGCATGGCCGGCTTGTTGGACGAGTCGTACTTGCGCGACAGGATCTTCGGCGCCCACTCCTTCTGCACATGCGGCGACGCGACGAGGGCGGCGACCGAGGCGCTGGTCATGGTGAGCGGGCACAGATGACCGCATTCCAGCTGGGCAGTGAGGAAGAAGCGCACCGCACGCGCCAGGTGCTCGTGACCGCGTGCATCGGGCTGGTTTTCCCAGACCGAGGAGTGCAACCCGATCGACATGGAACGGCGCATCAGCGCATGCCAGGCCGGATGGAATTCGACCACGTCCAGGCGTTCGCCCCGAACCCCGTGGGTGCGCAACTGCGGCGGGCTCTGGTTGGCCATGCGCGCCAGTTCCTGCGCCTCGTGCGAGGTCACATACTTGCCGATGACGTCGTATTCCTCGCGCACGCTGCGCGACAGGCCGGAGGACAGGTCGACCAGCAGCGGATCGGCGCGATAGGCGTTGATACCGGACCAGGGCTTGGGCTGGTTCAGTTCGGCGAGCTTTTCTTCAGTCCGGTTCATTGGGGTCATGCCGATCCTCTAGCGGAATTCGATTCGTTTTACATGGGGACCGCGCTTCTATCCACATAGCATATGCTTGCCCCCTGCCCCCTCCTTCTTTATAGACCCCGTGACATCTCTGGAGGACGTCCATGGTCTTCTTTCCCCATCGCCATCTCATCGGCATCAAGGGCCTCACCGAGCAGGACATTACCTATCTGCTCGACAAGGCCGACGAGGCCGTCAAAATCAGCCGCCAGCGGGAGAAGAAGACTTCCACGCTGCGCGGCCTCACCCAGATCAACCTCTTCTTCGAAGCCTCGACCCGGACGCAGTCCTCGTTCGAGCTCGCCGGAAAACGGCTTGGTGCCGACGTTATGAACATGTCGGTCGGCAATTCTTCTGTGAAGAAGGGCGAAACGCTGATCGACACAGCGATGACGCTGAACGCCATGCGTCCCGACGTGCTGGTGGTGCGCCATTCCTCGGCCGGTGCTGCCGCCCTTCTCGCGCAGAAGGTCGCCTGCTCCGTCGTCAATGCCGGCGACGGCCAGCACGAGCATCCGACCCAGGCCCTGCTCGACGCGCTCACCATCCGGCGCGCCAAGGGCAAGCTGTCGCGCATCATCGTGGCGATCTGCGGCGACGTGCTGCATTCGCGCGTCGCGCGCTCCAACATCCTGCTGCTCAACGCCATGGGCGCGCGGGTCCGCGTGGTCGCACCGGCCACGCTTTTGCCGACCGGCATTGCCGACATGGGCGTCGAGGTCTTCCACGACATGAAGGAAGGCCTGAAGGACGCGGATGTCGTGATGATGTTGCGCCTGCAGCGCGAGCGCATGTCCGGCGCCTTCGTGCCGTCCGTGCGCGAATACTTCCACTTCTATGGTCTCGACGCGGAAAAGCTTAAAGCCGCGAAGGAGGATGCGCTGGTCATGCATCCCGGCCCGATGAACCGCGGCGTCGAAATCGCCTCCGAAGTGGCGGACGGCCCGCAGAGCGTCATCGAACAGCAGGTGGAGATGGGGGTCGCGGTGCGCATGGCGGTGATGGAAGCGCTGCTCGTGTCGCAGAACCAGGGTCCCCGCAGCGAAGGAATGGGCGCATGAACCGGCCGCTCGTCTTGAAAAATGCCCGCATCGTCGACCCGTCGCGCCAACTCGACGCCGTCGGCACGATCATCGTCGGTGACGACGGCCGCGTGCTCGCGAGCGGGGCCGATGCGCAGAACCAGGGCGCGCCCGACGGCGCCGAAATCCGTGATTGCACCGGTCTCACCGCCGTTCCCGGGCTGGTCGATGCCCGCGTCTTCGTCGGCGAGCCGGGCGCCGAGCATCGCGAGACGATCGCCTCGGCAAGCCGGGCGGCCGCGGCCGGTGGCGTTACCTCCTTCATCATGATGCCCGACACCGATCCGGTGATCGATGACATCGCGCTCGTCGAGTTCGTCAAGAAGACCGCGCGCGACACCGCGATCGTCAATGTCTATCCGGCAGCGGCGCTGACCAAGGATCTCGCCGGCGGCGAAATGACCGAGATCGGGCTGCTGCAGCAGGCGGGCGCCGTCGCCTTCACCAATGGCCGCCACGGCCTTGCCGACAGCCAGGTCCTGCGCCGCGCCATGACCTATGCCGCCGAGTTCGGTGCCGTGATCGATCTGGAGCCGCGCGAGCGTTATCTCGGCAACGGCGTGATGAATGCCGGGCTGTTTGCCAGCTGGCTCGGCCTCTCCGGTGTGCCGAAGGAGGCCGAGATCATTCCGCTCGAGCGCGACCTGCGCATTGCCGGTCTGACGGGCGCAAAATTCCATTCGTCCGAGATCTCGGTTCCGGAATCGGCAGAGGCGATCCGCGTCGCCCGCGCCCGTGGCGCCAAGGTCACCTGCGGCATTTCGATCAACCACCTGGCGCTCAACGAAAACGACATCGGCGAATACCGCACCTTCTTCAAGATGACGCCGCCGCTGCGCTCGGAAGACGACCGCATGGCCATGGTCAACGCGATCGCCGACGGCACCGTCGACATCATCGTCTCGGCGCACGACCCGCAGGACGTCGACACCAAGCGCCTGCCGTTTGCCGATGCGGCAGACGGCGCGGTCGGGCTGGAAACGCTTCTGTCGGCAGCCCTTCGCCTTCATCACAGCGGCCATGTGCCGCTCATGCGGCTGATCGACGCGCTCTCGACGCGTCCGGCCGAGATCTTCGGTATCGACGCCGGTTCGCTGCGTCCGGGCGCCAGGGCCGACATCACCCTGATCGACCTGGACGAACCGTGGCTGGTCGCCAAGGACATGCTATTGTCCCGGTCGAAGAACACGCCGTTCGAGGATGCCCGCTTCTCCGGCCGCGCGGTCGCGACCTATGTCGCCGGCAAGTGCGTGCATTCACTGTAACCGAGCCAGAAGGGGGAGCTTGTGGCCAGCGTCAATTTTCTCGCAATCGGATGGCCGGCGCTCATTGCCGTGCTGAGCCTCGGATACCTGCTGGGCTCGATCCCCTTCGGGCTTCTGCTGACCCGCATGGCCGGTCATGGCGACCTGCGATCGATCGGCTCGGGCAATATCGGCGCGACCAATGTACTGCGCACCGGCAACAAGAAGCTCGCCGCCGCGACGCTCTTGCTCGACGCGCTGAAGGCGACCGTCGCCGCCGTCATCGCCCAGGCGGTGTTCGGCCAGAATGCCGGCCTCATCGCCGGCTTTGCCGCCTTCATCGGCCATCTCTTTCCGATCTGGCTCGGCTTCAAGGGCGGCAAGGGCGTCGCGACCTATATCGGCACGCTGCTCGGCGTCGCGCCATTGATGGTTCCGGTGTTTGCGGTCGTCTGGCTGACGCTCGCCTTTACCACCCGCTACTCCTCGCTGTCCGCTCTGGTTGCAACCCTTGTCATTCCGGTTGTATTGTGGATACTGGGCATGCCGGAAGCTGCGATGGTCACCGCCGTCATGACGGCGATCACCTACTGGCGCCACAAGGCCAATATCGAGCGACTGATCGCAGGAACCGAAAGCAAGATCGGCAACAAGGGATGAGGTCATGCCGGAACGCAGCGCAAGTCGAACGGGGATTGCGCTGACGGACCGGCAAAGGATCAGCTGGCTGAGGCTGATCCGTAGCGACAATGTGGGCCCCGCGACCTTTCGCGATCTCATCAATCATTTCGGAACGGCGGAGACGGCGCTGGCCATGCTGCCGGAACTTTCCCGCCGCGGCGGCTCCACGCGCGCCGTGCGCATCGCAACCGAAGCGGAAGCCGAGCAGGAACTGGAAAGGGCCTTGCGCTTCGGCGCGCGCTTCCTCGGCATCGGCGAGCCTGGCTATCCGCCCGCCCTGCGGCAAATCGACGGCGCACCGCCGCTTCTCGCCGTCAAGGGCGACCTTGCGGTCACCGGGCTTCCGGCGGTGGGCATTGTCGGTTCGCGCAATGCCTCGATCAGCGGCGCCAAGTTTGCGGCCCTGATGGCGCGCGACATTGGCCGGGCCGGCTATGCGATTATCTCAGGCCTGGCGCGCGGCATCGACACCGCCGCCCATCGTGCCAGCCTCTCGACCGGCACGATCGCCGCCCTGGCCGGCGGACTCGACCGCCCCTACCCGCCTGAGAATGTCGAGCTGCTGCGCGAAATCTGCGACGGAGGCGGGTTGGCTATCTCGGAAATGCCGTTCGGCTGGGAGGCACGGGCCCGCGACTTCCCCCGCCGCAATCGGCTGATCGCCGGCGCGGCCCTCGGCGTCGTCGTCGTCGAGGCGGCGGCGCGCTCCGGTTCGCTGATCACCGCCCGGCTTGCCGGTGATTTCGGGCGGCTGGTCTTTGCCGTGCCCGGCTCCCCGCTCGATCCGCGTTGCGAGGGCACGAATGGGTTGCTGAAGGATGGCGCGACCGTCACCACCAGGCCCGACGACGTTCTGCAGGCGCTGGCGCCGATGTCGCAGATCGATCTCTTCTCCGACCCCGGGGCGCACGAGCCGGGCGGCGATCAGGAGCACCAGCCCTCCCCGCCGCCGAGCGACAGCGAACGCGCCCGCATCACCGACGCGCTCGGCCCGACACCGGTGGAGGTAGACGACATCGTGCGCCACACGGGGCTTGCGCCTTCGGCCGTCTATCTCGTGCTCTTGGAACTGGATATTGCGGGACGGTTACACCGGCATCCGGGTGGGCTTGTCTCCATTGCCATGATGGATTGAGAAGGGACGGCGTCCCGTCTGGAGGTCTCCGGCTTCGACATAGGCCATCTCGATCAGATAGCAGAGCATCTCGGCACCCTCATTGTCCGCAACCGTGCGCAATTCCCCGAGCATCTGCCGGATGTAGGCGATGTTTTCCCGCGTGCGCTCCCCGCCGCCATTCGTCGGTTTCGAGACCATGTTTCCCATCCACAATTGCTACCGGAAGCAGCCGTACCCTTACGTTGAAAACGATAGTGGCATTTATTCTAAATTGCAATCTTCGATAAATCTACACAAGGTTGCATCACGTTGCAGGTGGCAGAAAATCCACGAAACCCCTTGACCGCAGCCGAATCCCCCTCCATGTCGGGGAACCGGTTTTCGGAGCCAGCTTGCAAAGGCCCGGGTATAAAGCCTTTTTTGCAGTACAGAGAAACGCAATGGATGTCGTAGTCGTAGAATCTCCGGCCAAGGCCAAGACGATCAACAAGTATCTGGGGCCTGGTTACAAGGTGCTGGCATCCTTCGGTCACGTGCGCGATCTGCCGGCCAAGGACGGATCGGTGCGTCCGGATGACGACTTCGCCATGGAGTGGGAGGTGGACGCCGCATCCTCCAAGCGCATGAAGGACATTTCCGACGCCATGAAGGGCGCCGATGGCCTCATCCTCGCGACCGACCCGGATCGCGAAGGTGAAGCGATCTCTTGGCATGTGCTCGATCTTCTCAAGAAGAAGAAGGTGATCGGCGAAAAGCCGGTCAAGCGCGTCGTCTTCAACGCCATCACCAAGAAGGCGGTCCTCGACGCGATGGCGCATCCCCGCGATATCGACGGCGCGCTGGTCGATGCTTATCTCGCCCGCCGTGCGCTCGACTATCTTGTCGGCTTCAACCTTTCGCCGGTGCTGTGGCGCAAGCTGCCGGGCGCGCGCTCGGCCGGCCGTGTGCAATCCGTCGCCCTGCGCCTCGTCTGCGACCGCGAGGACGAGATCGAGCGTTTCGTCGCCGAGGAATACTGGAACATTTCGGCGCTTCTGAAGACGCCGCGTGGAGACGAATTCGAGGCCAGGCTCGTCTCGCATCTCGGCAAGCGCATCCAGCGCAACTCGGTGACCAATGGCGACCAGGCCGCCACGATCAAGACCCTGCTCGAAGGCGCGCAATATGTCGTCGACAGCGTCGAGGCAAAGCCGGTCAAGCGCAATCCGGGCCCGCCCTTTACCACCTCCACGCTGCAGCAGGCGGCCTCGTCCAAGCTCGGCTTCTCAGCCTCCCGCACCATGCAGGTGGCGCAGAAGCTCTATGAGGGCATCGATATCGGCGGCGAGACCGTCGGTCTCATTACCTATATGCGTACCGACGGTGTGCAGATGGCACCGGAAGCCATCGACGCCGCCCGCGCCGCTGTCGCCGACCAGTTCGGCCCGCGCTACGTGCCGGAGAAGCCGCGCTTCTACTCGACCAAGGCCAAGAATGCCCAGGAGGCCCACGAGGCGATCCGTCCGACCGATTTCAGCCGCTCGCCCGACAAGGTGCGCCGCTTCCTCGACGCCGACCAGATGCGGCTCTATGACCTGATCTGGAAGCGCGGCATTGCCAGCCAGATGGCATCGGCCGAGATCGAGCGCACGACGGTCGAGATCCTCGCTAACAACGGCGGCGACAAGGCCGGTCTGCGCGCCGTGGGCTCGGTCATCCGCTTCGACGGCTTCATCGCCGCCTATACCGACCAGCGCGAAGAGGGTGAGCCGAGCGAGGACGGCGATGAGGAAGGCCGGCTGCCCGAGATCAACGCCCGCGAGGCGCTGGCCAAGAAGCAGATCAACGCGACCCAGCATTTCACCGAGCCGCCGCCGCGCTATTCGGAAGCAACCCTGATCAAGAAGATGGAAGAGCTCGGCATCGGCCGACCCTCCACCTATGCCGCGACGCTCAAGACGCTGAGCGACCGCGAATATGTCACGATCGACAAGCGCAAGCTGATCCCGCATTCCAAGGGCCGACTCGTCACCGCCTTCCTCGAAAACTTCTTCACGCGCTATGTCGAATACGACTTCACCGCCGATCTTGAGGAGAAGCTCGACAAGATCTCGGCCGGGGAACTGAACTGGAAGGACGTGCTGCGGGAGTTCTGGACGAATTTCTTCGCCCAGATCGAAGACACGAAGGAACTGCGGGTCACCAATGTGCTCGACGCCCTCAACGAGGCGCTGGCGCCGCTCGTCTTCCCCAAGCGCGAGGACGGTTCCGACCCGCGCATCTGCCAGGTCTGCGGCACCGGCAACCTGTCGCTCAAGCTCGGCAAGTACGGCGCCTTCGTCGGCTGCTCGAACTATCCGGAGTGCAACTACACACGCCAGCTGACCTCCGAAGGTGGCGCGGAGGCCGAAGCCTCCGGCTCGAACGAACCGAAGGCGCTCGGCAAGGATCCGGTGACCGGCGAGGAAATCACCCTGCGCTCCGGCCGCTTCGGACCTTACGTCCAGCGCGGCGACGGCAAGGAGGCCAAGCGTTCCTCGCTGCCCAAGGGCTGGACCCCGGCGAGCATCGATTTCGAAAAGGCGCTCTCGCTCCTCTCTCTGCCGCGCGAAGTCGGCCTGCATCCCGAGACCGGCAAGATGATTTCCGCCGGCCTTGGCCGCTATGGGCCGTTCGTGCTGCATGACGGAACCTATGCCAATCTCGAGAGCATCGAGGACGTGCTGTCGATCGGCCTTAATCGCGCTGTCACGGTTTTGGCGGAAAAGCAGAGCAAGGGTCCGGGCGGACGCGGGCGAACCGCGGCAGCCGCGCTCAAGGAAATCGGGGAACATCCGGACGGCGGCGCAATTACTGTTCGCGATGGCAAATATGGTCCCTATATTAACTGGGCAAAGGTCAACGCCACGCTGCCGAAGGGCAAGGATCCGCAGTCGGTGACAATGGAAGAGGCCCTTGCCCTGATCGCCGAGAAGGCAGGCAAGAGCGGGACCAAGAAGACGGCTGCCAAGAAGGCTCCGGCCAAGGCTGCCACCAAGGCCAAGGCTGCCGCCGCGGACGAGACCGCGGACAAGCCGAAGAAGACAACCGCTGCCAAGCCGAAGGCCAAGGCGGCCGCAAAGACGAAGAAGAGCTAGAATTGACGAAGACCCCGCGCGACCTTTCCGCCACGCCCGCCTCCGGCAACCGCAGGAGCCGGCGCGCGGAGGCCGCAGGCGCCAAAACGGCAAAGCCGGCCGACCGGCCGGCCATCATCCACGGCGAGGTGCCCTCGCGCGAGGTCCTTCTCGAATTCATCGCAGAAAATCCCGACCGCGCCTCCAAGCGCGAGATCGCCAAGGCCTTCGGGCTGAAGGGCGACCAACGCGTCGAGCTCAAGCAAGCACTGCGCGCACTCGAAACCGACGGCCTGGTCGAGAAGGATCGCAAGTCGCTGAAGCGACCCGGCGCGCTGCCGCCCGTGACCGTGCTCGACATCACCATGCGCGACAAGGACGGCGAGCTGATCGGCCGTCCGGCGGAATGGAACGAGGAGCTGGGCGTCGCGCCCGCGGTCGCCATTCGCCAGTCGAGCGCCGACCGCGCCAAGGGCAAGGCCCCGGTGGGCGGCATCGGCGACCGCGTCCTTGCCAAGATCTTCGCCTCCAAGGACAGGGCTGGCCCCGCCTATAGCGCACGCGTCATCAAGCTCATCGACCGGCACCGCGACGCCGTGCTCGGCGTCGTCCGCCTGATGCCGGGCGGAGGTGCACGCCTGATGCCGATCGAGCGGCGCGGCGAGGAGATGCAGATCGGCCCGAACGATCTCGGCGAGGCCAAGGACGGCGATCTCGTCGAAGTCGAGATTGCCCGTGCCGGCCGGCTCGGTCTCACCCAGGCCCGCGTGCTCACCGTCATCGGCTCGGTCGCCTCCGAAAAGGCGATCTCGATGATCGCCATCCATGCCCACGGCATTCCGCACGTCTTTCCGCAGTCTGTGCTGACCGAAGCGGAGGAGGCCCGTGCCGCCACCATGTCGCATCGCGAGGACTGGCGCGATCTGCCGCTGATCACCATCGACCCGCACGATGCAAAGGACCACGACGACGCGGTGCATGCGGAGCCCGACCCCTCGCCCGACAATCCGGACGGCGTCATCGTCACGGTCGCGATTGCCGACGTTTCCTGGTATGTCCGGCCGAAATCCGCGCTTGACCGCGAGGCTCTGAAGCGCGGCAATTCCGTCTACTTCCCAGACCGGGTCGTTCCGATGCTGCCGGAGCGGATCTCCAACGATCTCTGTTCGCTGCGCGAGGGTGTCGACCGGCCGGCGCTGGCCGTACGGATGGTCTTCTCCAAGGAAGGCCGGAAAGCCGGCCATACCTTCCACCGCATCATGATGAAGAGCGCCGCCAAGCTCTCGTACCAGCAGGCACAGGCGGCCATCGACGGCAGGCCGGACGACAAGGCCGGCCCGCTGGTCGAGCCGATCCTGAAGCCGCTGTGGCACGCCTACGAGGTGCTGAAGCGCGGCCGCGATCGGCGCCAGCCGCTCGAACTCGACATGCCCGAGCGCAAGATCATCCTCAAGGCCGATGGCACGGTGGACCGCGTCCATGTGCCGGAGCGCCTCGATGCCCACAAGCTGATCGAGGAGATGATGATCCAGGCGAACGTCGCCGCCGCCGAGACGCTGGAAAAGAAGCGCCAGCCGCTCGTCTACCGCGTGCACGACGCGCCCGCGCTCTCCAAGCAGGAAGCTTTGCGGGAATTCCTGGCGACGATCGGGCTGACGCTCGCCAAGGGCGGCAACCTGCGCTCCAATTCCTTCAACGGCATCCTTGCCAAGGCGCTCGATACGCCACACCAGACCATGGTCAACGAAATGGTGCTGCGCAGCCAGAGCCAGGCGATCTACAGCCAGGAAAACATCGGTCATTTCGGCCTCAATCTGCTGAAATACGCGCACTTCACCTCGCCGATCCGACGCTATGCCGACTTGATCGTCCACCGCGCTCTGGTTGGCTCGCTGGGGCTGGGCGAAGGCGGCATCACGCCGGAGGAAGAGGCATCGCTCGACGACATCGCCGCCGAGATCTCAACCTTCGAACGGCGCGCCATGGCAGCCGAGCGCGACACGATCAACCGGCTGATCGCCCACCATCTGGCCGGCCGCATCGGCGACGAGTTCAATGGGCAGATCTCCGGCGTGACCAAGGCCGGCCTGTTCGTGACCCTGCCCCAGTTCGGCGCCGACGGTTTCATCCCGGTCTCGACACTCGGCCGCGACTATTACATCTATGACGAAGCCCATCAGGCGCTTTCGGGCGAACGCACGGGGCTGGGCTACCGGCTCGGCGATTCGATCGAGGTGCGACTGGTGGAAGCGGTGCCGCTGGCCGGTGCGCTGCGCTTTGAAATGTTGAGCGAAGGCCGGCCGATGCCGACAGCAACCCGCTCGTTTCACAAATCCGGCCGGCGCGGCGCGCCGAAGAAGCCCGGAACCCGGCCCAATCGGTCGAGACGGTGAGAGACATGGAAGGACATGACATGACCTCAAGTCAGCAGGAACAGATCGTGCGCTTCGGCGGAGAGGACGAGACGCAACGGCCGCTCGGCCGCTCGATCATGCGCGGCCTTCTCAACCAGTGCCCCGCATGCGGCAGCGGCAAGCTGTTTCGCGCTTATCTGAAGCCGGTCGACACCTGTGCCGCCTGCGGCGAAGAGATGTTCCACCACCGTGCCGACGACCTGCCGCCCTATCTGGTCATCATGGTGCTCGGGCACGTGCTGCTCGGCGGCTTCATGATGACCGACCTGATCTTCCCGGCATCCGACTGGATCCATCTCGCCATCTGGGCGCCGCTCGGGGTCATCACGGCCCTGGCGAGCATCCAGCCGATAAAGGGCGGCGTCATCGGCCTGCAATGGGCGCTCCGGATGCACGGCTTCGGCGGCGCCGACGAAGAAGCAGAGAATATCGGTCCGACCACCACACCATGAGCAGCCATCCCTTCCATCGGCAGGATGCGGCCTCGCAGGCGCCCGTGCGCCTTCGCCCGCGTGACGCCGCCTCCCTTCTTCTCGTCGATCGCAGCGCTGGTTCTCCGCGGGTGCTGATGGGTAAACGCGGCAGCGCGCATGTCTTCATGCCCAATCTCTATGTCTTTCCAGGCGGACGGCGCGACCGTGGCGACAGCCGGCAGGCGTTCTTCCGAGATCTGCACCCCCTGGTGCTCCAGCGGCTCGCCGGCCGGGATGGCGGTGATACCGCCTTGAGCCGCAGCCGTGGGCTGGCGCTCGCCGCCGTGCGCGAGCTTGTCGAGGAAACGGGACTGCTGCTCGGCCGCATGGAGGACGGACGCAAGGGCCAGCCGCGGCTGGTCGCCGACCTCTCCAGCCTGCGCTATGTTGCGCGTGCGATTACGCCGCCCGGCAATGTCCGGCGCTTCGACACGCGCTTCTTCCTCGCCTTTACCGACGAAGCCGCGATCGATCCGGCCGGCATCAGCGATTCCTCCGAACTACACGACCTTCGCTGGCTTGACATGGCGGACCTTTCCGGTCTGAACATGCCGTCGATCACGAGGACAATCCTCGACGACGTGAAGGCGCAGATGCAGACGGATCCGTCGCTGCCGTTCGGGGGCGACGGCCCGTTCTATTTCTCCCGCCACGGCCGGTTCTTCCGCGAAACGATTTGAGGTCAGACTGATGTCACAGCCGGAGTGCGGCGCAAACGGTCACCGTGAGGAAATCCACTGGCCCTCGCTGATCGCTGCAGTGTCGTCCATTACCGCGGTGGGGATCGCCATCGGGCTTGGACTGCCACTGCTCAGCATCATCCTCGAAAAGCGCGGCATATCCTCGACGCTGATCGGACTGAATTCGGCCATGGCCGGCATCGCGGCGATGGCGGCAGCCCCCGTCACCACCAAGCTTGCCCATACGTTCGGGGTGGCGCGAACCATGCTCTGGGCCGTGCTCCTGGCGGCCGTGAGCTCGCTCGGTTTCTTTTATGCCGAACAGTTCTGGATGTGGTTTCCGCTGCGCATCGTCTTTCACGGCGCGACCACAACGCTCTTCATCCTGTCCGAGTTCTGGATCAATGCAGCCGCGCCGCCTTCGCGCCGCGGCCTGGTGCTCGGGATCTACGCAACCGTGCTTTCGCTCGGATTTGCGTCCGGTCCCCTGCTCTTCTCGCTGCTCGGCAGCGACGGCATCCTGCCCTTCGCGGTGGGCGCGATCGCCATCCTTGCCGCCGCGATCCCGATCTATGTGGCCCGCGGCGAAAGCCCGGCACTCGACGAGAAGCCGAGCAGCCACTTCCTGCGCTACATCTTCCTGGTGCCCACCGCGACCGCCGCGGTCTTCATCTTTGGCGCGGTCGAGGTCGGAGGACTGTCGCTCTTCCCGATCTACGCCACCCGAATCGGATTCGGAGAATCGCAGGCCGCCCTGCTGCTCACCGTCATGGGCGTCGGCAACATGATCTTCCAGATCCCGCTCGGCATGCTGTCGGACCACTTGAAGGACCGCAGGCTGCTTCTGTCGGCCATGGCGGTGATCGGGCTTGCCGGCTCGCTCGCCCTGCCCTGGCTCTCCGAGCACTGGCTGTTGATGGCTGTTGTCCTGCTCTTCTGGGGCGGCAGCGTCTCCGGCCTCTATACGGTGGGCCTTAGCCACCTGGGCTCGCGCCTAACCGGCTCCGACCTCGCCGCCGCCAATGCCGCCTTCGTGTTCTGCTATGCGGTGGGCACGGTCGCCGGACCGCAGGCGATCGGCGCGGCCATCGACATCTCCGGGAATCACGGCTTTGCCTGGGCGATCGCCGGCTTCTTCGGCCTTTACGTGGCGCTTTCCGTGGGCCGGCTGCTTTTCAAGGGGAAACGGACTTGACTTTTCCGGCGCGATTTGTAGTTTCGCGCCAGATTTGCCGTGGGCTTCGTTCGGTCGTCCACGGCTTCGTTTATTAGAGGCAGGACGACCATGGCCAAGGCTACAACCATCAAGATCAAGCTGCTGTCGACAGCCGACACGGGTTTCTTCTACGTCACGACCAAGAACAGCCGTACGATGACGGATAAGATGACGAAGACCAAGTACGACCCGATCGTCAGAAAGCACGTTGAGTTCAAGGAAACCAAGATCAAGTAATTCCTGATCGGTTTTCGAAGTATCAGGCGCGTTGCCCCGGCAGCGCGCCTTTTCTTTTGTGTACCATTCGGACGCCACGCCCCCCACCGGGGCCTGAAACGCAAGAAGCACCGCGCCCGTCGGGGCTGCGGTGCTTCTGCTTTCGAAAAGGGGGTCGGTCGGTACGCAAATACGGCACGAGGAACCGTTTTATGACTTGCATACCAACCGACCGACCCCACGACCCAGGAGATGCGGCGGACCTGAGCATCATGGGGTATCAACCAGCCCCGTTACCGAGGCGATCTGTTTGGTGACATCAACTTCGCTCAACCTGAGAAGAAAATCAATAGTTTCTTAACTCTTCCACACTTTGCTTTTGACTATGGTTAAAATCGGCACAGACCGGACAGTTAAAGCGGCGCGACAACAGACGGAGCCGTCGATTTCTACTTTGCATATTCAATTAGGTTTGAAAGTATAAACCAGAACCGCGAACAGACTTTCGCGGCAGTCAAGCAAGGCTCTGCGGCTTGATATAGGTCAATTCTCTAATATACAGAGATCCGTAGACGTAGACGGCCGACACGGGCGCAAAGCACCATCGCGTCTATATTTGGCCGGAACTGCGATATCTCGAAAGATCAACTTCGGCTTAGCGAAAACGCCGAACATCATCCCGGATACACTTGGCGATAGCCACGCCTATTCACGCGAAATGCCGCGAAAACACGAATTCTTGAACATAGTCATGGATCGCGCGCCAGATCGCAATCCCCCTTTCGGGCAGGTTGACAGAAGCGAATCGACGGTCGGATGCGGCACCGGTGCGGACAGCGACCGGTCGACTCAGGCGGCTGCGGCCACCACCCGGTTACGGCCGTCACGCTTGGCCTGGTAGAGCGCCTGGTCGGCCTGTTTGAGCAATTGCTCGGGCGTGTCGATGCCTCGGCCTGCGGTCGCGATGCCCATGGAGGCTGTGATCTCAAGGGCGACGCCGGCGCTCTTCAGCACGAAGGGCTTCGATTCGATGATGCTGCGCAGACGCTCGGCGATCAGGGCCGCAACATCGGCCCCGGTATCGGGCATGACGACGACGAATTCCTCGCCGCCATACCGGCAGGCCAGGTCCGCCCCGCGTACGGTGGAGCGGATGCGCATGGCAAATTCCTTCAGCACCTCATCGCCGGCATCGTGACCGTAGGTGTCATTCACATGCTTGAAGCGATCGATGTCGGTGATGCAAACCGACAGCGACTTGCCGCGCGCCTGGGCACGCGTGAACAGCATCTTCAGATGACTGTCGAGATAGCGGCGATTGTGCAGGCCGGTGAGGCCGTCGGTGACGGCAAGCTCGATGGTCTGGGTGACGCTGTGGCGCAGGCGGTCGTTGAACCGCTTGCGGCGGATTTGGGTGAGCGTACGGGCGACGAGCTCGTTCGGGTCGAGCGGGCGCACAATATAGTCGTTGACGCCGAGATCGAGCGCACGGACGATCATCTGGTCGTCGCCATGCTCGGTGATCAGCAGGATGGGAATGAAGCGCGTGCGCTCGAGCGAGCGCAGCTGCGAGCAGAGCCGCAGCGGATCGTAGTCATCGAGATTGCCGTTGACGATCACCAGGTCATACGGGTTCTCGGCGGCATCGAATACGGCGGCCTGCGGATCCGACATGGCGGTCACCACCGCAATCGGCTTCAGCGTCTTGATGATGCGCTCCTGCGAGCTGCCGCGGCTGTCGACGAGCAACACCTGGCCGGCCTCTTCCAGCCGGCCGTCACTGAGGCGCAGTGTATCGTCGATACCGATCGACTGGGCGGTGTCGGCGCGGATCCGGAGCTCGTCGGTGAGCGTCTTCAGACGCACAAGGCTCTTCACGCGCGAGATCAGCTGCAGATCGTTGACCGGCTTGGTGAGGAAATCATCGGCACCGGCTTTCAGACCGCGCACGCGGTCGGACGGCTGGTCGAGCGCGGTCACCATGACCACTGGAATATGGGCGGTGCGCGGGCTGGCCTTCAGCCGCTCGCACACTTCAAAGCCGTCCATGCCCGGCATCATGATGTCGAGCAGCACGACATCGACCTGGGTGCGCTCGCAGATGTCGAGGGCGTCGCGGCCATTGTCGGCGGTCAGCACGTCGAAGTATTCGGCGATCAGGCGCGCCTCAAGCAGCTTCACATTGGCCGGAATGTCGTCGACGACAAGAATTCTCGCGGTCATCGCCCCGTGTCCTCACGCATCGCCGAGATAGGTCTTGATCGTCTCGATGAATTTCGGGACGGAAATCGGTTTCGAGACATAGGCCTCGCAGCCGCCCTGCCGGATCCGCTCCTCGTCGCCCTTCATGGCAAAGGCGGTGACGGCGATCACCGGAATGACATGCAGTTCCGGGTCTTCCTTCAGCCAGCGGGTGACGTCGAGGCCGGAGACCTCGGGCAGCTGGATATCCATCAGAATGAGATCGGGGCGATAGCGGCGCGCCAGATCCAGCGCCTCCATGCCATTGCGGGTCTGGATCGTCTCATAGCCGGAAGCTTCGATAAGATCGCGGAAGAGCTTCATATTGAGCTCATTATCTTCGACAATCATTACCTTTTTCGGCATAAATCCCGTCCCTTGGTCCCGCCCGTGATCCGCAAGCATGCTGCAGATTCGGCAGTGTGCACTTCTGGTGCGATGTCATGCTAAGGTCATTTGGTTGAGAAATAGGTAACTCTGTCGAGATTTGCGAAAAGGCTCATGAACAACAGCAGCATACCCGCCCATGCCGAAGAAACCGCCATCGCCGTTCTAGGCTGGCTCGCCGGCGAACAAGACATGCTCGGGCGTTTCCTGGCCCTTACCGGCACGCGCCCCGACCAGTTGCGCCAGGCGATCCGCGATCCCGCCTTCATGGCCGGCATGCTCGATTTCCTGATGGCGCACGAGCCGACGCTGATGGCCTTCTGCGAAGCAACCGGCATCAAGCCGGAAGCCGTCGTTCAGGCGTCGCATGCCTACAACGGTCCGATACCCGGCCCCGGAGACTTCTGATTTGACCACGGCTGAAGAGGCATTGCGGCTCGCCGACCGTCCGCTCATCGTGTGCGATGTCGATGATGTCGTGCTGCAGTTCGTGACCCCGTTCAAGGCCTTCCTCGAGCATCAGGGACACCGGCTCGTACCGCGCTCCTTCCGCCTGCACGGCAATATCGTGCGGGCGCTGGACGAGGCACCGCTGGAGGACGCCGTAGTCACCGGCCTGATCGACGGCTTCTTTGCCGCGCAGGAGACATGGCAGACACCCTTTGCCGGCGTTGTCGAGGCCCTGCAGCGGCTGTCCGCGGATGCCGACCTCGTCTTTCTGACGGCCATGTCGCCCCGCCATGCCGAGGCCCGCCGGCGTCTGCTCGACCGGTTCGAACTGCGCTATCCGCTGATTGCCGCCGACAAGCCCAAGGGACCGCTGGTGCACCGCCTGCACCAGGAGCGCGCCCTGCCCCTCGCCTTCATCGACGACATGTCGCACAACCTCCATTCCGTCGGCAGCCACATCCCGCACTGCCTGCTCATCCACCTGCCGCCGCCGGTCGATATTCATGCACTTGCCCCGCCCGCCGCGGCGCCGGCCCGGCGCGCAAGCGACTGGGCGGAGGCGGAGGCGATGATCCGCACGCATTTTTCTCTCTGAAGAGCCTGCCGGAGGCCTTGCCCGACGCCGGCCGGGCTTTTCAGCCACCGGGCCATTCGGGTTCGCCCCGGCGCGCCGTCGAAGTCCGGGAAAACCCGGAGAGACCCCGCAAGGCCCCTTGCCAGCCGCAACGGCTGCACATAACCTGCCGATGTTCAACCTTTGTTCCGACCGATGACCGACGATCCGACGCCCCTTCCCGGCTTCTGTCGCGACTGCCTGACCGGCCAGCCGGAAGGGCGGAAGCGCTGCGGCGCCTGTGGCAGTCCGCGGCTGGTCTATCATCCCGAACTCTACCGGCTGACGCTCGCCCATATCGACTGCCACGCTTTCTATGCCTCGGTTGAGAAGCGCGACAATCCGGACCTCATCGACAAGCCGGTGATCATCGGCGGCGGCAAGCGCGGTGTCGTCTCGACCGCCTGCTACATTGCCCGCATCCATGGGGTGCGCTCCGCCATGCCGATGTTCAAGGCGCTGGAGGCCTGCCCGCAGGCCGTGGTGATCAAGCCGGACATGGAAAAGTATTCCCGGGTCGGGCGCCAGGTCCGTCAGATGATGGAGGAACTGACGCCGCTGGTGCAGCCGCTCTCCATCGACGAGGCCTTCCTCGAACTCAAGGGCACCGAGCGGCTGCATCACGATCCGCCGGCGCGGGTGCTGGCGCGCTTTGCCCGCCGCGTCGAGCAGGAGATCGGCATCACCGTCTCGGTCGGCCTCTCCTACTGCAAGTTCCTCGCCAAGGTCGCCTCCGACCTGCAGAAGCCACGCGGCTTTTCGGTAATCGGCGAGGCCGAGGCGCTGACCTTCCTCGCGCCGCGACCGGTGACGACGATCTGGGGCGTCGGCAAGGCCTTTGCCGCGACGCTGGAGCGCGACGGCATCCGAACCGTGGGCCAGTTGCAGACCATGGAAGAGACCAACCTGATGCGGCGCTACGGCACGATGGGCCAGCGCCTCTATCGCCTGTCGCGCGGCATCGACGACCGGGAAGTACACCTCAACGAGGCCGCGAAGAGCGTCTCGGCCGAGACGACCTTCTTCGACGATATCTGGCAGTATGACGAGCTGGTGACGCATCTTCGGGCACTGTCGGAGAAAGTCGCCTGGCGGCTGAAGAAGAGCGGCATTGCCGGGCAGACGGTGGTGCTGAAGCTGAAGACGGCCGACTTCAAGGGGCGGACGCGCAATCGTCGGCTCGACGATCCGACCCAGCTTGCCGACCGTATTTTCCGCACCGGCCTTGCGCTTCTGGAGAAGGAGGCAGACGGCACCCGCTTCCGTCTGATCGGCATCGGGGTCAGCGACCTGCAGGACGAAGCACTCGCCGATCCGCCCGATCTCGTCGATCAGCAGGCGCAGCGCCGCGCGGCCGCCGAGAGCGCCATGGACAAGCTGCGCGAGAAGTTCGGCAAGGGCAGCGTTCAGACCGGCTATACTTTTCCGCCCAAGGGAAATACCGGAAACTGAAGCAAAAACCGAGGTGGACGACCAGGGAGCAACAAAGCATCATAGGTTTCCGCCGCAATCTACACGAGTTCGTGAAGTTCGGATTTTCCTCAAACTTTCTTTAAGCTTCCGATTATAATCTCCCGAAAATCCGTATTGCGTGGGGGATTGCGTATGATGTTCAAGTCGCTGGCCGCTTCGATCGGCCTTCTGTCCGCGACCGTTTTCACGACACCGGTCCTCGCCGGCAATGGCGCGACGCTCCAGATCTTTGTGTCGAAGGCGGAGCAGAAGCTGACCGTCTATGATGGCGACCAGATCGTCGCGACTTCGAAGGTCTCGACCGGCAAGCCCGGCCATACCACGCCTTCCGGCGTCTTCTCGATCCTTGAGAAGCGCAAGTACCACGAATCCAATCTCTATTCGAATGCGCCCATGCCCTGGATGCAGCGCATCACCTGGTCGGGTGTGGCCCTGCACGAATCGAACAGCGTGCCGAACTACCCGGCCTCGCATGGCTGCGTGCGCCTGCCCGGCGCCTTTGCCAAGCAGCTGTTCTCGATGACCGAGCGCGGCGCACATGTGATCATCACCGACCAGCCGGTCGAACCGCAATGGCTCGAACACGCGACGCTGTTTTCACCGCGCCTGCCGGCACCCGAGGGGCAGCTGCTTTCCGATGCGGAGCTGCGCCCGAGCACGATTGACGGCTCTCTGAAATCGGTGGAGGTCGCCATGGCCGACGTGCTGCCGAAGGCCGGCGCCTCGGCAAAAGTCGTGCTCGAGGAAGAACCGCCGCTGCGCATTCTGATCACCCGGCGCGGCCAGCGCGAAACCGTGCTCGATGTGCAGGCGCTGCTCGGCGAACTCGGTTTCGATGCGGGCATTCCCGACGGCCACATCGGCAAGGCGACCGTCTCGGCCGTCAACGGTTTCAAGCGCTGGAAGGGCCTCGACACCAAGGGCGAAGTGATCACCGCGGAGTTCCTCGGCCAGCTCTACAAGAGCGCCGGGAAGGGCGAACCGCCGCTTGGGCAGATCATGGTGCGGCAGAAGTTCAAGCCGGTGTTCGAAGCACCCGTGACGATCGCTCATCCCGAGATCGCCCTTGGCACCCATTTCATGGAAGCGGTCGACGTCGACCGTTACGGCGGCAAGGCGAAGTGGCGGGCGGTGACGCTTGAAAACCACCTGTCCGCGGCGACCACAAAGCGGCTCGGGATCACCGCGCCGGCCAGCGACACGAGCGTCTACGATGCGGCTGCCGCCCTCGACCGGATCACCATTCCGGACCACATCCGCCATCGCATCGAAACCATGATGAGCGAAGGCACGTCGGTGACGATTTCCGATACCGGGATCGGTCCGGAAACCGGTAACGGCACCGACTTCATCACCATCACCCATCGCGCGCCGAAGGCCTGAGGAACGGCAGCGCTTCAGACCAACTCGACATCAACGACGCCCGGCGCCGTGCGCAGCGCCGCGGCGATCTCGGGCGAAATGCGGAACTTCTCGGTCAGTTCGACCTCGATCTCCCGCTGGCCGTCATCCTTGATGACGATGAAGGAGACCAGCGCATCGCCGCGGGTGTTGAGATGGGCCGCAACCGCCTTCAAGGGGCCGGAATCGCGCACATAGACGCGCAGCGCCTTCTGCATCTGCACCGACTTTTCTTCGAGCGACTGCGCCGTCTGGATACGCAGGCCGATGCCCTCAGGGCGCTCCTCGGCCGCCACGGTAATGACCAGCGACTTGCCCGGCTCGAGCAGATCGCGATACTGGTTCAGCCCTTCGGAAAACAGCACGGCCTCGTACTGACCGGAGGCGTCGGAGAAGGTGACGATGCCCATCTTATTGCCGGTGCGCGTCTTGCGCTCCTGACGACCGATCACCGTTCCAGCAAGCCGCCCGGCGGTCGCCCCCTGTCGCACAGACTGGGAGAAATCGGCAAAATTCTGCACCCGCATCTTGTCCAGCAGCACGCGGTAGGAATCGAGCGGATGAGCGGTGAGGTAGAAGCCAAGCACCTGGAACTCGCGCATCAGCTTTTCCGAGGGCAGCCACGCCGTATAGCCGGGGAAGGAGATCCGCTCCGGCCCTGTCGCGCCGCCTGATCCGAACATGTCAGACTGACCGCTCACGGCATTTTCCTGGGCGCGCTGGGCATAACCGAGGATGCGGTCGAGACCGCTGATGAGTTCTGCGCGGTCATGGCCGAAACAATCGAAGGCGCCGGCACAAATCAAGCTTTCGAACACGCGACGGTTTACCTGCTTGGGATCGATGCGCAGGCAGAAATCCTCGATGTCGGCAAAGGGCTTGTCGCCGCGCACGGCAACGATGTGCTCGACCGCGCTGTCGCCCACGCCTTTGAGCGCCGCCAGCGCATAATAGATGCGATTGGGGCCCGTCTGGAAATGGCGGAACGAGGTCTGCACCGAGGGCGGCACGATTTCGATGCCGAGACGGCCGGCGTCCTGACGGAAATCGTTGAGCTTTTCCGTGTTCGCCATGTCGAGGGTCATCGACGCGGCCAGGAACTCGGTCGGATAATGCGCCTTCATATAGGCGGTCTGATAGGAGACGATCGCGTAGGCCGCGGCGTGCGACTTGTTGAAGCCGTAGTTGGCGAACTTGGCGAGCAGATCGAAGATGACGTCGGCCTGGTTCTTCGAGACGCCGTTTGCGACGGCACCATCGACAAAGCGGGCGCGCTGCTTGTCCATCTCCTCCTTGATCTTCTTGCCCATGGCGCGACGCAGAAGGTCTGCCTCGCCGAGCGAATAGCCCGAGAGAACCTGAGCGATCTGCATGACCTGCTCCTGGTAGACGATAACGCCCTGCGTCTCCTTCAGGAGGTAGTCGATCTTCGGATGGATCGACTCGATCTCCTCCTCGCCGTGCTTGCGGGCATTGTAGACCGGGATGTTCTCCATCGGCCCCGGGCGGTAGAGCGCAACGAGCGCGATGATGTCCTCGATGCAGTCCGGGCGCATGCCGATCAGCGCCTTGCGCATGCCGGCACTTTCCACCTGGAACACGCCGACCGTCTCGCCGCGCGACAGCATCTCATAAGTCAGCTTGTCGTCGAGCGGGATTGCCGCCAGATCAACCTCGATGCCGCGCTGCTCCTTGACGAAATCGACGGCCGTCTTCAGCACGGTCAGCGTCTTCAGGCCGAGGAAGTCGAACTTGACGAGGCCGGCCTGCTCGACCCACTTCATGTTGAACTGGGTGACCGGCATGTCGGACCGCGGATCGCGATACATCGGCACCAGCTTCGACAGCGGCCGGTCGCCGATTACAATGCCGGCGGCGTGGGTCGAGGCGTGGCGATAAAGCCCTTCGATCTTCTGGGCGATGTCAAGAAGACGGGCAACGACCGGCTCCTCCTCGGCCGCCTCCTGCAGCTTGGGCTCTTCCTCGATCGCCTTCGACAAGGGGGTCGGATTGGCCGGGTTGTTCGGCACCAGCTTGCAGATCTTGTCGACCTGACCATAGGGCATTTCCAGCACGCGGCCGACGTCGCGGAGCGCTGCGCGCGCCTGCAGCGAACCGAAGGTGATGATCTGCGCCACCTGTTCGCGGCCATATTTGCGCTGGACGTAGCGGATCACCTCTTCGCGGCGATCCTGGCAGAAGTCGATGTCGAAGTCTGGCATCGACACACGTTCCGGATTGAGAAAGCGCTCGAACAGCAGCGAGAAGCGCAAGGGGTCGACGTCGGTGATGGTCAGCGCATAGGCGACCAGCGAGCCCGCGCCCGAACCACGACCCGGACCGACCGGGATGTCGTGCTGCTTGGCCCATTTGATGAAGTCGGAAACGATCAGGAAGTAGCCGGGAAACTTCATGCGCTCGATGATCGAGAGCTCGAATTCCAGCCGCTCGCGATAGTCCTTCTCCTCATAGCCCGGCGCCATACCGAGGGCCGCCAGACGGTTGTCGAGCCCCTCCTCGGCCTGACGGCGAAGCTCCAGCGCCTCGGCCCGCTCGGCCTCCTGCGGATCGTCGCTGCCGCCGGTAAACCGCGGCAGGATCGGCTTGCGGGTGTCGAGCACGAAGGCGCAGCGGCGGGCAATCTCCACCGTATTGTCGAGCGCCTCCGGCAGATCGGCAAACAGCGCGCACATTTCCGCACGGCTCTTGAGATAGTGATCCGGCGTCAGGCGGAAGCGGTTGTCGTCGGAGACGATGGCATTGTGGGCCACCGCCATCAGCGCGTCATGTGCCTCGTAATCGCCGCGCGAGGGGAAAAAGGCCTCGTTGGTGGCCACCAGCGGCAGATCATGTTCATAGGCGAGCGCCACCATGCGCCGCTCGTGGCTGCGGTCATACTCGCCGTGGCGCTGCAACTCGACATAGAGCCGGTCGCCGAACAGACGCTTCAGCGCGAGAAGCCGCGCCTCGGCCTGGGCACGATGGCCTTCTTTTAGCGCCAGATCGACCGGCCCTTTGCCAGCACCGGTGAGTGCGATCAGCCCCTCCGTCCCAAGTTCATCCAGCCAGGACAGGCAGATATGCACCGCCTGGGACGAGTCGCCGCCGAGATAGGCGCGACTGACGAGGTCGACGAGACGCTCATAGCCAGCGGCATCAGCCGCCAGCAACACAATCGCCGGATAGGCGCTGGCCCCGGTCTGGCCGTTGCGCTTCTCGCCGCTTGCATCTTCCATATCGATGGACAGCTGACAGCCGATGATGGGCTGCAGCCCGTCGCCCAGCGCCTTCTGGGAGAACTCGAGCGCGACGAAAAGATTGTTGGTATCGGTGATCGCGATCGCCGGCTGGTTGTCGGCGACCGCCTTGCTCAGCACCTTCTTGAGCGGCAAGGCGCCTTCGAGCAGAGAGAAGGCAGAGTGGAGCCTGAGGTGAACGAAGCCGGGACCGTCCCCGGCTGCATCTGCTCCGCCTGCGCCTGCAGCCATATCTGCCATCACCACCGTCCTCGCACCACTTTTGAATCAGCGGCGATTTTCAGCCGTCGGGCCTGCGAAGTCCAGCGCCGTTTATCCCGGGCGGGGGATCTCTACAGCTTTGAAGTGACGTGGTGAAAACGTGATCTCAAAGCGCCAGCATGATCACGGAGACGCTGGCGACGAACATGGAAATCGAGGCGAATGCGGCGACGTCACGAAGAATTTCGGTCATGTCTCTCTCCTTACCCGTTATGTTTTTATTATGTTCGCTTTATGTTCTCACGTCAACCAAAAAAAACCTCCGCCGGCAAGGGAACAGATCCGCCGGAGATCTAGAGCATCATTCGGAGGGGTAAGCGCAGGCATCGGTCCGCGCCTGCGCTGGGTGCTTACGCCTCGTAATCGACGACCTGGCCGTCGATCAGGGTCACGCAACGGTCCATGCGCCGGGCGAGATCATGGTTATGGGTCGCGATCAAGGCGGCGAGCCCCGACTGGCGCACCAGCGCCTCAAGTGCCGAGAACACATAAGATGCCGTCTCGGGATCGAGATTGCCGGTCGGCTCGTCGGCGAGAAGCACGAGAGGGGCGTTGGCGACCGCCCGGGCGATGGCGACACGCTGCTGTTCGCCCCCCGAGAGTTCCGCCGGACGGTGACCGCCGCGATGCCCGATGCGCATGTAGTCGAGCAGCTGCGAGGCACGCTCGCGGGCCTCCTCGCGGGGAAGACCGGCGATCAGCTGCGGCATCATGATGTTTTCGAGCGCCGAGAATTCCGGCAGCAGATGATGGAACTGATAGACGAAGCCGACGGAATGGCGACGCATCGCGGTGCGGCGTTCGTCCGACAGATCCTGGCAAGGAACCCCGCCCAGCGTCACGTCGCCGGCGTCCGGATGCTCGAGCAGGCCGGCGATGTGGAGAAGCGTCGACTTGCCGGTGCCCGAGGGGGCAACGAGCGCCACCGTTTCGCCGCTGCGCAGGCTGAAATTGGCGCCCTTGAGAATGCTCAGGATCGTCTCGCCCTGCCCGTAATGGCGGTCGATGCCGGAAAGTGAAAGTACGGTGTCGGAGGCCATGGGACGGGATCCTTATTCGTAGCGCAGGGCCTGGACCGGATCGAGGCGCGAGGCGCGCCAGGCCGGGAAGATCGTCGCCAGGAAGGACAGGGTGAGCGCCATGACGACGACGGACACCGTCTCGCCGACATTCATGTCGGCGGGCAGCTTGCTGAGGAAGTAGAGCTCCGGGTCGAACAGCACGGTGCCCGAGACCCAGGAGAAGAAGCCGCGGATCGACTCGATGTTGAGACAGACGACCACGCCCAGAAGCACGCCCGCAAGGGTTCCCGCCGTGCCGATAGCCGCTCCCGTCATGAAGAAGATGCGCATGATGGCATTGGCGCTCGCCCCCATGGTCCGCAGGATGGCGATATCGCTCGACTTGTCCTTCACCAGCATGATCAGGCCGGAAATGATGTTGAGCGCCGCAACGAGCACGATCAGCGTCAGGATCATGAACATCACATTGCGCTCGACCTGAAGGGCCGAGAAGAAGGTCTGGTTGCGCTGTCGCCAGTCGGTGATGAAGATCTGGCGACCGGCCGCTTCCTCGATCTTCGGCCGCATCTCGTCGACCGTGTCGGGATCAGTGATGAACAGTTCAATCGACTGCACCAGGCCTTCCGCGTTGAAGTAGAGCTGGGCCTCTTCCAGCGGCATGTAGATGATCGAGGCATCGTATTCGGACATACCGATCTCGAAGATCCCAAAAACCGGATAGGCCTTGACGCGGGGATTGACGCCGAGCGGCGTCACGTCGCCTTCGGGCGAGACGAGCGTGATCGTATCGCCAGCGGTGATGCCGAGATCGGCGGCCATACGCGAGCCGACGAGAACGCCCTGGCCGGCGGCAAAGCCGACCATGTCGCCGGCGCGGATATTGCCCGAGACGGTGGTGAGCTTCGGCAGATCCTCCGGCCGGATGCCGCGCACCAGCGCGCCGGTGCCGGCCCCTGCCCGCCCCGAGGCCAGCGTCTGCCCCTCGACGAGCGGCAGCGCCATGGTGACGCCCGGAACGGCGGAGAACTTGGTGGCGAGCTCGGCATAATTGTCGAGTGGGCCGTCGACCGGCTGGACGATCATATGACCGTTGATGCCGAGGATTCGCGAGATGAGTTCGGTGCGGAAACCGTTCATCACCGCCATGACGATGATCAGGGTCGCCACCCCGAGCATGATGCCGACAAAGGAAAAGCCGGCGATCACCGAGATGAAGGCTTCCTTCCGCCGGGCGCGCAGATAGCGCCACGCGACCATGCGCTCGAAGGCGGAAAAAGGCCGCGCGGCGCCACCACTACCGGCTTCGACCGTCTCGTTGGCGGAGGATGCACTCGTCATGTCGTCTCCTGGGGATTATCCGACCAGCTTGTTGATGGCGGCCTCGATCGTCATGGTTTCGCGCGCGCCGGTCTTGCGATCCTTGAGCTCGACCTCGCCATTGGCAACGGCACGCGGACCGGCGATCACCTGCATCGGCACGCCGATCAGGTCGGCGGTGGCAAACTTGGTGCCGGCGCGATCGTCGGTGTCGTCGTAGAGCACGTCCTTGCCCGCCTTCGTCAGCGCGCCGTAGATCCGCTCGCAGGCCGCGTCGCAGGCATCGTCACCGCTCTTCATGTTGATCACCGTGCAATCGAACGGCGCGACCGATTCCGGCCAGATGATTCCGTTCTCGTCATGCGAGGCCTCGATGATGGCGGGAACAAGGCGGGTCGGACCGATACCGTAGGAGCCCATGTGGACAAGGTGCTCCTTGCCGTCGGGCCCTTGCACCTTTGCGCCCATGGGCTCGGAGTACTTCGTGCCGAAATAGAAGATATGGCCGACCTCGATACCGCGTGCCGACAGGCGGTCAGCCTCCGGAATCGCGTTGAAGGCCGCTTCGTCATGCATTTCCGAGGTCGCGGCGTAGACGGAGGTCCACTTGTCGAAGATCGCCTGCAGGCCTGCGACATCGTCGAAATCGGTATCGGCCGACGGGATCTCGAAGTCGACGAAGCTCTTGTGGCTGAAGACTTCCGATTCGCCGGTGTCGGCGAGGATGATGAATTCGTGGCTGTGATTGCCGCCGATCGGACCGGTATCGGCGCGCATCGGGATCGCCCTGAGACCGAGACGCGCGAAGGTGCGCAGATAGGCGGCGAACATCTTGTTGTAGGAGTGGATCGCGGCTTCCTGGGTCAGATCGAAGGAATAGGCATCCTTCATCAGGAATTCGCGCGAACGCATGGTGCCGAAGCGCGGACGGATCTCGTCGCGGAACTTCAGCTGGATGTGATAGAGATTGAGCGGCAGGTCCTTGTAGGACTTGACCGAGGAGCGGAAGATGTCCGTGACCATCTCCTCATTCGTCGGACCGTAGAGCATCGGCCGTTCCTGGCGGTCCTTGATGCGCAGCATTTCCTTGCCGTAATCCTCGTAGCGACCGCTCTCCTGCCAGAGCTCGGCCGACTGAAGCGTCGGCATCAGGAGTTCGATGGCGCCGGCACGGTTCTGCTCTTCGCGGATGATGGCATTGACCTTGTCGAGCACGCGCTTGCCGAGCGGCAGCCAGGAATAGATGCCCTGGCTCTGCTGCCGGATCATGCCGGCCCTGAGCATCAGGCGGTGGGAGACGATCTCCGCTTCCTTGGGGTTTTCCTTGAGGATCGGCAGGAAATAGCGCGACAGACGCATAACAGCTTCCAACAGTTGTGGATTCCGCCCAGTGGCGGAATCAGCCATGACGAGGGTATTTGATGAAGCGTCATAGCGGTTTCCCACGCACAAGAAAACCCGCCCGGGCAGAGGCGCTTCGTCGCCCACAGCTCATGCCGTCCCCTCTCTTGCGAGCGCCAAAACCCGGCCCCATGCGCAGTTTCGTGACAGTCATTGTGCGACAAATCCGAGCACGTGGCTTTTTCCGGACAACTGTAGCAATTATGCAAAAAATGGGGTGACAAAGCGCACAAGTTGAGCTAGCGTGAGCCCATAAAACAGGCAGGAAGTTCAATTTTCTGCCAATTCGCGGTCAAGTCTTGGGAGGATCAGATCTTAGGCGCGCTTGTTCGCAGCCCCTTAAATGGTGAAGGATCACGCGAAAATTGAACAAGGTCTTCGGACCTTGTTTTTTTTTGCCCTGCCGACATACCGACCGCCGGACGCCCGCGCAATTCACGTCCGTTTTTCTTTTGATCACAATAGTTTGAGCGGCTTTTCCCAGAAAAAGAGTCAAGACGGGCAGCTCTGGGAGCACAGCGCGTGAGGCCGGGGTGAGGTCCGCGTGCGCCGGTGTCAGTCGAACTTCGGCAGGACATTGGGCAGGCTGTCGAGCCCGACGCCGAAATAGCCGGTGACCAGATACCAGCCACCATAGAGGATTGCCGAGACGATTGTGGTGATCAGCACGACCCGGCCGCCGCGAAAGCGTACCGGTGCGCTCTCGACGCTGCCCGGAACCACCTCCTCCGCCTCCGCCTGCGTGCGCAAGCCGATCGGCAGCACCGCGAACAGCGTGATCCACCAGATGACGAAATAGACCGCGAAGAAGGACAGGATGGACAAGATCGATGGGCTCCGGCTGACCGGCTGCTGAATGCGCCGAACTCTTTCGCCTTATAGGGGGCGAACCGGTCCGGCGCAAATCGCGTCTTTGCGAACTCAGACCTGTTCGAGTTCGATCAGGGTGCCGTAGAAGTCCTTCGGATGAAGGAAAAGAACCGGCTTGCCATGCGCACCGATCTTCGGCTCGCCGCCACCCAGCACCCGGGCGCCGCCGCCTGCCAGCTGATCGCGGGCGGCGAGAATATCCTCGACCTCGTAGCAGATGTGATGCATGCCGCCGCCGGGGTTCTTCGCAAGGAAGGCCGCGATCGGCGAGTCGGCGCCCAGCGGCTCAAGAAGCTCGATCTTGGTGTTGGGCAGTTCGACGAAGACGACGGTCACACCGTGCTCGGGAAGTGCCTGCGGCGCGGAAACCTTGGCGCCCAGCGTGTCACGATAGGAAGCCGTGGCGGCAGCAAGATCCGGAACGGCGATGGCGACGTGATTGACGCGTCCAAGCATGGCAAATTCTCCAAAAAGACGAAAGGCGGCGAAGCTATACCAGCTTCACCGCAAAGGTCATTCAGACTTTGGTCACGAAGACGGTCACGACGGGCTTCTTGCCCCAGGCATCGTTGGCGGTGCCACGCACGGCCCGGCGAATGCTCTCGCGCAGGGTTTCGAGATCCTTGCGCCGCGCACGCGGAATGCTCTCCACCGCGCCGAGCACGGCGTCATAGAGGGTGTCCTCCATCGACTCGCCTTCCTGGTCGTATTGCGGCAGGCCGAAGGTGACCAGTTCCGGATCGCCATGGAACTCGTAGCGGGCGTCGAGCACCACGTTCACCGCAACGTGCCCGACATAGGACAGCTTGCGGCGGTTGGCGATGCCCATCTCGTCGAGGTCGCCGAGCAGCTTGCCGTCCTTGTAGATGCGGCCATGCGGGACCTGGTCGATCACGTCCGGCTCACCGGGCGCGAGCCGCAGCATGTCGCCATTGCGCACCCGCGGCACGAACCGGATACCAGCCTGCTCCGCCAGTTCCGCCTGCGAGATCAGGTGGGCCGCCTCGCCATGCACGGGGACGAGGATCTGCGGCCGGGTCCACTCGTACATCTGCAGCAGCTCGTTGCGACGCGGGTGGCCGGATACGTGCACCAGCGCCTCGCTGTCGGTGACGATGTGGATGCCCTGCTCCATCAGGCCGTTCTTGATCTCGATGATCGCCTTTTCGTTGCCCGGAATGGTGCGGGAAGAGAAGACCACCGTGTCGCCGGCGGTCAGCGCCACATGGCGCATCTCGTCACGGGCGATCTTGGCGAGCGCCGCGCGCGGTTCGCCCTGGCTGCCGGTCAGAATGATGACGACCTTGTCACGCGGGATGAACCCGAACTCATCTTCGGCGATGAAGGGCTTGAGGCCCTCCATGATGCCGAGATCGTCGGCGACGGCGCAGACGCGCTTGAGCGAGGAGCCGAGCAACAGGACCTCACGGCCGGCGGCTTCGGCGGCCTGGGCGATCGAGCGGATGCGTCCGACATTGGAAGAGAAGGTGGTGATCGCAACGCGTCCCTCGGCCGCCTCGATGATCTTGCGCAGGCCTTCCGAGACCTCTTCTTCCGAGGGCGAGACACCGTCGCGCATCGAATTGGTGCTGTCGCACATCACCGCCAGAACGCCTTCGTCGCCGAGAGCACGGAACCGTGCCTCGTCGGTCAGCGGTCCAAGCGAGGGGTGGTGATCGATCTTCCAGTCGCCGGTGTGGACGACGTTTCCGAGCGGCGTGCGGATGACGAGAGACATCGGCTCCGGAATGGAGTGGTTGACGCCGACCGCTTCGATCGAGAACGGGCCGACATTGATGACGTCGCCGGCCTTGAACGGGGTGACCGGGATTTCCGCCCGCGTGCCCTCATAGTCGCGCTTGGCCTCGAGCATGCCGGCGGTGAAGCCGGAGGCATAGACCGGGACATTGAGACCGGGCCAGATGTCGTTGAGGCCGCCGTAATGGTCCTCGTGCGCGTGGGTGATGATGATCGCCTTCAGCTTGTTCTTGCGGGCGGCGATGAAGCTGACATCGGCAAGGACGAGATCCACGCCCGGCAGTTCGGGGCCCGGAAAGGTCACGCCGCAATCGACCATGATCCACTCGCGGTTCGACGGCGAACCATAGCCGTAGAGTGCGAGGTTCATGCCGATTTCGCCGACGCCACCGAGCGGTACGAACACCAGTTCTTCGTTCTTTGCCATTCTGTCCTTGTTCCAATTCACCCGAAGAAGACATCGCCCGCGGCGATCGCCATCCGACCCTCTGGGCCACGGTCGAGTATCAGCATGCCTTTATCATCGATTCCGAAAAAGTAACCGGAAATCGACCGGTCCGGCAGGTTCACCGTGATTTTTTCCCCGATGCCGCAGGCAACGCCGCGCCAGCGTGAGACGATCTCGGCAATGCCCCTGCCCTCGTCCCAGACGGAAAGGATCTCGGCCATGCTGGCAAACAGATGGGCAAAGAGCTCCGGCGGTGAGACGAAAGCGCCGTGATCGTTGAGCGAGGTCACCGGATAGGCGCTCTCTTCCGGCTTGGCGCGGATGTTGATGCCGATCCCGATCACCAGCGCGTAACGCCCGTCGGCCAGGCGCTCGCCTTCGAGCAGGATGCCACAGGTCTTCTTGCGGCCAATGAGGATGTCGTTCGGCCACTTCACTTCCAAAGGATCGCCCCCGGGGGGAAGCACCTGCGCAATCGCACCATGAACGGCGAGCGCCACCGCGAGCGGCAGCGAGGCAAGCCGCTCGATCGGGGCCGGATCGATCAGCAGCAGCGAGGCGTAAAGGTTTCCCGGTTCGGACAACCAGGTTCGCCCGCGGCGGCCCCGGCCGCCGCTCTGGCTGTCTGCGGTGATCCACAGCAAACCGAAATCGCCCGCGCGAGCGCGGGCGAGACATTCACTGTTGGTCGAAGCGACGGCGCCGAGCGCCTCATGCCGGAAGTCGTCGAGCGACATCCGGCGATGTCCGCGGCCCTGGCTCAATGAAAGAGCGTCTTGGCTGCGGCTTCGGCGGCGGTGCCGAGCGGGCCACCGACCAGAACATAGCCGACGACGAAGAGGCCCGACAGACCGAAGACGAGACGCAGCTCGCCGGCGATCCGCGAGAACTCGCCCTTGGCTTCGTCAAACCACATGACCTTGACGACGCGCAGGTAGTAGTAGGCGCCGACGACCGAGGCGAGAACCCCGATGATGGCAAGCGCGTAGAGCTTGGCTTCGATGGCAGCGACGAAGACGAAGTACTTCCCGAAGAAGCCGGCGAGCGGCGGGATACCAGCGAGCGAGAACATCAGCGCCGTCAGCACCACGGCCATGAACGGCTTGGTGGTCGAAAGACCGGCGAGGTCGTCGATGTTCTCGACATTGCCGCCTTCCTTCTGCTTCATCGCCATGATGCAGGCGAAGGTGCCCAGAGTCATGATCAGGTAGATCATCATGTAGGTGATGACACCGCTGACGCCGGTTTCCGTGCCGGCAGCAAGACCGACAAGCGCGTAGCCCATGTGACCGATCGACGAATAGGCCATCAGTCGCTTGATGTTGCGCTGGCCGATCGCGGCGAACGAGCCGAGCAGCATCGAGGCAATCGCGATGAAGACGACGATCTGCTGCCATTCTGCGAAGACCGGCAGGAAGGCGTCGATCACGAGGCGCACGACGATCGCCATGGCACCGATCTTCGGAGCGGCGGCGAGGAAGGCGGTGACCGGGGTCGGCGCACCTTCATAAACGTCCGGCGTCCACATGTGGAACGGTACGGCGGAAATCTTGAAGGCCAGGCCGGCCATGATGAAGACGAGACCGAAGATCAGGCCGAGACCCGGCTTGCCGGCAGTCAGGACGGCTGCGATTTCGTCGAAGCCCGTATTGCCGGTGAAGCCGTAGACCAGCGACATGCCGTAGAGCAGCATGCCCGAGGACAGGGCGCCAAGCACGAAATACTTCAGGCCGGCTTCCGTCGAACGCAGGCTGTCGCGGTTGATGGCAGCGACGACATAGAGCGCCAGCGACTGCAGTTCCAACGACAGGTAGAGCGAGATCAGGTCGTTGGCGGAGATCATCAGCATGATGCCGAGGGTCGCCAGAACCAGAAGGACCGGGAACTCGAACTTATCGAGGTGATCGCGGCGGGCATGGCCGACGGCCATGATCATCGCCGTGATCGAACCGACGAGTGCCAGCACCTTCATGAAGCGGGCAAAGCCGTCCGCGAGATAGGCACCGCCGAAAGCCGTGCCTTCGGCCGGAACCAGGATCATCCACAGGCCCGACGCGATCAGCAGAGCGACGGCGAGGCCCATGACGGTCGTCGCCGACTTCTCGCCGGAGAAGACGCCGATCATCAGCAATACCATGGCGCCGACCGCGAGGATCAGTTCCGGCGTGACCAGATGCAGACTAGCGAGGAGTGTTTCAGGGGTCATGTCCAAGAGATCCTGTCGTCAGTTCGCGATGAGCGCAACGGATTGCGCTGCCTGCAGTGCGGCTTGGTAATTGTTCACCAGAAGGTCGACCGATGCGGCCGTGGCGTCGAAGATCGGTGCCGGATAGACGCCGAAGAAGATCGTCAGTGCAATCAGCGGGTAGAGAATGAACTTCTCGCGCAGCGACAGATCGAGCAGACCCTTCAGGCTTTCCTTCTCAAGGGCACCGAACACGACGCGGCGATAGAGCCACAGCGCGTAAGCGGCCGAGAGAATGACGCCGGTGGCGGCAAAGAGCGCAACCCAGGTGTTGGCGCGGAAGACGCCGATCAGGGTCAGGAACTCGCCGATGAAGCCCGAGGTGCCCGGCAGGCCGACATTGGCCATGGTGAAGACCATGAAGGCGACGGCATATTTCGGCATGTTGTTGGCCAGACCGCCATAGGCGGCGATCTCGCGGGTATGCATGCGGTCATAGATGACGCCGACGCAGAAGAAGAGCGCGGCGGAAACGAAGCCGTGGCTGATCATCTGGAAGATCGCGCCCTGCACGCCCTGGGTATTGGCGGCAAACGCACCCATGGTGACATAGCCCATATGCGCGACCGACGAATAGGCGATCACCTTCTTCATGTCGTCCTGCATCAGCGCCACCAGCGAGGTGTAGATGATGGCGATGACGGACATCGTGAAGACCAGCGGCGCAAAGAAGTCGGAGGCCAGCGGGAACATCGGCACGGAGAAGCGCAGCATGCCGTAGCCACCGAGCTTCAAGAGGATGCCGGCGAGGATCATGGAACCGGCCGTCGGCGCCTGAACGTGGGCGTCCGGAAGCCAGGTGTGGACCGGCCACATCGGCATCTTGACCGCAAACGAGGCGAAGAAGGCAAGCCACAGCCAGGTCTGCATTTCGGCCGGGAACTTGTGGTTCAGGAGCTGCGTGATGTCGGTGGTGCCGGCATTCCAGTACATGGCCATGATGGCCAGCATCATGAGCACGGAGCCCAGCAGCGTGTAGAGGAAGAACTTGTAGGATGCGTAGACGCGGTCCTTGCCACCCCAGACGCCGATGATGATGAACATCGGGATCAGGCCGGCCTCGAAGAACACGTAGAACAGAACGATGTCGAGCGAGACGAAGACGCCGATCATGAGCGTTTCGAGGATCAGGAACGCGATCATGTATTCCTTGATGCGCTTCTCGACCGAGACCCAGCTCGCCAGGATGCAGAACGGCATCAAGAGCGTGGTCAGGACGACGAAGAGCATCGAGATGCCGTCAACGCCGACATGATAGGCAATGCCGGTCGAGAGCCACTCATGCTTCTCGACCATCTGGAAGCCGGCATTCGAGTTGTCGAAGCCGATCCAGACGAAGAGCGACACGACGAAGGTGAAGACCGTCGTCAGCAGCGAGACGTTGAGGATGTTGCGGCGGCCGAGGCTGGTATCCTGGCGGGTCAGCAGCAGCAGCGCCACGCCGACCAGAGGCAGAAAGGTGACCGTCGAGAGAATGGGCCAATCGGTCATCAGAAGGAACTCCCGAGCATCATCCAGGTAACAAGGGCCGCGATACCGAGCAGCATCGCGAAGGCATAGTGATAAAGGTAACCAGACTGAAGGCGGACAACACGCTGGGTCACATCGGCAACGCCGGCGGCAACGCCGTTCGGGCCGTAGGTGTCGATGACGCCGATGTCACCCTTCTTCCAGAAGAAGCGGCCAAGCGCCTTGGCGGAACGCACGAACAGCAGGTCATACAGCTCGTCGAAGTACCACTTGTTGAGCAGGAACTGGTAGAGCACGCGGTGCTGCTCTGCGAGGACCTTCGGCGTAGAGGGCGACTTGATATACATGAACCAGGCGGTGACGAAGCCGGTCAGCATGGCCACGAACGGGCTCCACTTGACCCACAGCGGAACGTGGTGGAACTCTTCGAGGATCTCGTTCTCGGCGCCGGTGAACAGCGCACCCTTCCAGAACTCGTTGTAGTGATGGCCGAAGAAATAGCCTTCGAAAACCAGGCCGGCAAAGACTGCACCGACGGTCAGAACGGCCAGCGGGAACAGCATGACCATCGGCGATTCATGTACATGGTGCATGACGTCGGCGGACGCGCGCGGCTTGCCGAAGAAGGTCATGAAGGCCAGGCGCCACGAGTAGAAGCTGGTGAACAGCGCAGCGATGACGAGGAGCGTGAAGGCGAAGCCAGCGACTGCCGAATGCGAGGCAAACGCGCTCTCGATGATCACGTCCTTCGAGAAGAAGCCGGCAAAGCCGATCATCGTGCCCGGGATGCCGACGCCGGTCAGCGCCAGCGTGCCGATGGTCATCGCCCAGAAGGTGTAGGGGATGTGCTTGCGCAGGCCGCCCATGTAACGCATGTCCTGCTCACCGTCGACGGCATGGATGACCGAGCCGGCACCAAGGAACAGCAGCGCCTTGAAGAAGGCGTGCGTGAACAGGTGGAACACGGCCGCGCCATAGGCGCCGACGCCGAGCGCCACGAACATGTAGCCGAGCTGCGAACAGGTCGAATAGGCGATGACGCGCTTGATGTCGTTCTGCACGAGGCCGACGGTTGCGGCGAAGAAGGCCGTGATCGCACCGATCAGCGTGACGAAGGTCAGCGCATCCGGCGACAGTTCGAACAGCGGCGACATGCGGGCGACGAGGAAGACGCCGGCGGTGACCATGGTTGCGGCATGGATGAGGGCCGAGACCGGGGTCGGGCCTTCCATGGCGTCCGGCAGCCAGGTGTGCAGCAGGAACTGTGCCGACTTACCCATGGCGCCCATGAAGAGCAGGAGACAGACGGCCGTGATCGCATGGCCCTTGTCGAGGCTCATGCCGAACAGGTTCAGAACGGCCTCAGAGCTTTCGGCACCTTCGGCCGGCAGATAGGTCTGCGCAGCGGCAAAGATGGTCTCGAAGTTGATCGAGCCGAACAGGACGAAGACGCCGGAAATGCCAAGGATGAAGCCGAAGTCGCCGACGCGGTTGACGATGAAGGCCTTCATGGCGGCCGCACAGGCCGACGGCTTCTTGAACCAGAAACCGATCAGCAGGTACGAGGCCAGACCCACGCCTTCCCAGCCGAAGAACATCTGCAGCAGGTTGTCGGAGGTCACCAGCATCAGCATGGCGAAGGTGAACAGCGACAGGTAGGAGAAGAAGCGCGGCCGATGCGGGTCGTGGTGCATGTAGCCGATCGAGTAGATGTGCACGAGGGTGGACACGGTGTTGACGACCACCAGCATGACCGCGGTCAGCGTGTCGATCCTGAGCGACCATTCGACGTCGATGCCGCCGGACTGGATCCAGCGCAGGACGGATACCTTGATGACCTCATGCCCCTCGCCGTGGCCGAGACCGACATTGATGAAGACGACCCAGGACAGGACGGCAACGATCACCATCAGGCCGGTGGTGACGTATTCCGAGGCCTTGGCGCCAATCTGGCGGCCGAAGAGCCCGGCAATCAGCGCACCGATCAGGGGAAGAAAGACGATAGCCTTGTAGATGAGCATAGCCGTATCAGCCCTTCATCATATTGACGTCTTCGACCGCGATCGAGCCGCGATTACGATAGAAGACCACGAGGATTGCGAGGCCGATCGCCGCTTCCGCAGCCGCCACCGTCAGGATGAACAGGGCGAAGACCTGGCCGACGATGTCATTCAGGAAGACCGAGAAGGCCACCATGTTGATGTTGACCGCAAGCAGGATAAGCTCGATCGACATCAGGATGACGATGACGTTCTTGCGGTTGAGGAAGATACCGAAGACGCCGAGCGTGAAAAGCAGCGCGCTGACTGTCAGGTAGTGGGAAAGACCGATTTCCATAATTCTTGCTCCTTGACCTCTCAGCTGCCTCAGATGCCCTGGCCCGGCTTGACCTTGACCACCTTGACGGCGGTTTCCGGCGTGCGGGCAACCTGGCGGGAGACGTCCTGCCGCTTGATGTTCTCACGATGGCGAAGGGTCAGCACGATTGCGCCGATCATCGCCACCAGAAGCACCAAGCCGGCGATCTGGAAGAAATAGACATAGTTTGTGTAGAGCACGTCGCCGAGGGCGGCGGTGTTCGTGCGCTCGGTGAGCGCCGGGATCGGCATCGTGATCGCCTTGGCAGCTTCCGGCGAAAGCGCGCTGCCGCCGATGACGATCAGCAGTTCCGCGGCCACGATCACGCCGATCAGCGCGCCGATCGGGGCATATTTCAGCACGCCCGAGCGCAGTTCGGCAAAATCGATGTCGAGCATCATCACCACGAAGAGGAACAGGACCGCAACCGCGCCGACATAGACGACGAGGAGGATCATCCCCAGGAACTCGGCGCCGATCAGCAGGAACAGAGCCGACGCGTTCACGAAGGTGAGGATCAGGAACAGGACCGAATGGACCGGGTTCCGTGCTGATATGACCATGAACGCCGACGCTACCGCGACAAAGGCGAAGAGATAGAAAAAGAGAGCCTGAAGACCCATGTTGGTGCCTTTTCATCTTCCCCCGGGCGTGGGCCCCTGCCCTGCCGCCCGATGACGCTCAACCGGCATCCCCACCGATCAAGCGCCCCGTTTCAATTTTCTGCCGCGGCGGGGGCCGGTCCCTCGCCAAGGCCTCGTCATACCGCCGATCAGCGGTACGGCGCATCCATCGCGATGTTGCGCGCGATTTCGCGTTCCCAGCGGTCGCCGTTGTCGAGCAGCCGGGCCTTGTCGAAATACAGCTCTTCGCGGGTCTCGGTGGCGAATTCGAAGTTCGGGCCTTCGACGATCGCATCGACCGGGCAGGCTTCCTGGCAGAAGCCGCAATAGATGCACTTCACCATATCGATGTCGTAGCGCACGGTACGGCGGGTGCCGTCATTGCGGCGCGGGCCGGCCTCGATGGTGATGGCCTGAGCCGGACAGATCGCTTCGCAGAGCTTGCAGGCGATGCAGCGCTCTTCGCCGTTCGGATAGCGGCGCAGTGCATGCTCGCCGCGGAAACGCGGAGAGACCGGGCCCTTCTCGAACGGATAGTTGATCGTCGACTTGGGCGCGAAGAAATAGCGCATCGACAGGAAGAAGGCGCCGACGAACTCTTTCAGGAACAGGGAACTGACAGCCTGGGAAAGACCAGCCATCTCAACCTCCAAATCTGCCGAATGAACGGATGGCCATGATTATGCCCACCCCATGATCTTCAGCACGAATGCAACGATGATGACCATGGCGAGCGACATGGGAAGGAAGACCTTCCAGCCCAGACGCATCAGCTGGTCGTAGCGGTAGCGCGGCACGAAGGCCTTCACCATGGCGAACATGAAGAACACCAGCGATGCCTTCAGGACGAACCAGATGATACCCGGCACCCAGTTCAGGAACCAGACGTCGACCGGGGGCAGCCAGCCGCCCAGGAACAGGATGGTGGTCATGGCGCACATCAGGCAGATCGCCGCATATTCGCCAAGCATGAACATCATGTAGGGGGTCGAGCCGTACTCGACCATGAAACCGGCAACCAGTTCGGATTCCGCTTCCGGAAGGTCGAAGGGTGGACGGTTGGTTTCAGCCAATGCCGAGATGAAGAAGATCACGAACATCGGGAAGAGCGCCAGCCAGTGCCAGTCGAGGAACGAGTTCGGCATGCCGAGCATGGTGCCCAGCCCATCCTTCTGAGCGTAGACGATGTCGGTGAGGTTCAGCGAACCGACGCACAGGAGAACGGTGACGATGACCAGGCCGATCGAGACTTCATAGGACACCATCTGTGCGGCCGAACGCAGCGCACCGAGGAAGGGATACTTCGAGTTCGAAGCCCAGCCGCCCATGATGATGCCGTAGACCTCAAGCGAGGAGATGGCGAAGATGTAGAGGATGCCGACATTGATGTTGGCAACGACCCAGCCGTCGGCCAGCGGAACGACGGCCCAGGTGGCCAGCGCCAAGGTCACGGCGACCAGCGGAGCGAGCAGGAACACGCCCTTGTTGGCGCCGGCCGGAATGGTCGGCTCCTTGAACACGAACTTCAGGAGGTCGGCGAAGGACTGGAACAGACCCCAGGGACCGACGACGTTCGGACCCCGACGCATCTGAACGGCTGCCCAGATCTTGCGGTCAGCCAACAGGATGTAGGCAATGAACAGCAGCAGGGCGACCAGAAGCAGAAGCGACTGGCCGATCATGATGGCCGCCGGCCAGACATAAGTGGAAACGAAGCTATCCATGATCCCCTGCCCTTACTCTGCCGCAGCCTTGAAATTGTTGCGGGCCAACGCCGAGCACTCCGCCATGACAGCCGAAGCGCGCGCGATCGGGTTCGTCAAATAGAAGTCTTTCACCGGCGAGGCAAACGCGGATTTGGTCATCTTCCCGGCTTTTTTCGCAAGTGCGGCAATTTCTGCGCCATTGCCGACTGCGATCTCGTCGAGCGCGGCGAAATGCGGGTAGTCGGCATAGAGCCGGGCGCGCAGCGCGCCGAGCGAATCAAACGGCAGCTTCTTGCCGAGCACGTCGGAGAGCGCCCGCAGGATCGCCCAGTCTTCGCGGGCATCGCCCGGTGCGAAGCCCGCACGGTTGCCCATCTGGACCCGGCCTTCGGTGTTGACCCAGGTGCCCGACTTTTCGGTATAGGCAGCGCCCGGCAGGATGACATCGGCATGGTGGGCGCCGTTGTCGCCATGGCTGCCGATGTAGACGGTGAACTTGGCCTGCTTCTTGGTGAAGTCCAGTTCGTCGGCACCGAGCAGGAAGAGCACGTCCATCGACGAGAGCATGTCGGCGGCAGCAGCGGCCCCCTCACCCGGCACGAAGCCGAGATCCAGACCACCGACGCGCGATGCGGCCGTGTGGAGAACGGCAAAGCCGTTCCAGTCATCGGTGACGGCGCCGACGGCCATGGCAAGCGCTGCCGCGTTCGCCAGAACGGCGGCCCCTTCGGCGCCGGAGAGCGCACCCTGACCGATAATGATCAGCGGGTTCTTCGCAGCCTTCAGCTTGTCGGCAAAGCTCGCCTTGCCGGCGACCAGGTCGGCCAGCGTATCGGTGCCGGCACCCAGGTGCTCGTACGGATAACGCATCTCGCCGCCTTCGCCGATCACACCGATCGGCAGGCCGCTGCGGCGCCAGGCCTTGCGGATGCGGGCGTTGAGAACGGCCGCCTCATAGCGCGGGTTGGCGCCGACGATGAGGATTGCGTCTGCCGATTCAATGCCTTCGATCGTGGCGTTGAAGAGGTAGCTTGCGCGACCGAGCGACGGATCGAGTGCCGCCCCATCCTGGCGACAGTCGGTATTGGCCGACCCCAGCGCGTTGATCAGCGCCTTCAGCGCGTACATTTCTTCGACGGATGCGAGATCGCCGGCGATGGCGCCGATCTTCGAACCGGTCGTGGCCGATACGGCCGCCTTGATCGCGGCAAAGGCATCGCCCCAGGTCGCGGCCTGCAGGCGGCCGTCACGACGGACATATGGACGGTCAAGACGCTGCGTCTTCAGGCCATCCCAGATGAAGCGGCTCTTGTCGGAGATCCACTCCTCGTTCACCTGCTCGTTGACGCGCGGCATGATGCGCATGACTTCGCGACCACGCGTGTCGACGCGGATCGCCGAACCCAGCGCATCCATCACGTCGATCGATTCCGTCTTGCTCAGTTCCCACGGGCGGGCGGTGAAGGCGAAGGGCTTGGAGGTCAGTGCGCCGACCGGGCAAAGGTCGACGACATTGCCCTGCAGCTCGGAGGTCATGGCCTGCTCGAGATAAGTGGTGATTTCGGCATCCTCGCCGCGGCCGATCAGACCGAGTTCGGCAATGCCGGCCACTTCCGTGGTGAAGCGGACGCAACGCGTGCAGTGAATGCAGCGGTTCATCACCGTCTTGACCAGCGGGCCGATATACTTGTCTTCGACGGCACGCTTGTTCTCGGTATAGCGCGAGCTGTCCATGCCGAAGGCGATCGCCTGGTCCTGCAGGTCGCACTCACCGCCCTGGTCGCAGATCGGGCAATCCAGCGGATGGTTGATCAGCAGGAATTCCATCACGCCTTCGCGGGCCTTCTTGACCATCGGCGTGTTGGTAAAGACTTCCGGCAATTCGCCGTTCGGTCCACCGCGGATGTCGCGCACGCCCATGGCGCAGGAGGCTGCCGGCTTCGGCGGGCCACCCTTCACCTCGACGAGGCACATACGGCAATTGCCGGCAACCGACAGCCGTTCATGGAAACAAAAGCGCGGGACTTCGGCGCCGGCTTCCTCGCACGCTTGCAGCAGCGTGAAATGATCCGGGACTTCGATCTCTTTACCGTCGACTTTCAGCTTTGCCATATTCGCCTTCCTGCCTCACGCATAGTGCGCATTGCACCGCAGCTTTCGCAGCGGCAAGCGGAACCGGCCAACCTGCATTGGCTCGTCCCCGCCGTTTAATTCCCTCTCCCCGATCTCGTTCGACGAGCTCGAAGATCCTGTCCTTGTCCAACCCGGAACCGCTCCCTGCAGAGCCGCCCAGGTCGTTATTTCCTGCCGCGCGCCAGTTTGAGCGCCTGGCCGGCCCAGTCGTCGCGAATGGCACGACCGTCCAGACCGATCGCCTGATCGAGCGCTTCGAGCTCCGCCGCACCGAGCGCTGCCAGATCGGCGAAGCGGCGAATGCCACGGCCGTTCAGCACCTGCTCCAGCTTCGGACCGATGCCTTCGATCCGCTTGAGATCGTCAGCCTTGCCATTGGCCTTCGCCGTCTTGACCACAGGCGCCTTGACCGCCACCGGCTTGTCTGTTGCGGCGGGCTTTGCGACGTCAGAGGCTTCTGCCGTCTTCGCCTCGCCCGCACCTGGCTTGGCCTTTGCGCCCGCCGTCCCTGCCCGTGTCGCCTTCGGCCGCGATGCCCCCTCAGGCACCTCGCCCTTGCTGACGTCCGCGGGAACCGGCTCGTCGGCCGCCGTCGCGCCTTCGCCCTTGCCCTGCTCGTCTTCCAGCCGCCGCGCCAGCTTGTTGGTCGCGTCGATCGCGCCGTGCAGCGAACCGAGGAAGACGCTCGTCATGTGCGTCGCCAGACCGAAACCGATGGCCGTGGCCGCCGCGAGCGCCGCCGTCGGATGGGCCATCAGCGGGTGCAGCGGCACATGCGGCATGTCCTTCATCGCGTCGGCAAGATGGCTGAAGTCAGCCGGCTCCGCCGCCTGTCCCTCCCCCTTCTTGTCCGATGCGCTGGTCATCGCCGTTCGTCCTTACTCTGCCGCCTCGAGCACCACGCCGTGCGCCATGGCATTGCGCGTGTACTGGTCGATCCGGGCTTCCATTTCCGGACGGAAATGCTTGATCAGGCCCTGGATCGGCCATGCCGCCGCGTCGCCGAGCGCGCAGATGGTGTGGCCTTCGATCTGCTTCGTCACCTGGAACAGCATGTCGATTTCGCGCTTCTGGGCATTGCCCTTCACCATGCGCTCCATCACCCGCATCATCCAGCCCGTGCCTTCGCGGCACGGCGTGCACTGACCGCAGCTCTCGTGCTTGTAGAAGGCCGAGAGGCGCCAGATCGCCTTCACGATATCGGTCGACTTGTCCATGACGATGACGGCGGCGGTGCCGAGCGAAGAGCCGACTTCGCGCAGGCCGTCATAGTCCATGATCGCGTCCTTCATCTGGGCGCCCGGTACGCAAGGCACCGAAGAACCGCCCGGGATGACGGCGAGCAGGTTGTCCCAGCCGCCGCGGATGCCGCCGCAATGCTTCTCGATCAGCTCGTGGAACGGGATCGACATCGACTCCTCGACCGTGCACGGCTTGTTGACGTGGCCGGAGATCGAATAGAGCTTGGTGCCGGTGTTGTTCGGACGGCCGAAGCTGGAGTACCATCCGGCGCCGCGGCGCAGGATGGTCGGGGTGACGGCGATCGACTCGACGTTGTTGACCGTCGTCGGGCAGCCGTAGAGACCCATGTTGGCCGGGAACGGCGGCTTCAGGCGCGGCTGGCCCTTCTTGCCTTCCAGGCTCTCGAGCAGCGCGGTTTCTTCGCCGCAGATATAGGCGCCGGCACCGTGATGCACGATGATGTCGATGTCGTAGCCGAGCTTGTTGTTCTTGCCCAGCAGACCGTATTCGTAGCACTCGTCGATCGCCGCCTGCAGGGCTTCGCGCTCGCGCATGAATTCACCGCGCACATAGATGAAGGCGTGATGTGCGCCCATGGCGAAGGAGGCAACGACGCAGCCTTCGATCAGCGTATGCGGATCGTGGCGCATGATGTCACGGTCCTTGCAGGTACCGGGCTCGGATTCGTCGGCATTGACGACAAGGTAATGCGGACGACCGTCCGATTCCTTCGGCATGAAGGACCACTTGAGGCCCGTCGGGAAGCCGGCGCCGCCGCGGCCGCGCAGACCCGAGGCCTTGACCTCGTTGATGATCCAGTCACGGCCCTTTTCGAGCAGCTGCTTGGTCCCGTCCCAGTGGCCGCGGGCCATCGCGCCCTTCAAAGACTTGTCCTTGAGGCCGTAGATATTGGTAAAGATGCGATCCTGATCTCTCAACATATCCTAACCCCTTACCGCGGCTTCTTGCCGAAGACCTTGATGTATTCGGCTTCGCCGCCCTTGGCGAGCGCCTTGGCCTGCTTGACCCAGTCGTCGCGCTCGATGCGGCCAGCAAACTTCAAGTAGCCGTCCACCCATTCGCGTTCGGCCTTCTTCCAGCCGGCGATCTGGGCGAATGTGTAGATGCCCAGATCATTGAGGATGCCCTCGATCTTCGGGCCGACGCCCGAAATCATCTTCAGATCGTCCGGCGTTGCCGGCTTTTCGACTGCGGCCGGGCGGTTCTTGTCGTCCAGCGAAGGCTGGCCGGCGGCCGGAGCCTTCGGCGCCTTGCCGGCGCCGTCGGCGGCGGCCGTCTCGGAGATGACTTCCTTGATTTCGTCGCTGGCAGGCTTGGCGCTCTTGCGGGCCGGCTTGACTTCCTCGCCGCCCGGGGCAGCCGTCTTGCCGTCGGCCGGAGTCTTCAATGCAGCATTCGTTTCGTCAGTCGAGGTCACCGGCTTGGCAGCGTTCGACGGCGGCACGGAAACGGTCTCGGCCGGAGCGGCCTTGGCAGAAGCGGCCGGCTTGACGTCGGGATCGGTCAGCGTCGTCGGGCCACCGGCGGGTGCCGAATAGACGCGGTCGACCTGCGGGCCCGGCTTGATGTCAGAACCCTTGCCGGCCTGGAAGCGGTCGATGATGTGTTCGAGCTGCGTCGGCGTCAGGTCTTCATACGAATCCTTGAAGATCATGACCATCGGCGCGTTGACGCAGGCGCCCTGACACTCGACCTCTTCCCACGACAGCGTGCCGTCGGCATTGAGCTCGAAGGGGTCGTGGTGGATCTTCGACTTGCAGACCTTGATGAGGTCTTCGGCGCCGCGCAGCATGCAGGGCGTGGTGCCACAGACCTGAACGTGGGCGCGGGTGCCGACCGGCTTCAGCTGGAACTGCGTGTAGAAGGTCGCAACTTCCAGCACGCGGATATACGGCATGCCGAGCTTGTCGGCGACGTATTCAATGGCCGCCCGGGTGACCCAGCCGTCCTGTTCCTGGGCGCGCATCAGCAGCGGAATGACCGCCGACTGCTGCCGGCCTTCCGGATACTTGGCAATCGTTGCCTCGGCCCAGGCGGCGTTCTCCGAATTGAAAGAGAAGCCTGCCGGCTGGAATTGGTCTTCGGCTAGTCGACGAACGGACATTACTTCCTCACGCCTTGTCTCAGTTTATGGAACCACACCGCGAACTCGTCAGGGACGTGAATTCGCAGGCGTAGGCCGAATTGTCTTTCTGCAGGAACACGATCAGCTTGGAGCCGTTCGACACGGTCGACTTGATCTCGTAGCCCTGCTTGATGAGTTCGCCCATGGACGAAGTGGCACTGCTGGACGACACGCCGGATTCCTGCGCCTGCACGGCGGCGGCGCAGAAAAGGGCGGCGATCGTCAGCAGCATCCGCATCATCAGCGGTCAACCTCACCGAACACGATGTCGAGCGAACCCAGGATGGCCGAAACGTCGGCAAGCTGGTGGCCGCGGCAGATGTAGTCCATCGCCTGCAGATGCGCATAACCCGGGGCGCGGATCTTGCAGCGATACGGCTTGTTGGTGCCGTCGGAGACCAGATACACGCCGAACTCGCCCTTGGGCGCCTCGACGGCGGCGTAAACTTCGCCGGCCGGTACGTGGTAGCCTTCGGTGTAGAGCTTGAAGTGGTGGATCAGCGCTTCCATCGACCGCTTCATCTCGCCACGCTTCGGCGGCACAACCTTGCCGTCGATGGCGGAGATCGGACCCGTCTTGGCGTCGCCGAGCAGGCGGTTCACGCACTGCTTCATGATCTTCACCGATTCGCGCATTTCGAACATGCGGATGAGGTAACGGTCGTAGCAGTCACCGTTCTTGCCGACCATGATGTCGAAGTCGAGGTCGGCATAGCATTCATAGGGCTGCGACTTGCGCAGATCCCATGCGGCGCCCGAACCGCGCACCATGACGCCCGAGAAACCCCAGGCCCAGCAGTCTTCGAGGCTGACGACTCCGATGTCGACGTTGCGCTGCTTGAAGATGCGGTTTCCGGTCAGAAGCGCATCGATGTCATCCAGCTTGGCCGGGAACTCGTCGCACCACTTGCCGATGTCTTCCACGAGCTCGTGCGGCAGATCCTGATGGATGCCGCCTGGGCGGATAAAGGCCGAATGCATGCGCGCGCCGGAGGCACGCTCATAGAACACCATCAGCTTTTCGCGCTCTTCGAAGCCCCAAAGCGGCGGCGTCAGCGCGCCGACGTCCATGGCCTGCGTGGTGACGTTCAGGAGATGCGACAGGATACGGCCGATTTCCGAGTACAGTACGCGGATCAGCTGGCCACGGATCGGGATCTCGACGCCGAGCAGCTTTTCGACCGCCAGCGAATAGGCATGCTCCTGGTTCATCGGCGCGACATAGTCGAGACGATCGAAATAGGGCAAAGCCTGAAGGTAGGTCTTGGTCTCGATCAGCTTTTCGGTGCCGCGGTGAAGCAGACCGATATGCGGATCGACGCGCTCGACGATTTCACCGTCGAGCTCAAGAACGAGACGAAGAACGCCGTGCGCCGCCGGATGCTGCGGGCCGAAGTTGATGTTGAAGTTGCGGACGTTGTGTTCAGTCATGACGCTAACCTTCCGTCCTTACTTCGCGGCCTTCTCATCGCCCGGCAGCACGTAATCCGTGCCTTCCCAGGGCGAGAGGAAGTCGAAATTGCGGAACTCCTGCTTCAGTTCGACCGGCTCGTAGACGACGCGCTTGGCGTTGTCGTCGTAGCGCACTTCGACAAAACCCGTCGTCGGGAAGTCCTTGCGCAGCGGATGACCTTCGAAACCGTAGTCGGTGAGGATACGGCGCAGATCCGGGTGATCGGTGAACATGATGCCGTACATGTCCCAGGCTTCACGCTCGAACCAGTCGGCGCCCGGAAAGACCGGACAGGCCGACGGAACCGGCTTGTCTTCGTTGGTCTGAACCTTGACGCGAATGCGCAGGTTCTGGCGCGGCGACAGCAGGTGATAGACCACGTCGAAGCGGTCTTCCCGCTTCGGATAGTCGACACCGCAGATGTCGATCAGATTGACGAAACCGCACTGCACATCGTCGCGCAGGAAGGTCAGGAGCGCGATCAGGTTCTCGGGCTTGGCCGTCAGCGTCAGTTCGCCGTAGCGCAGGTCCGAAGAGGCGATCAGCGCACCCCTGACCTCGGCGAGGTAGGATGCAAGCTCGTTCAGGGCTTCACTCATTTGTCTCGTCCCTTCGCCTTACCGCTCGATGGTACCGGTGCGGCGGATCTTCTTCTGCAGCAGAAGCACGCCGTAGAGCAGCGCTTCTGCCGTGGGCGGACAGCCCGGCACGTAGATATCGACCGGCACAACGCGATCACAGCCACGCACGACCGAGTAGGAATAGTGATAGTAGCCGCCGCCATTGGCGCACGACCCCATCGAGATGACGTAGCGCGGCTCCGGCATCTGGTCATAGACCTTGCGGAGCGCGGGCGCCATCTTGTTGGTGAGCGTACCGGCGACGATCATGACATCCGACTGGCGCGGGCTGGCGCGCGGCGCAAAGCCGAAGCGCTCGACATCGTAGCGCGGCATAGACAGCTGCATCATTTCAACGGCGCAGCAGGCGAGACCGAAGGTCATCCACATCAGCGAACCGGTGCGCGCCCAGTTGATCAGCTCGTCGGTCGAGGTGACCAGAAAGCCCTTGTCGGCGAGTTCGTTGTTGATCTCGCCGAAGAATGCATCATCCGAACCGATCGGCTTGCCGGTATTGGGATCGATGATCCCCTTGGCCTGCGGCGCGACCAGCGTCGTGTTGGACTGGATCACTCCCATTCGAGCGCCCCCTTCTTCCATTCATAGATAAAGCCGATGGTCAGCACACCGAGGAACACCATCATCGACCAGAAACCGAACCAGCCCAGATCGCCGAACGAAACAGCCCAAGGGAACAGGAACGCGACTTCGAGGTCGAAGATGATGAAGAGGATCGACACCAGATAGAAGCGAATGTCGAATTTCATGCGAGCATCGTCGAAAGCATTGAAGCCGCATTCATAGGCCGACAGCTTTTCCGAATCAGGCGCCTTGAAGGCAACGGCGAACGGCGCGATCAGCAGCGCCAGGCCGATTACGAGGGCAATACCGATGAAAATAGCGATCGGAACGTAGGAACTGAGCAGTTCAGTCATCATGTCCATCCCTGCTTGTATCGAACGCCGGGCGGCAGTTCGGGCGCATGGCCAACAAGCCGAAAAGAGTGTTGCAACGAGCCGTGGTTAGCGCAGGCGGACCACTTGCGCAAGACCAACCAAAGCCTTTTCACCCGATACCTAAAGGACTTTACCAGGCGGTAAAACCCTCGAGCGCGAATTCGGTATATTATGACCGTGCGGCGCAACAAAACACTAGACGAAGGGAGAAGGAATGGCGCGAGTGACGGGGCTCGAACCCGCGACCTCCGGCGTGACAGGCCGGCACTCTAACCGACTGAGCTACACCCGCGCATATCTGAAAA
>FWPV01000779.1_pt1 | contig 82492 bp, 71 predicted proteins | sample 2228371 | NCBI WGS metagenome assembly FWPV01 (sample SAMEA103939776, study PRJEB20133) | metagenome
GAGATTGGGTTCTATTTCGGATTGCGAATTGCGGATTTCGGAATTATTTGGAATTTGGAATTTAATCACAAGGTGATTCTGAAATGGATTTGGAAAAATTTCCAGTGCTGTGCCCTGCGCTCCATATCTTGTAGCCTCTCTTATTCCAGGGAATGGGTCAGGCTGGTCAGTTGTAAGTTTAATCGCACGATTGTTTGCTAATGGAGCAGCAGATGCATGATAGACATTAGCATAGGTGTATTCAAGCCCATTCCTGTGAAAGTAATCTCTAATCCCCACTGTTGCATAGTTATGCCAGTAATCATCATTGGTTATCTTTTTATATTGAAAAACTATTTCTCCATCACCAGTCTGAGTCGGATAATATGCAGGGTCAAAAAGAATCACTTCAAATGACTGGAGTTCAGCCGGTATCGGGTTTGTGGGATTGTGAAGGTGCTGGATTCTTGACCATTCAATGATAAAACGATGGTTGGTATTATCATAGTAATAGCAGACATTGCCGCTGGAATCTGTAGCATTTGGATCAAGGTCATCCCAGAATGGGGCAATGAGTAGTGGTGGACCTCCAGCACCTATTATATGCCAGTTATACATATCCGCAATCCAGGTTGAATCCATGGCAAGGTAGCCATTGGAGCATATTGAGATTTTATTATAGTTTGTACCATAATACTTGAAAATAAAAGGCAGATTTATGGTTTTTGTTTCATCATTTTGTAAGGGCAGGATAGTGCCCGGTCCACCAAGGTCAGGGTCAATTTCTATCCAGTTATAAGTTGGTGCTTCTGGATAATCTGTATCAGTGTTATCGTAAGCGTAATAACCATAACCATCAGGTCCGGTGGGTGAACTGGTGCTTACTACACCAATGGTATTAGAAAATTCTACGGTATCCGTGAAGTTATTATCGCCATTTATAATTGTGAGAAAATTTATTTGATGTCCTGGTGCGAGTTGAGAAGAGGCACTCAACCTGAATGCATTACCTGAATTCGTAGCAGAGTCACCGACTGTAATATTGCCGAATGAGCCAATTGAATCAATGACTGTAACACCAGGATTTTTTGACCTCAATATACCACTGATATTTGTTCCGATAAGTCCACCAGTATTCTTAATGGAAATGATTAAATCCGCAGTTTCTCCTGGTTCAAGAATACCATTACCGCCATCAAGTATCTGACTTCTTTGATATAAAAATTTCGGTGCCTTTGCCGATACCCATATTACTGAATTCCAGTTTCCCTGTGAGGAGGTAATTGAGAGATTGAACTTTATTAAGTAATTGTGTTTTATACTGGTTGAGACATTGAATACATAAGGTGAGCCAGTTGCAGTTCCGCCAGGTGTTAGATTTCCATAACTTTTTGTTGAATCAGTGATTGTGATAAACGGGTCAGGAGTAGTTAATTTTGCAGATACGTTTGTTGCGGTTGTTGAGTTTCCATAATTCTTTAAGGTCACAGGCATCTGGATTGTTTCACCAGGATTTATTTCACCATTGTTATTACCGCCGGGGTCGTTGATTGTATGGCTGTAATATCCGACATATACTGCAGAATTATTTACGAGGGCATGTCCACAATAGGGTATGAAATTGTGTTTTGTCACGGTCACAAATAGTGTATCAGCAGTGCCTGTAGAAAACTGGAAATATGCCATACCATTCACATCAGTGAATTCAACCTCTTTTACTTCATTTTTCTTATACAGACTTACCATTGCACCATTGAGCGGCTGACCCGAAGAATTTAGAACCTGAACTGCAAAGTTATTTGTTCCAACAGGAATTGTAGTACTGTGATTCACAATGAAATTTTTAGGGACATCAGTCCATACTTCAAGGGAAGGGTCACCAAGGAGATTATAGGCATTGAAATAGTATTCGCTCCCTGAATCTGGAGATGTTTGATAAGGAAAATTCATATAAATTTCCATTTTTCCTCGATAAGTCATTGGTGCAAGATAATATATGCTATCTCTTAATAGTCCCCAGTATATCCCAAAATCCAGACAGTTATTCCAGCGCGTGTGAGTTGTTGGGGGAGAGGCACCAAAAAAACCCACAGCACCTTTGGGAGTTGCTGGATTGCCTGCCCTTAGCCAGGATTCTCCAAAACAAGGTTCTGCGTTGTAATTTCCAGTGAGACATACAATGCTCGTTACAACTGGCAATTTCCAACCATTTGATAGGCCGACAACATCAGTGTTATAGAAACTCGGTCTATCCCAGCCTGACCAGGAAGCTATGCCACCGCGGTAATTGATAAATGCCAAACCCTGGTTTACAGAATTGGTTATTGGAGTCTGACCACTGGAAACAGGTGGGTAAAAAACAGTATCAACCTGAGTATATCCTGCTTCAAGAAATTTTTCGCGAATCCACCTCTTTGTTGGTACTGGTGTTGTCATAGTATTATCAGGATAATTGCCTCCAACCATTAATGCTCTTTTGAACCACAGGGTATCAGTCATATAAGGATTCTTTTCGTAATTAATGATTTTTGCAATGACTGTATTCAGGTCATTCACATTTGCGACTGAAAGTCTGCCAATGAGCAGGTCGGATAAGAAATCATTGCCATCAATTGTTGTATATGGATGGTCAGTAGGATTGGATGAAATTGTAAAACTCGGAACACTATCCTTATCGCCGACAAGAATTACATATTCTGGTTTGGGATTCCAGGTTTGGTAAGCATTGGTAATATAGTTCCTAATGGCTGTGGCAGTGTTGCCTGTTTCAGTAAGTCGAGCAACTGTGACCTTCCATCCTTTCTTTTCCTTCCAATCAGCAAGAGGCAGGACTGCATTATAAAAAGAATTTGGAGTAATAATAAGTAGTCCCTGAGGCTTTGTCTCTGCGTTGAAGTCATAATTGAGAATCAAATTCTTGTAAACCTGGGCAAAGCTTAAAGGCAGGTTGATTTCTGGATAATTGATAAAGTTTATCTTTAGATTGATTTTTCTGGATTTAATAACCCTGCCCTTAGCATTAAACACAGGATGCACAATCACAGGGTAGAGATTATAGCCACTGAGGTTTATTGCCTGTCCGAATTCAATGGATGAACAAACAGATACAAAATTGTTTTCTGCTGTGTCGCACTGAGATATTTTGTAATTGCAGAGTGGTAAAACAGGGGAGAGGATGAATCCGATACTTACAGGTTCAATTGAATGCTCAGAGAATAAGACATTTAAATTAATACTTGATTCGGTCCGTGCAATTATCTCTACGTTATTACTAAAAATTCCGATAATGAATATCAGGGGTAGAATCATAATTCACTGACCTCTCTAATTATAACCAATCCCCAGTCCCGGTCAACAAGAAAAACAAGTCCATTCCTGACATATATATTATATGCATAAGGAGTTGTCAGCTCTGCGTATAATACTGGAACAGTGATTTCAGAGACATCAATTACTTTCAGTCCACCATTACCATCTGCAACATACGCAAGATCTTCTGAAACAAAAATACCCTGTGCATATCCAGGAGTGTCATAAGAACTGACAATTGCAGGGCTTGCAGGATTTCTCACATCTATTATAACAAGTCCGTTATAGCCATCTGCAATATAGGCATAGCCGTCTTTCACAAAAACACTACGAGCATTGGATGGCGTGTCAATCTCTCCGATCAGGGCAATGCTGTCAGGGTTGTTCAAATTATAGATTATCAGTCCCATTTGTTCACACGCAAGATAAACAAGAGAGTCAACTACGCACAGATTATGGACATTGCCTGGTGTGGGGAATCGCTTCGCATAGTTTGGATACTGGGGCCAGGATACATCTTCTACAATAAACCAGTATCTTGCTGCAATGTAAACAAATTTAGTATCATTCTGCGGAGCACAGACATTATAGCCATAGAACCAGTTGTCCTGTCCAACAAATAATGGTTCTGCCGGGTTTTTAATGTTTACAATCAACATACCACCATTATTCGGAGGTCCAGCAGCAAGTGCAAGAAAGGCGAAACTATCACGGACTGCAAGACCCTGAATATTGGTCTGGTGAAGATATTTGCCCACAATAAATGTGGATTCTGGATTTGAAATATCAACAATCTGGAGTCCGCCCTGATCATTCGCAATATAGGCGTAGTTTCCTTTTATATCAATATCAACTGCATAGCCTGGAAGTTTACACTGGCTTATAATCTCAAATTTATGGGTTTCAACCTCTGGCCTGTGGCAGGTTAAGATTAGCGCAGAAAAAATTAGGAATAAAAGAAATTTTTTATTCATAGGCACCTCGCTTTCGCCCTATGGTGGTTGTTAATATAATGTAGGGCAAACCTTTAGGTTTGCTTAATATCAAATTCAAACGAACCCAAAAATTCATATTTTGTATAATCATCCACCAATCCTTTCCTTACCGGATTATTAAAAATGTATTTTGCAACAACAATTGTATCTTCCTCATTGCGCAAAACGTGTTCGTGATAATTAATTTGTCAGAGTTTATATCCATGTCTTCTTTTAAAATAAAATCCAGTCGATTGTTTGAATTGGCTAATAAATTTTTTGAAATCAGATTTGTCCTCGGTTCCCTCAAGCAAAAGGTGTAAATGGTCAGGCATGAAACAGTATGCCCAAATTCTAAACCCGAACAATTTTGAACTTTCGCGTAATATATCAATTATTTGCTTAACGGGTTCTTCTTGGATAAAGATTTTTCTTTTATTATCTGTGCAGATTGTTACAAAGTATCTATAAGGACCTCTGTAATTGAAGTTTTTAAGCCGAGGCCGTTTCTTATAGGTATTTCTTTTTGCAAGGCTAAAGCCTTGCCCTACGGTGGTGGGGTGGTGTTTTGCAAGGCTGCCCCGAACTTGATTCAGGGCTTGCCCTACGATGATGTGATATTTTGCTTGCCCTGCAAAAAAATTAGTAGCGGAATTCCAATCCATTTTTCAATACCCATTTATTGTAATTTTTTAGTTCTGCAATGTCTTCGTATACCTCAGAATATGAGTTCCTCAATTCATAAGAATAGCCAAGAAAATAATACAAACTGGTAAATACGGGTAGTCGTAAATCAGCACTGAAATTGTGAGTGAAATCCTGTCTGCCACTATGTGGCGAATCAATGATTGGTGATAGTTCTGTGGAAAATGCCCGGTATCTAATCTGATATTGCGTGCCAAATTGCGATAATTTTACGAAAGGCAAATAGGTATTCAAGCCAACTCTAACGCTGTGTTGCTGGTAGGATATGTCGGGCACAGGACCTCTTGCCCTGGAATTCTTGTATTCATATTTTGTTGCAACCTCAAAAACTCTGCTGAATTTGTGAGAAAAAGCAGGTTCTGCTCTAATTGCCTTTGAATCATACACATCAAAATTATCAATGTAGTCATCAATTTCATAACCGAGGGTCGTGGTCAGCATTGTATTTTTATTAATATTACTGCTTACCTTGATAGTGAGTAGATGCTCACTGAACTCACAGCCAATATATGCTGTTCCTGACGGGTCTCTGTAGTAACGAATTAAATAGGAGGGCAGAAAAAGATATTCAAATTTCAGTGCCCAATTACCCAGTGATTGTCTCAACCCAGCAACGAATACCAGGTAGTCTTTTTGTTTGTTGATAATGAAATTATGACTGGTAAAATTTAAATTAATCGTGGTAGTGCGAGAAGCAAAAAATCTATTTCTGAGCAAAATTTGGAGACCATAGTCAGCGCTCATATCATCGTATGTTTTGAATGGATATTTTGCAGGGTTTAGATTCTGTATGAACTCTTCAAGATGTTTCTTTGAATAAGAAAAAATGTTATCGTCATAGGTGAGGCTTACATTTGCCTTAAGAGAATAATCGAACGCTGCAAGAACAAAAAACAGTATTGTCATTTTACTTCCACCATAAAGCGCAAGCCGCAGGAGTTGTTATTGTCAACTACGAATTCATAACGGTGGATGCCTTTTGGAATGTTTATGAACATGGTATGCGGATTTGATGGCACTATGTCACTGCGATTTTTGTAATAGCAAGTTTGTGATGAATAGGCGCGGAAACTCGTTGATTTTCTAACTTTATTCTTTTCCTTTACAGTGATTGAATAAATCTCTTCGCCCTGTAATGAAGTTGCGATATTCAATCGAGAAATTACCTTCACTTTTTTGGGTCCCTCAATTTCAAGAATAACGGGCTTATCCGCAATTAATTCGTAGTAATTCAGAATTTTTTCATCTTCCACCAGTTCAAGCTTTGAATTGTACGAAAGTGGTGTAATATCCTGCCATTTTCCCGGTGATTCATTTGTGAATTTCAGCAGGATTGTATCCACAGGTGCGCGCCAGAATATCAGGCGATATGTATGGAGTCCGGCTGGCACATTGATGTAGAAAGAACGCCATTTACTCAATCTTATATTCTCAAGTCTGGCAATACTTGAGTATTCTGTTTCTTGAGTAACGAATTTTTCATTAATATCATCTTCCTGGAGGATAAGTTTATAGACCCTGGTGCCTTTCTTTTCGCCATACCATGGTATACGTGTATAGACTCTTATCCAGGTTGGGCCTGACGCTTTGATTTCCAGCGGTTGATTCTTTGTCAGAACAATATATGATTCTTCCTTTGTAGTATGTATTTTTATCTTTGCTTCAGATTGAGGGGCAATGTTTATTGTCTGAGCAAACATTAACAAAATAAAAAGAACGCTATTCATTTTTGTGCCTCCTTAAATAGTAATCTAAGTCTATACGCAATACAACGAAGACAAATATGCCAAGAATTATCAGGAATATTGCTGAGACGGTTACCGAATACTTCCTTTGATAATATAGTTTTCCTTCACCAATTTCTGGAATCGGGATTGGGGCAATTGGTAATTCGTATCGCCGTGCAAGACTGCCAATATTGTTTAGATTGATTACCTTGACACCATTTCTTAGAAATTTTCCAACAACTCCCTGGTGGAATGAATATTTCATTGGGTCAAGGATGCCTGTCGGCAGGTCAAAACCTGCGAGTGCAGCTGCACTGCCTCCCACATTTATATAGCAGACAATTTCTTGAGCGCCGGCAAGACTATCATACAAATTCATTCTTTTTTCAATTGCGTCTTCAAGGTTTCTGGTTTCTAATAGGTTGACCCCATTTCTTTTTATCGCGTCCATGATCAATCTTCTTCCTTCAGGACTCAGCCCCCTACCAAGGTCATCTTCTCCACCGATAGACGCAGCATGGCTGCGAAATTTTATTTCATCGTTCTGATAAAGTACATTTTCCATATCAAGATATGTAAACTGTGGAATGTTTGCTCCCCACATTGATGAACTAACTGAAGTGATAATTATGGGTTTAAGGTTCAGTGTTTGAAGTGCTGAAATGACAGCAATGTTGAGCGCGGGAAATGAACCGCTGAAAGAAACTGCAATCACATCCCCTTCACGAACCTGACATTTTCTTAACAATTCCACAATCACTGCAGATATATTTGGATTCGTTGTTGTGAGTTTTGCATTCAGGTCGCCTGGTTCGCTGGTGATGAGAGAATGTTGAATACCTATCAGCCCGGTCTCATTGGGGTCATTGACAGGGTCTATTGGAATATTTCTTTTTATTTTCTCCTGTTTGATTTTTTCAAACAACAGTTTTGTGAAATTCGCACTTTCGACCTTTTGTTTGTAATAGGGAGCAAAATTCTTTGTTTTATAAGTGAGTATAGAGTAGCCGCAAATAACACAGACAAGAGCACTGATAGTCAGGATATAGTTTGGTACTTTACCACTTCGCAACTTTATGGCAATATTGCACCTCCCGTGAGAATTATGAGGACAAGTCTTACCAGCACTGCTGCAATAAGCATGGTACAGATTGTTTCCAAAATACCCTGACGGTGCATCCAGTATGCGATCAAACCAGGAACAACAAAGCCAATTGTAGTAATATCAAAATTTACCGTTTCAAGAGAAATTCTCGGATAAATTCTTGTCAGATAACCAAGTAAGTAACCGATAATTATTGAAACTATCAGCAGTCGTCTGCCGTATAGGAGGATATATCGTGAGATTAAATTGAGCAAGAAATAGACTATCAAAGCAATAATGATCGTACTCAGAACCATGTCGGGATTATGCAGATTTAATGCGATGTAACCAGGAACCACCACACCACCCGCGGCAAGCCCGATAGTTTCGGTTAATACAAGATTCAATAACATACCCAGTCCAACAGCAATAACAATCATAATCTATTCTGCCTGTTTTTAGAATCACCGGGCATCAAGTGTCCCTTTTTTCACAAAATAGTCTATCAGTGCTTCACCATAACCAACAATATTGCCAATTGCAAGTATCGTGCAATCATCCATGACAGTTTCTGTAATTCTATCAAAAACGAAATCAACTTTTTTGTTACCAAGGTCAACTATTTTTTGTTTTGGTACACCATGTTTGATGGCAGTGCGACAGAAAATCTTTGTTTCTCCGCCCGTGACAAAATATTGTTTTGCCTTTATCTTGTTACTGACCATATATGCCATTTTTACTGAACGATCTATACGGTCTGCTCGACAATTCATTAGAAGGTAGAAGTTGTCCTCTGATTTTTGGATTCTCTCGTAGATATAGAAAGTTGAGTCTGGGTCGTTAGCGGCAAGGGCATTGTAAAGAGTCACCCTTTTGCTGGCAATTACCAGGTCATATCTCTTAAGGATTCCAGAGTCAGGAATATATCCATACATTTCGCTCAATGCTCTGTCTCTTGAAATGTTCAAAAATTTGCATACTTCCAGCACGAGGGCAACATTTTCACGATGTTCAAAATATGAAAAATTTTTCAATTCCTTTTCTGAAATATTGTCTTCATTGCTGAGGATGGCTTTTATTCCGCGCTGTGCACACAACTCCTGTATTAGCGGAAATAGTTTTTTTTCAGCAGTGAAGACCGTGGCATTTTCCGGTACTGCCTTGACAAAATTTGTTGCAATATCCGTGAGTGCAGGTCCCATGACTTCAAGATGGTCAGCACGTACATTGGTGATGAGGACAATATGCGGATTGACTATCTTTGATTCTTCAACCCACTGCAAATCTGGTCTTACTGACATATTTTCAAAGACAATGGCGTTTGCTTTATCTTTTGCGGCTTCCTTCATAATGGCAAGCTGTTCGTGAATATTCGCTTTTCCCGGTCTTATGACAGGCATTTCAATTCTGTTATCAATAATCATTCTTGGTTTTGTGCCGGTAGTTTTTGCAAGAACACGATAACCGCCAGCTTTAAGGGCAGCACCAAGAAGTCGGGTAACTGTTGATTTGCCTCTGGTACCATTGACGACTATTCTCAGGGAAATTGAGTTCATATTTTTTCGATGGTTAAGCCATTCTATACGACAGTAGATCAGAAAGAAGATGAATAATATCAGCAGAAGGAAAATGCCATAATCAAATGCCATACTTAAGTTTAGCCATTTTTCTATGCAAGTCAATCACCTTTTTTGAATATTTGACATTAAAAAATCAGGTGTATGAGAATTGCTGATTACTGTGTATAATAAGAAAGAATTGTTATAATTCCTGCCAGTGCTGCGGTTTCACTGCGTAAACGGTTATTGCTGAAGCAAATAGACTTAACCTGGTTCTTGGAAAAAGCCATTATTTCTTCCGGTGAAAATCCACCTTCTGGACCAATAAGCAGGAGAATGTTTTTGACACCAGGAACAAGCTTGTCTTTGCCATTTCTATCGCCCAGCAAGACCAGTTCATAATTCTTGAACTCTCTGCCAATATCTTCAACAAAGATGATTTCGGGTAGGTAATACTGCTGTGATTGCAACATGGCAGCGCGCACAATCTTTCTGAAGTGCTCAAGACGCGGCGGATTCAGGGTTCTGATTACAGCGTATTGTGAGATAAAAAAGATAAATTTTCTGACACCTAACTCAGTGCCCTTTTCTATGATAAGGTCAGTCCTGCCAGTTTTTAGCGGAACCAGTCCAATATCAAGGTTGATCATCCTTTGTTCTGGCATTTGCTTCATTTCCATTACCTTCAAAATCATTGCATTGGGCATAATTTGTTCTATTATTGTTACGTATCTAAAGCCCTTTCCGTTTGTAAAGAATACTATTTCGCCGGGTTTCCTTCTGAGTACATTCTTTATATGGTGAAATTCAGGACCGGTAAGAATGATCTGGGAATTCTGCACCTGGTCTTCTTTTATAAAAAACAGATTGTGTATCTCCTGGTTGTTTTTTGGATGATTATCGGGAATCACGTTTCTTCAAGATTGGACCGGTTTCATATTTCTTGAGTTCTTCAATAATCTTGCTGACATTCCGGTCAACATCAGTTAGAGGTTTCAGGTCAATTTCAACATATAGGTCGCCATGCCCACCATTAATACGGGGCATGCCTTTACCTCTAATTTTGATTATCTCAGGTGCACCGCATCCCTTTGGAATCTTAATTGCTTCGCGCGAACCATTGAATCCAGGAATTTCAATGCTTCCGCCGTTGACCAGAGTAGAATATGGGGCAAGGATTCTTACAAACAGGTCATCACCGCGTCTTTCGTAGTATTCGTGGGGTTTTTCTTCAAACTCAACTATGATATTCCCTTTACCACCAGGACCATAGTGTCCTTCTCCCTGTAAGACAATGTACTGACCATTGCCCACTCCCTTCGGGATTTTGATTTCAATTGTGCGGGCTTGTTTGATTCTGCCTGCGCCACCACATTTTACACAGGGCGTTTTAACTATCTCGCCATTTCCCTGACATCTCGGGCAGGTAGTGATATTTGTGAAAGTACCAAAAAAACTTCTTGTCTGGGTTCTGATCTGTCCCCTTCCACCACATTGCGTGCAGACAGTAAAATCGTGACCACCTCTGCCAGAGCAGGCACTACAATACTCATAACGGTTCACCTTGAACTGTTTTTTCGCTGAGGTTGCAATTTCTTCAAGTGAAACCCGCAAAACAACATGTATGTCACCACCTCTTTGACTCTGTTTACGCGTTCTTGATGTGCCAAAGAAGTCTTCAAATATTGAGCCACCAAAAAAGTTCCCGAGTATATCCTGCAGGTCATCAAAATGGGTAAAATCATCCCAGGAAAATCCGCCACCGCGGAATGTTTGTGAAACTCCATCATGGCCATAACTGTCATACAATTGCCTTCTCTGTGGATCCATTAGCACTTCGTACGCTTCAGAAATTTCTTTGAATTTTTCTTCAGCCTCTTTTTTGTTATCCGGATTCATGTCCGGGTGCCATTTCTTGGCGAGGTCCCGGTAGGCTTTCTTGATTTCTTCAGGCGTCGCTTTTCGGCTTACACCGAGTATTTCGTAATAATCTTTTTTCATACAGACATTATGTTTGCTTCAGCAGTTCCGGACAATAATGGCGGTTGATAGTTATCGGTTCATACAATTTTCATTTATTACCTTCGTCATCCACTACGCGGTAATCGGCATTACCGGGCTGCTGACTATCCTCTGGTTTTGGACCCTGTGGAGGAGGTTGAGTCTGACCTGTTTCCTGGGCACGACTTGCAGCTTCACGATAAACTGCTTCAGAGAGTTTATACACGGCTTGCTGGAGATCATCAATTGCCTTCGTAATTCCGTTCATATCTGTTGTCTCTTTTTTCTGTTTCAGAATTTCCAGTTTCTTTTCGATTTCGCTACGCTCTTCGAGTGAAATCTTGCTACCATACTCACGCAATGTCTTTTCTACGCTGTATATTACACTATCTGCACGGTTTCTAACCTCAATGAGTTCTTTCTGACGCCGGTCCTCTGCAGCGTGTTCTTCTGCTTCTTTCATCATTTTGTCAATTTCTTCCTTAGACAGACCACTTGAGGCAGTAATTCTTATTTTCTGTTCTTTGCCTGTGCCAAGGTCTTTGGCTGAAACATGTAGAATACCGTCTGCGTCAATGTCAAAAGTCACTTCAATCTGGGGAATGCCTCTTGGTGCTGGTGGAATTCCATAAAGGTCAAATTTTCCAAGAGTTCGGTTCTGATGTGCCATTGGTCTTTCACCCTGCAGAACATGGACCGTTACAGCAGTCTGGTTATCTTCTGCGGTCGTAAAGATTTGAGATTTTTTTGTTGGAATCGTTGTATTTCTTGGAATTATTGGCGTCATTACTGACCCGAGTGTTTCAATACCGAGCGTCAAAGGTGTGACATCAAGCAGTAATATATCTTTTTTCTCACCACTCAACACTGCACCCTGGATTGCGGCACCGACAGCGACAACTTCGTCAGGATTAATGCCTTTGTGTGGTTCTTTACCGAAGAAATCGCGCACAACCTGCTGAATACGCGGCATTCTTGTTTGACCACCCACGAGTACGACTTCGTTAATGTCGTTTGTTGTCAATCCTGCATCAAGAAGTGCCTGTTTTATTGGTGGTATTGAACGCTGAATCAGGTCTTCCACGAGCGATTCCAGTTTTGCGCGGGTCAGTTTCATTTCCAGGTGGAGTGGAGTGCGATCTTTGTCTGATGCGATAAAGGGCAGACTGATTGTTGTTTCCATCACTGTGGAAAGTTCGCATTTTGCTTTTTCTGCAGCTTCCTTCAAACGTTGCAGCGCGGTGATATCCTTTCTTAGATCAATACCGTGTTCTTTCATAAATTCATCAGCAATATAGTGCATGATCCGTTCATCAAGGTCATCACCGCCAAGATGAGTATCGCCATTTGTTGAACGGACCTCAAATACACCTTCACCGATTTCAAGAATAGAAATATCAAAAGTTCCACCACCAAAATCATATACTGCGATTTTTTCGTTTTTCTTCTTGTCCAGGCCGTATGCCAGTGAAGATGCGGTTGGTTCATTTATTATTCTTAACACTTCAAGTCCAGCAATTCTTCCGGCATCTTTTGTTGCCTGGCGTTGTGAATCATTGAAATATGCAGGAACAGTAATAACGGCTTTGGTAACTTTTTCTCCGAGGTATGACTCTGCTGCCTGTTTCAAATACTGTAAAATCATTGCCGAGATTTCTGGAGGCGAATATTTGGAGCCCATTACTTCAACCCAGGCATCTCCGTTTGTATGTTCTACAACTTTGTATGGTACACGTGCAATCTCCTGAGAAACTTCACTATATCTTCTCCCCATGAACCGCTTGATGGAATAGACAGTATTCTCAGGATTGGTAATTGCTTGTCTTTTTGCAAGTGGCCCAACTAATCTTTCGCCACTTTTTGTGAAGGCAACAACCGAAGGTGTTGTTCTACCACCTTCAGGGTTTGGGATAACAACTGGTTGACCACCTTCTAATACTGCAATACATGAATTCGTTGTACCAAGATCAATTCCGATGATTTTAGCCATTGCATTAACCTCCTTTCTCTTCTTCAGGTTTGGAGACCAGAACCTTTGCAGGTTTTATTACTCGATCTCCGACTTTATACCCCTTGCTGATTTCTTCAACGATCGTATTCTCAGGATGAGTGTTGGTAGTGATAATGCCCACTGCTTCGTGAAGGGAAGGATCAAAAGGTTCACCCAGTCCTGAGTATTCAACCAGGCCCATTGATTTCAGGACATCTCTCAATTGCCTTTCAATAATTTCTATCCCTTTATAGAAACTTTCAAAATCCTGAGTAAAGTCTGCACCTGCGAGCGCCCTGTCAAAATTATCAAGTACCGGTAGAATCTTGGAAATAAAATCAACTTTTGCATATTTTTTAAATTCAGCAAATTCATTTTCCATTCGTTTGCGGTAATTGTCCCATTCTGCGAGCGCCCTCAGATAATTATCTCTCAATTCTTTATTTTCCACTTTTTTTGCTTCCAACTCCTCTTTAATGCGCGTTACCGGGCCTTTTCTTAACATTTTTTCTCCCATTCAAGAATTTAGACAGAATAATAAATTAATAGTTTAGCACCATTTCATTTACCCACCAGGAGGCGCTCGGCAAGTAGTTCTGGAAGGCCGGCATCAATGATTTTTTGACTGGCAAGAGGAATGTTGTATTCAATTCGCACGAATTCAATGGAATTCTTATTCCCATCATAGATTACATAGCTGGCGCGCGGGTCAAGGTCCCTTGGCTGTCCTACACTACCTACATTTATTATATATTTGCGGTTTTTGATTATTGGAAAAGGATTGTCTCTTAAAAAATCAGCATAACCATTAGCATCCTGAAAAACTGCACTTGCAATGTGCGAGTGTCCTATGAAACAGATTTGCGCGTCAAAGCGTGCAAATTGCCTTTCAAAATCCTCCAGGGAAAAGAGGTAATGCCATTCTTCCGGATGTTCTGGTGCTGAATGGACCAGTAACAGATTATCAATCTTATATGTTAATGGTAGCTCACGCAGTCGGCTATTGCTTTCCGTTTCCAGGTTATTCTTTGTCCATTCTATTGCCGCGAGTGCAACTTTGTTAAAGTTTGAAGTGTCTGTTTTGTTGATTGATGCCCAGTCATGATTGCCCGCAACAATTGCATCGGCTTCCTTAAAACACAGGTTAATGCATTCATTTGGATTTGCCCCATAGCCGACAATATCACCCAGGCAAAAAATGTTTTTGATGCGTCGCTTCTTGATATCTTTCAAAACTGCCTGCAATGCCTCAAGGTTTGAATGGATGTCACTTATTATTGCTGCCTTCATTTTTCTTTATTATTTTTTTCAAAACGGCATCAAGGATGCCGTTAACAAAATTTTTTGATTCTTCTGTACCGAATTTCTTTGCAAGTTCTACTGCTTCATTAATCGTTACCTCGTAAGGGATATCATCAAAGAGCAGGAATTCGCAAACACCCATGCGTAAAATTATTTTATCAATTGTGGATATCCGCTCATACTGCCAGTTTTGTACAACCTGTTTGATATTTTCATCAAGCAGTTGTGTGTTATTGATCGTAAGAGTGGCAATCTTCTTTGAAAAATCTTTCACTGGTTTTTGATATTTTTTCTTGTTCAGTATTTCGTCAAACACATTGTCTATTTCGCTTCTGCCACTTTCATAACAATACAGAATTTTCAAGGCGAGTTCCCGTGCAAGTCTACGACTCATTCTCAAAATTAACCGGTATCATGAAGTCAAAGGCTATTTTCCACAGTTTGACGACACAGGTTTGTCAGGCTATTTTGCAAGCTGCGCATAGAGATTAGTCAATTCAAGGGCTGTTAAGGCTGCATCCCAGCCTTTGTTACCCATTTTTGTTCCTGCTCGTTCAATTGCCTGCTCAGTCGTGTCAGCAGTAATAATTCCGTAGACCACTGGAGGTCCTGGTTCAAGGTTCAGTTGTGCAATACCTTTTGTTACTTCGCTTGCAATATAATCAAAGTGTGGAGTATCGCCTCTGATCACTGCACCCAGGCAGATTATGCAGTCAATTTTGGTGTTCTTGAGTCTTCGTGCAAGCCCGGGAATTTCAAAACTACCTGGAACCCAGTAAGTTTTAATGTCATTTTCATTAACCGCATGTCTTATGAGGCAATCAATCGCTCCGTCCAGAAGCTTTCGCGAAATAAATTCATTAAATCGGGAGACAACGATTGCAATTTTTTTGTCTTTTCCAATCAATGTGCCTTTAATTTCTTTCATAACATCGCCTCCTAAGAGTTGCTTGAACATTTTAGTACTGATGAGGGTATTAAATGTCCTAATTTGTCACGTTTGGTTTTCAGATACTTTGCATTGTATTTATTCACCGCATAAATTGGAATCTGTTCTACAACTTTAAGTCCATATCCCTCAAGACCAATGATCTTTTTGGGGTTATTTGTAAGGATTCTAACAGTAGTAAGCCCGAGGTCAGCGAGGATCTGGGCACCAATGCCATAATCCCGCAGGTCAGGGGCAAAACCAAGCTTAATGTTCGCTTCCACTGTATCAAAACCATGGTCCTGTAATTGATATGCCCTGAGTTTGTTTGCAAGCCCAATACCTCTACCTTCCTGACGCATATAGAGGAATACACCACAGCCACTTTTTGCAATCATATATAATGCGCGCTCAAGCTGCTCGCCGCAGTCACATCTCAGAGAATGAAATACATCACCCGTGAGACACTGAGAATGAACGCGTACAAGGACATTTTTCTTACCATGAACCTCGCCCATAACAAGTGCGGTATGGTGTTCATTGGTTATTTTGTCTTCATACAGGAGAAGGTTGAAATCTCCGTATTTTGTTGGAAGTTTGGTCTCCAGAATTCTTTCCACAAGTTTTTCCCGATGTCTGCGATATTCAATCAAATCCTTAATGGTAATAATTGCAAGCCCGAATTTTCTGGCGATTTTTTTCAGTTTTGGTAATTTCGCCATGTTCCCGTCATTATCCATTATTTCACATAGGACACCGCCTGGATAAAGTCCTGCAAGACGGGCAAGGTCAACACTTGCCTCGGTGTGCCCGGCACGACGTAACACGCCACCATTCGCTGCTCTCAGCGGAAATACATGGCCTGGTTTTGCCAGATCATCGGGTTTTGTATTCTTATTAATCAATGTTTTTATGGTTAAGGCGCGGTCAAACGCGGAAATTCCTGTGGTGGTTCCCTTTTTGGAGTCAACGCTCACTGCAAACGGTGTTTGAAATTTCGCAGTATTATCATCAACCATAATCGGAATCCTCAGCTGGTCAAGGCGTTCCGGAGTTAATGCAACACAGATAAGGCCTCTTCCGTGTTTTGCCATAAAGTTGACAGTCCTGGGTGTTATCTTTTCAGCAGCAGCGATAAAATCGCCTTCGTTCTCACGATTTTCATCGTCAACAACAATGACTATCTTTCCTTTTCTTATGTCCCTGATTGCAGATTCAATAGTATCAAACATACATAATATTTTACAGAAAATTCCCAAAAAGTCAACAGACCGATTTAGATTATGTCTTTGTCCATAAGTGCCATGGGTATTAAAAACAAGAAATGCAGGGTAGTTGCCGGCAATGGTTTCTTTTCTGAATTACTGCGATGGAAAGAGAATTGTGAAGAATTTTTGAGAAGGTTGGTTTGTTATAATGTTTGGATTTGACCCCATTCACGCGATGGCTAAAATTGATTATTTGACTTCAGGAATGCTGTCAATTTGCTTTAGCACAGTAGCCTGACAGATTGATTTGAGGGTGTCAAAAACACCTATACCACGAATAGCAACTGCTTCAAAATAGGTATAGCCTCCTTGATTCAGTCGCAGTTGAAGATCACTGATAGGCAGTATATCAGGCAGGTCCCTTTTGTTGTATTGTATCACCATGGGAATGTCTTTCAGGTTTAGACCGTAGGACTTGAGATTATCATTGAGATTATTGAAACTTTCAATATTTTCTTCAAGGCGTTCTTCCTGTGAATCAACCACGAAGACAAGTCCATCAACACCCCGCAGAACGAGCTTTCTTGATACATTGTAATAGACCTGTCCGGGTACTGTAAACAAGTGAAACCTCAATTTCCAGCCTTTTACACTGCCCAGGTCAATTGGCAAGAAATCAAAGAATAGTGTCTGGTCAAGTTCTGTGGCAAGGCTCATCATTTTGCCTTTTCTTTCAGATGGGAAGGCAGCATATATTGAACGCAGATTTGTGGTCTTTCCACATAGACCCGTCCCATAATAGACGATTTTCAGGTTTAACTCTTTTAGGTTATAGTTCAGGTTTGCCATAGTCCCAGGTTAATAATGTTCAACATATTATCAATTGTATATATTTCTGTGCCATCAGTCAATAGTGGTGATTGGTTACCTTCACCAAACGGCAATAATGGTTCAAGTATTGATATCTGACTTTTATTGATAATTGCCTCTGGTATGTATTGTTCTTTCTTTTTTTGAGGTGTTTCCCTGATATTCCTTTCTGCATGGCTAATAAATTTTTCAAGATTTTTTTCGCACATTGAAAAGCCTGCTGCCCTTTTGTGCCCGCCAAAGTCCGTGAGTATGCTGCTGATATCATTCAGAAAACTGAAAAGATCTATGTCATGTGACCTTAGTTCGCCATAACATTTATTATCTTTCAGTAATATGGCTATCGCGGTTCTATGGAAATGGTCCCGAAGTTTTGAGGTTATTTTTCCGAGATTATTGATTTTTACTTGCATTGATGATGGTATTGCACGGTCAGGAATTATTGAGATTACAAAGGCAGGATATACCTTTGCTGCAGCAATTGCTATCTGAAACATCGTATCAATAGTAACTTTTCTATTATCTTCAATTGTCCTCAGTTTTTCTGCAATTAATGCGAACCTTTCATCAGATTCCGTGGTAAAAAACTCAATTCCGAGATTTGAGTCCTCAAGTGAGGCAGATTGTAGCAACGGTATAATTTCAGCGAAGATAACAGGAAAACTGATTTTTTTCGTGACGGAAAAGTATTTTGCCCATGGTTTGTCAAGCCTGGTGAGTGCCTTCAGCCCTTCATAACAAAATACCCGATTTTCATTGACAGGCATAACTCTGTCGGCAATTGTTCCAATCATGGTAATGGCAAGGAAATCACCCTTAAGTTTCAGAAATTCTCTGCAGTTCAGTCCAAACATCTGTTTATAGATTGACTGACAGAGTTTTAATGTAACACCAACACCTGCAAGTTCCCTGAATGGATATTCTGAATCAGGTCTTTTGGGGTCAATTGCAGGAACAGGAAATGCTGTCAGATTGGTCTCGTGGTGGTCACAGATAATTAACTCTAAACCCATTTCGCTTGCAATTCTGAAGTTTTCTTTATTGCTTATGCCGAAGTCAACAGTGATCAGAACTTTTGCCCCACGATTTTTATATGCCTTAAGAACCTCGGGGTTAAGCACATAACCATCTTTTTCGCGATTGATTGGGTAGATAAAAATTTCCGGTTTTCCTCCACGCCTGACATCGCATAGTGTGTAATACAAAATTGTCGCAGAACAAAAACCGTCCGGATCATCGTGTGCATAGATTAGAATATCTTCACCCATTCTCAGGCTATTCGCTATTTTGCATACTGCCTGTTCAATATCCGGCATGGTGTCGGGATTATGTAATTGACTCAGTTCAGGACAAAGAAATTTTCTGGCGTCTTCATAGGTTTTGAACCTGTTGCTTACAATACATGCGAGTTCTTGAGGAATATTGAACTCGCGGGCATATAAACTACTCAGGGTTTGACTGGACATGATTTTAGCCGACGTTTTCTGAGATTTTCTTGTTAACAAATTCCATTATTTCTTGTTTATTTTGGTTTGGCACAAGTAGAAAGACCCCCCGAAAATTGTTCAGGAATGTTTTGTGACGGAACGGACTTAGTAGAATGCCATTTTTGCCCGCATAGGTTTTTTTGAACTCACTCAGTTTACGTTTATTTTTGGCAAAGATTGTTTTTACTATCACTTCATCTTCAGTTATCTCATAACTTGTAGGGAAATAGTAGGAATGCAATGTCGCAACCAGAAACAAAAAGCCGAGAAGCGCCCAATAGATATTATAGGCAATGACAATAAACAGAAGGAATACGATAATAAAAATAAGACTTATTACGGTCTTTGTTGCGTTTTCTTTCGCAGGGTGGACTGTCCATTTCATTTTGTTTTATGGTTATTATCAGGTAACAAGCTATAAAATCCTATGGGCCCGGTAGGACTTGAACCCACGACCCGCTGATTATGAGTCAGCTGCTCTAACCACCTGAGCTACGGGCCCGGAAATACACATTTATTATATCCATTTTATTTTTGCTGTCAACACTACGCGGTTAATAAAAATATGGGGCTCTATTAGATAACGCAACTGTATCTTTAAGCCCGTAGGAGGGAGTACGGGTTTTTTGATAGGATACAGTGGTTCTAACAGAGCCAGAATATTATATCCAGAATTTTGAAAATGTCAAACATTGACAAAACTAAACTTTTGGGTATAATCTATTGTCTAAAGGGCGAATAGCTCAGATGGTGAGAGCGTCTGCCTTACAAGCAGAAGGTCACCCGTTCAAATCGGGTTTCGCCCAGATGATGGTATTGTTGGCAACCATTCTTTATGTCTGCATGAACAAACGGTTTTGGTAAAAGAGAATGAAGAGAAAGGAGGTTAGACCATGAATATTAAACCACTCCATGATCATATCCTTGTCGAAAGGATTGAAGAGGAAGTGAAAAAGGGTGGCATAATAATCCCTGATACGGCTAAGGAAAAACCACAACAGGGTAGAGTCATTGAAGTAGGAGATGGCCGCAGGGATGAAAAAGGAAATCGTATACCACTTGATGTGAAAAAGGGCGATATCATTCTATTCGGTAAATATGCTGGTTCTGAAGTGAAAGTTGAGGACAAAGAGTATTTAATAATCCGCGAGGAAGATGTCCTCGGAATTATTCAGAAACAGAAAAAGGAGTGAGGTATGGCAGGAAAAATAATCAAATTTGACGAAGAGGCGAGAAGGTCTATTTTGAAAGGGGTTCAGATTCTTTCTAATGCTGTGAAAGTAACCCTTGGTCCAAAGGGGCGTAATGTTATTCTTGAAAAGAAATTTGGTGCACCTACAATCACAAAAGATGGTGTGACCGTTGCCAAGGAAATTGATCTTGAAGACAAATTTGAAAATGTCGGTGCTCAAATGGTGAAAGAAGTTGCTTCAAAAACTTCGGATGTTGCCGGCGATGGAACAACTACAGCGACGATTCTTGCAGAAATGATCTACCGTGAGGGTTTGAAGACGGTAACTGCTGGTGCGAATGCGATGGAAATAAAGAAGGGAATTGATAAGGCAGTGGAGACGGTTATTGAGGCTTTGAAAAAACTTTCCACACCAATCAAAGGAAAGACCGAACATTTTCAGGTTGCAACAATTTCGGCAAATAATGATGAAGTAATTGGTAATAAGATCGCAGAAGCAATGGAAAAGGTTGGTAAGGATGGCGTTATAACTGTTGAAGAAGCAAAAGGGACAGAAACGACTGTGGATGTGGTTGAAGGTATGCAGTTTGACCGTGGTTATTTATCTCCTTATTTTATTACCAATCCAGACCGTATGGAATGCATTTTGGAAGATGCATATATACTGTTATATGAAAAGAAAATAAGCGCCATGAAGGATCTTCTGCCAATTCTTGAGAAAGTAGCGCAGAAGGGTAGACCAATTTTGATTGTTGCCGAAGAGGTGGAAGGTGAAGCCCTTGCTACCTTGGTCGTGAATAAGATTCGTGGTACACTGCAGTGCTGTGCAGTGAAAGCACCGGGGTATGGTGATAGAAGAAGGGCAATGCTTGAGGATATTGCAATTCTCACCGGTGGAAAATTGATTTCCGAAGACATTGGTATTAAACTTGAAAATGTCCAGATGTCTGATCTCGGTCAGGCAAAACGTATTGTGATTGACAAAGAAAATACAACAATCGTTGAGGGTGCTGGCAAGAAATCAGATATTCAGGCGCGGATTGCCCAGATCAGAAACGAAATCCAGGAAACCAAATCTGATTATGATAGAGAAAAATTGCAGGAGAGACTCGCAAAGCTGGCTGGTGGTGTTGCAGTTTTGAATGTTGGAGCAGCAACAGAAGTTGAAATGAAAGAGAAGAAGGCAAGGGTTGAAGATGCTTTGCATGCTACAAAAGCAGCAGCAGAAGAAGGTATTGTGCCTGGTGGCGGTGTTGCTTTGATACGCTGCATTCCGGAACTGGAAAAATTGAAACTAAGTGGTGATCAGCAGATTGGTGTGGAGATAGTGAAGCGTGCACTGGAAGAACCTGCAAGGCAGCTTGCTGAGAACGCAGGAAAAGAGGGTTCAGTGATTGTTGAGCAGATAAAGAAAGAGAAGGGAAATATCGGGTTCAACCTCTTAACTGAGAAATTTGAAGATATGGTTGAGGCCGGTATCATTGATCCGACCAAGGTCGTAAGAACAGCACTTCAGAATGCTGCCAGTATTGCGTCATTGCTCGTTACCACCGAAGCAGTGGTTGTAGAAAAACCAGAGGAAGAAAAGACTCCTGCAGTGCCACCCGGTGGTTACGGTGGAGAATATTAGTCAATAGTCTGAGGGTTAGGGCTGAGATATTGACTCGTTTTCTCAGCCCTAACCCAGGGAGAGAAAGATGCCTACCTATGAATATGAGTGCATAAACTGCAAATATGTTTTTGAGTATTTTCAGAATATCAGTGACCCCAAACTGGAGAAATGCCCCAAATGTGGTGGGAATGTCCGGCGTTTGATCTCTGGCGGCGCAGGACTAATATTTAAAGGCACAGGTTTTTATATTACAGATTACAAAAAAGCGCCATTACCCAAGCAAGAAAAAAAGGCAGAACTAAAAAAACCTCCAATTGAAGGCAAAAAAGAATAATTCATGGTTTCGGACAGGATTTAAATTTTCGCACAGGGTTTTTGTCTTATGAATTTGTTTGGAAGGTTATTCATTGCAGTTGGAGTAATCTTTGTAATAACGGGATTGATATTTTTGATTTTTCCAAAAATCCCTTTATTCAAACTTCCCGGAGATATTGTAGTAAAAAAAGGTAGTTTCACTTTTTATTTTCCTGTCGTATCAGGAATCATTATTTCTATTGTTCTTACAGTTATACTGAATCTATTGTTAAGGAAATAACTACAGATTAAATAATTCTGCCAATTCTTGACAGTCTTATTTCCTTCCAGTACCAGAACTGCAGAATATCAAATATGCTTGTTGCTTCTCTACCAGGATTAAATGAAAAATAGATAAACAGTGGTTTACCTTTCAGATATTTTTTATGTAATGGTCCCCAGAATCTTGAATCCATTGAGTTGTCACGATTGTCACCCATTGTAAAGAGGCAATCTTTGGGAATGACCACTGGACCAAAATTATCTCGTGCATAGATGCCATAAAGGTCGGCAATCTTTGCATTCTCCCAGTTTTTCTGATAATTTGGGTTACTATTATTATCAAACCCGGGCAGGATTCTCTGATCGCGATGGATTTTATATGGTTCGTTTACTGGCTTACCGTTAACATAAAGAACCTTATTTATAATCTGCACTGTATCACCTTCAACAGCAACACATCTTTTAACAAAGTCGCGGTTTTCAAAAGGATATTTGAACACTATTATTTCACCTCTTTGAGGCATCCGTCCCGGGATAATTTGTAACTGTGTATAGGGAAATTTTACACCGTAGACAAAGCGGTTCACGAGCAAAGCATCGCCGATAAGTAGTGTATTTTCCATTGAGCCGGTCGGAATGACATACGCTTCAACAAAAATAGCCCTGAGGACGAGTACAACAATAATCACGATTGCCCAGGAATATGCTTCCCGTTTGATTTTTTCAAGCATGAAAGATTATATGCAGTTTATCTGTGAAGTCAAGGATTTGAAGTTTATAATATCAGGTTGAGAAGTGCTCCAACTGAAAATGCAGTCAGGAGCATTATACCCGCTGCCTTAAGTGTATCAATGATGCCGAGTTCTCTTATGAAGACTGCGAATGTGGCAACACAAGGAAAATACATTGCAAGAACTGTGCTTGCTACAACCAGCTGTTTGAGTGAAAGATTCAGGGGGACGAGCATACCAACCGCAATATCCTTCCTTAAGAATCCCAACAAAAGGGCGACCGTCGCCTCAGCAGGCAAAGAGAGGATTTTGATAACGACCGGACCGATAATTTTTGCCATGATGTTAAAAATGCCCAGAGAATAAAACAGATTGGCAATGAATACTCCCAGAAGAACAAAAGGTGTTGCTTCAATAATGAACAACTTAACCCGCATCCAGAGTTTTTTTGCCAGTGCTGGCAAAAAGGGCAGGCGATAGGCTGGAATTTCTGTGAAGATTTCAGGACTCTCACCTTTAAATATTAGCCTCAATAATAAACCGCCTATTACAAATACAATGAATAGCGTGGCAAAAACCGGGAAGAGCCCGCGGAAACCATATTTACCGACAAGTCCAAAAATCATTGCAGTGAGTGCCATGCATGGAACACATATTGCCATAAGTGTTGCAGCAATGAATCTTTCCCTTTTTGTTTCAAGAATTCTCGTGCTCAATACACCTGGTACATTACAACCAAAGCCGAGTAACATTGGAATTATTGCCATACCATGCAATCCGAAGAGGTGCAAGAACTTATCAACGAGAACTGCAAGTCTTGGCAGGTAGCCAGAATCTTCAAGAAAACTCAGGATGAAATAGAAGGCAAATACATAGGGTAGTACCTGCGCAAACTCCACATAGACTCCGGTTGTGAGGATGCCAAATGACTGACCAAAATCAATATCGCCATTTATCAATTCACCGATCAAAATATTATGAATTATGCCTGAACCACCAAGCGTTCTGGATAAGGCCATCATAATTGATTTGTATATTCCATAAAAAAGGGGATCAAAGATATAGTTTATCAATCCTTCTCCAATAAACCTTATTACCTGGAATATCAGGAACATGACAATCATGGCAATAGGAATTCCAGACCAGGGATTAATTGTAAGGTCTCCGATTCTTTCAAGTAGTGTGTGGTGTCGGTGTTTTATAATCTGAACCTGGTTGATTATTTTCCCGATTTCCTGCCAACGGTTTTCATCTTTGAATGTGTATTTACTTTTCCGTGCTTCGTCAAGCCGCTTTACAAGTTCATTGATGCCTTCACCAGTGATTGCGACGGTGGGAATGACCGTGACGCCCAGAATTTCCTCAAGTTTTTTTACATTTATCTCAATGCCGGTGTGTTTTGCTTCATCATACAGATTCAGGGCAATAATTACTGGAATATTTTTCTTGAGTAACTGAAGTGTCAGGTTCAAATTTCTTTCCAGGTTTGTTGCATCAACCACATTTACAATAATACTTTCTTTGTCTTCAATTGCTTTGTTTAGCATTTGCACGGCAACCTCTTCGGCTGGTGTTGAAGGTTCCAGGCTGTATGTTCCGGGTACATCAATAACTTCAATTCTTTTGTCGCCATAGCCAGCACATCCACGGCAATAATCAATGGTTGTTCCCGGATAATTGGAAGCGATCACATCAACACCTGTCAGCCTTGAAAAGATAACACTTTTGCCAACATTCGGGTTACCCACAAGCAGGATTTTTTTCACATTCTGCTTGACTTCAACCACGACCCTGCGTGCCATACCATAACCAATGGCGATCTGGGTATTGCCAGTTCTTATGACAACTGGGCCATGCATAATCTGTTCACTTATTTTTGTGATTTCGGCGCCAGGGACGATTCCGAGTGCCTCAAGACGACGAACGAGCCCCTTTCCGCCACTGATTTCAACAACCGTTCCTTTTTCACCGGATTTCATCTGGGTAAGATTGAGAAGTGCCATTATCTTTTCCTTTTTCCTGCACATTTTTGACAGATACCGTAAATCTCAAGTTTATGGTCAGTCGCCTGGAATCTGTGATTTCGTGTAATTCTATCCTGAATTTTTTCAATTTCGTTGTTTGAAAATTCAATGATTAACCCACATTCTGTGCAGATCAGGTGATCGTGATGTTTTTCATGATTAACCGGTTCAAAAAGTGCCATACCTTTTCTAAAATGCCTTTCTGAAGCAAAATTGAATCGTGCCAGGAGTTTCAGCGTTCTATAAACTGTGGAAAAGCCAATACCAGGCATTGTTTTTTGTATTTTTTGATATAGATCCATTGCCGTGAAGTGCTTGTTTTCATGCAGAAAACATTCAATAATATACATTCTTTTTTGTGATATTTTCAACCCCTGCATTTTCAGAAATTTCCGCAGTGAATCATAGCGAATGTCATTTTTGACTTTGAAATTCACTTTCATTATGTGATTATATGCAAAAAAGTCAGATTGTCAAGAGAACGATTTAAATCAAAAATAATCTTACCGAAAGGAGATTGTTCAATCAAAATTGGCATTTAATAATCTTTTGAAAAAATGGTGTCCGATGAATTGGGCAACTACAATTGTTTAACAATTGATTAATGCCGGAATCAGTAATTTAAGAGTAATTAATGCAAGGCTAATGAGGCTGTGTCGTAACCCTTGTAGCAGTCGTATTTACCTCGCCGCCGCTTTGTTTGGCAGGTGCAACAAAGAGCTAAAAAATCGTAACTTAAGGCTTTCTTCAAGAACCAATGGTTCTTTCAGAACAGGTTAGTCTTGATTGGTCAACCCTAAAGGATTGAGTTACATTAAAGATAAATCAAACCGCTACAATTTTATGAAATGTCGAATTATGACACAATTCCTAAAGTCTTGTCCTGCAGTCTAATTTAATCCGGGTAAGATTTTATTTTTATGAAAGACGGAGAAGAAAGGCGTTTACCCTAATGCTGGCAAACTGCATACCGGGATGGCTTTATTTTTTATCCACAAATAGGTCCGGCTGGGAAAGTTTTGTTTTCTTTAATTTTCTTATGCTAAATACTTCTCCTTCTTCAAATTTTGTTAGAACTTCCTTTGCTCTATCTATGACTGATTTTGGGATACCTGCAAGGCGAGCAACCTGGATTCCGTATGATTGGTCTGAGGGACCGGGATTTAGTTTTCTTAAAAATATGATTTCGTCACCCCATTCTTTTACAAGGAAGTTGTAATTTCTCACGCCACTCAGAAAATCCTCAATTTTTGTAAGTTCGTGAAAATGTGTGGCAAATAGTGTTCGTGGTTTTTTATTATTGTGCAGTTCCTCTACCACAGCCCAGGCAAGAGCCAGACCATCATAAGTGGAGGTTCCTCTTCCAACTTCGTCAAGTATTACCAGGCTCTTTTCTGTAACATTATTCAGAATGTTTGCTGTTTCCATCATTTCCGCAAGAAAGGTGCTGACGCCTCTTGCAATATCATCACTGGCACCGATTCTTGTGAATATTTTGTCGACAATGCCTATTTTTGCACTTTTTGCCGGAACAAAACTTCCTATTTGTGCCATTATGACAATCAATGCTATCTGCCTCAAGTAAGTAGATTTGCCCGCCATGTTGGGACCGGTTATCAGCAAGATTTGATTGCGATTGCGGTCAAGTTCAGTATCGTTTGGAATAAAAGAACCTTTTTCAATAAGTCTCTCAACTACCGGGTGTCTTCCTTCGCTGATGATAATTCCATCGCCATTATTAATTTCTGGTCGTATATAATTATACTGAATGGCATTTTCTGCAAACGACTGTAGCATGTCAAGGAGTGCTATCGCCTTTGTACTTGCAAGGATTTTTCCACCCTCTTTTGCAATTTCTGTGCGCAGCCGGGTGAATATTTCATATTCGAGAGTCTTAATCTTTTCCTCAGCGCCAAGAATTTTCTCTTCAAATTCTTTTAACTCAGGGGTGTAAAAGCGTTCTGCATTTACAAGGGTCTGCTTTCGTATGTAATAGTCAGGAACAAGATCAAGATTTGCTTTTGTAATTTCAATGTAATATCCAAATATTGAATTATAAGCCACGCGCAGAGAGTTTATGCCCGTTCTTTCTCTTTCCTGTTCTTGAAATTTCAACACCCAGTCTTTTGCATTTCTTGCAGTGCTCCTGAGGTCGTCAAGTTGCTTTGAGTATCCCTCGCGGATTATGCCGGGTTCATCAAGTGTTGAAGGCGGCTCATCAGAGATTGCAGTTTCAATTTTTGCTACTATGGAGTCAAAACTATCAATCCGGTCATGTATCTTTCTCAAAATCCTGCTCTCGCAGTTTTGCAACAAACCTTTTATTTCGGGGTAAACTTTTAACGATTCTTTAAGACTGTTTATTTCTCTGGGCATAATTCGTTCGCACATTAGTCTGGCAGTTATTCTTTCAACATCATGCAGACTGTGGAGTAATTCTCTCAGTTGTTTCCTTAGAAATTCTCTATTTTTCAATTCTTCAACGCCATCAAGTCGTTCATTAATTTTTTCAGGTTCAATAAGCGGTTCAGCCAGTTCACTGCGTAGTTTTCGTTTGCCTAATGAACTCATACAGTTGTCCATTACCCAGTAAAGGGTTTTTATTTCTTCATTTCGGATGTTGTAGAGAATTTCAAGATTTCTTCTGGTTGAACTGTCTATATAAAGCGATGCGTTTGTATCAAAATGATTGATTCTGTTCAACTGTGGAAGTGTTGATTTTTGATTTTCCTTAAGATAGAACAACAATGCCCCAGCAGCAGAAATCGCCAGTTTTTCCCCTTCAATCCCGAAGCCATCAAGTGCTACTACATTGAAATGTTCTTTAATCTGTTTGTAAGCAATTTCGTAGATAAAATGATAGCCATCAATTATTGTTGTCGGTATTTCCAGCTTCAATTTAATTCCTTCAGGCAGAATAAGCTCTTTTACCTCCCTGCGTATTAGAACTTCAGAAAGTTGTTCTGATTCTATTTCGCCACATGAAAACTCTCCTGTGGTGATATCACAGAATGCCACCCCTGTCTTTTTTTCATCAGGTAGGCAGCAGGCGACATAAAGTGCCTTGTTGCCTTCAAGGAGTGATGGTCTGAAAATAGTGCCTGGTGTTATTACCTCAATCACATCTCGGGCAACGAGTTTCTTGGCTTTGTCAGGAGGCTCAAGTTGTTCACATATCGCAATTTTTAAGCCATTTTTTACTAGTTTGGCAATATAGTTTTCGCTTGCTTTGACAGGAATACCGGCAAGCGGTACACGTGTACCCTTGCTGATTGTTTTTGAAGTGAGTGTAATACCAAGTAGTGCGCTCGCCTTTTTTGCATCATCATAATAAAATTCGTAGAAATCACCAACGCGGAACAATAGAAGCGCCTCTTTATATTTATTCTTGATTTGTTGATACTGTTCAAGAAGCGGTGTCAAATGCATAACGCCAATATCTTTTTTTCAAACCCCTGAGTTATCTGGCAAGGATCTTTTGCCGGGGACTGAAAGCAGCCGTGTTCTAAACTTTGGCACAGGAGGTGAACCGATAGTTTTGGTTAGTTTTTTAACCATAACTGCACAGTAGAAGTTTTTTGCAGATTCCTAATCTGAGTGCTTTGGTTCAGGGGGTCAGTATCCCTTGACGACATTACCTCTTATGCCTGCTGAGTCAAGTTTTGCAGCAAATGCCTTTGCTTGTTCTGCTGTTTCAAATTCTCCCACCCAGACACGATAATAGATGTTTTCCATAACCAGGGCTTCAACTATTCGTCCCTCATACCCTTTCAATCTAAGTTCCTGGATTCTCTTATCAGCATTCTGACGGTTTTTATAAGAACCAACCTGGACAGTGTAGTATTCTCCAGCAGGTTGAGTCTGGGGTATAATATTACGAGCACGACCTGCCCATATTGATTTTGGATATGTGGTAATCAATTCTTGCAGTGTTTTGTAACCATTACTCTTGTCTCCACTTTCAACCTGAACAATACCCAACCAGAATAGTATTTCTTCCTTTAATTCAGAATTCGGATAATTTCTGACCAACTCGTTTAAGGTAATCAATGCATTTTTGTAATCTTCACGGGCAATTCTGATTTTGGCGATTTCAAGATAGGAGGCATCTGCATATCGTGATTGAGGGTAGTTGTTGATTATCCGCTGGTAATATATAATTGCGGAATCCGGATTTGTTGTGAGTCTGCCCAGATAATAATATACCTCAGCGATGCGGGGGTTATTCAGGTCCCGCGCAAGTTCTTCAAAGATCGCCCGAGCCTTATCAAACTGAAAAGCATTAAACAACTTTATCGCCTCTTCAATGTTCTGGCCAGAAATTATTGTGGCGATTAGAGCTGAGGCAAGAATGATTCTATGGAACGGCAGTTTGAGCATAGAAAAGAAAACCTCTTGGTTTTGTTTCCGCATTTTGAACAGATGAAAACAGGCCGGGCGAGTAATTTTTCGATATCCCCGATCTCTTTTTTTATTGGTTTGCTATCAGTAGAAAGTTTCAGCAAGCGGATTTTCGGCAGTGAAGATTCTGGAAAGAGTTCGCTGATTTTTCTGTAAATGTCTTTTGCCATTTCAATTTCATTTTTTTTCTCATAAAGATTAGCCAGGGCAAATCCCACTGCAAAATTTTTGGGATTCTGTTTAAAAATTTTTTCATAAAGCGGGATTATCTGTTCAAAAGTACCGCTTTCATAGGCTACCTTTTCTATCTCAGAGATTATTAGAAAGGCAAAATCAGGATGAAGGTCGATGAGTTTGACATAGTATTCTTTTGCTTTCTTTACCTCTCCCAAATTCTTGTAAAATTCTGCAGTCATATAGAGTGCAGTTAATGAATCTGGTTTGATTTTGAGTGCCTTTTTAAAAAAATTCATTGCATCTTTAATTTTTTCATTTTCATCTTCAGTTGATTCTGCCAGTCGACTATTACCCAGTGAGGCATAATAGTAAGCGATGCGTTGATTATCAACATTTCCGTTACTATACTCTTCACAGAATACAATACAATCCTGATAATTCTGCGAATCTTCATATATCTTCAGCAGTAAATCACGGGCAGTTCTGTCGTTTTTATCAATCTTCAGTATTTCCCTGAGAAAAGAAATCGCTTTGTTGGAGCGATTTGATTGAAGATAGTCGTGAGCCAGGCTGAGATAAACCTTTTTCTCTTCTTCTTTCTTTAATGTTGGTCTTGCTGTAAGGGATTGATGTATCTTTATTGCTCTTTCAACATCGCCTTTCTTCCGATATAAATTACCAAGTCTAATGTACCCATCAACGATATTTGTATCAATATTGAGTGCTTCCTTTAATTTTTTTATTGCCAGTTCGTCGTTATTCTCAAGTTCTGCAATCAGGGATTCCATATACGGTATATTGGGCGACATTTTCGTTTTGCGCGGTTTGAAATAGAAGTATATGATAAAAGCAATCAGGGCAATGATTATGATGAAAAGCAGGGTCATTTTTCCTCCTCAAATGGTAGATTACGCAGGGCATCAAGCTCTTTTTTGATGTTGGTGTTTTCTTTTTTAAGTTTATTCATTGTGTTCCTTAAACTTATTTCATCAGCAAGCGCAAAAACAAGCACAAATACCATACCAGCAACAAACGAATAGAAACAAACAATAGAAAGGGCAATGTTTGAAACCTTTTGTCCGAAAATATCAACATCAACCTTACTCTCAGCATTGAGGACAATGAAGCCAATCATAAAGCCAATCACAATAATCACAAACAGCAAGCCGACAAAACGCATTAAACCTCCTTCAATGGACTGATATCATAATGATATTCAATAATTTCTTTTTGTCAAGCGACAACAAACCCTACTCTTTCATAATTTTCTTAAGAGTTTTGTTAAGTGCCTCGGCAGTAACCTTTGTTACTAACCTGCCCTTGTGGGCAAATGAGATTTTGCCTGTCTCTTCAGATACCACAATACAGAATGCATCAGTGTGTTCAGCAATACCGAGTGCAGCGCGGTGTCTCAAGCCAAATCTACCACCAAGGTCAGGATTTTCACTGAGTGGCAGGACGCAGGAAGCAGCAACAATTTTATCACCCTGAATAATACATGCACCATCATGAAGCGGATTGTCGGGAAAAAAAATTGTTTGTAAAAGAATTGAGTTGACAAGTGATTCGATTCGAACTCCGGTTTCAATCAGATCGTTGAGGTTGTCGTTTTTTTGAATAACGATAATCCCACCATGGTGTTTTTCAGCCAGTTTTTTGACCGCATCAACGATCTCACTGATTGTAGGGAATGGTTCAACCTTGAAGAAAAAACGTATAGGCCTCTGTCTGCCGATAAATGCAAGGGCATTTCTGATCTCAGGCTGGAAAAGAATTACAAACGCAACCACCCATACGGCAAGAATAGAATTCATAATCCAGGCGAGGGCACGCAGATTGAACCAGCGTGCAACAAATGAAACTGCAAAAATAGTAATTATGCCAAAAAGTATTGGTGTTGCTTTTGTTCCCTTAATGAATCTTAGAAATTGATAAATCAAGATTGCCACAATGATAATATCAATTATGTCCAGAGTATTAAGGCTTAGAAAGCCGAAAAGTTTCATTTTACTATCTTATCAATAATTTGAGCAACTTTTTTTGCTTCCGCAACATCATGGACACGGATTATTGAAGCACCATTCTTGATCAATAATGTTTCCACTGCCAGAGTGCCTTCAAGCCGTTCCTCGGGCGGTAGATTAAAAGGAACACCAATAAATGATTTGCGTGAATGTCCTACCATAATGGGACGGTTAAGTATTTTAAGTTCACCGAGTCTTGTGATAATCTCATAATTATCTTCAAGCCTTTTACCAAACCCCAGACCCGGATCAATAATAATGCGGTCATTTTTTATTCCATGATCAAGCGCAAATTCAATTCTATTTCTTAAATATGATAGCATTTCTGACATAAGATTTTTGTAATGGGGGTTTTTCTGCATTGTTTCAGGTGTTCCCTGGATATGCATTATGACCACGCCGGCGTCGTACTTTGCTATTTTACGCACGAATTCTTTGTTCATCTCGGAAAAACCAAATCCCGAAATATCATTGATTATTTTCACTCCCTGATCGAGTGCATATGCTGCTACATTTGTCTTATAGGTATCAACAGAAACAGGAATTTTTGTTTTTTTAATAACGAGTGGTAGCACCGGTTTTAATCGTTCTATTTCTTCTTTTTCTGTAAGCATTTTAGAACCCGGGCGCGTGGATTCAGCACCAATATCTATGAAATCAGCGCCTTCCTGTTCCATTTGTTCAACCACCTTTGTTATTGTTGATATACTGGTATAACGACTGCCGCTATAAAAGGAATCAGGGCTGAGGTTAATGATGCCCATGATATGTGTGCGATGAAAATGGATTTCATTCGTTCCTATCTTGAGTTTCGGTGTCTCTTGAGGTGTAAGTATATTTGAGAGTAAGAGTTTGATGCTTGCCATCCATGGCTGTTCGTCCAGTCTGCTAACGATCTTTTCTATTTCTCTTTGATTGGCAAGAATAATGGCTGTAAACCTGTTTTTTCTTGTACCAAAATAGGCATTGGCTGGAATTGCAACATCTGCACCACATATCAGGGCAATTTGTTTCAGGACATTTGCCTGTGCCGCGGAAAGATTCTCCAGTTTGATTATTTGGTAGCGGGATTTTTTCAGGAATATTTCATATGCCTCAGGACTGACTCTGATTTGCTGGAGTTCTCTCAACAGTTGTTCGGTATTCAGATTTTCCAGTATTTGCATAATCTATTATACAATAAATTCTGGCATTGTCAACGGTTAGTGAACTATTGACATTTCAGTATTATTGCATATAATGTCAACATGGTGAAAAAGACACCATTTTATGATAAACATATTGAACATAAGGGGAAGATCGTAGAATTTGCAGGTTTCCTTATGCCAATACAGTTTGAAGGTATTATACAGGAGCACGAAACAGTTCGCACCGGCGTCGGTGTGTTTGATGTTTCCCATATGGGGGAGATAGAAATTACCGGTTCTGACCGCCTTGCTTTCACTAATTACATAACAACAAATGATGCAACTAAACTTGCACTCAATCAAGTGCAGTATTCTGCGATGCTCTATCCTGATGCAGGAATTGTTGATGACCTCTTAGTTTACAATTTACCTGAACGAATTTTGCTTGTGGTTAATGCTGCAAATACTGAAAAGGATTACGACTGGATTCTAAAGAATCAGAAATTCAATGTGAATATCAGGAATATAAGCAGTGCAATTGGCCAGCTCGCAATTCAGGGACCAAAAGCAGAAATGGTTATGCAGAAACTCGTTGAAATGAATCTTAGTGAATTGAAATACTATTGGGCGATTGAGACGCAAGTTAAGGGCATTGATGTGTTACTTTCTCGTACTGGTTATACTGGTGAGGATGGTTTTGAAATTTATATGAGGGCAGAACATGGTTTGAAAATCTGGGATCTTGTTTTTGAGGCAGGAAAGGAATTCGGGATTAAACCGATCGGACTTGGAGCAAGAGATACGCTCCGTTTTGAGATGCGATATTGTCTTTATGGAAATGATATTGACAAGACCACCAATCCGCTTGAATCAGGTCTTGGCTGGATTGTAAAATTTGATAAAGGTGATTTTATAGGTAAGGATGCACTGCTCAGGATAAAGGAAGCCGGGTTGAAAAGAAAACTCGTTGGTTTTGAAACAAGGGGTAAGGGAATCCCCAGACCACACCAGAAGCTTGTTAATGATGGCAAAGAGATTGGTTATGTTACTTCTGGCACATTCTCCCCATCATTAAAAAAAGGCATAGGCATGGGCTATGTTGATCTGGCTTACAGTGAGCCCCAGACTGTTTTCTATGTTCTGGCAAAAGAAAAATTTGAGGTTGAGGTTGTCAGAGGTCCTTTTTACAAGAAGGGTAGCCACAAGTAGTTGATGGAGAGTACTTGTGGTCTTAATTCAAGGAGGTTAAATGACAAATATTATGGAAGGTCTCAAATATACCAAAGACCATGAGTGGGCTAAAATAGAAGGCGATGTCGCAATCACTGGTATTACGGACTATGCTCAGTCTGAACTTTCAGATATCGTTATGGTGGAACCACCAAAGGTTGGAACTAAAATAAAGGCAGGAGATGCTGTGGGAACAATTGAGGCAGTAAAGGCGGTAAGTGATCTTTATGCCCCTGTCAGTGGTGAGGTTATTGAAGTTAACGAAAAAGTCATTAAAGACCCAGCAATAATCAACCGCGACCCCTACAATGAGGGGTGGCTATACAAAGTAAAGATGACTCAACCTGCTGAGATTGAGAATCTGCTCGGCGCAGAACAGTACAAAGAATTAATAGCAGGGCACTGATGCATTATCTACCCCTTACCCCACAGGATGAATTAAAAATATTGCAGAGACTTGGTGTTAATTCGTTCTCTGAACTTATTGACCTGATTATCCCTCGCGACATTCAATTTAGAGGTAGGATTGGTTTACCAGAAGCCGTATCTGAGATTGAGGTGAGAAAGATTTTGCAATCAGTTTCCGGCATGAACACAAATACCTGTGATTTTGTATCATTTCTTGGTGCCGGTGTTTACGACCACTACATTCCGGCAATTGTGGATGCAATTATTTCACGGAGCGAGTTCTACACTGCCTATACCCCATATCAGGCAGAAGTTTCTCAGGGAACGCTGCAGAGCATTTTTGAATACCAGAGTGTTATCTGTGAACTGACAAAGATGGAAGTTGCGAATGCCTCTATGTATGATGGGGGTTCGGCACTTGCTGAAGCGTGCCACATGGCTTGCGCAGTGAGTAATAAGCATAAAATCATACTTTCTGGATTGATTCATCCTTTTTACCAGAAGGTTGTGCGCACTTATACAAAGGAATGCGGTGTGGAGATTGTAATTGTTCCGCAAAAGAATGGTGTAACAGATATTGAAAATCTCGCAGGGCTTGTGGATGAAGATACTGCGTGTGTTGCTGTTCAGCATCCAAATTTTTTGGGAAATCTGGAGAGCCCGAAGGAAATTAGTGAGATTGCTCATAAAAAAGGTGCGCTGCTTATCTCAGTTATTGATCCAATTTCACTGGGAATTGTTGCACCACCGGGCGAATACAATGCTGATATTGCAGTTGGTGAGGGTCAGGGTATGGGTATTGCCCAGGGATTTGGAGGTCCGCTTTTGGGAATATTTGCTACAAAAATGGAATATGTCAGATACATGCCAGGCAGGGTTGTAGGTGAAACTGTGGATGTTGAGGGAAAGAGGGGTTTTGTTCTGACATTGCAGACCCGTGAACAACATATCAGAAGGGAGAAGGCAACATCAAATATATGCACAAATGAAGCATTATGTGCCTTAAGTTCATTAATTTACCTCTGTACACTTGGAAAACAAGGGATTATTGAAGTCGCAAATCAGTGTTTTTCAAAGAGTCATTATCTCTATAACAGATTAAGTGAAAGAAAGTGCGTTAGACCATTGTATAGTACTGAGTTCTTTAAGGAATTTGTTGTTGAAACACCAAAACCCGCGAAGGAAATTGTGGATATCATGTTAAAGCATAAAATCTTTGCTGGAGTTCCCCTTTCAATCTTTGATAGCAAATTTGAAAACCATTTGTTGATTGCTGTTACTGAGAAGAGGACAAAACAGGAAATTGATACCTTTGTAGAATTACTTCAGAATATTTGTTGATACCACATTAAGGTTTTATTATTGCCGAAAAATCGTTCGGTTCAGTTTGGGTATTGAAAATTGATTTATGTTGGGTAGAATAAATAATGAAACTACTTTTTATTGGAGATATCATAGGTGAATCAGGCAGAAAAAAGATAATTCATCATCTTCCTGAGATAATAGCAAAAGAAAAAATTTTCTTTGTCATTGCCCAGGGTGAAAATCTTGCTGGTGGCATCGGCATTACTGAAAAGACTGCAAAAGAAATACTCAAAGCAGGTGTGGATTGTATCACAACAGGTAATCATGTGTGGAAACACAAAGAGATGTATACCTATCTTAGATCTGAAACACGGGTGCTCAGACCTGCGAATTATCCTGAGGGCGTTCCAGGTAGAGGACATTATGTTTTTGAAAAGGAGGGTATTAAGGTTGGTGTTATCAATCTTATGGGCAGAGTTTTTATGAATACGCTTGATGATCCGTTCCGGTCAGGGATGAAGATCATTGAAGAAATCAAAAATGAAACAAGAAATATTTTTATTGATTTTCATGCAGAAGCCACTGCAGAGAAGATGGCACTTGCCCACTACCTCGCAGAACATGTGACCGGCTTTATTGGTACTCATACGCACGTTCAGACCTCTGATGAAAGGATTATTGAAGGGCATTGCGCTTACATTACTGATGCAGGGATGGTTGGCTCATTAGATTCAATAATTGGTGTTAGAAAAAAAGAGGTTATTGAGCAGTTTCTATACCAGATACCACGCAGGTTTAAACCGGTGAAACAGGATGTCATTGCTAATTCTATTATTATTGAGTCTGACCAAGTTACAGGTAAGGCGATATCAATCCGTAGATATAATTTTTAAATTCTCCAGGAATTCAGGATTTTTTCAGAGTCTAATCCATTATCTTTTTGTGCAATATCTTTTTGCTGATTTATGTTTTTCTGCTCAAATTACGAGACTTAAGTCTGAAAAGTTGGCATAGATTTTGCATATTAATAAAAAGTGATGATTAATAAAGAAAGGAGGTCAAAATGAAAAGGGTTTTGATTATTTTGCTATCACTTTTTGCTGTCTCATTTGCTGGAAGGTTGGGTATTGGTTTTAGTGGTGGTAGTGAGTACACCGGAGATTACACCCTGCAGAATTATTCCCAATTAAGACACATGTTCTATGGTGGTGAATTCCATATCTCTGCTGAGGCATTGCCCTTTATGTTCATTGAGCCGGTTGGCCTGATTTTCAATGATGCGCGGATTAATGGTTCTGTGCCAGGGGTTGGTCTGCGTATCAATATTGCACCGCGACTTGGAAAGTTCTTTCTTGCACCTTTTTTTGGGGTAGAGGGTGATATTCTCTTTTACAATTCGCACATGGATTTTAATAGTGCAATGTCTGCCAGAAGATTGGGAGATTATTTTGAGGGTTCATCACCTAAAACACTTGGGTCTGGATATGGTGGGCTGTCAGTATACTTTGGAAAGACAATGTCCTTTGACTGTCAGTATAGATACATCAGTTTTGACAGAAACATTGGCGTGGAAATGGCATGGGCAGGTTTGACATTCTACATTAACTGGTGAGAATGAGAATTCTAAAACTGCGGCGCTATCCATTATGATTTTCTGTCAGCAGACCGAGCCTTCCTGCACCTCTTTGTCATTCTGAATTTATTTAAGAATCTTTTCTTGTTGAATTTATGATTTGGAATTTTTTTGGAAATTGGAATTTCATGTTGCAGGACCGAGGTCATGACTTTAATTGTCCCCTTGACAATGGGTTAATTAGAATTATAATGTACCATAATGAAGATTGATAAGGATATACAATACTTAAGTCTGAAAGGAGGTGATGGTATAAAAAAAACAACAAAAATGAGTACGGAAAAATGGGGTAGAGAAAGGAGGAAAGAATGAATAAAATATTTTGTTCAATGATACTTGTTGGTTTTGTTGCAGGTCTGAGTGCGAGGGCATTGATTGATCCGCAGATTGAAGATATTGCAGCAATTGCAAGCGCTGAACAACAGATTGAGGTCATGTTTGTTCTCAATGAACAATCTGACGAAGACTATCTACGTAATCTTGTTGCGGATTTGCCGCGTCGCGAACAGCGCTATCCAGTGGTCAACTATTTGAAAGAACTTTCTGCGCGAACCCAGGCACCGCTGATTGAATTTCTGAATACACAGGTGAGTGCAAACAAGGTATCTGAGATAGAGTCCTTCTGGATCATCAATGCTGTTTATTGCAGGGCAACAACTGAAATCATATACGAAGTTGCTGACCGTCCTGAAATTGCTATGGTTGCATATCCTTATGTGGCTTCTGAAAACATATTGTTGACTCATGGTGAGCCCGCACCTGCTGATGGAATAAGGGCTATAGTTTGGAATATTAAAAAAATAGCTGCTGACTCCTGCTGGGCACTGGGCTATAAAGGCCAGGGTGTGATTGTAGGAGTTATTGATACAGGTGTGAACTATAACCACCTTGATTTGCGCAACCATATGTGGACAGACCCTAACTATCCTTATTATGGCTGGAATTTTGAGTTGAACAACAATAATCCAATTGATCAATCGGGTCATGGAACGCATTGTGCAGGCACGATTGCATCAGACGGTTCAGCAGGTGATTCATGTGGGGTTGCACCGAGCTGTTCAATAATGGTTTGTCGGGTAAGAACATCTATTGCTTATCCAATGCCGGATACCATTTCTGAGAAGAATGTTTTTGATGCAATGCAGTTCTGTATCTCACCACCTTTATCACCGAATCATGGCGCAGATGTCATTTCCATGTCCTTAGGCTGGCTTGTTGCCTGGACACCAAGAAGGAGTATGTGGCGTAAGAGTGTTACCAATGTTGCACTTGCTGGTATACCTTATTTCATTGCTGCGGGAAATGAACGGGGATATTCAGGAAGCTATTGTCCGGTTCCTTATAATCTGCGTTGTCCCGGTGATGTGCCACCACCCTGGCACCACCCAGCAGAAGCACAGGGAAGGCTTGCTGGTGCTATCTCCATTGCAGCGACAGACAGCCTCGATGCACTCGCTTCATTCTCTTCCTGTGGACCATCATGCTGGGAGGATGCACCCTGGTACTGGGATTATCCTTTCAGACCTGGCCCAGGGATTTTGAAACCAGATATCGCTGCACCTGGTGTGAATATTAGGTCCTGCCTCTACAGCTCTAATAATGGGTATACCCTTATGAGTGGCACATCAATGGCAACACCGCACTGTGCAGGACTTGCCGCACTATTGCTTTCGAAGAATCCCAATCTCACAGTTGCCCAGATAGACAGCATAATGCAGTTTACTGCCCTTGATCTTGGAACTGCAGGCAAAGATACAATGTTTGGCGCCGGCAGAATTCGTGCAAAAAGGGCAATAGACAACACACCTGCTTCTGGTTCATTACCAGATTTGCGTCTTGCTGAGTTCGGAACAGTCGTGCTTGATCCAGCGCCGAATGGCAACAATAACGGATTCTTTGAACCGTCTGAGACAATAACTCTTGTGGATACAATCATTAATCTTGGGACAGCGACTGCGACTGGTGTGACCGGCAAATTGAGGACGACCAATTCCCATATCACGATTATTGATTCCACTGCTACATTTGGCAACATTAACGCCAAGGCAAAAGGCAATAATGGCGGTGATCCGTTTGTGCTCAGGGCAGATACTCTTATCCAGCTTGGAACACTTGTGCCGTTTGAACTTGAACTCAGTACAGGTTCTTACACAAGAAAGGTCTATTATCAATTAAGAATGGGTAGTGTTTGTGGACCTGATAGTGCTGGTTATTTCATTCTTGATAATACTGACAATCTCTATACTGAGGCACCAGTATATAGCTGGGTTGAGATTAATCCAAATTATGGTGGTTCAGGTACTTCAATTGGAACTGGTGGTCCAATGGTTACAAGGCGCATCCGTTCGCCGTTTGTAATAAGACACTATGCAAAACGACTTGGTAATGCTACAACTGACAGCATTTCTGTTTGCACAAATGGCTGGATCTCTTTTGGCAGACAGACAATCACTGTTCAGCATAACAGTATTCTACCAAAAATATATGATTATGGTAGTCAGACATCTGCTCCAAATATGGTTGCTGCATTCTGGGATACACTGAATACCGGTTCTACAGGAAGTACCTGGTGGTATTACAATGATGCAACGAATCACAGATTCATAATTCAGTATGATTCGGTAACGGGTTCAGCAAACAACAGGTTGACCTTCCAGATTATTATCTATGATACGACACTTGCAGGACCTGGTGGCAGAAATGATATTGTTATTCAGTATAAGCGAGTAATTGAGCCAACAACCAGCTGTACAATCGGTCAGCAGGATTCCTTGAAGAAGTACGGCATGACCTATCTTTTCAATAAGGTGTATGATACAGGCGCTGCAACACTGACAAGTGGCAGGGCAATTAAGTTTACGACAAAACAGCCGAGAATGATCGGTTGGGTTGGTACCAGCGAGTTTTCCAGTTATGTTGAACCCGGAGCAAAGCGCATAAGTCTTGCACCTAATCCTGCTCATAACTCAGTGAATATCTTTTACACTGTGGAGAAAAAATCAAGGGTTTCGCTTGATATCTATAATGTTACAGGTCAGCATGTGCGAAATCTTGTGAATGAGACAAAAACACCTGGAACATATACTGTCAAATGGAATGTCCTGGATGACTTTGGTCGTGAATTGCCTTCAGGCGTCTACTTCTACAACCTGCAGATTGAAGACCATAGTTTCAGCACGCGCGGAATTATCTTAAAATAGCAGAAAAAACGGGGATGGGCAAATGCCCATCCCCATAAAAAAAAGGGAGAAAAATGAGAACCATTGCACTCTGTTTGTGTGTCGCAGCCATTTTGTCTGCGTCAACCAAAATGGAGGTTTTGTTATACTACACAGACCCTGATGAATTGTTTGAAAAAATGGACGATTTTTTTGGTGAACTTGATATCTGCACTGTTAAAGAAGTAGGAAATGGTGAGTATTGTATTGTTTTGAACACTACAAAAGAACAATACGAAAAATTGAAAACATTTGGATTTAGGACCGAAGTGACTTATGAAGATATCGCAGAGAAATTCTGGGAAATGGTAGGAACCCGTGATCCCCAGATCCTTCGTGATTTCGGGTATTTCTATACCTACTGGGAAATGCGGGATACACTCCAGACACTGGCAAATTCATTTCCGAATATTACACATTTTTACAGCGCAGGAACGAGTTATCAGAACCTGAATCTGTATGTCTTTAAGATTTCTGATAACCCAACAATAGAAGAGCGTGAACCAGCAGTATGCTTTAATGGTGCTACTCATGCCCGTGAACCAATGGGCACAACACTCTGTATTGATTACATAAAATATCTGTTAACCAACTATGGCACTGACTCACTTGTAACCTGGTTTGTAAACAACCGTGAAATCTATTTTATGCCTGTTATGAACCCTGACGGCTATCGTTATAATTCTGATTCTGGTGGTGCGACTTCAAATATTCGCAAGAACCGACACTTTTATTCAGGACAGAGTACTGCTAGTGCAGGTGTTGACCTGAACAGGAACTACGGCTACAAGTGGGGTTTTGATAATTATGGTTCAAGTCCAATAGTTACTTCAGAAACCTATCGTGGACCTTCAAGATTTTCTGAACTTGAAACGCAGATTGCGCGGGATGTGTTCCTGCCCAAGAAGATAAGAACTCAGATTGACTATCATTCTTATGGTGCATACAATCTCTGTGTCTGGGGTTATTCGGGCTCATATGAGCCAATACCGGATTCAGTTACCCAGTGGGAAATCCTTGATTCAATGCGGGCAAAGAATGGTTATACTGCTGCACGCACCGGACCCATATGTCGTGTGCTTTATGCAGCAAATGGTGGAAGTATTGAATGGGAAGTAAAAGATACATTGCATAATGGTGTGCAGAAGTTTATGACCTATGCCTATACTATTGAGACAAATCAAACTGATTTCTGGCAGGGCTACAACAATTATACAGTAATCCAGAACAACATAAATCAGTGCCGGCCTGTAAATATCTATTTTACCAAGATTGCCGGTGTATTTTTTGATAATCTGCAGGCAAGGGTTGCCGATACGACACTGGGCAATAGCACAGGACAGCTTGATCCGAATGAAACCTCCCATTTATGGATGAGTATAAGAAACCGTGCTATTCATCCGCTTGATTCTGCCTGCAATATAACTGCAATGCTTGTTTCGCTTGATACCCAGATCGTGGTATTGAGTGGTAGTGCTACATTTCCGAAGATATATCGCAAGAGCACAGGAAATAATAGTGGCTCAAGATTTGTTGTTCGCTGCAGTCCCAATGCTACTCCTGGTGCGGTAAAACAATTGAAACTAATTCTTACATTCAAAGACGATACCTGCACAATCACCCAGGGTCTACAATTCTCACTGACCATTGGCAATAACCCAGTTGGTATTGAAGAAGAAGTCGCAACCAAAAAAACTCAGGAACAACTGGTTTCGGTATGCAGTCCGGCTAAAGGACAGGTCCAATTTGGATTTTCAAGAGAGTTGGAGCAGGGTTCTGTTTTAATGCTGTATGATGCAACAGGAAGATTGATAAGGAAATTCAGTGACTTTGCGCAACGGGTCATCTGGGATGGCACAACTGAATCAAAAGCAAAGGCAGAATCAGGTGTCTATTTCTATATATATCAGGACAGAACAGGTATTCAGAAGACTGGCAAATTCGTTCTGATTAATGAATAGGTGAATTGAGGTAGTAGAGGCAGGACAGACGAATAGAGATATAATTCTTAGCAAAGAACGGTTTTGAGACACAAAACTATTTCTTGTCGTTCTTGTGCAGGAGTCTTGATAAATAGGTTGGTTGAATCTTAAGAATCTTGCTTGCCTTTCTCTGGTTGCCACCGTATTTCTTGATTGTCTCCTTGATATATTTCATTTTGAATTCTTCAACAGCTTCCTTTAGACTCTTATCATAGGTTAGCGGCAGGTCAATTGGTGCTGTTGGAAGCATAAGTGCTTCAGGTTTGACTGTGTCACTGCTGGTCAAAACCACTGCCCTTTCAATCACATTCTGCAGTTCGCGGACATTACCGGGCCAGGGGTAATTGATCAGACTTTCAATCACTTCGTCGGAAAATTTTTTTATGTCTTTGTTCATTTGTTTTGAATACAGATGCAGGAAATGTTCAGCAAGTATTACAATATCATCCTTGCGGTCACGCAAGGGCGGCACATAAATGGGAAAGACATTGAGCCGATAAAACAGGTCTTCACGAAACAGTTTCTGCTTGATTTTTTCTTCAAGATTCTGGTTTGTCGCAGCAATCACGCGCACATCAACCTTTATTGTTTTTGTGCCACCAAGTCGCTCAAACTCCCTTTCCTGCAGAACTCGTAAGAGTTTGCTCTGGGTTTCAGGAAGTAAATCGCCGATCTCGTCAAGGAATATGGTTCCCATATTTGCAAGTTCAAATCTACCCTTATGCTGGGTTAATGCGCCAGTAAATGCTCCTTTTTCATAGCCGAATAGTTCGCTTTCAAGCAGGGTCGCAGGAATTGCGGCACAACTCACTGCAATGAATGGTTTGTCCCTTCTCGCACTCAATCGGTGTATGTATCTTGCAATCAGTTCTTTGCCTGTTCCATTTTCACCAAGAATCAAAACTGAGGCATTGCTCTGAGCAACTTTCTCGGCAAGTGCCAGAACATTTTTGAATTGCTCGCTATGACTGATTATGGCATACCTTGAATCTATTTCATCTTTGAGCAGTTCCTTGTATTCGTGTATTTTCATGTGGGATTGGGCATTTTGAATAACCTGGGCAGCCTGATACGCAATCAGCAATACTAGGTCTTTGTCTTCTTCAGTCCATGCTTGTTCATCTTTTTTATTCAAGATTTCAATTACGCCAATAGTTTTTCCAGAGATAATCAGGGGTGCAGCAATTATGGAACGGGTAACAAAACCAGTGGATTTGTCGATTCTTGGATAAAAATTCTTATTTTTTGCAGTATCATTCACAATCTTTGGTTTGCCATCTCGCACACAGGCGCCGGCAATCCCTTTATCAAGAGGAACAGTCAGATTCTTGAGTCGCTCTGATACTTCGCCACTTACACTTGCAAAATATAGTTCGTTTGTTGACTCATCAAGCAATAAGAGCGAACTTGCTTCAGCCTTGAGCAGATTCTTGGCACTTTCAATAATAATATCAAGGATTTTTGATAGTTCAAGTGTTGAACTCAATGAACTTGCCATTTCAAATAGTATTTCCAGTTGTTCCCTGCCGACCTTGCGGATAATATTTTCCATAGGATTATTATAGCTCAAAAAAGAGTCTGGTCAAGGATGATTTGATGGGAATGTTAGATTCTTCCATTAAGGAAAAAGTGCCGAAGAGTTAGGCGGTTTTCTGCTTGACATAGAGATGAATTTATATATATTTAAAGCATGAGAAGCCTGGTAGTATTGAGTTTTTTACTTCTTGTCAGTTGCAATAAACTGCCTGTTGGTGAAGAAGAACTTCAGAACCGCGGAGATTTTGAATCAATAACCCTGGGTTTGAACTATTTTAACTCGTTTACTGAAGCAAAGGCAATTCCCCTTGGGTCTTCACAAAACATTATCCTCGGAAAGAATAGCAAATACGAATCGCGCATTATCTTGAGTTTTTCTTTTCCTGATACCGCATATCAGGGACTTGATCAGATAAAGTTGGTTCTTTACAAAAACAAAAAGTTTAATAATGATACACTCCGTTTCTGTGTGCATGTCCTGACTAATGAATTCTCTGAAGTGGGTGCAACCTGGCACAAAAGAGATAGCCTTGAGTTATGGACTGAACCTGGTGGTGATTTTGAAACTGATTCCCTGAGAATGGGACAGACCAGGGGTGATTCCTGCGTTATTTTCTTCAACTATGTTGACCTTAACAGAATCAGAAACGGTAAAGGTGTGATTCTGGTGCCAATGGATACGGGTTTTTGTACATTTTCGGCACGAGAATCAGGCAGATCGGTCGTATTTCATCTGGTGAAAAATGGTAATGTAACTGCAATTCCCATAAGGGCAGATTGCCACATTGTTAAGATTGATACCTTTCCCAATTACTGGGAAAACTGGCTGGGTAGTGGCATTGCTTTCAGAAATTATGTGAAATTCGTTTATGATTCATTACTCAATAATACCAGGGCAGTTTATGGTGAATTAAAATTCAAAGCAAAGAGCCATTATGGACTTCGTGATTCAATAGAAATAGGCATTAAGTACCTGAAAAAACCGGTCGCAGGATTTGATACTGAAACCGGCCCGGTGATTGCCCTGAAAAAATTTGCTATCAATGATACAGTCTTTATACTGGATATTGTTCAGTATATTCAACACATAATTGAACATCCAGATTCAAACTTCGGAATGTTTGTATACCTTTCGCCAGAAAACTATGATATTGCCAATCTTGAACTCATTTCCGGTTCCTACGAACTGGAAGTTGGATATATCAGACCGCCAGAGGAAAGGTAAGAAATGGGAATATTCTTGTTAATGTGTTTCAGCGCCTCAGTTTTTTCCATTGAAGGATTGGGGCAGGAAAGAGGTTTATTCAAAGAACCGTTCCTTGGTACAATCAATTATGGCAGGATTGAGTTTTTATTGAAACCTGAATTTACATTTATAAATAGCAATAGCCAAGTGCGCGGTCTTTACTGGACAAATCCTTTCTGCCTCAGTATGAAAATTCCTGTTTACAGGGGGTTGATTTTTTCTTTTGGAAATCTGGAGCGTTTTGACCAGTCTTTTGACATTTACGCTGAAAAAGATATGCTTTCAATACATGCTACGGGCAGGGGCGGAATTGAAGAAATATACCTGCAGATGAATCAGCAATTCAATTTTGCAGAGATATTCTTCCGCGGTTCATATTTATATGGTAGCGCACGGGAGATATGGGAATATCAAATCGGCAACTATTCAATTGCTGACACATTTTTGTATAAGAATAAAGGTAGAGTATTCTGTGCTGGATTGCGTTTATTCCTGTTTTCGTGTTACTATGAAGGACTTGGTATACTGGCAACTGAAAAGCCAAGCAGTGATACAACTTATGAATTACCCCGGGTTCTTGGTTTTAGTATTGCTCAAACCACAAGGGATTGGGACCTTGGTGTGTTTATTGAATATCTGAACACTGAAAACAACGACAAAACCGTCAGGTTCAAAATATCGGCAAATAAGAGAAATCTGGGCTTCAATTATTCTTATAGCCCATGGTATCTGGCTGGAATCAGGGAATATTCATTTGCGGTCTTTGTTCGTATACCACTGGGCAAATATGCGAGGATTTCATTCAGCCCGGATATGCATTTAAGAACAAAGGATTCTTTGAGGGAATTTGCTTTTGCTCCAGTTATGCAATTGACACTTGAGGAGATTTTTGCTCGAAGAAAAAAGTAGTTATGAAGCCAAGAATTTTGCTGCTTGATGATGAAGAGAGTCTCATCAAATGGCTTTCATACGCCCTGCAGGAAAACGGCTATGAGGTATTTGCCACGACCGAGCCCAAAATAGCCTTATCTCAAATAAAAACAGAAAAATTTGATTGTGTGATTACTGATATAAGAATGCCGGGTATGGACGGTTTCCAGTTCTTGAAACAGGTGCGGGCTATTTATCCGCGACTGCCAGTGATTTTTATCACTGCCTATGGTTCAATTGAATCAGTAGTAAATGCTTTGAGGGATAGGGCAAGCGATTATATAATGAAACCTTTTGGCATTGACGAGATTTTGAACCGTCTCAGGGCAAATCTTCAAAGGGAACAGGTAAAGTCCAGTGAAATCATTGGTGGTAGCAAGGTTATGCAAAACATATTGAATCTTGTAGATAAGATTGCTCACACCGATACCACAGTTTTGATACTTGGTGAGTCTGGTACAGGTAAAGAATTGATTGCCCGTGAAATCCATCACCGGTCAAAGAGGTCAAAGAATAATTTCGTCACAATCTCCTGTGCTGCACTTCCTGAGACACTCCTTGAGAGCGAACTATTTGGATACAAAAAGGGGGCATTCACTGGAGCAAATACTGATAAAGAGGGTCTATTTGTTACTGCAGATAAAGGCAGTTTTTTCCTGGATGAGATTGGTGATGCACCTGGTTCAATTCAGATGAAGATCCTGAGATTACTGGAAACCAGGGAAATCGTGCCACTGGGTGGAACCAAACCACAGGTTGTTGATGTGCGACTCATTGCCGCGACAAACAAAGACCTCTATGACGAAGTAAAACAGGGAAGATTCAGGGAGGATTTGTATTATCGTCTGAATGTAATACCAATTACATTGCCGCCATTGAGGCAGAGGAAAGAAGATATTCCATTGCTTGCTGAGTACTTTCTTAAGAATATTTGCGAAAAAGAGGGACTTGGCGAGAAGAAATTATTAAAGAGTTCAATTGAGGTATTGGAAAACTATCACTGGCCCGGTAATGTGCGTGAGTTAAGACATATTATAGAAAGGGCAGCGATTCTTGCAGATACTTATTATATTAAGCCTGAACATCTTGGAATCTCCTCTGCAACAGGTAGGACTTTGAAGCAGATTGAAAATGATGAAATAAAAAGGGTATTAAAAGAGTGCAATGGCAATATCAGCAAGGCTGCCAAATTGTTGGGTATAGACCGCAAGACGCTATATAATAGATTGAGAAAAAAGAAATGAATATTTGTCGGTAGTAAAACGAGACTTAAGTGTAGAAATTTTCCACAATGGTTCTGGATTTCCACACTGCGATTAAAAAAATGACTGAAAAATCGGGAGTTTTTAGGATTGAACTGGCACGATTTTTGCATATAATTAAAATAGATGATCTTTGACAACCCTATTGACAATTCTTGAAATCTGAGTATAATTTATATGATTGGGAATTGTCAATAAAAACTTAAAAAGGGCTTTCTGATTGGCGAATGTTACAAATTATAGCGAATAATCAACACCCTGATTTCCTGATGTCCTGATACGCTGATATCCTGATTAACTGCCCAGTGCCCTAAAGCCCAAAGTTTGGGGTTCCAGATTTCAATCTGGATACACCCTGAAAGCAAAAAGGGTTGCATATGCAACCATTCATAACTCCGGGGCACAATGTTATAATCCGCGTGATTCTGAGTGAATCCGCGAGTCCTGTAAAACAGAAAAAAACAGGAGGTATATCATGAAAAAGGGTTTTACCCTTATTGAGCTGATGGTTGTAGTGGTCATCATCGGCATTCTGGCTGCCATTGCTATTCCTAACTTTATGGCAATGCAGCAAAGGGCAAAGGAATCATCTCTGAAAAACAACATGCACACATTGCAGACCTCGGTAGAAGATTTAAATACTCGCGGTGCCGACGCCTATCCATTAAATCTCAATACCACTGTTATTCAGATAAATACTGCTTATCCAACTACCGGGCCGGATGCCAACATGTGCGTGGCTGAGGCAAACTATCCTAATCCTACCTATGGTCCTAATTCAATTCTTCCTGATAATGTTCGTAATCCTTTTTATCCTTCCAATAATGCAGTACTAAATGACATACCGAGTTACAGTCAAGCAAATATCGGTGTCAGCTTCTATGCTGATACTCTGGCTGTTGGCAATGCAGCACCATCATATCGTATTTATGGAGTTGGTGCAAAGGGTGTGTTGCCATTGACTCTAACTCCTGGTGTTGCAAAATAGTCTCGCTTAATTTGTATAAGTAAGGGCTGGTGATTTGTATGTACCAGCCCTTGTTGTTATATGCGGATTAATAAGTTATTTGGCGATGAGAATTTGAGGGGAGTTTTTTGTGTTCTCATTTTTTTTATTTTTATATGTTATAGTTGTAGATGCAGCAAAAACCACGATAACATGGTTGCCCAAAATCCAATCCCTCCACCAGAAAGCACAATCTATAAATATTGGAGTGCACTGAATGACCGTAACTATAGAGTGGCTTTATCTTATTTCACGGGTCATAAAGAGCAACATTACGATTCTTCATTAGTATACCCACTACCTGCTTCAATTGAGTCATTAACAGTGGACTCAATCATTACAAAAAAAATGAAAAATCATTTAAAATGTGAAATATATTATATAGTGAGATTTTATTCAACAAAAGATAGTTGTATAAAAAAATTTATGACTGGAGATAGACTAAAGTTAACCAACAGGGGCTGGTTAATTGATGAGGTTCTTAACCAATAGCAAATTTTTCCTTGTTATAATCTTTGTTATCGCTTTTATAAACTGGTTTTTGCCTGCTTATTTAAATGTGGATAAGAATGGTACATTCTTAATAACCCCAGACCCATTTTATCACGCTCGCAGGGTCATGCTCACCGTGCATAATTATCCTAACCTTCCAGTTTTTGACTACTATATTTCATTTCCAACTGGTGCACATTGTATCTGGCCTCCTCTGTTTGATTTCTTGACTTCAACTGCGTGTTTCGTGATATTTGGAAAATGTGCGACTATGAAACAGGTTGAATGGGTATGTGCTATCTCACCGATTTTTTGGGGTATGTTTGTCGTTCTGCTTACTTTCTTAATAGCAAGGCGTTTATTTGATGAAAAATTGGCCTTTGTCTCTGTGTTACTCACTACGTTTTTACCGAGAACATATGGCACAACCCGATTCGGATATTTTGACCATCATATCGCAGAGACCTTCGGAATACTATTAATTTTTTATGTGTTAATAAGTTATGAACATAGGGGTATTATTAAATGGGTATTGCTGGGAATTGCCTTTGGAATTTCGTTATTGTTATGGCAGGGTTCAATCCTCTTTGTTGGTATTACTTTCTTTATATTACTCTGGAAGAAAGAATTTGATAGTTTTGTTTCATTTCTGATCGCTCTATTAATGATTTTACCTTTCAGTCTTAATACTCATTTCCCGGACAGTCCGTTCAGTTACAGAGGTCTTTCATTACTCCATCTTTCCTTATTAACCATTGCTTCCCTCATATTGTTTGCAGGTAGGATATATCATAAAGTAAGACACCTTTCAATGATTATATTTGCTTTACTCATAGGGCTTTCAATTCTCTTGATACATTCTAAATCATTTATTTCAGGTATTTTTTTCATTTTAAAAAACGACCCCTGGCTTGCTACTATTCTTGAATTTCAATCACTTATTGTTCAAAGTGGGTATTTAGATAATCTGGCAGTAAAGAAAACTTTCGGACTTGTTTACTATTTTTGGCCCCTTATACTTCTTGTGATTTTTTGTGAAAAAAGAACACACGAGAAGTTCGTACTCTTCTCAATATTTTCTTTAATCACAGGTGTTATGTCATTTATAGGACGGCGTTATGGTATCTGGTTTGTTCCATTTTATGCAGTCATGTTCACTTATTTATTTAAAAAAATAATCAATGTATTTGGAACAAAATTGGGAGCAGCTATTATTACAATCATAATCGCCGTGAATTTATGGGTAATGAAATTTGATATATATATAACAAAGCCGAATATGCCAAATCAAGAGGAAATAAAAGCTTGTTACTGGATAAGGGATTCACTGCCAGCAACGAGCAATCTGTTTGCACCAAATAGAAAACCAGAATATGGCATAATGTGCTTCTGGGATATCGGGCATTACATTGTCTATCTGGGGCAGCGACCGGTTACAGCCTCAAATTTTGGTAACGATGCTCCGAACTTCATAAGGGTGAATGAGTTTTTTTTAACGACATCAGAGGATGAAGCATTAGAAATCCTCAGGGAATTCAGTTCACCCTACATTTTAATAAATGCTGTAAACCGTAACATTTATCTGGCGTCAAAGTATTTGGGTATTCCACCTAAGCATTTTTTAAATCTGTATTATACAAAAGATAATAGGGGTAAGGTAATGACAATAATGGAGCCCAACGCATCAGGGATAAGGACGACAAACTACAGATTATTCACATACCTTGGTTCAGGTTTTTATTATGGTAATAATTTCTACGAACCATACAGACACTTCAGGATGCGATACTTTTCAAATCTGATCAGGATTTTTGAATATGTAAATGGTGTAACAATTAGAGGTCGAACCAAGCCGAATGCTTTAATAACAATAAATTATGATATTAAACTCCCGACCGTCAATTTCACTTATTATGATTCCGTAACCGCTGAAAGTACAGGCCATTTTTCAGTAGTTGTTCCATACTCAAGCTATCCTGACAATAAATGTGTAATAACAATTGATAACAAAGATATTAAAAATCTTTCTATAACTGAAGAAAACATAGTTAAGGGGGATACTATATTTATACCTTAATACAAAATTCCTTTGAAGTTTTGGTACAATCTTATTTATTTTTTTTCTTTTTTGTAATACCAGGTAGAATATGCGCGGCCTTTTCTTAAAATATACCGATCACCATGAGGTTCGTGTGGAATTGAATCAACAATGTTGTATTTTACTAACTCTTCTATATAATAAGGTAACCGTCCAAACCTTATTTTGAATTCCTCAATCTTTTGATTCAAAAATTCTATATCAAGTTCCATTCGGGCTTCTTGTATGTACATCTCTGCAATTTTTTTCTCTTCAGGATTTTTCGCGTTTTTATATAAATCAATCCATAATGCCAGCGCAATTTTTGGGTCTTTAATTCTCTTAAGCGCAATATATCCTGCCCATCTTTTAGGCATATCTGTAGACTTGGGTTTCTGAGCGGCTATGCCCAGGTAAGCCAGTGCTGTTTTATAATCATGAAGAAATACATAATGTATAAATCCATATACAAATGGAATTCGCCATTCTGTGTAATCAGCATACATCCCCTTTTTTAATAAGTTCTTTGCCTGGTCAGGACGATTTGCGTCATGGGTGAGCATAAGTGCACCAAGGGTATAGGCATGAACAAAATATGGGTCCAGGGTTGTGAGAATATCAAGGATATGGAACATTAAATCAAACCTTGCATCGGTCATTCTGTGCTCACCATAATATTGAATAAATCTGAGCCAGACAAGGTCAGCAAGTGGTGCGTAGAATCCTAAAGACAATGCCCTGACTGCAGTTCCTGAGGGAAAATACATCAATTCGCCGATTAATTCATGGGGTGATTTTTTCAGGTCAATCCTGAATGCAAAATTGGCGATGAGGAGGAGAAGGAGGATTGCAAATATGATTCGTTTCAACATAACTTAACCCCTGTTAACTTGTTTAGTGTTATGAGACCCTGAAATAAATTCAGGGTGACAGCTAACGCTGTCACCCTGTTTTGACATTTTTTGATTCATTAGCAACTTTGGGATTCCGAAATAACCCCGGATTGACATACCTTCTTCGCATCCTTCAGCGAAAATTTCTGCACCCTCTGCGATTATTCTGCATTCTCTGCACCCCTCTGCGTCCTCTGCGATTGTTCTGCGGTCTTTGTGCTCTATGAGTCATTTAAATTCCCTGTTTTCAAATATCCATATCGCAACATAGAGTAAGAATATTGTGTAGATAAACCCATAACAGACAGAAAATATCAACTGGTCAGCATAAAGAGGCAATTTGTGCACAAGTTCAAGCCGATAATTGAAATTTTCAAGATTTGGCAGTATGTAGTAGGACCCATAAGCCAGATACTTCAGGGCACTGACCTTTGTTACATCTGCAAATAGTTTCAAATCCGGGGCAGCATGTCCAATTAGATAAAAAATTACACCCATTATTGAGGTGAGGGTGGCTGAGGAAAAAGAAGAGAAGAGTAATAGAATACCAAGCAATACCATTATTTCAATCAGGGAAAAAGGCAGGGCGATTAAGAGTTTTAAATCAAGCCTTCCTTCGTAAATCAGGATTGTCAATTGATGGATAATTGCCATTGCAGTCAATAATACTGCTATGAGTAAGAATAAACCCAGGAATTTGCCTAGGATTATTTCACTTCTTTTTACTGGTTTTGCAATTACTGTATAGATTGTCCGTTTTTCAATGTCTTTATGAATTAAGGCAGAACCAATAATAATGACAACAAGCACTCCGAACATAGAATATACAGCCAGGCCAAAGTCCCTCAACAATTTTGGTGATTCACCAAGGGCAAATGGTTCAAGGAACAAAGAAATGACAATGAGCAGGATACTGAATATGATTAAGAGCATCATTATCTTCTGTCTTAGACTTTCTTTAAAGGTATTCTCAAGAATGGCAAAGACCCTATTCATTCGTAGCTCCCTTTACCTGTTTAAAAAACCATTCTTCAAGCGATATTTCATCGGTTTTTGTTCCTTTTTTGAGTAATTTATCAAGTTCTCCCACCTCCATTATCCTGCCTCCAATGATGATTCCAATTCTGTCACAGACTGCCTCTGCATCTGGTAGAATATGTGACGAGAAGAATATTGTCTTACCCTTCTTTTTCTGTTCAAGTATCAAATCCTTTATCTCTTTTCTACCAATCGGGTCAAGACCGGTTAATGGTTCATCAAGAATTAATAAATCAGGTTCTCCAATGAGAGCCTGGGCAATACCCATGCGCTGGAGCATACCTTTTGAATATTTTCTCAGGGGTAAGTCTGCCGCATTCTTCAATCCGACCTTTTCAATGAGTCCGAGAATCTGGTTTCTATCTTTATAGTTGTTGCTTAGTTTGGCGTGTATTTTCAGGAATTCAAATCCAGTGAGATGGTCATAGAAATATGGAGATTCAGGCAGGAATCCAGTGCGTTTCTTTGCCTCAAGTAAATCCGGTGGATAACCAAAGATTTCAACCCTGCCTTTATCTGCTTTAAGTAAACCTGTAATTATTTTTATGGTCGTAGTCTTGCCCGCACCATTCGGACCCAAAAATCCAAAGATTTCTCCCTTATATACCTCAAATGAAATATCCTTTAATATTTCTTTCTTTTTTTCCCAGAAATGTATCTTAAATGAGCGGGATAGATTTTCAATTTTCAGTGCGACTTCCATATTATTTTATTATATCCAATTTTTTTATTTTGTAAAGATTTTTGAATGCCCGATAAATCGGGCAACTCCAGTATTTGTGAACAAAGACCGTGGGCAGAGGACAAAGGATTATGGAATACATTGACATAATACAGAAAATCTATATAATATTTTAATGACTGTTGCCGAGGCAAAGAAGGAGATTGAAAAACTCAAAAAAGAAATAAACTACCACAACTACTGCTATTATGTGCTCAATCAACCAGTGATTTCTGACTATGAATATGATAAATTATACCAGCGGCTTGTTGAATTAGAGAGAAAATTTCCTGAACTTATTACCCCGGATTCACCAACCCAGCGTGTTGGTGGTGAGCCTTTAAAAGAGTTTAAAACCGTTGAACATAAGATAAAGATGCTGAGTCTTGATAATACCTATTCTGAAGATGAATTGAGGGAATTTGATAAAAGGGTGAAAAAGGGTCTTGGCAGGGATGTAAAATATGAAGTAACACTCAAGGTTGAAGATCGGACAGTGACCCTTCACTATAAAAACGGTAAATTTATTCTTGGAGCAACAAGGGGCGATGGTATCCATGGAGATGATATTACCCAGAATTTAAAGACCATAAGAGCAGTTCCGCTTGAATTATTGACCGATGATAAGGAAATATTGAGCATAGAGGTCAGGGGAGAGGTTTATTTATCAAAAAAGAATTTTGAGAAGATAAATCGTGAAAGGGAAGAAAGGGGTGAACCAATATTTGCCAATCCCCGTAATGCTGCTGCCGGCACATTGAAATTGCTTGACCCTAAGGAGGTTGCAAAAAGAAATTTGGACCTTTTTATTCACACAATTCCGAAACAACCTGGTCCGCATTACACCTCCCACTTTGAAACCTTGAAGGTACTGGGCAAGGCAGGGTTTAAGGCTGTGCCCCATATTGAGATTTGTAATAACATTGATGAGGTTATAAAGTATATGAAGGATTGGGAGAATAAGCGTGATACACTGGATTATGAAGTGGATGGTCTTGTTATTAAAGTGGATAATTTTTCTGACCGCGAACTGCTCGGTTATACAATAAAGAGTCCGCGCTGGGCAATTGCATATAAATATCCAGCAAGACAGGCAATAACAAAATTGAAGGATATCCAGCTTCAGGTAGGAAGAACAGGCAGGGTAACTCCAGTTGCAATCCTTGACCCGGTTCCTCTTTCAGGAACAACTATTTCACGGGCTACCCTGCATAATGAGGATGAAATAAGGAGAAAGGACATCAGGATTGGTGATTATGTCATAATTGAAAAGGGTGGCGAGGTAATTCCCAAGGTTGTTGGTGTGGTGAAACAGAGAAGGACAGGTAAAGAAAAGGTTTTTAAATTTCCGGAAAAATGTCCTGTCTGTGGTGAGAAGATCTATCGCCTGCCTGATGAAGCAGACTGGCGGTGTGTAAATGCATCCTGTCCAGCCCAGATCAAGGGCTCAATCCTGCACTTTGCCTCAAGACAGGCAATGGATATAGAGGGGCTGGGTTATGTTTTGGTTAATAAACTCGTTGATCTGGGTATTGTGAAGAGTTTTGATGACATATACAGGCTTGATGTGAAGACCATTGCAGAAATGGAAAGGATGGGTGAAAAATCAGCACAGAATTTGATTGATGCGATTGAAAAGAGTAAACAGAGGGATTTTGTAAATGTCCTGTATGCCCTGGGTATTCCCAATGTCGGTATTAACGCCTCAAATCTTCTGGTGAATGAATTCAAGAATATAGACAACTTAATGAACGCAGACCTTGAAAAATTGACTTCAATTCCGGGTATTGGTGAGGTTGTGGCACAGGGTATAATAAACTATTTCAAAAGTCCAAAGAATTGCAGGTTGATTGAAAATCTGAAAAAGGCGGGTTTATTTTTTGAGACAAGGATCGTGGTCAGTGAAGGACCATTAAAAAATAAATCATTTGTCTTCACTGGAGAGTTGTCTTCTATGACAAGGGAAGAGGCACAATCTCTGGTGAGGAAACTCGGTGGCAGGCCCTCTTCTTCAGTTTCAAAGAATACTGATTATGTAGTGGTTGGTGCTGCACCTGGTTCAAAGTATGAAAAAGCAAAAAAATTGGGTGTGAAAATAATTTCTGAAGAGGAGTTTTTAAGATTGGTAAAAACAAAAAATGGAGGATAAATGGATGATAAGATAGAAAATTATATTGAGAAGATTGTCCGTGAGGAATTGCATACCCTGTGTGAAAAAGACAAAACAATATGTCAGTGTCCAAATTGTTATCAGGATATTTTGACATTGACACTGAATAACCTTCCTGCGATGTATGTATCAAGCGACATTGGTCACATAATGACCATGTTCAATCTGAGTAAAGACCAGCTGCAGGCGCAGGTAATGGTTGAGTTGCTAAAGGCAATAGAAAAGGTAAAACAGAACCCGCGGCATTAATACTTCACCGGGTGTTACTCAAGAGATGTGGATTTATTTACCATTTAACTGTATATTTGATGCTCACCCTGTCAATGTCTGTTTCAACATCAAAGCCATACATTTTTGCTCCGACATAAGCATCTGCGAGTGAGTATCCAAATAGAAATAATTCCCACCACAAAAATGAGTTTCTTTCTGAATAATTCTTTTCAATGTGGTTTTTTACTGCAAAATAGCCGAGGGTTATTTCACCGGCTCCTATGAGTGCTCCGGGTACATAGCGTTCTGTATAGAACTGTCCGCCGCCCGGGAAAAAACACAAAAGCATTGCTGTTCTTGCAGATTTTTTTCCTGCCAAAACCGGGTTCACACACAGCAAAATTAAGATTGCAATACTGCTCAACCATCCAGATTTTTGGAATATCATAAATACAGATAGCAACTACTTGGTGTACTTATAATCAAATCTTTCAACAGTATCAATTGTTGCCGTGCAATAGATTGTTAGATAATCAATTCTCTGTTCGTTCAGAAATCGTAAAACATCCGCCATTCTTTTCATTGCATTTGGTGCTGAGATATAGATTTCAATACCTTTGTAGTGTCGGTCAAACCTGCGCATTATTTCAACTTCACCGTAGGGAGTGAGTTTGTCATTCTGAAAAAATTTTTCCACAGGGAATTGTTCAAAATCACCGCGAATGCCCTTCTCACTTCTGATTGTCTCTTCCCACATTTTGATTTCTTCCTGCAGCCTTTCAATATTCTTTCTGAGGGGTTTGTATTGGCCCTGGTAAAAGTAATAACCAAAAATAACCAGTGCGATAATAACGATTATTGAGATATACTTCATAAATTCTTAATCGCCAGCCTGATATATTCTATTTTGTTTAATGATTCTTCGAGCCGCTTTTCTTCTTTCCTTTTAATCTCTTCTGGAACCTGATTAAGGTAGCGTGGATTATTCAGCCGATTTTTCAATTCATCAATTCGCCGGGTCAGGAAGGTAATTTCTTTCTGAAGCCTTTCCTTTTCCCTGTCAATATTTATTCCTTTTAAGCTGATGTATGAGTTTAAACCCGGTAACACAATCGTTGCTACTGGTCCCTCAGGTTTGTTCTGGAATGACACAGAGTTAATATTCGCAAGTTTTTTAAGCACTGAGATATTCTTTTCAATAAAGCTTTTTCGGTCTTCATCAGTAGTTAACACTACCCCGAGTGATTCGTTGTTAGGGATTGAGAACAATCCACGAATGTTTCTTATCTCTTCAACAAGAGCAATCATTTCGGCAGCAAGTTTTGACGATTGCTTTGTGATTGTCGGTTTTGGAAATGTTTCAAGCATAATACTTTTTTCCCTGCTTGGTAATTTCTGGTATATTTCTTCCGTAATAAAAGGGATGAATGGGTGTAGAGCGATAAGAATTTGCTTCAGCATATACCGGGCTATGTTCCGTGTGTTGTATGGTGGTATCTTTATTATTTCCAGGTACCAATCGCAGAATCGGTGCCAGACAAAATCATATAGTTTTTTGCTTATTGCGTTCAATTCAAAATTACTGAAATGATATTCAATATCTTTGAGTAACTGACTAAATTCTTCAAGTATCCAGATATCAAAATCAGTGAGTTCGGCGTGAGAATCAGTCGTCGAGTCAGTGCATGTTGTAAGAATAAGGCGTGAAGCGTTCCAGAGCTTATTACAGAATTTTCTGCCCACATCAATTGATTTCTCACTGTAGAGAACATCCTGCTCACGGGGCGTGATCAACATCAAACCAAGGCGGAGTGCATCAGCACCATAGCGGTCAATCAGGTCCATTGGCTCTGGTGAGTTGCCGAGACTTTTTGACATCTTGCGTCCTTTTTCATCTCTGATCATGGGATGAAAGACAACATTGCTGAAAGGTATATTTCCGGTGAATTCAATACCCGCCATAATCATACGCGCAACCCACAGGTAAATGATATCCCACCCCGTAGCAAGTGTCTGCGTGGGATAAAATTTTTTATAGTCTGCTGTTTGTTCAGGCCAGCCCAGCGTGGCAAAGGGCCAGAGCCAGGATGAAAACCAGGTGTCAAGCACATCTTCATCCTGGTAGATTTCATTTGAACCGCACTCGGGACATGCATCTGGTTTTGTCTCTGATACAATGATGCCGATTTGTTCTCGCGGTTTTTCGTGTTTAGATATACTGGAATGTTCAGCGTCAGTTTCTGTCGTATGTTTCTCCATACAGTTTTTGCAATAGTATATGGGGATTCTGTGCCCCCACCATAATTGTCTTGAAATGCACCAGTCACGCACATTTTCAAGCCAGTGATTATACAGATTGGTCCAGCGCTTTGGATAGATTTTGATTTTGCCTTCTTTTACAACCTCAAGTGCTGGTTTGGCAAGTGGTTGCATTCTAACAAACCATTGTTTTGATAATCTTGGTTCAATGGGTGTTTCACATCGTTCACAAATCCCCATCGGTACTGTGTAATTTTCAGTTTTTTCCAGCAAACCAAGTGATTTTAGATTTTCAACAAGATTTTTCCTTGCTACAAACCGATCCATCATTGCATAACTGCCAGCATTTTTATTGAGCGTGCCATCAGGATTCATAATATCAATGATCTGCAAATTATGTTTTCGGGCAAGTTCAAAATCAAATGGGTCATGTGCTGGTGTAACCTTTAATGCCCCGGTACCGAAATCCGGGTCAACATAGTCGTCGGCTATAACTGGAATCTCTCTCTGCATGATCGGTAGTATGGCAGTCTTGCCGACTATTTCCTTATACCTGTCATCCGTCGGATTGACGCAAATTGCCGTATCACCGAGCATTGTTTCAGGTCGGGTTGTGGCAACGGTAACAAATTTGTCAGTGCCTTTGAGTGGGTACTTAATAAAGTAAAGTGTGCCATTTTTCTGTTCGGTTTCAACCTGCTCATCGGATAATGCTGTAAGACATCTCGGACACCAGTTGATTATTCTCTCGCCACGGTAAATCAAACCTTTTTCATAAAGTTTCACAAAAACCCTAATAACCTTTTTTGAATAATCATCACTCAATGTAAAATTCTCTCTTGTCCAGTCAAGTGCACAGCCCATTTTTTTCAACTGAGCTCTGATAATGTTTGCGTATTCCTCTTTCCACTTCCAGATTTCCTCAAGAAATTTTTCTCTGCCGAGTTCTTCTTTTCTAATGCCATTTGGCAAAAGTCTTTCTTCCTCAACTCTTACCTGGGTCGCTATACCAGCGTGGTCCATACCCGGTACCCATAATGTTTCATATCCTTTGAGCTTCATATAACGAATAAGAACATCCTGGATGGTGTTATTCAAAACATGCCCCAGGGTAAGCCTTCCTGTTACATTTGGTGGTGGAATTACAATTGTATAGGCAGGTTTTGTGGATTCTGGATCGGGAGTGAAGAAATTTTCGTTTAACCAGTAATCATACCATTTGTCTTCAATACCTTTTGGCTCGTATCGTGGTGGTATCTCTTCCATAACTCAAATATACACAGATTTTAAATTAAGTCAATATCACTTCTGACAGGTTGGGCAGTAACGGGTAGTGCGGTTTCCGATTTTAACTGATTTGATTTTTTTACCACATATGCGACACGGCTTGCTTTCCTTGCCATAAACATAAAGAAATTGCTGAAAATTGCCAGTCTTGCCATCGGTTCTCTTGTAGTCTGACACCGTAGTACCACACTCATCAATACCTTGTTTAAGCACCTGTTTAAGGGCAATCAGCAGTTTGAAGATTTCCTCAACCTTGAGTGTGTTCGCTTTTCTTGTAGGTCTGATACCTGCTCTGAATAGTGCTTCATCAGAGTAGATATTTCCAACACCGGCACACACTGATTGGTCAAGTAATAGTTGTTTGATTCTGGTTCTGCGGTTCTTGATTTTCTGGCTGAAATAATTGAAGTCATATTCGGGGCAAATCGGTTCAAAACTCATTTTGGAGAATCCGGCAAGTTGCCCGGGGTTGTCCTTTTCGCTTAATAGATATGCCCTGCCTAATGCCCTCGGCTCATCAAAACACAACTGGCAGTCTTCAAGGTTGATAATGATTCTGGTAAAACGGTTTTGTTTATCATGATATTGTTTCAGGGTGATTGCTCCTGATAGGCGAAGATGAAAGATAATTCTTTTGTTGTTTGTTAGATTGATAATCAAGTATTTTGCCCGTCGTGTAACATTGAGTATTTTTTCACCAGTGATTGATTTACAGAATTGGGCTGGTGATGGGTAGCCAATAATATCTTTGCGCAGTATTTTGCAGCCGGTTATTGTTTTGTTGATAATACTGGCTTTCAATTCCCTGCGTATTGTTTCTACTTCAGGTAGTTCGGGCATACTCCTGCGACCTTAAACTTTCTGTTTCAGTAAAATTAAATTTGTTGCCATTGGCTTTATGTTCTTATTTGAACATATCCTTCAGTTTTTTCTCAAGTTCTTTTTTCTTTTTATCATACTCGTCTTTGATTTTACCCTTTAGCCTTTCTTTGATTTTGTTGGTATCCAGCGAGAAGTGAGGTGAAAACAGTTTTCCAGTGGCAAGAATATCTATTGTTGCTCTGCCACTTGAGTCATAATACAATAACCAGTCTGCATTTTTTTTCTTCAGGATATCGGATTCATTTTTGTTCAATGTCAGGGTGATCGTCAGATTGATAGCGCCATCAAGTCTGATAGTGCCGTTTGTCAGGAAGTTGCCTATTCCGGTAGACATTGACCAGTCTTCAATACTGGTTTTGCCATTTACAATCTTGAATGAACACATAAGGTCATTCAGATGAAGGACTTTTCTATCTTCGTAACCCAGCCATGCGAATAGTTTGTTAAAAAAATCAAAGTTATTGAACAAGCCATTGACGAGTTTCACATTACCAGATGCGTTAAGGTTGGCTACCACTTCTTTCTGGGTGAATCCCTTTCCCTGAAAGTTGTTTACGCCTGATAACTTTCCTTGCAAATTATCAAATTTCAGTAATCTCTTTAGAATGCGCTGGGCTGAAATATTCTCCATTCGCGTGTTAATTCTATAGGGTTCAGGGCTGTTGCTGTTGTAGTATAAGTCAAACTGAACATTGCCGTCAAATGTTTCAGCCCTGCAATTCTTAAGGTCAACAATTCCATTCTCATAACTGAAAAAGGTATTGATATTTCTGAATTCCATATCAATACCTGATAGTTTATTTATTCTGACATTGCCCTGGATTGAGACGGGTACGCCTTTTTGTTCAGTCTTCCTCGCCGTTTTTTCCTTTGGTAACAGTTCATCAAGGTCAATCAGATTTGAAGTGTTGTTAATTTGCACAACGGGCTTTGAAAAATTGGAAATGTGCCCGTTAAGAGAAAAATCTGAATGGCCAATATGAAAAGTGCATTCTGCAATCTTCGCACCGTCATTCTGAATTGAGCCTCTGGCTCTGAGATTGGTTATTGGCTTGGCAATTCCGATACCATCAATTGTGGCCTCAGAAATTGTGTAGTCGCCAAAACAACTTGGTTTTGCAGCACTGCCTTTGATTGTAATATTCAAATTTGCCATTCCATTGAGTTTTACGCCCTGTGCTGGATCGACCAATGCCTCAATATCCTTCAGATTGCAGGCAAATCTAATCAATATATCAAGCACCGGTTGTTTCGGATTGGATATTGAGCCACTGATGTCAAAGCGGGATGTGCCAACAATTCCCTGAATGATGATGTTTCTTATGGCATTCAGGTCAAATGCGAAACTGCCATTGATTTTTTCAATGTTACGGTTGACTCCTGCTATTTTTACTGTTATGTTTGATAATTCGCACTTACCATTCAATTTTGGTTCTTTTGTGGAGCCAAGCACGGTAGCATCAGCTCTCACAGAACCAGAGAGTTTTTCCAGGTTATATTTCTTCGGTATCAGGGAAATCATATTGGCAAGCTCTTTGATCTGCAAATCGGCGCGAAGATTGAGGATTTCTGATTTTTCTATGGTGCCGCTGACTTTCATTTCAAGCGGTTCATAAGTTGCCTTCAATTCTTTCAGGTTTACAGACTTTGTAATAGTGTCATACTCCAGGATGTTTTTCAATTTGATATTTAGTTCTGGCACATCTTTGACAATCGTAACGGATACGGTTTGTTCACCATCAATCAACAAATGACTGCCTCTGAATCTGATGCTTTGATTCAGATTTTTTACATATACCTGAAGTTTGGTAACTGCATCCTGGTATGAGACATTACCTCTGCGGATGTTCAATTCTTTAAGGGCGAGAGACCAGTTCGCTGTCTGCTTCCTTTCTTCTGATGGCAATGCGATATTGTAGTTGCCATTTTTATCTTTCTCAAGTTTTAATTCCAGACCATCAATGTCAATACTGCCTATCTCAATTTGTCTTCTTAACAGGGGGATAAGTTTCAGACTCAGATTAATTTTCTTTATTGATAGCATGTTGCCAGGTGTGAATGGTGGTGCATTAGTGATCTCCAAGCCATCAATACTGATTGAAATTTTGAATCCGAATTTCAATTTAACATTACCAATTTCTACAGGGTAATTCGTTGCATCCGATACCATTTTTTCTGCTGTTGAACGTAGAAAATCTGAAGTCAAGAATGACCTTACTGCAATGTAACAGCCTACCCAGAGGACAACCAATATTGCGAGAATGATTGCAAGTATTTTTAATACTTTTTTCATCATATCCTCCTTGATCAAAAGTAAATCCCTGCTGTTCCACTAAACAGCGTTCCAAAGAATTTTACAAAAGGTCCAATCCAGCCCCACAGGATTGGAATACCGAGGTTGTCAATGAAGATTAATGCGATTAGAAAAACAAATCCATAGCGTTCAAGATAATCAAGAACATAACTGTATTTTTCGGGCAGTAAATGAAAAAGAACCTTTGAACCATCAAGTGGTGGCACGGGTATCAGATTGAACACGCAGAGAATTAGATTGTAAATTAAACCCAATTGCAACATAATCCACAGAGGCATTAGTTGATGGGATATTGTTGAATGATGTAATATGCGAAGTGAAAAGCCAAAAACAAACGCAAGTACAAAATTGGATAGGGGTCCGGCAATTGATGTATAGATTATTCCTTTTCTGTAATTGTTGAAATTATAAGGGTTGATAGGTACTGGTTTTGCCCAGCCGAATCTAAATATCAGAAAGGCGAGAAAACCAAAAGGGTCAATATGTTTCAATGGATTAAATGTTAGTCTGCCGGCAAATTTGGCTGTGGGGTCGCCCATACGATAAGCAACATAACCATGAAAATATTCGTGCACAGTTAATGCAAGCAAGAGGGGCGGCAATGATAAAATAACTTCCAAAATACGATCAGACATTTCTCAGATACCGCATCGCTGTTTTTTTATCTTTTATTATTCCATCAAGTTGGAAGGCAAACATACTTTGCAGAATTTTTTTGTATGCCGGTCCAGGTTTTATATTCAGTTTTTGCAAATCCCTGCCCGTTATAAATGGCTTGATCTTCCTGAGTTTTTCATAGCGCTTGATAAACACCTTAAGATCAGGAAACAAATTCGGGATTACTTCAATTATTTCTTTATCAATCCCGCTGAGAATATTGAATAGGACACTGTTAGTCTTTGCCTTTTTTAGTTTTTTTCGCACTGTATCTATCTGATTTATTGCATGAATGAGTCTTTTTTCATGGTTACTGAGAGGGTAATTTTTTGTGTTGATCTGGCTGAGAAAATAATAGTATTTTAAGTTGCCGTAATCAGCGATATTTTTTATTTTCTCTTTGTTGAAGGAAAAAATCCTTAGCCGGTGCAAATCAAGAATGATCTCCCTACAGGATTGTTCCTGAAATATTAATTTTAACTCGTTGAGTATTCTTTGTTTTGAAACGCGGTTCAACACTCCTTTCAAAACAGCGTCTTTCAGCAATTTTCTGGTTGTTTTTTCCAGTTTGAAATTTAGCCGATGCTTGTAGCGTAAGGCACGAAATATACGTGTGGGGTCATCAATAAAACTTCCTTTGTGTAGAATTCTTATCAGACCTCTGTTGATATCACTAAATCCATTGCAGGGGTCAAGAATTTCACCATAATTGCATTTTGATATGCCAATGGCAATTGCGTTGATTGAAAAATCCCGTCGTTTTAAGTCTTCGTAGATATTAGAATCTGAAACAATTGGCAACGAACCTGGTTGTGGATAAGTTTCAGTTCTCGCAGTTGCCAGGTCAATTGTGAAATCGGATGTAGTTATTGTTACTGTTCCAAACTGCTTATGTAATTCCATCTTACCGTTGAGGATTTTGTTGAGTTGAATCCCGGCTGTAATGGCATTTCCTTCCACAGTAATATCTATGTCTTTTGTATCCTTTTTTAGAATCATATCCCTGACCGCGCCACCAACAAGATATGCTTTGTATGGTGAAGAAGCAAAAAATCGTATGATGCTATTTAAAACCGATTTCCTTTTCTTCTTTACCGAATATTTTGATCTTACCAAATCTTTCCTCATATTTTTTGAGGTTTTCCTCAAGGGCTTCCCTGAGCAAATATGCATTCTGTGGTGTCATAATTATCCGTGAAAATACTTTTGCCTTCTGCAAACCAGGAAGCATACGGGCAAAGTCAAGGATGAATTCAGAAGGTGAATGGGCAATCAACACAATATTTGAATATATCCCGTCAGAATGTTCAGGATTTAACTCAACGCTTATTGGTTGTCTTTTTTCGTCTTCCATTGTTACTCCTTTTATTAGATTATATGCATAAGCAAACAATAATCAAGGGGTATATATCGCGGTGAATATTAATTCACTACAATAGCATTTCAAAGGGCTATCGGGGCAGCAATCGGTCAGTATAGATGCCACAGGTTTAGGTATATTTAACTATTGATTTATTGCCAGAAATCAGTAGAATCTGCCATAAACCAATCCGGATCAGGCATGTTTTGCAAGTCTGCTTGGTTATAAAAAGGGGAGAATCTGATTATGAAAATAGATGACAGGATATTTAGTGCAATAGCATGTTTTTTGCCTCAAAAACTTATTGCATTAAAGGCAGCCGAAGTGCAGAGGCTATCAGAAGTATTAAACGCAACATTGCTATTTGCTGATATTTCAGGATTCACAGCAATGAGCGAGAGACTTGCCAGACTTGGTAAAGAAGGTGCTGAAGAGGTGAACAAGATTATCAATAGTTATTTTGCTCCGTTGATAAAAATCATTTACAAATACAAAGGCGATATATACCGGTTTGGTGGTGATGCATTTCTGGCATTTTTCCCTGAGGTATCAGAAGCAGAGAAATCAAATGTAAATGCCATGTATGCGGGCATTGAGATATTACAGTTTATGAAGAATCATTCCCGGATAAAGACCAAAGTCGGTGTTTTCAAAATCCGGATTCACATTGGTCTCGTAAACGGCAAAATATTTTTTCAGGACCTTAAAAACAATTTCTTTCTTGGCGGTAAGGTAGTGAACAGCCTTATGGAAATGATTGACCTTGCGGGACCCGGCGAAATTGTCATAAGTTCAGCAGTAAAAAAAGGTCTTGAACATATTGCTTTTGAATCGGTAAAGGATTGCTGGCGATATGCGGGCAGGAAAATAAGAAAGATGCCGTTGTCTGTAGAGGATACTAATTTAATTTTGCCCAAAACATTGAGAGTTGCGACGCTTGCTGAATATGTTCCAGAATGGTTGTTGAAAAGGATTGAATTAAAACCTCGCTTTGACCACAAGGATGGCGAACACCGCAAGATTGCGGTTGTGTTTTTGCATTTTAGTGGTATCCCTTATGACAAAAATCCTGGCAAGGCAGCTTCATTGCTTGATAACTTCTACAGAATTGTCAAGCAGACTGCAGAAAAATACGACGGATGGATTAATGCAATTGATATTTACAAAGATAGTGAAAGAATTCTTGCTGTTTTTGGTTTTCCCAAGGCATACGAAGATGATGAGAAGCGTGCAGTACTGTTCACCTATGAGATAATGAATCTTCCGGCTTTAAAAAGACTAAAATTTAGAGCAGGAATAAATTCTGGTTCAATTTTTGCTGCACCTGTAGGCAGTGAAATGAGACGAGAATATGCAACACTTGGTGATGCAGTAAATCTTGCAGCAAGGCTCGGTGCCAAGGCAGAGCCACATACGATAGTGGTTACTGAACCGATATTCAATAAGACTTTCAGTCTTTTTGACTATGAGTTTCTTGGAGAAAAAGAATATAAGGGTAAACAGAAAAAAATTCGGACATATAGATTGACCGGTAAGAAGCAGACTGATAAAAAGGCTTTGACACGATGGTTGTCAGAGAGCGATAGGATTGTAGGCAGGGATAATGAGTTAAGAAAGATTGAAGAGTTGGTTTACGCCTGCAAAACGAAAAAAGGCAAAATTCTTGAAATCAGCGGAGAACCCGGTATTGGTAAATCACGGTTGGTTCAGGAACTCATTAAGATTGCAGAAAGAAAGGGGTATCGTATACTCAAGGGTGTGTGTCTATCTTACGGCAGTGCTTTTTCCTACCATCCCTGGGTTGAAATCTTGAGTGATTTTTTTGGTATTCAACCTGATGATGCGATAAAAACAAGAATGGCGAAGATCAAGGAAAAAAGCATCGCGGTTGACAGGAAACTTGCTGAATGGCTTCCAGTGATCGGTGAATTAATGGGAATTCCATATCCTGAAACATCATTGACAAAGTACCTTGATGCGAAGATAAAGAAGCAGCGCGTCTTTGATATTGTCTTTGATTTCGTAAAATATTTGGCCCGGACGAGCCCCGTTGTTCTGATTATTGATGATTTGCACTGGGCTGATAGTGCTTCAATTGAACTCGTAAACTATATCGCAAGAAATATTGAGGAAAAACCAATACTCTTTGCACTCGTCCACAGACCCTTGAAGAAGAAAGAAGAGTTTATGGATAAAGAGTGGACAGTTGGCTTGACACTGAGGGAACTAAACCAGGACGAAATTCTGGAACTCGTTAAAAATTTGTTGAACATAAAAAATGTTCCTGAAGAATTGAAGAAAGTTATTGTTGAGAGGTCACAGGGCAATCCATTCTATGTTGAAGAGCTGGTTAAATCACTGATTGAGCAGGGTTATGTGGTAGAGTCAAAAGGCACCTGGAAATTTGAGCGTGATATCAAAAAGTTACAATTGCCAGACACCCTTGAGGCAGTAATCCTTTCAAGAATTGACCGTCTTGAATTACAGGACAGGGATGTATTACAGGTTGCCTCAGTGCTGGGCAGGGAATTTGATGAATTTTTGCTCAAGGGTATATATCCTGAAATTCGGGTTTTACGAAAGGCACTAAAAAATCTTGAGCGGTTTGACCTGTTGAAACAGGAAAAAGGCGATGGTAAACTGCGGTATTTCTTCAAACATGTGCTTACACAGGAGGTTGCCTATGGGACGCTTTCTTTTGCACGAAGACAGGAACTTCATCGCCAGACAGGGACCTTTATTGAGGAAAAATTAAAAGACAGAAAAGAAGAATTTCTTGGTTTGCTTTCATATCATTTTTTTGCCGGGGCAGACTACGATAAGTCGTTATTATATTCTGTTGAAGCAGGAGAAAAGGCAAAAAAGGTCTATGCAAATGAAGAAGCAATAGAGTATTTTACCAGGGCGATTGAATCTTATGAGAGACTGGAGAAGGAACAATCAAAATAGCATCATATTACGGAAAGGCACACGATTGGATGAATGCAGACACAAGAAAGAAACTTTTTATCAGGGCGCTAAGTGGCAGGGCAGATATTTATGGACTAACTGGAAGTTATGATCGGGCAATCAGTGAATACAAAAGAATAATTCATTGTCGTCTTCTTGAAAAAGAATCAGAATTGCAAAAAAATTTGGATGCGTGCCTCCGGATTTCAGCACTTCTGGTTGTTGGAAAGAGTGATTTTAGAGGGACACGGAAGTTAATAAAAAAAATTAATGTAATACTCAGAAAAAATAATCTGCCTCGTTTTCGGGCGCGTGCTTTGAATATTCTTGGAATCATTTATCGAAGACAGAACAAATTCAACCAGGCACAAAGATATTTTTATATATTTCTTTACATATATCAGCGATTAAAAGAGAGTGAAAGTATAAATGCGGTGCTGAGTAATATTGCATTGACACATTTCAACAAAAAGGAATTGGACAGTGCACTGCAGAATTATGAAAAGTGTCTGCGTGTTGAGCAGAACCTTAATGATCGAGTAAGTCTTGCCATGACCTTTGGTAATATTGGTTTGGTTTACCAAGAAAAGGGTGAATATCAGAAGGCGCTTGAGTATTATAAGAAATCACTTATGCATGCGGAAAAAGCCGGATACAGGATGGGTATAGCCATAGCACTGGGTAACTGTGGTGCACTGTATGAGCTCAGCGGTGATTACTCCACTGCTACTGAATACTACAAAAAAAATTATGCAATCGCCAGGGAATTGGGGACACCAAGGCAGGTGGGTATATCAGCAGGATTATTGGGAAGGGTATACATTAAGAGAGACAAAGATCAAAAAGCTTTGCAATATCTTAAGATTGCGTTGTCATTTTTTGAGAGATTGGGTGATAAGAAAAGAGAGGCAACTGCGCACACACATCTCGGCATTGCTTATAAAAAATTGAATGTCCCCGAGATAGCGCGAGAACACTTTCAGAAGGCTAAGAAAATATTTGCTGAGATGAAGGATAATGAGGGGTTAGAACAGGTCAGGGCAGGAATGGGAGAACTGGCATCGTTTTCTTGACTTTGTTACTTTTCTGGCTATAATATCAAACATCAAGGGGGTAATTACTATGAAAAAATTTAGAAATGAGAAATATACTGATTTTACAAAACCGGAGAATAGAAAAAAGATGGAGAAGGCACTTGCTGCGGTTGAAAGCCAATTTGGCAGAGAATATGATATAATTATTGGTGCGGAGCGTGTAAAGACCAGCAATAAATTGATTTCTTATAATCCTTCAAAAAAGGATGAGGTAGTTGGCGTTTTCCAGAAGGCAGATGAAAAAATTGCTGAAAGGGCAATGGGAGCTGCCCTTGAAACTTTTAAATCATGGCAGTATACACCCGCAAAAGTTAGGGCAAATTATCTCTTTAAAATGGCAAATATTATGCGCAGAAGGCGTCTGGAACTTGATGCCTGGCTTGTGTTTGAGGCAGGAAAGAACTGGAATGAAGCAGATGCAGATATCGCAGAGGCAATAGATTTTTGTGACTATTATGGACTTGAAGCACTGAGATATGACCGCGGACCAAAACTCGTGCAATATCCTGGTGAGAGGAATGAACAACGTTACTTACCGCTGGGTGTTGGTATTGTCATCCCACCCTGGAATTTTCCCATGGCAATACTGACTGGCATGACTACTGCTGCATTTGTCAGTGGCAACACGGTTATTCTAAAGCCTTCCAGTGATACTCCCACGATCGCAGCAAAATTTATGGAGGTTGTTGAGGAAGCAAAAGTGCCAGCGGGTGTTGTCAATTTTATGACCGGACCTGGTGCCCTTGCTGGTGATTACCTTGTGCGCCATCCCAAGACAAGGTTTATTGCTTTCACAGGCTCAAAAGAAGTGGGTTTGAGGATAATAGAACAGGCGGGAAAAACACAGCCGGGTCAAATCTGGATCAAGCGTGTGATTGCAGAAATGGGTGGAAAGGATGCAATAATAGTTGATTCCGAAGCAGACATTGACAGTGCTGTGAGTGGAGTTCTGGTTTCTGCTTTTGGCTACCAGGGTCAGAAGTGTTCTGCCTGTTCAAGGTTAATCCTTGATGATAAGATATACAATAGATTCATGGAAAAATTTGTTCCGAGAGTTGAGGCAATAAAAGTTGGCCCTGTAAAGTATTTTGAAAACTACATGGGTCCGGTTGTTAGTGAGAGTGCCTACAATTCAATAATGGAATATATTAAGATTGGTAAGTCTGAAGGAAGATTGGTTTGCGGTGGTGAACCAGCAGGAGATGAAGGATGGTTTATTAGACCAACTGTAATTGAAATTGATAGCCCCAAAGCGCGGATTTTCCAGGAAGAGATTTTTGGTCCTGTTCTTGCAGTTATCAGGGCAAGAAACTATGACCACGCAATTGAACTGGCAAATGATTCTGAATACGGTTTAACCGGTGCTGTTTATACAAAGAATAGGAAGAAAATTGAGAAAGCAAAGAGGGAATTTTTTGTCGGTAACCTCTACATTAATCGTAAATGCACAGGCGCACTTGTGGGTGTCCATCCTTTTGGCGGTTTCAATATGTCAGGCACTGATTCAAAGGCTGGTGGTCCTGATTATCTGATGTTGTTTACTCAGGCAAAGGCGATTGCAGAGTTTGTCGGGACAAGAAGGAAAAAATGAGATGTCCAGAAACGAAATATTCACTCAAATAAAGAAGAACAACATAAAATTTATTGATCTGTGGTTTTCGGATATACTCGGTTCAATCAAGAATGTTACGATCACGATAGAAGAACTGGATAAGGCATTGAAAGATGGGATCTGGTTTGATGGTTCATCAGTGGAGGGTTTTGGTAGAATCTGTGAAAGCGATATGTTTTTGAAACCAGATCCCGAGACCTTTGTCATAATTCCCTGGAAATCAGAGAAGACCGCGCGCTTTATTTGCGATGTATATGGTGCTGACCACCAGCCATCTCCAGTGGATCCAAGAGGATTGCTCAAAAGTTTGCTTACTGGTCTGGAAAAACAGAATATGAAGTTCATGATTGGAGCAGAACTTGAATTCTATCTTTTCCAGCGTGATGGAACTAAGATAACACCTTTGCTTCACGACCAGGTCGGTTATTTTGACCTGGGCGGAGACCTGGCTTTGAGAATTCGTAAGGAAATGTGTGAGAAGATTGCTGAATTCGGAATTATTGTTGAAGCCGGTCATCATGAAGTGGGTAAAAGTCAGCATGAGATTGACCTGCGATATTGTGATGCACTTCACCTCGCCGACAATATTCTCACCGCAAAAATGGTGATTAAGAGGATCGCTGAAGAACACGGGCTTTATGCAACATTCATGCCCAAACCAATTTTTGGCATGGCTGGTTGTGGTATGCACACGCATCAGAGCATATTCAAAAATGGCAAGAATATTTTTGCGGATCCTTCTGAACATTATGGGCTTTCCAATTTTGCCTACAGGTATCTTGCCGGCATACTCAGTCACATAAAAGAAATTTCCGCCATAATCTCGCCGATAGTGAATTCCTATAAACGACTGGTTTCAGGATTTGAGGCACCTGTTTATATTTGCTGGGGCAGAATGAATCGTTCTGCGCTCGTGCGTGTGCCCCAGATTACAAAAAACAGGTTAAGCAGCACCAGACTTGAACTCAGGTCAGTAGACCCATGTACCAATCCATATCTGGCATTTTCTGTAATACTGCAATCAGGTCTGGATGGTGTGAGGAATAACATGAGGCCGCCTAAAGCGGTTGAGGAAGATGTTTATCACCTTGAATCTGTAGACCTTGCACAGAAAAAGATTGATGTTTTGCCCAGGTCTCTGTGGGAGGCACTTGAATTCTACCGCAAAAGCAAACTTGTGCGTGAAACCTTTGGTGATTCGCTTTTTGAAAGGTACTATGAAATAAAAGTGCGCGAATGGAATGAATACTCAATACAGGTTTCTAAATGGGAACTTGATAAGTATCTTGAGATATATTAAATTAAGAGGCTAAAAAAGGCTAAAAAGGGCTAAAAAGGGAAATTGAAAGCTATTGATGATTGCAGTAATTGACTTTGGTTCCCAGTATACACAACTTATTGCCCGTCGGGTGCGTGAGTGTGGTGTTTACTCGGAGATTTTTAGTTGTGGAATAGACCGAATTGTTGTCCCTGACCTTGAAGGTATAATTCTTTCTGGCGGTCCGGGAAGTGTTTACGAAACCGACATAAGGAAATTTGCAAAATTCTTTGATTACAATGTTCCGGTACTCGGTATCTGTTATGGTATGCAACTTACAGCGCAGGTCTTTGGAGGAAAGGTCCGGCATAGTAAATTCAGGGAATATGGTCCCGCGGGTATAAGAACGAAAAACAATATGCTGTTTTCAGGCATACCACATAGTTTCCAGGTCTGGATGAGTCATGGAGATACAGTGGTTAGATTGCCACAAGGTGCAAGGATTATTTGTTCAACTGATACAACACCCATTGCCGGTTTTCAGTTAAGGAACATTTATAATCTGCAATTTCATCCTGAGGTGAGGCATACTCAGTTCGGTAAACGAATCATTCATAATTTTCTCTTTAAAGTATGCCGTGCAAAAAAAACCTGGTCAATGGGCAGGTTTATTGAACAGAAAATCAGGGAGATAAAGGATACAATTCAGGACAAAAAGGCAATATGTGCAATAAGTGGTGGCGTTGATTCCACTGTGGCAGGTGTGCTTACCTCACATGCAATTGGCAATAATTTTGTTGGTATTTTTGTGGACAACGGACTATTACGTCACAATGAGAGAGAAGAGGTTGTCAAGAATCTAAGAAAACATGTTAACCTAAGGGTTGTAAATGCAAAGAAAATGTTTCTTGAAAAATTGAGAAATGTGGAAGACCCTGAACAAAAGAGAAAAATTATTGGTAGCGAGTTCATCCGGGTATTTGAAAATGAGGCGAAAAGAATTAAAGGTATTGAATTTTTGATTCAGGGAACGCTCTACCCGGATGTCATAGAATCAGGAAAAGGTATTGGTCCTTCAGCAGTGATAAAAAGCCATCACAATGTGGGAGGGCTTCCTGAGAAAATGGATTTAAAAATAGTAGAACCATTGAGAATGCTTTTCAAAGATGAAGTAAGAGAGATTGGTAGAAGATTGAAATTACCAGAAGCATTTATTGAGCGTAAACCATTTCCCGGGCCCGGCCTTGCCGTGAGAATAGTTGGATCGGTGACCGAAAAAAGGCTGGAAATATTGAGGCAAACTGACAGAATCCTGCAGGAAGAGGCGCGGAAACTTAAGAATTACTCCAAGATATGGCAGATATTTACTGTGCTTTTGCCCCTGGGTAGTGTGGGTGTAATGGGTGATAAGAGAACCTATGAATCGGTCTGTGCAATCAGGGCTGTGCAGAGTGAGGATGGAATGACTGCGGACTGGGTTAAATTGCCACATAGCTTCTTGAGCTATGTTTCGCGGAGAATTACAAATGAAGTGATGGGTGTTAACAGGGTTGTCTTTGATATCACATCAAAGCCACCCGCAACAATAGAATGGGAATAATATGTGCGGTATTATTGGAATAATTGGCAAAAGCCGGGTTATTGATAGTATTTTTCCAGGTCTCATTGCACTGCAGCACCGGGGTCAGGATGCTGCAGGTGCTGTGACTTTTAGTGAGAGTTTTCATTTAAAAAAAGGTCAGGGTCTTGTATCTAATGTCTTTAATACCAAGAATATTGCAAGACTTGAAGGCAGTATTGGTATTGGTCATGTGCGTTACCCTACGGTCGGACCCGGTGGTATTGAGGATGCCCAGCCATTTATCGTATATATGCCTTATGGTATTGCCCTCGCCCACAATGGGAATCTGGTTAATTACTTTGACCTACGACATGAGATTGTTGAAAGAGAACATCGTTATCTCAATTCACATTGCGATGCAGAGATAATTCTGAACCTTCTGTCAATTGAAATAACAAAAATGAACCTTAAGAATTTTGACGCAAAACTGCTTTTTCACGCTCTTACTGGTGTTTACGATAAACTGATTGGTAGTTTTGCTGTGGTCTGTATCATTGCTCAAAGAGGATTGGTTGCCTTTCGCGATAAGCACGGCATCAAACCTTTAGTGTACGGTAAGAATGAGCTCGGCTATGTATTTGCCTCAGAAAGCGTTGCCCTTGACCTGCTTGGTTGTTCACAAATTAAAGATGTTAAACCTGGTGAAGCAATTTTTATTGATATGAAAGGTCGTATGACCAGACAGCAGATATGCAGTGCAAAGAAGGCGACCTGTATTTTTGAATATGTCTATTTTGCCCGCCCCGATTCAATCATTGATGGAATTGGTGTCTATGAGGCAAGATTAAGACTGGGAAGGGAACTTGGAAAAGAATGTCAGAAACATGGTATTAAGCCTGATGTTGTGATACCTGTTCCAGATACAGCAAGGGGTTCAGCGCAGATGGTTGCAGAGGTTTTGAATGTGATACACAGAGAAGGGTTGATAAAAAACCGTTATATCTACAGAACGTTTATTATGCCGACGCAGAGTCAGCGGATTGAAGCAGTGCGGTTAAAGCTTAATCCCATTAAGTCCGAGATTAAGGGAAAAAAGGTTTTGTTGATTGATGATTCAATTGTCAGGGGTAATACCTCCCGGGAAATAATTGCTCTTATCCGAAGTGCTGGAGCAAGAAAGGTTTATTATGGTGTCTACTCACCACCCTTGAAATCTCCATGTGTATATGGCATTGATATGCAGACCAGGGGAGAGTTTATTGCACGCAATAAGTCAATTGAGGAGATAAGAAAGTCAATAGATGCTGATGCATTAATTTATCAAACTGTGGAGGGATTGTTAAAAGGCGTGGGCGTAAAAGAGACCGGGTTTTGCACTGCCTGTTTCACTGGGAAATATCCCACTGAAGTACCTGAAAAACACTTCAAACAGATAGAAAAAGACCGAACCAAATAAGTATTTGAAATCTTCTGGTAAATCTGGTAGTTTAAGGAAATTTCTGTCCCCAGGTATTGTATGATACAATATCCTGCAGTGTTTTTCTTGGTCTTGGTTCAATACCACCAATGCCTGCGGGTGTTGATGGCTCCGCAGGATAGCCAAGGACAACAAGCATGGCAATTCTATAATTATCAGGAATCTTCAATACTTTCTTTAGATGTTTCTCATTGAACCAGCCAATGTAACAGGTGCCAATACCGAGTTCAGTTGCCTCAAGAACCATGTGTGTCATTGCAATGGAGATGTCAATCAAATGGTTTTCATGGCCAAATAGTCCCGCAACAAAGTGGGTGATTGCCTTTGTATAACAACCAACAATCACGAGGGGGGCATCTTTTATCCAGGAGACAATGCTTTTTGTTCCAAATGCGACCTTGTCCGGAATCTGTTTTATTAGATTTTCGTCATCCACGACTACAAAGTGCCATGCCTGCCTGTTACTTGAAGATGGGGCAAGCCTGCCTGCTTCAAGAATTTGCAATACTTTTTCTTTTTCTATTTTCTTTGGTGCAAATTTGCGAACACTCCTGCGCCATCTGATTGCTTCAAAAACATCCATTGGATACCCCGCGCTAATTTATTAAATACACATACAAAAATTCTTCAATTTCTATTTCACTATTTCTAAATAGCCGATTGCCCGGTGAGTGAAGGCTTTCCGGCAAATTACGGTTTTACTTTCTCCATTATTAGATTTTTCAGTACCTTTGACGGTTTGAAAAATGGAACATAGCGATCAGGCAGAGTAAACACCTTACCACTTTTTGGCGCTTTTGATGTTCTGCCTGGTCTTTTTCGCAGTTCAAAAGTTCCGAATTTTCTGATTTCAACTCTCTTTTCTTTTATCAGCGTTTCAATGACAAGGTCAAGAAATGAATCTATGAGTTTTTCAATATCAACCTTTGGATATAGAGAGCCAAATTTTTCTGATATTGCTTCAATTAGAAATTCTCTGCGCATTTATACCTCCTGTTCTATTTGCAACCAGCGCAGGTTGTGCGCTGACAGCCACTGCAGGAACTTCCTGCAGTGGCTGACTCACCATTAGAACCCTTACTGCTAAAACCAAAAACTGAGAATAGCCGTTCAATGTCCTTGCTACCGCACTTCGGACACACAACCTCACTCAGTTCGCTTCTTTTTAGTATCAGTTCCTCAAACTTACTTTTGCATCTTATACAGCAAAATTCATATACGGGCATAAGTCTTTAATTATATTCCTATTTGTTTTTTTCTTCTTTTTGTCTTTCGACGCTCAGTCCATGCACGTCGGTCATACTTGCTGGTCTTACCCTGTTCAATGAGCTTTCGGAATTCTCCTTCAGTTAGCAATCTCCTGCGTTCACCCCTACGTCTTTCATTCTTTCTTCTTCTTTCCATGTTCAGTTACTCCTTTTTAAACAAAGATAATATTTTCCAGAACCTACCAAAGGTACTACAAAATTCACACTGCTTAATATATAGCGGGGGCTGGATTCGAACCAGCGACCTTTGGGTTATGAGCCCAACGAGCTACCACTGCTCTACCCCGCGGTGGCATATTATAATCAAAAAGTTGTGTTTGTCAAGTTGTGTGTGCGAATTGGAGGTTTTAATCTTTCCATAAGTATTGTCTTAATTTCCTGATAACTCAGGATCTTTTTTAATGAGAAGTTGACTATTTTATTAATACTGTGCTTCATCAGAATTGTTCCGAACAATTCACTTATAACTATTGCTATGGCAACGCCAATACCTCTGAAAAGATAACCCAGAGTAGTAGTCAATATCAAATTTAAAAGTGACATTATCACAATGACCTTGAAAAACCTGTTCTCTTGATTCAACGCGACAAGTCCATAGCCCCAGATTGTGTTAAGTGGCGCAATCATGAAGTACAATAATAAAATTCTGAAGATAATCACAGCGCAGGAAAATTCTGAACCATAGATGAGCCTGATTATTTTTCCTGCAAGAATAATGCCGAAAGCAGTTATGGGTACTGTGATAGCCAGCGCAATCTGAGAAAATAATATAAAACTTTTCTTCAAAGTTTCAAACTGTTGTGCTGCCTGACGGGAGACTAACGGAAAGAAAAGATAATAAAGTATTCTTTCAACAATGAGAAGAAAAAGGATAATCTTGAGACCAGCACTGAATAACCCTACATCAGCCTCACGATGGAATATACCAAGACATATTACTGGAAAATTCATTACTGCCTGATATACAATGGTTGCTGCCCCAATCGGCAACGCTGCTATTAGAATTTTGTAGAAGTCAGCAGGCAAAAATGAAATTTCAAGTTTTCTGTATTTTCTAAAATAGAAAAACAAAAGAAAAAGAGTTGCAAGTGTATAACCCGCAAGATACGAAAACGGAACTACAGTTATCTGGGTTTTTGTTTTGAGTAAAACGAAGATTGCTATCACATAGCCTGCATACTGGATGACTCTCCCGGCACTGATGAATTCCATTTCTTCCCGTGCCTGAAAAACAAATTCAAGATATAAGGCATTTGGTATTCCGGTTAGGAGGTACAAAAGTATTATCTTTTTCGTCAGATGTGCACCAGGCACAAATATCAGAAAGACAAAAAAAACTATGTACAGAAAGAATGTTAAAATCAATCTGGCACTGACTACAGACCCAATGCTTTTGGTATTATGCTTGTTTCTGGCAATTTCGCGAGTACCCAGTGTTGTCAGTCCAACATTATTAAATAACAGTAAGTATGTGAGAAATGCAAGGCAGTAGTTTATCAATCCAAAACCATCGACACCCAGAGTGCGGGCAATATAGGCATTTGCTATAAAGCCCAGAAAATGGCTAAGCATTTCACCTGCTGAAAGAATGAGAAAATTTCTTGAAAGTTTCTTTATCATTGAGAATTAGACCAATGGGTTGTTTCAGCTAATTTTTTTATCTTTGTACGAACAAAGGTCATAGAGATTGCAACTTTTGCAATTGGGGTTCTTTGCAGTACAGATATATCTTCCAAAGAGTACAAGTCCGTTTGAAATAAATTGCCAGTCTTCTTCTGGAAACAGATTTGCCAGGTCCTGTTCAATTATTTCTGGTTCTTTTGCCCTGCTCAATCCTAACCTTTCAGTAGCAACCCTGATGACATGTGTATCAACAACAATCGCTGGTTTGCCAAAGGCATTGACCAGAACTGCTGAAGCAGTTTTTCTGCCCACGCCAGGTAGTTGCACAAGTTCTTCAATCGTTGACGGCACTCTACCATTATACTTGTTGCAGATTGCTTCAGCACATTTCTTGATAAGCTCAGATTTTCTTCTGAAAAAACCCAGTGGTTTGATTATTCTGCAAAGGTCATCAATACTTGCCTTGCTGAGTTTTTCTGGAGTTGGATACCTGGCGAATAATTCAGGGGAGACCTCATTGACTTTCTTGTCAGTGGTCTGGGCAGAGAGCAATACAACAATCAAAAGTTCAAACTCATTTTTGTAGCGGAGTTCAATTCGGGGCTCAGGAAAGTGCTTTCTTATGCCATCAATAATTTTTTTTGCCAGTGCCTTTTCTTTATCAGGCATATTTCTCTTCTTTCTCTACGAGACACTGTAGAAGCTCAAGTTCGTCCTTGTCAAACCAGACCAGATTGCACTCCGGACATTCATCAATTTCAATGTGATAGGCATAACTGTAGAATTTCCGGGTCATTGGTTTGCCACATTTCGGACATTTTCTCTTGTTGAATGTATCAATTACTAATTTAAAATGGGGTTTCTTCTTTTTCGCTTCAGCCTGAATGAGTGAGGCGAGGTGTTCAATATCAACAGTAAACCCTTTTTCTTTACGAACAAGGATACGGGGCAGTTTTTCTTTTTCCACGAGCAAACCATTGCAGAATGCACAGCGCCAGATATAGAGACCTTCATATTCCTGCGGAATTACCCATTCATTGCATTCAGGACAGAGCCGTCGCATTTTCCACATTGGGTTATTCTTGATTTTGAAAAAATGCTGAAGTGCGGGAACTTCTGCAGCTTTTATTGATTCACTGCTGCTTTCTGGTTTTATCTCTGTTTCAGGAGTTATTCCTTCTATCGCCTGTATCTGCAGAAGTGTATATGGTCCTGCCCACATATTATCTTTCTTTACATACAATTTTGGCACAGTAACTTCAGTCGTTTTTGCAAAAGATGGTTTGCGGATTTTTTCTGTTATCTGGCTGATATCAGCATGCGCCTGGTCCAGTATCAACTGGAGTCTTTTCAATAGTGGTGGGTGGGTTGAAAAAAGATTGGCAAAAGTATCGTCTCTGTCTTCAAGTGGATTTGCCTGTGGACTTAAGATGAATATTGGTGCAAGGTGGATTGCAGTTCCCCGGTAATGCATTGCAATTTTGTATAACGCACTTGCAAGGCTCAAAGGATTTCTTGTATATTTTATCGCATTGACATCAGCGCGGTATTCTTTTTCACGGGAAATGAATACATAGAGCAGTTGCGACAGAAAACTCATTGTGATGAGGATGACGAATATTGGTATGGAGAGAATGCCGGCGGTCAGCGCGTTTTGACGGCTTTTCTGGAAATAACTTGTATCATCTGGCTGGTCCATTTTGCTCAGACTGTTGATAATCCCATTAAGGATTTCGTTGTAGACGCCAAAGAGCGAACTCGCAACTGTTGTCAGAAGTGAATCATTTGAGACGATATGCGCCATTTCATGGGCAAGCACAGACTGGAGTTCGTCACGATTAAGCCTTGAGATCAACCCTTCGGTTACACCGATAACATTCCTGCCATAGATATCCTGCAGGGCAAAGGCATTCATGGCAATGGTTGGTAAGATATAGGGCTCAACCTTAATTTCACCGGCTGCAATGCTCATTTCCTCTACCACATTCTGGAACACATAGTGATAGCGGTCATTTTTGTCAGGTGGACGGGCATTCAGCAGTTTCAAGATTTTTTCAACAACATTTGAGTTTGTATAGAACCAGTGTCCCATGGCGAGGATAATGGCGATAGCCAGCACCACCAGGGTATCAGTTCCGAACAGGCTAAACTTTGCGTGGGCATTTTCAAGTGATATTCTCAAGAAAATAAAGAGTTTGATAATAGTCCACAGGACAAAAAACGAAAGGAAATACAATAAGGTTAAAAAGAGAAATATGAAATATATGGCAGTAGTTTTTTCTTTTTCAATATCCCAGAAGGTCTTGATTTTGCGGACTTCCACAGCAAAGATTAATCAATATAATAATAAAGTCAAGCCCTCGGTTTGAACCAAAAATAATCTTACTGAAATGGATTGTTTAATCAAAATTAGCTTTTTAATAAATCTCCTTAAAAATATGCATCAGGACATGCTTCAGTGCTGTCTATCTGGCCTCTTTGGTTTCTCTGGTTTCTTTGGTCTACTTTGTTTCTTTTGTCTCTGTGGTCTTTTTGGTCTGTTTAGAATTTATGATTCTGAATTTGTTTCGGATTTCGATATTCGGATTTCGGATTTAATATGTCAATTCGGCCCTTCAAATTTGCTTGCCCTGTTAGTTATGAAATATCTAACCGGGATCATGCTGAATCCTGATTTTCATCAGAGCTTGCCCTGAAATTTATTCAGGGACAGGTTTATTTCAGCATCTCAATCACCCCCTGTCATTCTGAACTTGTTTCAGAATCTCAACCCGAATCTCATAGCGTCCATCTTTAGATGGACGATTAACCTTCGTCCGACTAAAGCATGCCCTGATGGAAATAATGGTCCGATACTCCCCATCCCCTTTCTCCGATACTCCGTTTCCCCGTTGCCTCATTTTTCAAATCCCAATCAATCAATTCGTGTATTGACAACAAACAAATTTTATGTATAATTTTACACAATTAAATATAACCTCGTAATTCTTCCCTGGCCCCAGAAGGATTATGAGGGGATTTAAAAAAGAAGAGAGGTAACATGGGAATTTTATATACATAAAAGAGGGGTTACTTATGCGGATGTTAATTTCTTTTTCGATTGAAGGGAATAAGGAATTTATTAAAGTATATCGTCGTATATTCATTTCCTTATTTAAGAAAGTTTTTGAAAAACAAAAGATATATCCGGACATCTACGGGAGCAAAAAAATAAAGCCCTTCACATTCTCTGTATGGCTTGGAAAAGACCTGGATGTATATGATTTAAAACCTGAACAGAAAGAGCCCTTGAACTTTATTTTTTCAACTGGTGACTACAATCTTTTTGCGAACTTCTATAATGGTGTATTATCCCTTAAAGATAATGAATTAACATTCGGAACATCCAGGATAAAGATTCAGGATATTAAATTAATACCAATAAAGAAAATAAACAGCTCAAAGGCATTATTTAAGACAATCGGTATTTCTGTTTTAACCAATCCTCGGGAACCAGCCAGAGATTTTAAAAAGTGGTATATTATTCCCACGGATGGCATTGAAAAATTCAATATTGCAATGAATAATAGAATAAATAGTAAATACGAGTATATTACTAGAAAGAAAGAAATTTTTAAAGTTTCGTTTCAGATTCCTACGCCAGAAGAGTTTAAACTTATACAAAAAGCTAATATTATACCCCGCACTTTTGAGGAACCGATAAAGGAAACACTCGTCAGGCATTACAATGGCTATGTAAGAGGATTCCGTGGTATTTTCTGGTTGCAAGGAAAACCTGAAATTTTGCAATTTATCTATGACTATGGGCTTGGAATCAGGACCGGTCAGGGCTTTGGCATGCTGGATGTTATTTCAGAGGTATGAAAATGAATGGAAACTCAGAAAAAACAATAACCCTCTACCCCTCCAACTGGCTATACAATGCAGGGGTGGTGGGGTTGTTGAGAATCATAGAATTTGGCAAGAATTTAATTCCCGTGAATTTGGTATTAAAACCAGAATATTTTGAAAATTTTGAAGTTTACTATTTTGAATATGCTACAAAAATATTTTTGAGAGACGAATTTTCTTTTCAGGAAACGAAGAGTATTTTTAGGGAAGAAGAAATTTCAATTTCCGATATTGAAAAAAATTTTAGAAAAGACATGGATAACTTAAAAGCAAATAATAACATAGAAGTATTTTTAAATGATATTAAAGAGATTTTTGATAACTTTAAGAACCAATTAAAGACACTTTGGTGTGAAAAAGGTTTAAAAGAGGAAAAAGTGAAGAAAACATTAAAAGAAGATTTTGATAATACTTTTGATAGGGTAAAAAATCTTTTAAGTAAATCATATTTTCATTTTTTAGCCAGATTCTATTTTAATAAAGATTTAATTGCTAATCCAAGTTGTAAAAAAAAGATAAAAGAGTTCAGAAGAAAATATATAGACAAAGTCTTAACGATTATTGATAAACTGCCTGCCGGTGTATATCCATGTTTTTTCTGCTCGAATAATTTCCCTGAAAGTTATCTCTCAGAATTTACTGAAGGTGATTTTTCT